>Ga0315277_10009441_pt1 | contig 12462 bp, 14 predicted proteins | sample YL17G05_15_MG_FD_203695 | JGI IMG/M metagenome (GOLD analysis project Ga0315277, IMG submission 203695) | Sediment microbial communities from Yellowstone Lake, YNP, Wyoming, USA - YL17G05_15 | ecosystem: Environmental > Aquatic > Freshwater > Lake > Sediment | place: USA: Wyoming | collected... | reverse complement strand
CTCGGCTCATCAAGGGTTACATCGACGTCACGTTGAATTAACCGTGATTGCAAGACATTTTTATGCAGAAAAAGGAACTGGTTTACAACAGCAGCATAATCAAGATGTACGTGGCCTGGGCTATCAGGCACGATTCCAGGTTGCCCGTGATGATGAATATGATGCCGAGTGCCGCGTGCACCATAAAGGCGAGCAGGATCGCCGATAAGTCAAACGACATCGCAAACTCGAAGAGCGTGCAGAGCATCACGGATACGACCCAGGCTTTCGCCTTCACGACCACGTTGCTTGCCAGTTCTTTCTTTTTCTGGTATCGCTGCACGAAGCCGCTCGCAATCGTGCCGCGGTAAAAAAATTCCGCGAGTATCTGCGCCGCGCCGTATGGTACGATGATAGAGACCCGGTTCCACATGTTCGCGGTAAAAAACGCGAGAAAATCTTCGTTGATGTTGAACATCTCCCAGCCGGTCGCTTCGAAGATGGCACGGTTCACCAGCGTGCTTACCGCATCGAAAAAAAACAGCCCGAACCCACAGATCACGCCCAAGAACAACGTGTCTAGCCACTGGCGAGCTGTCAACTTTTTTAAGCCAAGCTTCGCCAACGGCATCTTGCCACGCCACGTGTAAATGATCGGGATGATGCCGGTAAGCAACCCAATTAAGTATGTCGCGATTGCGAGTGCAGGGTCGAACGTGATCGTGCCGCTGTCTCCCACCCAGCCGATGAGCACGACATAACGCACCATGGTCGTGACGAAAAAGGTCAGAACGGCGATGTTCAAGAATTCCCGAGGTGCCCACGATTCCTTGCTCCTCGGGCTCTTGAACAGTGCATCCTCCAGTGAAATTGACGTGGATTGTATCACGGTACCCTGCTTTTTGAGACCTGGCACGCTTGGAAGCTTCGCACCGCACACGGGACATTTTTCCAGCGCTTGCGTGGTCAATTTCACGACCAGGCCGCATTCCGGGCACTTGATCTCAGGTGTCGTGTCTTTCATCGGTCGCTCCATCGGGATTCGCCGTCCATCAAGTCATGGTTGCATTCTAGAATGGGCAAGGACAATAAGTTTTTACCATTACAATATAATTAAGTTAAAACGTATAGATGAATCTATCAATTCACAATCCATCCAGTATCGGATCAAATGGTGCAAAAATCATGCCAAACATGAGGTTGGTTTTGATTCAAGGGATCGTAGGCGGTGGGGCGCTGGTCATATTAATAATCGCGATTTTATTTCAGTACATCGAGGCAGTCCAGCCCATCGTGCGAATCATGTACATCATCTCGGTGGTTATGTTAGTCGTGCTGGTGTTACTTTCGGTTATCGCCACCTTTCAAACAAAGACGTTTATCCACCCGGATGACCGGCTTTTCGGGAATACATTCACGTGGATCCTGTTCATGGCCGACACACTCGCTCTCGGACATTTTTTCCCGCCAAAAGATGGACTTGGTGTTGAGATACCGTTCAATCTCGCCGTCAGGACGTTCAGTTACGAGGCGGGAGCGTATGTGCTGATAACATTCGTCTTAATCTATCTCGTGCTTATCTTCAGCAAGAAGATAGGTTTCCATGAATTGATCATGGGTGATCCCAACAAGCGCGAGAAGGAGATCGTGGCAAGATTTATCTTGTTTTCAATCTTGCTTGGCGCGATCCTCGTTGGCTTGAAATATTTGTTGACCGTGGCTTATGAGGTTTTAACTTATACAGGAGGTGTTTGGATCATCATGGGTCTATCGGTCGTCATCATCCTCCTGATCGCCATCACGAACTGGAAAAAGTACGCCCCTGTCACAGATCCCATTCCGGAAAAAAAATAGACATATTCCTTTTTTTTACCTCCATAACCGACATGTAATGGCTATGCTGGTTTCAAAGGCATAATTCTCGGGATTCGCCGGAAACATTCGATTCTTTATTCATCATTGCGATGGTGGAACTTGGAATACGATGACGCGTCCGTTGAAAAATAACCTTATAAAATGACACGCCCATATCAAATAATGCCGCGCCAGCCCTCCACGCGTTACATATATAAATGCGAGAACTGCGGGAAACTCCAGTACAATGAAGCATACAAGCGCAGTTGCAATTTCTGTGGGAAATTGTTGTGCAAGAAATGTCAAAAACATGGTGTTTGTCCTTCGGATTATGAAACGCTGCGGAGATCCGAGAAAACCGGGCTTAGCGTGGCAGCAAACCTGCAAGTGCCATACTGCGCGTTTATATGGCTTGTTATTAGCGGTTTACTCGGGGTGTACACGGATCACGGGCAACACATCATTCCAATTCCTTTGCTTCTGGCATCAATCCTCCTCGCCTTCGGATTTTCCGCGATCTTGTGGGGCATAGGAAAGGCCGTGGAAAAAATGCTCAAATCAAGAATCCTCGCGCGGATCAAGAAGGATGCACACGACACGACAGCGAGCTATGAAGCGCCATCCACGATGCTTAAAGCCCTCGATGAAGCATCCTACGTGGTCATGTGCTGCTCCCATTGCGGTTTAAAATGGGAATCAAAACCTGGCGAAGTGCCAAAATTCTGCCCGACTTGCGGCAAGGGACTCGAGAACGAAAGCTAGTCAATCACCCACGGGCAAGCACGACTTTTTAACGTGGAGCTGCGAGATAGCAATTGAAGACAATGCGCTAGGTCTCGTGGGGCCATTCTCATCAAATTCCCAAAAGACCTCAACACCATCGCGGATCGCCGTCATCGAATTAATATTGACCCGGCATAACAAGCTTAGTCTTTTATTTAAGGGGTGATGTATCTCGAAGTATAAATATTCCCCGACTTGTCTTATTCGGTCAGAATCGATTTCGAGATTGTTAATATTCGCTAGTATGCTTAAATCCTCGCAGATACCATATCCCCCTAGCTGTTGAATTATCCCTTGCACTATTAGCTGTGGTAGAATGTCCAAATCGCTTGCCGGCCAGCACGCACGCCAGCAGCACCAAGCACGTGGCACATCGCCTCGGCTTCACTCGGTTCGCCTCCATTTGTTGAGGTCATTGCAGTGCCGGGTATTAAATGCTCGCCCCTCGATCGATGCTGCCATTCTTGCAGCACCCGCCATCTCACCATTCGGTTGCACGCCAGCTTGTTTTTCCTTATAAAGCAGGGATTGGAGCAAATGGAAAGCACGAGATTATCGTTGATGATGGCATCATTTCCGCCCGGATTTTTCCCTCTGACAATTCCGAAACAGCGCAGCGACGGGCATTGCATTTCTCTCTTCCATTTTTCACTTACTATTTTACATTTACCTTTAAAGGCATAAGGGATGCATAATACATCGTGGAAGCGAAACCACACGATACTGGGGAAAAATATGAAAGCAAATGGAAAAAAAACATCGGCAATGATTGCACCCATAACCTTGATAATCTTGCTCTCGGCCATTGCATTCATCCAAATTGCCGGTTCTGCATCTGCAGTTACTTTGGATGACCCTCAGAACGACGTGAAAGGGGGGCCATATGTTTCTGGAGTACAGGAGTCGATAAATGTCACTTGTGGAAACTTGTCAACTTTACCCTTCATCGACATCAAATCGATCTCGTGGAATGAAGATACCACGGATTACAATGTCACGATCGAGATGTGGGGTGCAATAGACACCGCGAAAATATTGAGCGACGAGGTCCAAGTGAAAATCGAATTTGACGTGAATGGTTCGACAATCGAACTGAGTCAATTTTTTGTGACACTCGGACTATCACCAATGCCACCCATAACGTGGAATGGCAGCCTCTGGTGGAATAATGGCTCGTCAGCAGTAAACAACTGCGTCAAGAACGCGAGCACATCGCTCACGTGGATCTTTGGAAAGTCCAGCATCAGTTCCATCCCCGGCATATTACCGATGGCACAATGGTCTATCCGGGCATACACGATATATCACGTCGAAGGCCAGATGTTCGCGTGGGACGTGTACAACTACACCACCTTCGAAACTGACTGGGGCATCGTCTGCGTGACGGCAGGACCTGGAATTTCCAGCTTTCCGGTCCCGATCATCCTGGTTGCTATCGCCGTGCCGGTCGTGCTCGTCGCGATGAAAACCACCCGCAAGGCTAAACACGTTTGATTGATTTGTCTATTTTCGTTTATTTTTTTCGATGGAATAACCACCACGTTTCAGGTTTTCCACGGAGGGTATTCGCCACCATGGCTTTTTAACGTGGAACTGCGTGATAGCAATCGAAGACAATGATGGGCCCCGAACCCGCGCAAGCGGAATGGAAGGAGCGCCCCGACCTCACGCTGCATGCCGAGTATCCCGTGCGCCAGCTCACGACCAAGGGCGATCTCAACATCTGCCAGTATTTCACCCACCGCAGCTGGACACGGGATGAGAAGCGGCTCTTTTTCGTGTCGAACAGGAACCGAAACATGGATCTCCATATCATCAACATCGATAATGGCGAGATCGAGCGGCTCACCCGGGACGCAAACGTGTTCGTTTACGGGTGGGCCATCACGCCCGATGATCGGTCGATCGTCTACATCGGCGGTGCGCGGCACGATGAGTTCCACCTGGTCGACTTAGCGAGCCTGGAGGATCGCATCGTGGCAAGATCCCCCCAGCACTATGCCGGGTTCTCGCCGTCCATCATCGACGTCGCGCCGGACAACGACACGTTTTACATGTGCACGTACGTGCGGCCTGCCCTCGTCCCGTCCAACCTGCTCGTTGGCTCCATCGCCAAGGGCACGGTCGCGCCCTTCTTTTCTATGGACGACGAGCAAGCCACGTTTTTCGACCACCAGATGCTGGCTCCTGGCAATCCCCGGCTCCTCCAGCTCAACAAGACCCTTCGCAGCCAGCTCGGCGACGATGCCCCGCAGCGCATGTGGCTGCTGGACGTCGAAACCAAGGAATTAAGACCATTGTACAAGCAAAAACGAAGCCCGTTGCATAAATTCGAGCGCGTCGGCCACGAATCATGGCTCCCGGACGGAAAGCACCTCTGCTTCGTCGTGCGGCGCAACCAGGTGAAGGTAGTATCGATCGATGGCGAATTCGGCCGGGAGGAGTCGTGGTGTGCGGCCAAAGGCCCTAACTTTTGGCACGTTTCAGCCAACCCGGCCCGGCCCATGCTGGCCGCCGACACCATGTGGCGGGACTCGGGCATCTGGCTGATCGAGCTCGCGGATGGTGCCAAGGGACGAATGTTCAACGTGTGCTTGTCGAAATCCGAGTGGCAAGACCCGTCATGGGCGTCGATGGAGAAGCTCGCCTCGTACCCGCTCCAGGTCACCCGCATCCAGGCTGGAGCCCGCGTGGCCGGTACCTGCATTTCACGACGTACTCCGCGGCCGATCGGGCGATCAACCTGTGCCTCGTCGACCTGGAGATAAACCCGTTCGGCTCCGCATAACCGGAGGAATCCTACTTTCTCTCGCTTTTTTCGATGTATCGCCCGCGGGTCTCGATCTGGTCGAGCCGGCGGGAAATCTTGGTAAAATCAGCCGCTCTGCCTTGTTCTTCGAGAAACTTCTTGTATCCCACCATGAATGGCGGGTACATAGCATCGTACATACTCGCGTGCGTTGACGTGATGACCCGCTTGAACAAGTGAATGTCCACGCTTTTGTCCTCGATGCCCGTAGTGTGGCGTGCAAGCCCAAAATCGATGAACGTGAACGAAATGTCCTCGCTATCCGGCTTGCTCTCATAGATGATATTTGACGTGGTCAGGTCGCCGTGGATGATGTTAAGCTCGTGGATCGCCGCGACGAGGTAACCGACTTTCTCGAAAATCGGCCCGAGCTTGCCGTGCAAGGCACCCACCATGTCCTTGATACGTTGGCCGTGGATGAATTCCATGACGATGATGCCGCCCTTCGCGTCCACGTCGAGCAAGCCCGGTACGGGAATGCCGGCCTCCAGCAGCGCTCCGAGGATCCGCGCTTCCGCGACCGTGCGCTCGATCCGCAGCTTCGCGTCGATCTGGGGGATGCGATAAGCTTTCGGGAGGCGCACCTTGTACAGCGCTTCCTGCCCGAGCCACGTGCCCTTCACGAGCACGGCTTCCGCTCCCTTCCTGATGAGCTCGCCCGCGGGCAGGGCATTACCACGAGTAGCATCGTTCTGCATGATCCGCATCACGTCCTCCACGGGATCGGCACCTGGTCGAGCCGCCACTTCGGGATCACGCCCGTGTCTTCCAGCGCCAGCCCGCCCTTTTGCTTGAACTGCAGCAAGCCCGTCCACGCGATCATGGCACCATTGTCGCCGGCGAGTTCTTTCGGCACCGCGTGGAAGGCAGCGCCGTGGTCTTCCGAGATGGACCGGATCATGTCCCGCAAGCGCGTGTTTGCCGCGACCCCGCCGGTGAGCAGCACGTTTTGCTTCTCCGTGTGGGCAAGCGCCCGCTCCGTGACCTCGGCGACCATCGAGAACGCGGTTTCTTGCATCGAGAAGGCAACGTCTGCCAGGGGATGCGTCTTGAGCGCGTGCGTCGCGGAAGTAAGCAATCCGGTCAATGCCAGGTCCATCCCCTTGACCGTGTAAGGTAAATCGATGTAGTTCGAGGATTGCCGGGCAAGCGCCTCGATCTTAGGGCCACCGGGATGCTGCAGGCCGGCTTCACGCGCAAACGTGTCGAGCATGTTCCCGAGGGCGATGTCGAGCGTTTCACCAAAGATCTGATAGCGACCGCAGTCGAAGGCCGACACGATCGTGTTCCCGCCGCTCACGTACAGCGTCAATGGATCCTCTACCTTGCATGCCAGCCGCCCGATCTCGATGTGCGCAACGCAGTGGTTGACGCCGACGACGGGCACATCCAAAAAAACGTGCAATGCCCGCGCGACCGTGCAGCCCACGCGCAAGCACGGCCCAAGGCCAGGGCCTTGAGAGAAGGAAATAAGTTCGATCGACTCCAGCGGCGTCTTCGCCGTTTCGAGCGCTTTGCGTATCACGTCTTGAAAGCACTCGACGTGATGAAGGGACGTCTTGAGCGGGTGGAGGCCACCTTCTTGCGGGACGTAGGTATCATTCACCACGCTCAAGATATTTCCGGAATCATCTACCACGCCAGCAGAAAACGTGTGGGCAGTCGATTCCAAGCCAAGGCATAGCGTCATGCTAGACCAGGTGAAAATGGTTGTGCTGGAAAATAAGATTTCGGGAAGTGAAAAAGAGAATACGGTTACTTTTCCTCGTCATCGCCGGGGCCACCAGCCCCGCCGCGAGGCTGTTCCCGACCAATGCGACGGGAATGGCGCATCACGCCGCCGGGTCCCCCACCTTGCGGAGCCCCGATGCCGCGAATGTTTCCATCCTTGTCGGTGAATTGCGTGAATGAGCACGCGCCGCACGTCTTGCGATTGTAATGCACTGCCATGAAAAATCCGGTTCCGCACCGCGGGCATTCGGTCTTCGTCCGGCTTATCTTGCCGCCGGCCACCGCGTATAATTTTTTCGGAGCTGCCTTTTTCTTGACTTTCTTTGCAGGAGCCGCCGCGCCTTTCGCGCCGGGCTTACCACCCGAAGGTTTCCCCGCCGCGGGCTTCGCTGCTGCGGGTTTAGCCTCGCTAGCTGCTGCGGGCTTCTTGTCTTTGTCTCCACCAGCCGCTGCTGCGGGCTTCTTGTCTTTGTCTCCACCAGCCGCTGCTTCAGGCTTCTTGTCTTTGTCTCCACCAGCCGCTGCTTCAGGCTTCTTGTCTTTGTCTCCGCCAGCTTCAGGTTTTTTTGCCATGATTTATGTTCACTCCTTTTTCTTCTTCTTTCTTGGTTTCTTGCTGGCTTTCCTCGCCTCGTCCCGCTTGTCCTTCGCCAAGTTCCGAATCTTGACATAAGTGGGTTCGATCTTGGCAGATTCCTCGTCATCGTAGATCATTGCCGTTCCGACGAGCTCGGTCTTACCAAAACGACCAGCGAGTTTCCGGACAAAGGTCAATTCGAATTTCGCGTTGTGCAAAGCAGCAATCTTTTCTTTCACGGCCACGCGATCCGGCGCCCCCCCTTGCTGATTCACCAGGAATGAAATCTCCTTCCGTTTCAATAAGGGGTTTTGAGTAACAGTTTTTACGGTTATATCCATCGACAGAGCCTTTTTTTTATACGATTGAGCATTTAAATGAAAATAACAATTTTAATGTTTCGGCGTGAGTCGGGCGGGCAATTTTGCTATAATGTCGGAACCGATTGTTTTTTCTACGCCGCGTTCGATGAGACAATCGAAGGTGAAGTCCGTGGAAAAAGATTTCGACGCGATGGCAATTCCGAAGGAAAAGGTCTTGAAAGTGCAAGTCTTGGCTCTGATCGTTGCCGGGTATGCTGCGTTCGATATGATTTCTGTTGTTGTTCTCGGGGAATATCTCTACTACGACGGCATTCCCGTGCTCATATCGCTCTACATCGTTCCGTTGGTATGCTTGCTCGTCGTGTTCGCCATCTTCTTCAAGAAGACCTTCAAGAGGTCCCCGTTCCGGGTGCCGAAACGATCCAAGCACGCTCCTGCCGTGCCGGAAACCGACCGGCTGACAGCGTTGTTTTTTCCTCCGGGCATCGACATCCTCGCGGCGACCAAGGAACTCCGCCCCGAGCTCGCGAAGCTGCACGGCGACTTGATCGCCGGCACGGAGGCCGAGACCCTCCCCCTCGTCAACAAGTACTTGCACAAGATCAACCCACCGTTCTTGGCGGGATGCGGCGACGTCATTTCAAAGAACCTGGTTAAGACCGACTTTTTCCCCGATATCGTGGTCATCGACGGGAAGACGTGCCGCCAGGGATACGGGACGGTTTTTCCCGAATCTTACGAGCGCCGGCAAGTCCCGAACGTCACGGGCGCGGTCTCGCGGGCCGCGTGGGATGGCATCAAGGCCGCGGTCGGGGCCCGGAAGCGAATCATCATCGAGGTCACGGGTGGCGAGGAGGACTTGCTGCTCATCCCGCTCGTCTTGTTCGCCCCGGACAACGCGATCGTCGCCTACGGGCAGCCACCGGTCACCGATGTTACCCCTCCCATCCGCGCTGGAGCGGTTATGGTCAAGGTCACGCCGGATGTCAAGGACCATTTCGCGGCCATCTTCGCGAAATTCGTGCCATCCGCGTGAGCCACGCGCTTTCCCCCGTTACAATCCTTAAATCAACTGCCGAGTAAAGTTACGTATTCACCACGTGATGATACACCATGGCAAGCAAATATGTCATCGCGGGACCTGCATCCCAGGGTTTGGCCGTGCAAGTCGCCAATCTCTTGAAAGTCCCCGTCATAGAGACCGAATACAAGAAATTTCCCGACGGCGAGAATTATGTCAGGCTGAACGTCGAGGACGATTCCATTTTCAAGGATTCCGAGATGATCATCATCCAGACCGCCGATTATCCGCAAAACGATCATCTATGGGAATTGCTCTATCTCATCTCGATCGCGAAGCGCGTCGGCGCGTCGAAAATTCCCGTGGTCGTCCCGTATCTCGCGTATTCCCGCCAAGACAAGGTATTCCGCCCGGGCGAGGCCATCTCTGCCAAGCTCATCTTGCAACTCATCGAGAGCGCCGGCGCGACCGAGTTCATCACGATCGACATCCATGCCCCGGAGGTCTTCGCGGACATGAAAATCCCCGCGCACAGCCTCGATCCCATACCGCTGCTCGCTGAGAACCTGAAATCACGGAAACTCACGAAACCCGTCGTGATCTCGCCAGACAAGGGGTCGCGGGATCGCAGCGCCCAATTCGCGAAATTGATCGGCGCCGAGCTCGTATTGTTTGACAAGACCCGGGATCGCATCACCGGCGAGATCGAGATGCAAGGCGACGTCAAGCTGGATGGTCGCGATGTCGCTATCGCGGATGATATCATCGCGACCGGCGGTACCATGGCCACAGCCTTGAAGATCGCGAAGAAAGGCGGGGCGAAGAAGTTGTTCGCGCTCTGCTCCCATGCCTTGTTGATCGGGAATGCGGTGTTCAAGATGGGCAGTATCGGCTGCGAGATCATCGCGACGAACGCCGTGAACTCGCCCATGTCCATCGTATCCGTCGCTCCGCTCATCGCCGACCACTTCAAAAAGCCGTGAATGGACCAGCAATGCAATCCAATCTCATTTTTTTCATCACGGGCCAGAATCTCAACACCACGCGGCGGACCCTCGAGATCACCGACGAGCCGTCCTTCGCGCTCCGGGAACAAGCCTCGTTGATTGAAGCGTATTTCCCGGGCTTCAAGGCAAACCTCCGGTACGCCCTTTTCCGCGTCGTTGAGACCAGCGTTCCCGCGTTCGACGAGAGTTTTACCTCCTTCTTGCAGCGATCGATATCCATCCACTACGCCGGCACGCCCGATTACCGATTCACGTCCACGAAAGGCAGCATTGCCGGCGCCATGCAAGAGTTCAATGATAACCTGGCCACGTCCGTCGAATTCACCAGCGTGGCACGGGAATTGCGGAACGCGGGAGCATCGTTCGCCGTCGACAACGTCATTCACGCGATCCCGTTGCCGCCAAATGCCGACGATGCCATGAAAGAAGCCATCGCACCCGTTGTCATGAACCGTGCCGGCCTCCGCGTCGATCTCCAGCACCCGGAGATAATGATACGGGTGATCATCACGCGTTCCCGGGAAGACCAGGATTGCCTCATCTTCATCGTTTCTTTCAAAGGGACGCGCTATTACACGAGAAATTTCGACGATCGCATCGCCAAGCACCGGCCCGTGTTCGAGATCGGCACCATGAACCCGCCGCTCACGTCGCTCATGGTCAACTCGTGCCACCCGGCGCGGCACGGACTGCTCGTCGATCCATTCTGCGGCTCGGGCGGCATCCTCATCGAAGCCCTGGTGCGCGGCATCCCCTCGATCGGCTTGGACATCATCTACGGGTCGGTTACAGGGTGCATGAAAAACTTGAAGCATTTCAGCAAGGGAGCTCCAGCCGGGTACCACGTGATCCATTCCAGCATCTTCCAGCGGCCGTTTCGGGACTCGTTCGAGGCTGAAAACAAGGACAACGTCACGATCACGGATCCACCATATGGACGCCTGGAATCCTTGCGACAGCTATCGCTGGAAGATTATATCGATGCGTTGCTGGACTTCTCGCTGGCTCAAGAAAAGATTTGCTTCGCGATCCCCGAAAAGGATGCGGTGACCATCCGCACGCACGTCCAGGCCAGATTAAAGGGCGCGACCATCGACGTGCAGCAAAAGGTCGAGAACCCAGATTTCGCACGCGCGATCTTGCTCGTGAAAAAAACGTGACCGCGGCTCAATCCTTGCACGCATCTGGCTTGGTTCCCTTGGCCATGGTCTCCCTCGGCGCGAACCAGTTAACGAACTCTTCAAAATCGTCGGTAATGATATCAACATTGATGGGACCGAGTGGCGACTCGTGCAGCTCGGAAAAATGCACGACGCCTATGTAAGCGGCTTGCTTGTGGAGTTTAAAGGACACCTTGGTGGCATTTCCTTCGACGCGGGTCCTGGACGAGTATAGGACCGACCTGGCGCATTCTTGAATGTACTCGTCTCGGAATAAACCCTGCAATTTCTCGAGGCATAGGCGGTCGTTGGTTTCGATGACGACCCGCGTGACCTCGACCTCGTAGCGGATGGACACGTCGATCTTCAGCGAGACGACCTCGGTCTTGCGTTCTTGCTGCACTTGTGCGTCGGAAAAAACGAACATCTTCTTCAACGCGGCCATGACCCGCCCGGGGTCTTCAGTCGGGTAGATGGACGTGTTGATCCTCACGCGAATCATTGGCCAGCCTCTTGCAACAATCGATCGATGGCGGTGACAGCCATTGCTTGGAGTTCTTGCTCGGTCGTGGATGCAGAATTCACGATCATCTCGTCAGCAAGGACAATGACCTCCGCGATGCCAAATTTCAGTTCGCGGGCTTCGCGCTTCGCGTAATATTCTGGATCAGAGGAATCATCCGCCCTTTGCCGCGCGAGCAATCGCTGGTGCCGTACCCGCGGCGGGGAGTGCACGGCGAGGACAGGAAATCGCCACCGCTTCCGGAAAAATGCGACTTCTTGCATGGACCGTAGCCCGTCGATGATGACGAGATCATCGCTCCCGGCAATTGCACTCACTTTTTCAGCCGTGAGCTGCGCAACGACATCCAGGCCGCGCTTTTTCCGCAACTCTTCCGCCATCTTGCCCAGGGTGTCTGGATTGATCGCCAGCCCTGCCTTGGTAACTTGCTCGCGCACCATATCGCCCATATTCACGACCTTGGCGCCACGTTCCCGCTGGAGGTGTTCGATACACGAGGATTTCCCAGCACCTGGCATCCCCACGATACCGATGACGTGCAACATGATGCTTCAAGAATGAATAAACCTTTCCGCATTTTTTAAATTTTGGTTTGCATTGGTGTTCTTGGTGAACCCGGTTGGAAATTCGAGGCTTGAAAGGCTCTGAATTTTTGAGCGCGTTGTATCCTTTGCTTGAGAAATCCTTCGTGGGTT
>Ga0315277_10009440_pt1 | contig 12462 bp, 7 predicted proteins | sample YL17G05_15_MG_FD_203695 | JGI IMG/M metagenome (GOLD analysis project Ga0315277, IMG submission 203695) | Sediment microbial communities from Yellowstone Lake, YNP, Wyoming, USA - YL17G05_15 | ecosystem: Environmental > Aquatic > Freshwater > Lake > Sediment | place: USA: Wyoming | collected... | reverse complement strand
TGCCTTTACCACCGCCCGGATGTGGTTGAGTAAAATACCGGGCGGACTGGCTTCGGCAGTCGTCGTAGCCAGCGCCTTGTTCGCCGCCTGCTCGGGAACGGGAATCCCGGCGGCGGCCGCCCTGGGACGCATTGCGGTGCCGGAAATGCTGGAGAATAAATACGATCGAGGGCTGGCCTCTGGGGTCGTCGCCGCGGCCACTCCCCTGGCGGTGCTCATTCCGCCCAGCATCACCATGATCATCTTCGGCATTCTCACGGAGACCTCCATCGCCAGGCTGTTGATCGCCGGAATCCTTCCCGGCATCGTGGCCTCAGCGGTTTTTGTCGCGGGAATCACTTTGCGGACCTGGCGAAACCCGGCCCTGGCTCCGCCCTATCCCGGAGAGGTTTCATGGACTTTGCGGTTCAGGGAGCTGCGCAAAATCTGGGGGATTTTATTCTTGTTCTTTGTCGTCATCGGATCGATCTATCTCGGCCTGGCGACTCCCACGGAGGCCGCCGGCTTCGGGGCTTTTGGCACGTTGCTCTTGGGAATCGCCCGCAGACGACTGGGCTGGGATGATATCAAGCGTTCGCTTTATGATTCGGTCATGGTTTGTTCCACGATTTTTTTGATCATCGGGATGGCTTCAATCTTCAATGTTTTCTTGACCCGCACAGGGGTGATCACCGCCCTGGCAAGCGCGCTCATAGACTTGAACCTACCCCCCATGGGGATGCTGGTCATCATGTCGGTCTTCTATATCATCCTGGGTTGCTTCCTGGACAGTATTTCCATGATGATCATCACCATACCTATCGTCTATCCTCTGCTGGTGGCCATGAAAATAAACCTCGTCTGGTTTGGTGTCATCATGACGATCTATATCGAGATTGCCTCCATAACCCCCCCCTTCGGGATCACCGTTTATGCCCTCAAGGGCGCCCTGGGAGATCTGATCGATCTATGGGACATCTTTAAGGGATGCTTTTTCTTCTTCTGGATGTGGATAATCACCCTGGCTATTATTCTTCTTTTCCCTCAGTTAAGCCTCTGGCTGCCAGGCCTCATCAAAGGGTGAGGGGTGAAGGGGTAATTTCAATGAAAGCAGCGGTTCTACACAAATACGATTCTCCCCTTGTAATCCAGGATGTGGACATTCCCGCCATCGGACCCAAGGAGGTCCTTGTTCGAGTGCGGGCTTGTGGCCTTTGCGGCACCGATCTCAAAATCGCCTCCGGAAAGTTCCCCAAGATTCCGCTTCCCCATATCCCGGGCCACGAGATCGCTGGCGAGATTCATAAAATCGGTGATCAGGTAACCGAGTTGCGGGTGGGTGAGCGAGTGGCGGTGTATTTTTATGTAACCTGCGGCCAATGCCGCTACTGCCAGACCGGTCAGGATAGCTTATGTATAAGACCCAAAGGGCAGGTGGGCTTTCATTTGAACGGCGGGCTGGCGGAATTCGTCAAGGTCCCAGCCTCCAATGTCCTGCCGATTGGAGACAACCTTTCCTTTGCCCAAGCGGCGGTCCTGGCCGACGCGGTAGCGACTCCGTACCAGGCGCTCGTGGATAAAGCGAATCTCCAGCGGGATGAAGTTCTGGTCATTGTGGGAGCCGGAGGCCTGGGTCTTCATGCGATCCAAATCGCCAAGGTTCTGGGAGCAAGGGTCATGGCCGTGGACATAGACGATCGCCATCTGGAAAAGGCGGCCGAAGTGGGGGCAGACATTTTGCTCCATCCCGATCGCGATAAAATAACGGATTCCATCCGCAAGGAAACGGGGGGTTATGGAGCCGACGTGGTGATTGATCTGGTGGGCCTACCGGAAACCCTGGAGCGGGAACTGGAATGGCTGCGTCCCGCAGGAAAATTTCTGATGGTCGGGTACAATCTAACCCGGCCCTTCTCCTGGTCTTCCTTCGATATCGTCGCCAAGGGGCTGCAAATCATGGGCGTTCGGGCCTCAACGAGGCGGAATTTGGCTGAAGTGATCCAGTGGGCCAATGAAAAGAAGATCGTACCCATCGTTGAAGACCGGCTTCCTTTAGAAGAGGTCAATCAAGTATTCGAGCGGCTGCGAAGCGGGAAGATAATCGGGCGGATCGTTTTGGAGCCCTGAAACCACCCTTCCTCATTGGGCGCAGGGCCTTCAAATATTCATTTCCCCTCGGAAGTTGGTGCCATAATTCATTGCTGGTCAGAAGGCTTGGGGGCCAGGGCGCTGAGCTTGGCATCCTGAGGCGGTGGGATCTCCGTAGATGGGGCGGGAAGAAGCACCCCGCCTCCTTTCGGCGGAAAAAAATTTGTATCTCCTTGGTTGCCTCCGCCCAGCCGAGGCTGCCGGCGCTCATCGCCCCGGCCCCCGAGCCACGTCACAGTGGTCGCCATCACGTGAAGGCGTAATAACTGCTAGGTCCTGTTGGAAAATAGGCCAATTTTCTCCCAGGCCTGGATGACTTCCTTATACCCCTCTGGAGATATCCCCTTGAAGTATTCACTCAAACCCAGGGACGCCGACCATTTGAGCCTTTGAACTGTGGCCTCCGACATAATCGGGTCGACACCCAGGTTCTTGAGCAGCTTGACCGATGCCTCCATCTCTTTTACTCTTCTCCCGGCATGAACCGCGTCACTCCCGACGAATCGATTGATCAATGCCTCCAGGCCCATGACGAAAAACTGGTTGAGCGCCGAAAGTACCGGTTCTTCCACTTGGTAAGGGTGAGCCGCCAGGAGCATTTCCAGCAGGAGGGCTTCCAATCCCTTGGTGGATATGCTCAAGATCAGCTTAATGGCCGAGGCCTGCCCGGGTTCTTTTCCCACGGCCTGAAGATTCATTCCCCGCCGATTCAAAATCCGGGCGGCCTCTTCAGCAGATGGCCCGGCCACATAAATCAAAACCTTATGCCCATAAATGGGCAGTGCGCCCATCATGGCTCCGTCGGCGAATTTTGCTCCCGTGGGCTCGACCAGGGCCCCAATGACCTTCATGTCATCGGGAAAGGAGGAAGTCAAATCCAGGTAGATCTGACCCGGCTTAAGATGAAGGGCTGCTTCCCGGGCCACAGTGATGCAGGCTTCCGGAGTTACAAGAGAAAGAATGACGTCTGATTTTCTTACGACTTCCTCCGCTGACTCCAGATATGCGGCCCCTGCTTCCTGGGCGCGCTTCTTTATCCAGGCGGCTTTCTCCGGATCCTGTCCCTTCAGATCGTAGACGAATAAGCGGATCGTCCCTTCGGAATGAAGCCCTTTGGCCATTTCAAAGCCAGCCTCACCAAACCCAATGAAGCCCACAGATAAACGATTGTTCATAGAGGTCAACCTTTATGTAGATAATCGTTTTCAAATCCCCCGACCCCTTAAGCAGACTATATACGTTTCCAGCCCCGGTCTTGATCGTGGATAATATATTTCTCCTGCCCGGGTTTCCGGAAGACAAAAATTTTTCCCTCCTTCATGATCATCTGAATCCTCTTTTTGTCCTGGAGGACCCGAATATCTTTTAACGGGTTCCCTTCCACGGCGATGATATCGGCCAATTTCCCGGCTTCCAGCGTCCCGATTTCCCGATCCAGTCCAATGGCCTCGGCCGCGTTCCGGGTGGCGGTTTGGATCGCCTCCATGGGGGTCATCCCATAATCCACATAGATCTCCAGCTCATGGGCACTTGTGCCCATTTCGGGGTCGATTTGCGTATCCGTACCCAGGGCCATTTTGATCCCCGCCTGATGGAGTCTCTGGAAGGTCTCCTTTGTATAAGGCTGAATCTTTTTCATTTTCTCTAAAACAAACTCTGAGCTGCCCGCTTTTCGTCTCACTTCAATGGCCCGATCGGCGCGGTGGGCCAGCGTGGGAACGACGATCTTATTCTCCGCCTTCATCATGGCCATCGCTTCGTCATCGGTAAATACACAATGCTCGATGGTGTCTACCCCGGCCCTTACGGCCATGCGCTGGGCAACGGGAGTAAAACAATGACAGGCACAGCGCTTGTGGAAGGCATGGGCTTCGTCAACGATCGCGTCCAGCTCCTCCTGGGTCATGTTCCTTATATCGGGTTCTTCCTTTTCCGTTCCTCCTCCACCGGAGGCACAGGTCTTGATATAATCGCAGCCAATTCTCAGCTGGGAACGGACGAGCTTGCGAAGCTCCCAGGGCCCGTCAGCGGTCAGGCCGGGTTGCCGCAGAGCGCTTCCCGGATGAAGGAGGTCAAGATGGGAATTGGTTATGATGGCATGCCCGCCGACCAGGAGCCTGGGTCCGGCCATAATCCCGATATTGATGGCCTCGCGAATCGCCACCAGCTCCGCCGTGTTATGGCCGCCATAAGCGGTCACCCAGGGATGATTTCTTAAAGTGGTAAATCCCTGCTCGAAACACATCTGGGCATGCAGAAGCGCATAGAGCATCTGGAGCTGCGGCGTGGTTTCGAAGTGGGCCACCCGGGGATTTTGGAAAGTGAGTATATTATAGGCTGAGGTGTGCAGGTGGATATCCAGCAAGCCGGGCATCAGGGTACAATCCGGCAGGGTAATCTCCTCCGCGCCCCGGGGGAACCGCAGATCCTTGGCCGCCCCAACTGCTTGGATGCGCGATCCCTCAAGGACCACACAGGCGTCTTTGGGCACCTCCCCTCCCTTTCCGTCAATGAGCCTTCTGCCTTTCAGGACTTTCCATTTTTTTTCTCTGCTTTCCATGGCCATTTCCTTTGGGGGGATTTTATACATAACGTCGTAAATAATTGCGCATACCGGGAGATATTCTTTGTGTAGGGGCGGGGTTCACCCCCGCCCGATGACTCTGATTCGCCAAGGTTGCGGGCGGGCATAAAGCCCGCCCCTACAGCGACGATTTTGGACCATCACGCGCAAGAAATAATGACGCTGTGTATAGAACTCCATCTGCTTCTCCCGGAAGGCCCGGGGCAAACGAGCCGCCCCGATCGCGGGGTGCGGTGCGTTCATTCCGAGACCAGTTCCATGTCTTCAAAGGGGGCCGTAAACCATATGAGCGGCTGGATCTTGTAAGGATTCCCCTTCACCTTGGGGCCAAAGGCAGCGGGCGAATTCGTTGAGGTAAGAAGAATGAACATGGACTTTTCGTGAATGAGCTTCTGGATCCGCTCGATCAAGTCCTTGCGTACCTTGGGCGAAACCTCCCGCTGATATTGTTCCCACAGCGCCTGAATGTCTGGATAATTCCCGTAGGAAGTGGAACCCAAGAGATAGAGCAGGCGTCCCCCGATGGTTGCGGCCTGGGAATTGTCGATAAAGATGCCGCCCTTCATCTTCCCCCCCTGACGGTTGGCGAACCAGGCCGGCCGATCCAGGAGCTGGGTATCGACTGTAATGCCGACGGCTTTCCAGTAGTTGGCTATCTGTTCGCCGTAGGGCCAGTAACCCCCCTGGTAAGGGTAAAATTTCCCCCCGTGGAAGCCTTTCGGAAAGCCCGCCTCGGCCAGAAGCTTCCTGGCCCCCTCCGGGTTGTAAGGATCTGCGGGAAAATCTACCGCCATGGAGTCACCCTCCAAGCCCAGCGAGCCGACCGGCCCGCAACCGGGCATATGAACATCGGCCAGGGTCTTCCGGTCTATGGCCAGGCTCGCAGCCTTGCGGACCCTGGCGTCCGACCACGGAGACTTGGGGTCCCACTGGGAAGTAAAGTACACGAGCCACCGGGTCGGGCTCAGGGGCGGCAGCATTCTGAGCTTCGGATCTTTTTTTAAATCTTCGTAAAAAACGCCTTGCATAAGGGTGGCAATATCGACTTCCCCGCGCCGGGCCATGGCCAGGCGGGTCGCCGGCTCGCTGATGATATGAAACTCCATTCTCTTGATATGGGGAACTTTCCTCCAGTAGTCTTCAAACGCCTCCCCCACCAGCTTGACGCCGGTCACAAATTCAACGAACTTATAGGGCCCCGCGCCAATCGGATGTTTTTTAAAGCCCGCCTCTCCCACTTTCTCTACGTATTTTTTCGGCACCACCCAGCCAATCGTCGTGGCGCCTGGAAGAAGATACTCCAGGAAGTCGGGGAAGGGCTCCTTGAAATAAAAGCGGATGAGATGGGGATTCACGGCTTCCACCTTTTCTGTCTTACCGTGGATGATTTTCGCCTGACCAGCCTTGTATCTCCAGAAACTGAAGATCACGTCCTCGGCGGTCATTAAATCTCCATTGTGGAACTTCACCCCTGTGCGGAGCTTGAATTCATAGACCTTAGAATCCGGGCTGACGCTCCACGATTCAGCCAGGCAGGGGGTGTAGGTGCCATCGGGCATGGGCTTTAAAAGGGCGTCATGGAAGAGATAGAGGGCAATCTGCGAAGGAACGAGAGCGCTGTTGGTGGCGGGGTCCAGCCAATCGGCGGAAAGACCCCAGTGTATGGCTTCCTTCAGTACGCCCGCGGGGGGAGCTGCCTGAACGGAAGGTAAGCCCAAAGTGAGCATTCCCCAAATGATCAGAACCATCCCCAATAATGACCGACCGTTTTTTGTTTTCATCGGATCCCTCCTCTTGATCATTTCGGTATCGTCAAAATTGAACCACAGAGAACCCAGAGAAATTATCCATTTTCAGGAACCTAAAAAAGGCGATTTACCACAGAGGACACAGAGGAAAATTAAGATAAATCAAGGCAATAAATTCTTTTTTGCTTTTTTCTCTGTGCCCTCGTTAAGTGAAAACAATTCAACATTTTAGCTTACGAAATGATTACCTGAGAACACAGAGAAAAGGTTAAGATTATTTCGTTTTTTAACTATGAACTTATTCTCTGCGTTCTCTGTGGTTTAAAAAAATCGCTCAATTTAGGAGGAAGTTAAAAAGGCTATGATACCCTCTCCTCTGTGCGCTCTAAATGATGAATCCCTCTATCCTTTCTCTAAACCGCCTTACATCGACATTCATCAACATACCCGCTCTTTTATCCCGTCTCCGTATATCAATTAGTACCTTCGCCTCATATATCCAGGGCAGTGCTCGTAAAGCCTTCAACTCAAAAATAACTCTATCCTCTTCCCGCGAGTCTTTTCTCCGCCGCCCGATGTCTTTGCTTTTTATCTACTCTTTTTGAGGACACAGAGTGTTTCTCTGCGACCTCTGTGGTTTCATTCACCGGCCTTCCACAGCTGTTAATCTTGTGCTCCAGGCTGCCATAGGGTAGCCCCATACTAGCTACGATTCAACCGAGGGGAGAAGCCTTTGGGGGCTCCTGCCCGGGCTTTACCGAATCCTTCTTTCAGGTGGACAGCCGGCTCGTTACGACAAGGTATTCAGTCGTCCCATCGGCCACGTTGTAATTCTCGTGGACTTCGCCCGGATAGATAAAGGCTGCCTGCCCCTGTTTCAACCGGGCCTCTCCCCGGTCGGTCTTCATCAGCAATTCCCCTTTTAGGATGATAAAAAGCTGCTCGGCATTCTCGTGGGCGTGAGGGCCGGTCCTACCCTTTGGTTCCATGCGGCCTAAGGAAGCACCCATGGCTTTGGCCTCGATGGTGGCGTCTACAATCCGGTAACTGAGTAAGTCGTAATGGTCCGGGGGCACAATCCCCGGAAGATCCGCGATGGTAATGACCTTCATTTTTCCCCTCCTTTTCTCTTTGGACTACTAACGTTCAAACTCTCTAAATTTTGTAAAGACTTTTTGTAAATTTTAGGCATTTAAGGCACTTAAGCGCATTTAAGGCATTTTCTTCAGTTGCGGCTCTGCCGCGCTGTGCCCTCCGTGGTTTCACTTGTTTTGCTCCTTTAGGGCGGCCAGAATTTTTTCCGGGGTGATGGGAAGATGTTTCATCCAAATCCCCACGGCATCAAAGATGGCATTGGCAATAGCCGGAGCCGGGCATGAGGCCGCAGCTTCCCCTACGCCTTTAGCTCCGAAGGGCCCCTCCGGGTCTCCCGTCTCTACGATAATCGGAACGATCTCGGGAAGGTCCTTAATGGTGGCCACCTTGTAATCGGCCAGGGTATCATTCAAAACTCGGCCTTTTTCCATCTTAAACTCTTCGAAAAGGGTATTCGAAAGGCCCATGATCGCTGCGCCTTCGATCTGCTGCTCGCAGCCCATAGGGTTAATGGCCTTCCCCACATCGTGGGCCGCCGCAATTTTTAGCACCTTCACCGTGCCGGTCTGTGTATCCACCTCCACTTCGACAGCATGGGTAGCAAACGCCCAGAAGATACTGCTCAGGGCTTCCCTTCCCTCCGAGGCGGCCAACAGCGGAGAGCCAGCAGGAGAAAAACGCCCTTCCGCAAGAAGGGTCCCGCCCCTTCCTCCGAACTTTTTGGAAAGAAGTTCCTTCAGGGTCAGGCGTTCTCCCACGCCTTCTTCAAAAATCGTCGAACGGGAGAGGCGTAAGCGAGAGGTTTGGGTCTTCAATATCTCCCCGGCCAATTCCAGGATCTTCCGGCGCGCTTCCTGGCCTGCAAGTCGTACGGCATTGCCCATGTGGTAAGTTGTACGACTGGAGGTTACCCCGGCGTCAAAAGGCGTGGTGGCCGTGTCCGGGTTGGGAATGGAGATGGATTCTATGGTGACGCCGATGGTTTCAGCAGCGATCTGGGCCAGGACCGTCTTTTCCCCGGCGCCGATCTCTACGGTGCTGGAAAGAAGAGTAATGCTCCCATCCGGGTTTACTTTAATGAAGCAAGAAGATTCCGTGGGAGTGGCCGTTCCTTTGATCATAGCGGCCAAACCCTTACCCCGGAATCGGGTTCCCTGCGGCTTTGGTTTGGGGGACCCCCAGCCGATCTCCCGACTGGCTCTTTCCAATGTTTCCCCAAGGCCAACGGCATGCATGACTTGTCCGTTGATATAAGTATCCTTTTCCTGGTAACCGTTCTTCCGGCGGATCTCCAGGGGATCCATCTTTAATTTTTGGGCAATCATGTCCATCTGGATTTCGCAGGCCCACGTGACCTGGGTGGTCCCATAGCCACGGTAGGCGCCAGCCGGTTCCTTGTTGGTGTAGACCAGCCGGGAAAGCAGCTCCAGATTGGGAATGCGGTAGGGGCCGAATACGGTCAGCACTCCCCGGTTGGCCACATCCGGGCCTTTGGAGGCATACGCCCCTTTGTCCCAAAGGATATCGGCCTTGCGGGCGGTGAAGCTCCCATCTCTTTTGACCCCCGTCTTAAGCTTTATATGGGCGGCGTGGCGGGTCTGCGAGGCCGTCAACTCTTCTTCCCGGGAATAGACCACTTTCACCGGTCTTCCTTTGCTGAACCGGGCCAGGGCCACCGCAATAATCTCCGCTACCATGGCTCCCTTGCCGCCAAATCCGCCTCCCGAATAAGTAGAAATGAAGCGGACCTGATTGATGGAGATCCCCAGAGCATCGGCCAACTCCTTCGCCCGGCGGTACGGTCCATCCGTGGAAGACCAGATTGTGTAGTGGTTCTCCGGGGGATTGTACTGGGCCACCGCGGCGTGGGTCTCCATGGGAGTATGGGCTACGGCATGGACATAGAACTCATCTTCAAAAAGCTCGTCGGCTTGGGCAAATCCGGCTTCTACGTCTCCCAAGGAGTAGGTCCGAATGGTACATATGTTTGTTCCGGATACGCTTTGGAAGGGGCCGGTACGGGCATATTCACCAAGATTTTCATGGATCAGGGGTGCGCCTTCGACGAGGGCTTCCCGGGGGTCGAAGACTGCCGGCAGCTCTTCGTACCGAACCTTGATTTTTTCCAGGGCCTCCTGGGCTCCGGCTTCCGTGGTGGCCGCCACAGCCACTACCGGTTCTCCCACATGGCGGACCCGATCGATGGCCAAAAAAGGTTGATCCCGGATCATGCCGCCGAAAAGGAAGGGAAAATCTTTTCCCGTAACGACGGCCTTAACCCCCGGGGCATTTTTGGCTTCCGAAATGTCGATCTCCACGATCCGGGCATGGGGTAGAGGACTGCGCAGAACGGCCCCAAAAAGCATTCCGGGAATTGCAACATCCACGCTGTAGACAGCCCTCCCCGTGACCTTTTCTACCCCTTCTACCCGGGGTACCGATTTCCCCACGTACTCATTTTCCATTGCTTTCCTCTTTCCCTCCACCAGGGGATTGTCAAAATCTAACCACAGAGAACCCAAAGAAATTGTCTATTTTCAGGTCGTCCTGGCGCATCCACGGCCAGCATCCTGCAGAGTCTTTTAGACGTTGACACGAAGAATCACCCGGGAAAATCTGGAGCATTATAACAGCAGCTCCAGTCAAAAGCAATTTCTACTCCCTCAGTACTTTTTGTGGGGAATGCCCTTCGGCATTGAAGACATAGGGTCTATCTGCATCTCTCAAGTACTCTCCCCTTCCCACCCAGGTCATGTGAGAAAACACAGCTTTTATCTTCTTCGGCTCCGGTTGTTTCAGGCCAAAGTGGAAAAAATTTGGGAAAAAAGGGAAATCCTTTTCCGTTTTTCCGGGAGAGTCTTGGATGGGGGTTTTTAAAAAGTCAATAAATTTCATCGATTAGATGTCAGGAAAAATTGGCTCGCTTTTTGCTTTTGAATATGGATGACCAAACGTTTATTATTGGGGCTACTTTTTGGGCGAACGTAGGCGAAAGGAGTGATCGAGCACATGCACGGTCTTACCCTATCTCTGGTCGTTGGTTTTCTTCTGGCGTATTCATCGGTGTGGCTGGTCTCCCGCATTAACAACCGATATACCCGGTGGGAAGAGAACCTTTGCCGCGTACTCGGTAAACGAGGGAAAAAGGAGGGTCATCCCTCAATCGGCCTGTTTAGAAGCTTTTATCTCGGATGCGTGAGGCTCCGAAACCCAGCATCTTCAAATATCAGAAAGGAGACTTGCCCTATGACGGCTTATGAATTCTACTGGAAAGATCATGAGGGAAGAGAACATTTTCTCGGGACACTTCCAGAGAGGAGAAAAAACCCAGAACGCATAACCGAGGAATCAATCAAGAAGTGGGGGAGGCTTATTATAGGCGAATGGGCAAAGATCAATAATTTCTATTTCATTCAAGTAAAGGTATAGGAAGAGCTGCGTTCGCTATCTCATCTTTGAGATGATTGCCGTTCTTGAATCTCGTTGCACCCATCCCTGCTCTTTGGGTTATTGAAAAGTCGTGGTTCAAGTTTTTCTCGTCCCGCAACTAAGAGACCTCCCTTTTCTAAATCGTCTCGTTGAGTGCACTCGAATAGTCCTTGAGAAGCGCCTGGGCATCCTGGATGTTTCCGTATTGCCGACGGGGTTCCTCCCTGCCCCCGGCCTAAACTGTGCCAGTAAGTCTCTCCTTTGATCGGACTCCACCTGACCCGGCTGATTTACCTTGACGCCAGCGAAAATACCGGCTTACAATCATTCCGGATGATCTCGTAAAAAGTCGTCATTCCCACGCAGGCGAAAATCCAGAATTCGTGAAATTAATTGAAAAGACTGGATTCCCATTTTCACGGGAATGACCGGAAAGCGAATTTGCGGGCTTTTTACGAAGCCATCATGCTTATTCCAGGCCATTTTGCTTACTCATCTATTCGAGTAGCCTGAGGAGGTTTTTATGGGGTTCCGAGAATCCCAGGTTTATGCGGACGTTCTGATTATCGGCGGAGGCAGTGCCGGGGCCATGGCCGCGATCCGGGCCAAGGAAGTCAATCCGGCTCAGAAGGTGGTCGTTTTTGAGAAGGGGCATATTCTCTACAGCGGGTGCATTGCGCGGGGAATGGATGCGTTGAACATCGTGGCCGTGCCCGGGATCACCACTCCCGAGCTGTACGTAGAATCCAACGGCATGGCCTGCGAAGGAATCATGGATGAACCCGTGAACTACCGCATGGCGCAGCGCAGCTACCCCTTGATGAAAAAGCTGGAAAGGTGGGGAGTATTTTTCCCGCAGGACAAAGATGGGAATTACGAGCTTCTTCAGGTTCACCCCAAGGGAAAATTCTGTTTGGCCATGAAAGAACCGGAGCTGAAGACGATCCTGGCGAAGAGATTGCTCGGTCTGGGGTGCCAGGTCTTCAACCGGGTGATGGGCTTGCAGTTGATCGTGGAAGAGGGGCGGGTGGCCGGGGCCATCGGCATGAATATCCACACCGGTGATTTGGTCGTCTGCCGGGCCGGGGCGGTCATCCTCTGTTCCGGAGGGACGGCCCGCTTCGGACTTCCCAACAGCGGCTACCTCTATGGAGTCTATGATTTTCCCGGCAATACCGGCGATGGCTATGCGATGGCCTTCCAGGCGGGCGCTCAACTGACGGGTTTCGAATTCACCCTGAACTACTACATCATCAAAGACATCAATGCCCCCCTGCTTTACATTACGCTCACCCGGGGGGCCCAACTGCTGACCGCCATGGATGTCCACCTGGAGGACAACCACCCTTCCATCAAGTCCATGGTCCTGGGACATCGGAAAGATGCGGGGCCATTGCGCATCCGGATGAAACATCTGCCAGAGGCCAAAATCAGAGAGATTGAGGATATTCTTTTCTCCACGGAGCGCCCGGTGCAGCA
>Ga0315277_10009439_pt1 | contig 12462 bp, 5 predicted proteins | sample YL17G05_15_MG_FD_203695 | JGI IMG/M metagenome (GOLD analysis project Ga0315277, IMG submission 203695) | Sediment microbial communities from Yellowstone Lake, YNP, Wyoming, USA - YL17G05_15 | ecosystem: Environmental > Aquatic > Freshwater > Lake > Sediment | place: USA: Wyoming | collected... | reverse complement strand
TCGGAGCTGTTGGCCAAATTGAGCGAAGGAGTAAAATTCATCGACGGCGTCATGGAGAAAGCGGCTTGACGATGGACCAACGGGATGCGCTCAAATATTTTTCAAACACAACTCTTGACAATATCTCACAACGGCGGTAACCAAGCTTGTAATTCAAAGCGAACCGATTACGCAACTGGGCCAATATCTCAACAGCAAATCGGATCTAGCCTCCGAAAAGGTTACCTCGTCCTTAGAAAAGAGTATGGCTTTTTTTGCCTTTAACAGCTTCTGCCCGCCTCCGCCGCCCCAACCGCCCGTTTCTGATCATTTGTGGCGGGTGGACTTTGCTCTGGGATCTTTTTAAAAAGTGGAAGTGGGGCTGGCACTGGTAAAATCGCTGAATTAAATATCAACCGCAGCGTAAGGCCGCTTCTCGATGATCCTCAAAGAAATCCTTTTTATTGGTCTTTGCGCGGTCCTTTTATTCCTTCCTTTCCCTTTCGGGGCGGACATCCCTTGGGCTGTCTTTGTCTTCGAGGCCGCGACCCTCATCCTCGCCGCGCTCCATCTCGCGGGAAAATCAACAGACGCCCATTCCCGTTGGCCGACATTCCTGAAAGTCCTTCTTATGATCTTCTCGGCAATCACGGTCTTTCAAATGATTCCGCTTCCGCCGGCCGTCCTCAAAGCTTTTTCTCCTCGTACATCCGCCCTCCTCGTTACACTTGGGGCGAAAGGTCCCAGGCCTCTGACGTTTGCCGTCACGGAATCGCTTGGAAACAGTGTTCTTTACGCCGCTTATGCGATATTCGCTTTTCTTGTTTACCGCCACGTCGGAACGCGCAAGCGCGCCGAATTCTTCACGCTCATTCTCCTCGCGAGCGCCGTTTTCCAATCCTTTTACGGATTAGCGGAATTGTTCGGTGGAACGCAAAAGATATTCGGCTTTCCACGGACGTACCATCTCGGCTCGGCAACCGGGACCTATATCAACCGCGACCATTTCTCCGGGTTCCTGGAGATGCTCTTCCCGCTCGCGCTTGGATATCTGTTGGCTAAAGCCGATTATTTCAAGTTGAAAAAGGGACTGTCGCTGCGCGAAAAGCTTGTTTGGTTCAGCCAAGAGCGATTGCAGAAGACCTTAGTCTTCGGGCTCTTTGTCGTGATCGTCGGATTAGGGATCTTCTTTTCGCATTCGCGAACCGGCCTCATCATCTTCTTTTTTACGGTTTTCCTGATGTCTTCGGCGCTGGCCATCACCAAGCGAGGCCGGTCCGGGATAATGATCGTCCGAGGAATCGCCATCGCCGTGATATTCGCCGCGATGGTCATCGGCATCGGACCTTTGATCAAGCGCTTCACCAGCCAGGATCTCACGAAGGATGCTCGATGGAAGTACTACGGGAACACATTGAAGTATGTCCATGACTTTCCGATATTTGGAACGGGACTCGGCACGTTCGCCGCAATCTATCCCATGTATGAAACGAAATATGATCCGAACATGATTGACCACGCCCACAACGATTATCTTGAGATCCTCGCCGAAAGCGGAATGATCGGCGGTGGAGCCCTGATTCTATTCGCTTTTGGCGGCGTCGGCTGGATTTCTTCGAAATGGATCAAACGTCGGGATCCGTTTGTCCGGGGGATCGTGTTAGGGGCGCTCGTTGGTGTCGTGGCGCTCCTCTTCCATAGCTTTTTCGATTTCAACTTGCGTATTCCCGCCAACGCCGCTTACTTTGTCGCGCTTTTTGCCTTTGCGGCTCGGGCGAAGGATTTATAAAATGAAGATCGGGTTGATTTATCCTTCGAGAAGCCGAAAACGGACCTATTCAAGCTCCTATCCACCTCTTCAGGCTTTTTTCGATACCAATGGTTACGTCCCTTCTTTTTATCTTCCTAGTCTTTCCTTGCTGACGATCGCCGCGTGCACTCCCCCGGACGAAGAGATCAAGCTGATCGACGAACGCGTATCTCCGATCGATTTTGACGAACCCTTCGATATCGTCGGGATCAGCATCCTGACGGAGCAAGCGCGGAGGGGGTATGAGATTGCCCGGCGTTTCAAAGAAAGGGGTGTTTTCACCGTGCTGGGGGGCATCCATGCCAGCGTCCTGCCCGAGGAAGCGAAACGCTATTGCGATGCCGTTGTCATCGGGGAAGGAGAAACGACCTGGCCGGACCTGTTGAAGGATTTCAGCACGAGAACCACAAAAGCGTTTTATAGGAATTCCGCTCCAGTCGATTTGGCGAGATCTCCGGTCCCCCGGTATGATCTCATTGACGTTCACGCCTATCCGTTCATCCCCCTCCAAACGACCAGGGGTTGTCCGCTCGATTGTTCGTTTTGCACAGTGACGAAGGTCTATGGGTCGAAGTACCGGAACAAGACCACGGACCAGATCATGAGAGAGCTGGAAGCGATGTTGAAAATATCGATCAATCGAAAAATTGTGTTCAATGACGACAACATGTTTCTCAATCGGGCGAAATCGTACGAATTTCTTAGAGCCATCAAGCCATTGAAAATAAAATATTTCGCGGAATCCGATATCTCGATCGCCAACGACGAACGATTGCTCGACCTCCTGTGGGCCAGCGGCTGCGTGACCGTCTTCATCGGCTTCGAAAGCCTGGTTCCCGAAAATCTCGATGCCATTCAGCGGAATCAATGGAAGCGTCATTACCTCGAGAGGTATGCGGAAGCCTGTGAGAAAATTCACGCTCGCGGCATCCAGGTGATCGGGGCGTTCATCTTCGGGTTCGACCATGATACGCGGGACGTATTTCGAAACACGATAAAATTCGTTTTAGATAATAATATTCTAGGCCAATTTCACCTGATGACGCCTTTCCCGGGCACCCGGACGAGAGACATCCTGATCCAAGAGAAGAGATTGCCAGAAAACGACGACCGCTGGGACGTTTATAGTTGTTTCGACGCCGTCTATTCTCCCAAAATGATGACCAAAGAGGAATTAGAGTCGGGGCTCCTGGATGCATATCAGACTATTTATTCAAGAGATGCTTATTTAAGAAGATCCCGTCATATGATTGAAATATTTAAAACGCTCAGGAGGAGCGAGGATCGAACTTTGGCTGAAGGTCAAATAAGTAAAACCATTCTTTGACGGACATGCGATGAAAAGGAAGAAAGCGGTTTCCACGGCAGCCTCGGCGCTGGGATTGATCGTTCTTGCCATCATTGTCGGGCGCGACTATGCGGGGACAAGAGCATTCGGCCGATATAGCGAAGCTCGAATCCGCATCGGCAACAGCCAAAACGGTCTCCCCGAACTTGAACGTCGGCTTCTGAAGGCGGTTCATGCCTGGCCGCGCCGGGTCTTTTTCGAAGAGCTCGCCAATCTCTATTTCAACGCCGCCCTGGCCAAAATCCAGTCCGGGGCCGAGGATGACCAGAAATTGTTCTTGGACAAAGCCCGTGACATTTTGCTCGAAGAGATCCGGCGATACCCCGCCGCGGCAGACGGATATGGCAATTTAGGCCGAGTCTTTATGATTTATAGTTATCCTCACTTGACGTTTGCCGCTCAGGGGCGCGAATACCTGAAAAAAGCCCTCATCCTCAAGCCCGTAGACGAATATTTAAATACAAATATTCTGGCGGTTATGCTGGACCAGTGGGGAATTCTTTATCCCGCCGAACGGATCGATGTCCGGTCTCGCTTACGGAATATCCTCGATCATAACGAGGCGTTCATCTACAAAATCCTCGTTCTGTGGAAAAAGAACCATGCTTCTGTCGACGATTTGAAAAAGATTCTGTCTGCGGCCGCGGAGCTGTGGCCGCGCTTGCAGAAGTATTTCTGACGCTTTTCCGCGTCTCCCGCCTCGTCCTGGCCTTTCATTCCCCGCCTTCTTATCACTCAATTTCCCGCTTGATCGAGAAGGAGCGCCTTATTCAATTCAAGAAATATGGATTTTCACCGACCAAAGTGGGCCCATAAAAAGCCGAGGACGGCTGACACAATCAATAAAATGAGTCAACCATCCCGGAGAAGAATATCTCGCTGAGGATTAGGCTGGTAGGCTTGGCCAAAAGAGCGAAATTCATGCTTTTAAATGGCGCGGTATTTACATAGGACGTCCTAAAGATCACGTTTTGGCCATACCCCGTCCCCGCCGAGCTTGTCGCATAAGCTCGGAGATAGTATGTCTTATTCAAAGTCAATCCCGTAATTTGGCATACGTAAGATCCCATTCCCGATCCGCTTGTTATTTTCGAGTCTGAAATCGTTGGCTTTGGCGATGTCCCCCAGCACACGCCTCTTTCAATGATCGCGGACCCGCCATCAGAGGTCACGACGCCGCCGCTTTTAGCGGAGACCCGCGTGACTGACGAAACCGCCGTCGTCGTGACCTTTGGGGGAGAGATCACGGTGATCATCGCCATTTGGCTATCGACATTCCTACAGCGATTGCTGATCCTCACCCAATAATTGGTGCTCTCCGTCAACGCGGGCAACGTTAAAGCGCTGGCCGTGGCCTTGAAAAGGAAATTCGAGGTGTTTCCGCTGAGCCCCTGATACCATTGATAGGAGAGCGGGGCTGTCCCCGTTGCGAGGACATTTAAGCTCGCCGCTTGACCGATTTGGATCGTCAGGCTCTGCGGCTGGACGAGGATCGAGGGGGCCACGAAATCCGAAGTTGCATATTCGTAGGCGCCGATGTCATAGGCGCTTCCCATCGGTCTTGGAGAACTGTCAAAATCGTCCGTAACGTCCGGCAATGTCACGCCGGCGTCAATACAGCGGGATTCGGCAAGCAAATGGTAATCGCCTCGGGCGGGATTCACGAATCGCGGATCCACCAGCCAGAGATCTCTGGGGGAATGAGCGCCACCGGGGATGCTCCCATCCGAATTATAAAGACAGTTGTTGCCGATATCCGTATCGCCGCTCGTGGTCCCCAGCAGATCGATCGCCTTCCAGGGCTGCTCAAAGAATATATTATTCTTGATCGAAGAATATGGGGTCTCATTTAGCGCGATGCCATGCGGATTGAAATCCTGATTGTAAGCGAGATCTCCGATAATCGTATTATTGAAAATATCAAAGCGATGATTGTTTGATCCGTATGTGTCCATCCCTCTTGGGGCGATGATGATATTATTCCGAATCGTGATGTAGCTGGCATCTTCGCAGGTGAACCCGCTCCCATTAGGTTGTTTCGTTAAATCAATCCTATTCCTCTCGAAGAGAATATTCGAGGCAGCATCGATCGAAGTGTGAAACGTCTGAAATCCGTCGATGTGAGGCCACCGTCCGGTGTTTTCCGGGTCGTCATTCCTTATGTCATGAATATCATTGTCCCGGAAGATATGACCTGACCCATGGAAGCGCATCCCATCGGCGTCGCCGTTATCGGTGCCTGTCGGGGTATGGTAAGAGATCGATGCCCAGACTTCATTTTGTTCAATAAGATTATTCGTTCCGTTAATGATCATACCCGATAACCCGTTTCGCTCGCATTTATTTTTTTTAATGATACAATGCGACGATGACGGCGATAGAATGATGCCTCCACTCGGGTTGTAATAGGCAAAATTGTCTTCGATCAGACAATATTTACCCTCGACCCGAATGCCAGACATGGCTTCATATGGAGTTGCGGTATTGCTCGTGACTTTAAATCCAGCGATACGAATATAATCAGACTTGATCGTGAAACCCTGGCATTCGACGAGGCCATCGGCCGTATAATTAATGAGGATGTCCCTCGCCCCTGAGCGGCTAACCGTTATCCTTTCAGGATAATTTCCCGCCGCTACGATCACCGAATCTCCGGCGACCATCGTATCAGCGGCCTTCTGGATCGTCCTCCAGGGCAGGGTGGGCGTCCCGGGATTCGAGTCACTGCCCCGTGTTCCATCAACGCGATAAACGATTCCTGGGTGAACGGGCGCTAGAATGAAGGCTAATAGAACAACGAAAATCCCCTTATTCGGCTTCACTTCGCCCCAGAAGCCTTTCCAGAACGCCGACAATTTAAAATGATCATCACTCCATATTGTCAAGTCGATACGGAGCCAAAACCGATCATGTTCACCAGTTCTTATTATACAGCAGCGCGATTTCCTGGGGAGACAATGCGTAATTGAATAGCGAAACCTTGTCGATCGCTCCCTTGAAGGACCATTGCGCCAATCCGATGGTCAGATTCGAAGCAGACGTTTGCCAGTTGATATTTCGAGTTTCCGCGATCTCCCGAACAAGTATTCCATTTTGATAGAAACGAATCTTCACATGATCATAGGTCAAGACGAGATGACACCAAGCTCCCTGGATAAAAGGACTTCCATAAATCCAAATCGGACCGGAATCGCCAAAGTTCATCTCCGCTAGGGCTTGATTTCTATAATCCAGTATCCGGAAACCTCTACTATACCCGTTTCCGTAGGCTCCTTGGATGATCCCTCCGTAACTCGACGCCGTATTGGCGGTATGCTTGATCCAAAGAGCGATGCTCATCGAGTCTGGCTTCAGAGATCCGTTGCCCGGAACCGTCACGGTCCCGTTTCCGTTAAAAGACAGCGCATAAGACCCGACCGCGCTGTCCGTCGTGTAGGTCGCTCCGGCAATGATCCCATTGTTCCCAAGGCCGGAGCTGTCCAAAGCCGCACTCCCGCTCCCTTCCTCGAAACTCATGTTCAAAAGGGATACCAGCGTTTGGGCTTGGGTGATATTTATTGCTGAAGATCCCGACCATGAAGAGATCGTTCCCGTATCGGCGGTGCATCGCGCCCTCGCTCTGACATGATAAACTCCGGCCACAGCCCACGTCTTAGTTTGAGACGCAGAACCCCACGAGGAGAGATCGGTCCCGTCCCCCTTCCAGTCAAATTGATATTCCACGGCATGACCGAGATTCGACGACGAACCGCCCGTCGAATACGTATACGATATTCCCGCGATGCCGCTCCCCGGACCGCTCGGAGTGGACGGAGCTATAACCGTCTCAAAATTGGCCACGACACTCTTCGGGCCGCTCAGCGTGATGGACGAAGGATTGGATGAACCCGAAAGATCTCCAGACCAGCCAACGAAGCGGTAGCCGGTGTTGGCCGTGGCCGAAATGGAAACGGATTGGCCGCTGTTTCCCCATATGGCTCCCGCAGGATTGATGGTCCCTCCGCCGGAAGGATTGGCCGACGTTGTGAGCGTGTACTGAGTCGCGAACGATGCCGTATAGGTCGTCGTTGATGCCGGTGCCGTAATATTATGAATCTGGCTTCCGTTGTCGCTCCAGGAATTATAAATATATTGTATCCCCGGGGTCCCGGTCTGAGGTGACGCGGCCGAGAGGGTATGGAGGGAGCCCGCGTCCCAATTGAATGTCTGCGGCGCGGTGTAGGCAACTCCGTCGACCGTGACTTTGAGGCCTGAAGGATTCGTCGTAACGATATAAAAGACCTGAGCCGAGGTAATATTCACAAGAGCAGCGGTTGACCAGGAGGAAACCGTTCCTGGATCCTTCGTACACCTGGCCCTCGCTCGGACATTATAGGTTCCCGCAACGGCCCATGTCTTGTTTTGGGACATTGAGCCCCACGCGGAAAGATCCGTCCCATCTCCTTTCCAGTCAAATTGATATTCCACGGCATGACCGAGAGAGGAGGACGAATCCCCGGTCGAATAAGTATACGATATTCCCGCGAAGCCGCTCCCGGGACCGCTCGGAGCGGACGGAGCCGAAACCGTCTCGACCGGGTTAGATTTCTCAGAATAAAGCAGAGCGATTTCTTGGGGAGATAAGGCGTAATTGAATAGCGAAACCTTGTCGATCGCTCCCCTGAAGTACCATTGCGCCAGTCCAACGATAAGATTGCCGGGGCTTGCTTGCCAGTTGATATTCCGGGTCTCCGCGATCTCCCGAATCAGCACGCCGTTTTGATACAGCCGTATCTTTACATGATCGTAGGTCAAGACGAGATGACACCAGGCCCCTTGGACAAAATAACTTCCATAGATCCAGATCGGCCCCGAATCGCCAAAATTCATCTCCGCTAGGGCTTGATTTCCAAAATCCAGGATCCGGAAACCAGTGCTGTACCCGTTTCCGTAGGCTCCTTGAATAATACCTCCGTAACTCGACGTTGTATCGTTGGTATGCTTGACCCAAAGGGCGATACTCATAGAGTCCGGCTTAAGAGATCCGTTGCCCGGAACGGTTACTGAACCATTGCCATTAAAAGACAACGCATAGGCCCCGACCGCGCTGTCCGTGGTGTAGGTCGCTCCGGCAATGATCCCATTGTTACCACGGCCGGAGCTGTCCAAAGCCGTGCTTCCCCCCCCCTCCTCGAAACTCATGTTCAGAAGCGATCCCGATATTTGGGCTTGAGTAATATTTATCGTTAAAGATCCCGACCATGAAGAGACTGTTCCCGTATCAGTGGCGCATCGCGCCCTCGCCCTGACAAGATAAGTGCCAGCTACAGTCCATGTCTTGGTTTGAGGCGTTGAGCCCCACGCGGAAAGATCCGTCCCATCCCCTTTCCAATCTAACTGATATTCCACGGCATGACCGAGAGACGACGACGAACCCCCGGTCGAATAAGTATACGATATTCCCGCGAAGCCGCTCCCCGGACCGCTCGGAGTGGACGGAGCCGAAACCGTCTCGACCGGGTTAGATTTCTCAGAATAGAGCAGAACGATTTCTTGGGGAGATAAGGCGTAATTGAATAGCGAAACCTTGTCGATCGCTCCCCTGAAGTACCATTGCGCCAGTCCAACGATAAGATTGCCGGGGCTTGCCTGCCAGTTGATATTCCGGGTCTCCGCGATCTCCCGAATCAGTACGCCGTTTTGATACAGCCGTATCTTCACATGATCGTAGGTCAAGACGAGATGACACCAGGCCCCTTGGACAAAATAACTTCCATAGATCCAGATCGGCCCCGAATCGCCAAAATTCATCTCCGCTAGGGCTTGATTTCTAAAATCCAGGATCCGGAAACCAGTGCCGTACCCGTTTCCGTAGGCTCCTTGAATAATACCTCCGTAACTCGACGTTGTATCGCTGGTATGCTTGACCCAAATGGCGATACTCATTGTATCCGGCTTCAGGGAGCCGTTGCCCGGAACGGTTACTGAACCATTGCCATTAAAAGACAACGCATAGGACCCGACCGCGCTATCCGTGTTGTAGGTCGCTCCAGCAATTATCCCATTGTTCCCAAGGCCGGAGCTGTCCAAAGCCGTGCTTCCGCTTCCCTCCTCAAAATCTAAATTCAGTAGAGGTAGAACAGAAGGTTGGTAAGGGGCGATTTTAATAGCAATAGAAGATGACCATGAGGAGATCGTTCCCGTATCGGTGGCGCATCTCGCCCTCGCTCTGACATTATAAATGCCAGCCGCAGCCCATGTCTTAGCTTGAGATGCAGAAGCCCACGAAGAGAGATCCGTTTCGTCCCCCTTCCAATCAAATTGATACTCCACGGCATGACCGAGAGTCGACGACGAACCCCCCGTCGAATACGTATACGATGTTCCCGCGATGCCGCTCGATGAACCGCCCGGAGTGGACGGAGCGGTAACTATCTCGAGGGGATTAATTCCAGAGGGAGTTAAAGAAATCGGGCCGCCATTTGGGACAACGTCATAGTATATGACCGTGTCTCCACCTTCAAGGCGAGAATCCATAACGTAAGAGTTTTCACCTTGCTGGAATAGCACCCTGCTCCAATCAGAAGGGATCGCGCTCCGGAGAGTTAAAGGTTGGTCATAAATAGACTGATCAAGCGAATTTATCAGGCTTAACTTAATCTCCTCGTTACTTTCCGAAAGAACAGCTAGCGTTGAAGCTTGTCTTTCCCGCATATAGCGGACGATTGAGCCCAAGGTTCCGATCCAAACATTTTTTGTAAGGAGATAATCAAGAAATTGAGCGAACGCCGCCGAGTCGTTAATTGAGTGGAAGTTGAAGGTCATCCAAGCATGACGTTCTTCAGCCGCATTAAGATAGCCATCGATATCGGAATAACTCATATTATCAGAGCCGGCGTAACTTCCTATGTTATAAAAATCGACAACTCTCCAGGCTGGACCATCCTCATAATAATTCAAACCGCCTTCGCGAGAGCTTACTCCTCTGGCCGCAAAGTAATATTCGCTTGTTACAGTTTTGACGGTTTGATTGAGATCCCCGTAAGGATAGGCAAAAGAAACGCAGGACTGAGATGGAACATTCCTGTTGATCATTCTTTGAGATTCATTGAGCTGCCATCTCAGATCGGAATCCGTCAATGAGGTAAGATAATAGTGGTTTACTGTATGGCTCGCTATTTCGTGACCTTGGCCCGCGATTTGATTTATCGTCGCCCATGAGACATGGCCGGCCGTCCAAGACGAGGAAGTGATGGTGAATAAAGTCCCCTTAAGATTTCTCATGTTAAGTTGAGAGAAAGCGTTTGTTACCTGGGAAGTATAACCATCGTCGAAGGTGATAGAGACGGCTCCCTTTTTATTGCCTTGAAAATAAACGATGTCGTGTTTTGTCGCCGCCGTTAAATAAGTATTTCCAATCGAAAGATATAATAGGAAGAAAAGAAGGATGATTCCTTTTAGAATTATCTTTGTGATTTGCCGTAAAGAAAATATACTCATTGAGGAGCTGATATTACTCATTATATTACGGCGAAAATGAGATTTTCAAGCTTCTTTTTTAAGCTCGCTGAGAATGCGACCTCGCTTAAATCAGGGAAAGGGGGCTATAAGGAAATTCGACATATCTTTCCGAGAAATAAAAAGGCGGCGAGAGGAATCGCTCCTCCGATTTATTGATTACGAATAAATCTTAATATTCGGGCTTCTCGAACTTCGGTCTTATCGTCACCTTAGCCGGGATTCTTCTCGTGATCCCGAATTCATCTGTTTGTAAGAAAAGGAGATTGTAAGTTCCAAGAAATCCTGGTCCGGCCATCCAGGAAAAGCTCCCGTTCTTTTGATCCGATGTCGAACCTATCGGTAGAGATCGCAATTCCTCCCCAACGACTTGATACGCCTTGAGCGTTTCGGCTTTCCCCAGATTGATCTCGATTCTCTCAACTTCTTGGATCTCGACATGGAGAGTCCCATAATTGTCGGGCTGGAGGACGTCCGGCTCCACCTTAGAGTTGAAACCTCTTCTGATCTTTCTGAGTTCGAAGCTTACGGGAACGCCCTTGGCGGATTCATAGGAATCGATATTGGTTTGGCTCATTGATTCTAAACCGGCTTGAACTGCAGATCCAGAATCCCCGATGTTGAAATAGCGCGAGCCGATTCCTTCGCTGGCACCCTGATCATCAGTTGCGGTCCAGGAGATTGTATGCATGCCGCTCGCGTACTTCGTCGTGTCCAGATAAAAGGTTCCCACCGGTCCGCTGGAGTTATTCAATCCGGGAAAGGCTGTCGCCACGTCCACCCGATACTGATCATAGGAATTCGGAGCTGCAGCCAGGTTCCCCGCTTTGACACCGTCCACATAAACATCGATCGTCGATCCGTCTTTCGGAATGGTCTTTGGCAAGGGCGTCAGGACCCAGCCAAAGCTCAAATAGGGATTCCCCGACGCGCCCCCGCCATGGGCCGGCGTATCGATCGTCCCGAATGGCTTCACGGCCGCCGCATTGGAGCAGGTGATCGTCTTCGTTCCGAGGAGGACCGTGTTCCCTTCCTTATCCGTAGCCAGCGCCGACAGAGTGAATGTTCCGTTCCCCCCGTTTGGCAGGACGTTGGTGAGCATCAGATACCCCCACCCCCCTCGATCACTCAGTGGATACGCGGGATAGGCCTGCTCCAGATCTGGACGCGCTCCCTCCACGAAGAGCCCCTCCCCAACATAGACAAGCCCGTCCGGCCCTAACGCCTCCGGAGGATCCCCATAGACCGGATTCCGCTTGATTTCGACCTTCGTCGTCTCGATATCATCCAGCACCCAGCCCGTCACCGGGATCGCTCCGGTTATTCCCGTTGACCGATTCGTGGGAGTATTAAAATCTCCGAAAGGCGGGCCGCTTAAACCGGCCCTGATGACTCTTAGGGCGACGGCGATGGTCTGTGGCGAGTTCGTCGCATTCGCATCAATCACGGCGATCGATCCCGAATAATCTCCTTCCGCGAGTCCCGCCGGATCGCAGCTAATCGAAATCGCCTTGGTCCCTGTTCCGGTGCTTGGGCCGACATCGATCCAAGGGGCGTTCGGACTCGCCGTCCATTGAAATGTTCCGCCTGCGGAATTCGAGACGATGACCTGTTGAGACGAGGTCATCGTCCCACCGGTCGTGGCTCCGAAAGAAAGAGATTTCTTGGATAAAGCAATTCGGGGACGAAGAACGGAGTCATCTTGATATTCGAATGCGCCGATATCGTATGCCGGTCCCGACGGCCGTACGTTATTATCGTAGTCGTCCGTAACATTGGATAAAGTCGCGCCGGCATTGATACAAGGCGAGTTGGATTTCAAACGATA
>Ga0315277_10009438_pt1 | contig 12463 bp, 8 predicted proteins | sample YL17G05_15_MG_FD_203695 | JGI IMG/M metagenome (GOLD analysis project Ga0315277, IMG submission 203695) | Sediment microbial communities from Yellowstone Lake, YNP, Wyoming, USA - YL17G05_15 | ecosystem: Environmental > Aquatic > Freshwater > Lake > Sediment | place: USA: Wyoming | collected... | reverse complement strand
CCGTATAGTCCAGGCCGTAAGGATGACGCCTCCAGCGGCCGATCCGCTTCTCGTAAAGCTCTTCCTCCTCGACCAGGGCCAGGAACAGGCCGACCTCCTGCGGGAGCAGCTGGCCTTCGGGCTTCAGGAGATGGTCCCGGGCATGGGCGATGCAGGGCAGCATGTTCTCTTCAAGCGCGAAGACCCCTAGCCATTCGGAGACGAGGCAGTCGGCTTTCTCTGGCAGCTCAACCTCCTCCACCTTTGCCTGGATGAACTCGATGCGCTCGGCAAGCCCATTCCGCTTTGCGATCCGCTTTGCCAGCTCGATCATGCCCGTTGGCTCGATGGAATAGACCTTGCGGGCGCCCGCCCGGGCCGCGAACATCGCCAGGATGCCCGTCCCCGATCCCACATCAATGACGACATTTCCGGGTCTGACACTAGCTTCGATGGCGCGTTGGTAGGTCTCGGTCCGCGCCGAGTCCGATAGCATCATCTCATGGATGTGTAAGGAATCGTACTCCGGGAGGAAGAAGGGCATAGTGACTTCCTTGTATGTCGAGAGTCGTCGAGGTGGCCGGAGATCCTCCGAATCAATCGAGACGGGAGACGGGAAGGGCGGACGCGGCCCAACTAGAGCCTGGGCGAACGGGACCACCGGTGGGGCAGACCCAGGTCTGCGAGCTCGTCTGCCCCCGTGCTGTCCAGAAACTCATCCGCCCCCCAGGACGCTCCTGCAGCCCCGATCATGGCATTCTCGGCGATCGCTGAAACTCCTGTGCTAGGAGGGCGCCGAGGATGAGGAGGGATACCGGGCGAGGTATTGACTGGGCGGGGCTACCGGTGATCGCCACCGTGGCGCAGCTGCTGTGCCATACTGGACACATCCGCGACGAAACCCCCGACAGTGACTCCAATCTAAAGGGGCATTTTATGCCGCGCACTCCGGGTCTACGTCAGCTTCTTCAACGGCCATCGTCCGCATCAGGGGATCGGCAACCAGATACCGGACCGCGAAGCCGCCGGAGGGGTGGAGCAGGTTGGCAGGGCTTCGGAGGGCGAACTCACAGTGGCACGCGAGCAGTTCCTGGGCGGCTTGCTCAACTCGTACTACCGCAAGGCCGCGTAGTCAGCGCCCGGCGCGCTCCTCAGACGTGAACGCCGGGGGCCGCATCGCCACCGGCGGCCTCAGTCGCGCGTCATGCCCTCTGATCCTCACCCCGGCCTCTGAATCCGAAGCCGGATGGTCCCCTTCATTGTCTACCATCCCGTCGTCGAACCGGCCCGCATCTCTTCTGGGCAGCGCCGATGAGTTATTGGACATGACGGGGTGCACACGGCAGAGGCCCCGCCGCGCCGGCGGCCCTTGACAGCCCTCGCTGTGCCGGCTATGGTTCGGCCGGCTGATTCCGTCGAAGGAGCGAGCGGTGTGCCCTCTTTCCCCCCTCCTCGTGCTGTCGCACTTCCAGGCGGCCCAACTGCTGGCGGCACGGGATGCCCGGCAGCAGAGCGCCACTGTCTCGCCCGATCTGGGCGTTACCCAGATGGAGGTCACACTCTACCCGGATCGGGTGGCGTTCGTCGGGGAGAGGGACCTCGCCTGGGCTGAGGTCGAGGAGATCGCGGCCGCGCCGAACACCTGCTTCGCGGTCTGCGCCGGCGGTCTGCATCCGATCCAGGCCTTCTCAGTCGTGACCCAGCGGTTTTGTAGTCTGATGCCGACCAGGTCCGCTCCGGCCCTGCTGCTCGCCGGATTCCCGATGCACCGCATCAAGGACACCGATCCCTACCACGACACGCTGAGCAAGATCCGCGCGGTCGCGCCGGTCGTCGGGCGCGTGCTCGATACGGCGACCGGGCTCGGGTATACCGCCATCGAGGCCAGCCGGACGGCCGCGCACGTGGTCACCATAGAGCTCGACCCAGCCGTGCTCGAGGTGGCCCGACTGAACCCGTGGTCGCAGGCGCTGTTCGGCAACGCCAAGATCACACAGCTGATGGGCGACAGCGCCGAACTCGCGGAGGCGCTGCCCGGCGGGACGTTCTCGCGGATCATCCATGACCCTCCGACCTTCAGTCTCGCGGGCCAGCTGTACTCAGGCGCCTTCTACCGCCAGCTCTTTCGGCTGCTCACCCAGAACGGGCGGATGTTCCACTACCTGGGCGACCCGGGCCGCGCGCTCGGACAGCGCGTCACGAAAGGCGTCCTCCCCCGCCTGCGCGAGGCAGGCTTTGCGCGGGTGCGCCCCTCGCCCCAGGCGTTCGGTGTGGTGGCGTACAAATCGTAGCCCGCCGCGCCTGTGGGGCCATATGTCCCTGTCAGGGGCCCGTGAAGCCGGCCAGACATCACGCCGCCAACCGGAATGCTGTGACCCGCGTGTCCGGGAAGAGCCGTCGCTCGCTGGTTGCCCGACGTATCCCCGGCCAGCGACTCCAGCCGAGGGGGTAGCCGGAGTCGGGGGTCGCCCGGGGTCGTTCTCCACCGCGACGGCTGGCCGAGCACCAGCGCGGATGCCTCCCTCCAGCGTGTCACGCGCACCGCACAAAGAGGGGCAGGAACGCCCTGCTGATGGGCGTACCCTCGGAATCGGTACCGGTTCGGTACCTACTCCATATGCGCGGCCTCGGGCTTCCCCCCTCGGCGCGGGGCCGCGTGGCATTTGTGGGCGGGCGCGGCGCCGGAGGCAACCCCCTCGGCCGAAGGCGCCCCCCGCCCTGTAGGTGAACGTGATCGTGGGCGAGTGCGCCGGCATCAGTCCCTCGCAGGGGGCGCTGCCGGCCGCTTGCCCTGAAGCGGGCGGCCACGGACGCGAGTACCATGAGGCCTGCGAACGGACGGCTGCCGCCGTCGCTCCGGCATGCACCGGCGTGGCCAGTGAACGCGGGTATCGGGGCTGAGCATTCGATCCTGTGGCCCCCTCGTGTCCTGCTCCCGATTAGCGCAGCATAGGCTTGCAGAGGATCTCGTGAATACGGACTTCCTTCAGTCGGTTGCTGGTGGATGCTGTCGCCAGGACAGCCGTGTCCGCGCCGCGGCCGCTGCCAGCCAACACGATTGTCTGCTCGCCTCTGTCCACCAGGCCCCCGTCGGCTGCCATCAGGAGGATCTCCAGGCAGACCTTCATGCCCTGACCGAAGGTGCGCAGGATGTTGGCGAGCGCGGTCGGAGCATGAGTGCCGTAGATGTCGTCTGTGTGGAAGAGCATGGTCGCCCAGTGGACGCGGTGCCCGGCTGCCTCCAGCTCAGGCACGAGGCTCAGATCGAACTCCACCTGCTCGCGGAAGCCGTACTGGTGAGGGATCACTACCAGCTTGATGTCGGTGTCGGCGAAGGCGCGGCTCGCCTGACGCGCCGTGTCACCTCTCGTGGACGCGAGCACGACCCTCTTGATGCCGGTTTCCGTGGCACGCTTCTTCACCAGCGCCAGCACGGCCGCAGTATTGGCGGGCCCGGTCTCCTCGAAGTACGTGATGGTTGCATCCATACCCGCGCCTCCTCTTGGATGGTGCCAGTCAGCTGACCTGGGGGGGAAGCCGCCCTACCATGCAGCCGCACCCTAGGTTCTCTTGGCTTCTCGCCCGTCTGCCCGTAGTCAGCCCGGTGGACGATCGCCGTCGCAGTCTCCAGCGTTCTTCGCCGAGCACAGAGTCCCTCCCGGCTCCCAAAGCAGGCATCGTGGGGGTCCCGCTTGTTGGTTCCAGACTGGGGCCCCTGATCGCCTGGCCCCTGCTCTCCTGCGCGGCTGCCTCTCCCGGTTCGCCCCCATGCGAGACGGAATCCTGAGCAGTGACCCCAAGCCGAGGGGGTAGCCTGAGTCGGGGGGATCTCAGGATGGCTTCAAGGCCGGTTGGTGGAGACAGAGAGCGTCGTTCCAGTGGCCCCCAGGACTTCCTACGATCTCAACTCGACCAGCCTCTTGGCGGCCTCGCGGCGCGTCGCCTCGAGCAGCTCCGGGTCCGGGGTGCGATCCGTCGAACTCCTGACCAGCCGCGAGGTGAGACCCGACACGATACCGTCGCCCCCGCCTTCGCTCGCGAGCCGCGACTCCTCCCTCAGCTGCGCGAACAGCTCCCAGTCCTCGATTCCATCAGTCAGATTCTCCAGGCGCGTGCAACTCAGCGGCCCGTCCTTTCCGGGATAGATGAAGTTGCCGTCACCGTTGGAATGCCGCCAGGTGGCTGGATCGAAGTCCGTCCGGGGCCCCTTCCCTTCCCGCTCGACGATCTTGCGCTCACCCGGCCACCCGTTCACCGTGTAGTAGAGCCATCCGTTGACTTCATTTGCCGCCGCCAGCCACATCATCAGCCTGCCGTTGATGCGGGGTTGCTCTACGAAGGTGTTCATGTGCGGATCGATCGGCCCGCAGCAGTGGTACCACCAGTACTCCTTGCCGGCCGCCCGCCATCTCGCCGCGGCCTGTGGATCGTGGCGGCTGTAGATAACCACCCAGGTGTCGATCGGCAGGTCAACCGGCGGCTCCCAGTTGAGCACCGCCATCGTGCGCAGATGGGGCCACCGCTGCTTCACCGCTCCGAAGACCTCCCGTATGACTGGCTCTGAGGTGCGCTCGTGCTCGTCGAAGCCGTAGACATAGGCGTGCCCCAGCAGGCCCCTCTGCTCCAGCCCTGCCACCGTCGGCGTGATGCGGTCGAGCATCTCGGTAATCCTCTCCACTTTGTCCGCAGCATAGATGAGGTTGAAACGCTTGCCGCCGCACGCCAGGAGCTGTTCGTAGTCCGCCAATGGTCGCGGTCCCCTCTCGAGATAGAGGTGATCCGCCGGAATCCGATGCTCGCCGAGGAACTCGAAGTAGGCCTTCTTCAACTCCGGCGTGAACTCGCCGTAGATCTTGGTCATCACGTCCTGCCAATCCGGCCCGTTCTCGAACGGGTAGTAGAAGCTGAACACGGCGTCGAATCGCCCCGGATTGGGCAGGTCGATCGGCCACACCTCCAGCTTCATCGGGAGGGCGGCGATCTGTCCGGCGTCGGAGACGACTTGCGCCTTCCCCTCATACGTGCCAGCGGCGGTTCCCGCTGGCACCCGGACCGTGACCCAGACGGGCTGAGTGACCGCCGGCTCCAAGTCGAACTCCTCCACCTCCAGCAGCGGGTCGGGCCACCAGCCCGGTTCGGCCTCGTACCGGAGCCATTCCCCGTAGTCCTCGGGCATCGGCCTGCAGTCGACGTAGCCTACTTGCCGCCACGTGAGATTCTCCCGCGCGATCGTCCCTTGCGGCCCTCGAAGATCGTCGAACAGGACGCGCAGTCCGGAGAGCGCAACGTCGCTTCTCAGACATATCTGCGCGTGTTCGGACTCCTGGCGCGCGGCCGCCCAGTCGATCTCCTTCACTGGCTCCGCAGGAGGCCTGGCATCAAGTCGCACCGCCGCAGTGGGCCTCGCCACCCAGACCTTGAGCCCCGCCTCTGTCGCCACGGTCGCTGTACCTCCCTTGGCTATCGTGCTCGACGCCACGATCAAGCCCATGATGGACGCATTCAGCAAGGACCGCAGGGCTAGAGGTCTGGTCTCACCACTGCAGTGCTTGACTCTCATCTACCTTCCCTCCAGCTTGGTGGGGTTCTCACCGGTCTTGGTCCAACTGGGCTCAGACTTCTTCAGTCTCCTGTGCCCAGTTCCTGCCTAGGGAGCTTGGGGTAACAGCTCAATGAAGAGGCCTGCACACCAGACTCAAGATGGCGGGTCGCATATCGGGTTAGCTCAGGTGGTAGAGCGCGGGACTGAAAACCCCGCCGTCCCCAGTTCGGCTCTGGGACCCGGCACCAGGAGGCCCTGGGGCGACGGCCGAAGGCCGTCGCCCTTGCGCGTCGCATGACAGGACGGCGCTGCCTGGTACAAGCGACGATGGCGCTGTGAGAGAGCTCGGCCGCGGCAGCATCCTGGAGGAAAACATCCTGGCATCGAAACAACGGGGCTTCGGACGATCCCCGCGATTTCGATGCTAGAGCGTCTTCCTCGAGGAAGCCAGCCTGGGATCGAGACATTGCCTGCTTTCGGACGAGGCCGGGACTTCGCTTTCCGCACGGTTTCGCGAGCAAACGCCACTCACATTGGAACAAGAGTTCTCTCGCCGGCCCGGCTCGCGAAGCAACGTGAAGATGATCTACTCAGTCAAGAGTCAGTTCGCCAGCAACCCCCAGCTGTCTTCCGATTTCTGCCAGCCGTGTCGGCGTGAGGTGCTGATTGAACAACTGACAGAGCCTTACGTATTCTTTGGAAGAGAGCAGCCGGTCCAGTAACGCGCGTGTCAGCGTGAGAAATCGCGGCCCGACCGAGAGGAGCAGTGCGCGATGGTCATCTGGGGTTACCTTCTCCCGGCGAAGTGTAGCGCTCTGTGCATCGTACCACACCACATGCCGCGGCTGCCACTCGGACAGCCGAACCACGCCATGTACGTCCTGGGTCCTTCGGTCAGTCAGGAATACCTGCTCGGCACGACTGTACTGGGCCACGATGACTTTGTACGCTTTGGACAGGTTCTCGCAAAGGGAGGGCACCCGCCCGAGATCCAGCCGTCGGCGCGCAGCCTCTTGGAGCATGCATGCTGTGTGGTCTTCCACCGCCAAGTAGTCGAGCATCGTGGGGAACCAGACAGAGAACGCCTTCGTGCGGACCTCTGGGAAGGCGATCAGCGCAGATGCCCCAAACACGGTTGCCCACATCTCGAAGGGGTGGACCCCCTGGGCAAGTCGCCTGAAACACTGGTACCTCAGCGTGATGTCGGACCACTTCTGACACCTCATTGCGCATTACCCCCCTGGTGCAGTCCCCCCGTAGACGGCTGAAGACGATGCGTCCGTGGCGGTTGCTTGCTTCGGTAACGTGGTGCCGAAGCCCTGCCGCAGTTTGCTTCCATGCCAAGTGGCTTCCGTCATGGTAGAGGAAAACGACCTGGCATCGAAACTGCGGAAACGTGGATGGGGTCGCGGGCTCCGATCCTGGGTCGTCCTGCTAGAGGACTCGGCGGTCGCGAACTCTCATGCCGCTCGGCTGATCCCAGCGGCTATCAGCGGCCCCGCAAGGAACGCGAAAGCGACGCCCGAAGGAGCCGCCTAGCGATCCAGGTGATACGGGAGGGAGTCAGGCTGCCCAAGCCAAGAGCCCGCCTGGGACGGTCTTGCTGGCGCCCGACGCCGACACCATGTCCCATCATCGTGGTTACACGCGCCGTCGCGCCCTCGATGACCAGAACCGAGGACCGGCTGGGGCGGCGGCGCTCCCCCTCGCCTCCACACCCCGCCACCTCCCCTCGCCGCCCACCCGCTACCTCCCTCCCACCCCCCTCCCCGCCGGATACACCCCCCGGTACACCTCGTACCCCCTCTCGTAGACCTCCGCCATCTCCGCGCGCGGCGACACCGTCCGCGCCCGTCTCCCGCCCTCGCCGGCCCGGTGTAGGCTAGCTAAGCGCAGCTCGCCTCTCGTACAGTTGCTCGCGACCGTACGGCCCGCTGTTGTAGAACAACGCGAGGTGCTGGTCTCTTACTGCCAGGAGATGGTGTCGCCAGAGGTTCACGCCCTCCCCCGCCGCGATCGCTGCCTCAGGGATGCTATCGATCCACTCTATCGGCTCTGGGTGCCATGCCCATCCCCCGATAGGGAACTCCTCGTCGCAGAAGGCGAAGCCACCGAGGCTCGGAGGGGGCTCCTCGCGATGAGCGGCGGTGTCTGAGGCAACGGGCGCAGTCGGCGACGCGTTCAGCAGGCCGACCCATCGGTGCTGCCGGCCCGGCAGGAGTTGCAGCCCACCTACCCACCCCCCTGCCCAATGACCGGGCAGCTCGCACGGAGGGAGCACCATGCCCACCTTCCGGACTTGCGGCTCTCCGACGCGCTGAATGGCCGCGCCTTGCGCCGACCCCAGCGGGCTCGCCTGGCGCGGCTGAGCGACCTCCGGATACCCCATGTAGAAGTAGAGGATCTCGTTGCGCTCCGCGAAGAAGAACCCCGATACCGCGTCCGCGTGCTTGGCGTCGAACTCGTCATGGGCGCCGAGCCCGATCAGGGGAGCGTCCACCAGCGTCCACGGGCCGCAGAGCCGCTCTGCCCAGGCCTGCTGGATGACCTTGTGACCCTCGAGATGACTCACGGTGACGAGGCTGTACCGTCCCCCGATCCTCGCCGGTCTGTTCGGATGGTGAGCGTCCATGACAACGTAGGGCTTGTGCGTGTGCCCACCCAGCATGGCGTCGGGATTAGCGAAAGACAGTGGGCCTTCTACGCCCCATGGGCCCCTCGCCAGAGGATCGCGGCATAGGGCGTGCGCGTGGCCAGGAGGGTCGTAGAACAGGAACATCCTCCACCCCCTCACCTCGTCATCCCAGACGATGCAGGGGTCTCCTGCTACGCTCTGTGCGGTGTCGCTCTCGGGCCTGCCGACGGCCAGGCCGCGGCGTTCCCATTCGATCGGGATCGAGATCCGGATATCAGCAGTCACGAGCTATCCTGTCTGGCGCCAGTCTCGCACGTCGGGTCCGACAACGACGCCTGTCGACTGTTCGCCGGGCACACGCTGGCGCCCCGTAGTGGGCGGGCCCTCGCGCCCATGTTGGGCCGCGACGCGGCCGTTGTCAACAGAAATCCGCGACTGGTCGCTAAGCGGCAGACCTTCGTCCAGCACGCCCTTCAGCCTCCACGGGCCACCTGCTGCCCGCTGGCATCGACAGAGGAGGGGTTCATTCTGTACTGCATGGAATCAAACTGGGCGACCGATGGCACCCTCGGTGTTGTCTGGGAGAACTCATGATGAGTGAGGATGGTATGGCAAAGCGGACGGACGTGAAGCGTGGTTGGGCGGATGGCATCGGCCTCAACTTCATCAGGCCGGATGTGGGCCGGCCAGGGAGCCACGACTTCCTGAACAGCGCCGTCTGGCTCGTGTCCCAGTTCAGGGAGCTTGGCGTAAGGTGGAACCGACTCGCCTTCTCCTGGGTGCTCGCGGAACCGGAGCGGGGGCGACTCAACTGGGAGCCTTACGACCGCATCGTCGAGGCCTGCGACAGGGAAGGGATCAGCCTCCTCGCCACCCTCGGCGGACACTTCGACCGGCCGCCGGTTCCCACCTGGGCCGGCAAGTCCCTCGCCGAGGTCGTGCGCAACAACGCGGGCGCGCTCGAGCGCTTCATCGAAGCCTGGGTGGAGCGCTACCGGGGGTCCGTCGGCCACTGGGAGATGCTCAACGAGCCCCGGACCTTCCATGGGGGCCTCACGCTAACGGAGTATGTCGAGGGGATCCTGAAGCCGGGCTACCGCATTGTGAAAGCCGCGGATGCCGGAGCGGTCCTGCCCTGCGCCTTCGGGCAACTGCCCGTGCTGGGCGACAGGGAGGAGTTCTGGGACGCCGCCCGCGGTTACTACGACATCCATAACGAGCACATGTACGCGGACTGGGGCCTGTTCCGGACAAGACCGTGCGCCGCGCCAGAGGAGGCGAACGTCCGGCGCTTCCGCGAGATGGTGGCCGCGCATGGCGAGGGCGGCAAGCCCTTGTGGATGACCGAGATCGGCTGGTGGGGCACCAGCAACATCACCTCGGATGCCTATGAGGTTTACAGGCGCGATCCCATGATGCGGTCAGTGGAGTTCCAGCCCTCGTACCGGGGCGAGGAGATTCTCAACCACCCGATCGTGCTTCGGGAGGATGCGCTCCGCGCCGAGTGGCTGAAGGACATGTACCCGCGACTGCTCTCGGTGCCGGGGTGTGAGAAGGTGTTCCTCTGGGTTTCGCTGGACGAGTTCGAGGGAGGCTATGACCCTGACCGGGTCTACGGCAGGAGCACAGCCGAGGCCCCTGCCAGCCAGGTTGATCTATGGGGGATCATCGCCGGCGACAAGCGCTGGCGGAAGAGCGCCTTCGCGCTCCAGGAGTTACTGCGGGGCAGCTAGAGGGCAGCGTTGGGCTCGATCAGAGTGAAGTGGTCAGATCGCTCTGAGACCGCCCCATGTCCTCTCCCGGAAGTGCCCGAGAGCTTGTCTCGCTCGTGCCTCTCTCAGATGAGACCGTTGCCTGGCGCCTCGCGTCTGCAAACGGCGCGCGGGCCATGTGCGCATCCCGCGCCGCCAGGCGCGACTGCGACATGAGGGCAGCGCGGTAGGCTCGGCTGGGCGACCTTGGCGAGGCGGAGGGCAGTGACGCGGGCCTCGGGAAGCGCGGCCCCGGACCTGGGCCAGCGCGGAGCCGTAGTGCAGCGGTTTGGCACACCGCCCTGTCGAGCCGGAGGTCGTGGGCTCAAATCCCCTCGGCTCCGCCACCGCTCTGCGGGAACCCCCGTTCCCGCCCTGCGAACATAGGGCAGGGGCCCCCCTCCTGCCTGCAGACGTGCAGCGTGCCGGGTTAGCTCAGGTGGTAGAGCGCGGGACTGAAAATCCCGGCGTCCCCAGTTCGACTCTGGGACCCGGCACCACGATATGGAGGCGACGGCAGAGACGCCGTCGCCCTTTCCGTGCTTAGGCCGTGGGCCACTATCAGCCGCTGAGCATGCAGCAAGCCTCTCCTTCTTCGCCGCCGAGATCTCGGTTTGCACCTGAGATCGCAGGTTCGAAGCGGGGGCGGGACCTGTACCCGATTCGTACTCTGAAAAGCTGCCCCTGGTGGCAGCGCGCTGGGTCTACGCTCCAGCCAAGCGGGGCGCAAGGCACATGCGGCGGATAGGCCTCGCGGCGTAGCCACCAGCCCCCTAGCCCGCCGTCAGCCAGCATTGCCCCCGGCCCCGGTCCCACTTCCCTGGGACCTCTAAGGGTGGGCGGGCAAGGGTTGATGATGCCGTGGGTTCGCGACGGGACGCGGACGCCGTCAGCCTGGCATCGGCCATGCAGACACCCTCAGCCACAGCGCAGCGATCGCCGCCAGTGGGGCGACGACAGCGATCACCGAGGCCACGAACGCGATCACATGGAGCCGCGGGCGCCGGTGGCAGGCGTGCACTTCCCAGGGCCAGAGAATGTAGCGCATGATGGCGAACGGGATGCCGAGGAGAAAGGGCCCGCCGGGCACGCCGAAGAGCAGAACGTGGGCCTCCCGGGGATGCACGGCTGTGACGGCAAACGCGGCCAGGCCGACCACGGCTCCCACGCCAATGGCGCGCGCCGGCCGGAACTCGCGCAGCGCGCCGAAGTCGTCAGTCGGCCGGCCGCATATGGGACACGGCGCTTCCGCGAACGCCGGATCTTCCCTGAAGCGCCGCCTGAGCTCCTCGCCGCGGACGAAGCGGCGAACGCAGACCACCGCGATGAGGACCAGCGACACCCAGCCGAGCAGGCCTCGCCAGAGCGGATACGGCCGGACTTGCCAGGCCGGGAACTGGTCCCTCATCCCAGCCGGGAAGCTGACCCCGGAGAACATGCCCGGAGCGAGGCGATCTACCTTCTCCCCCAGTCCAGCACGGAACCAGTTGATGCCCCGGCGCCACGTACTCCAGTGCAGATAGTCCGCTGCCCGCGGGTATGGCATCCGCAGTTCCCGCTCCACCTCGCGCCACTGCTCATCATGCCACTGCGTCTCCTGGGCCTGCGCGGTCTGGTATGCCCAGCGCCGCATCTCGCGGGAGGTGGTGAACCGGGTCGCGATCCCCGCCATCTTGGTCCCCGCCAGCAGCCGGTCGTAGTCGGCCTTGAGGGTCTGCGAGCTCAGTTCTTTCGGGGTGAGGCCGGTGGCCGTGCGGAGCCGGTCCCCCTCGGCCGGCTCCAGTCGGCCGTCATGGTTCGCATCGAAGCGTGCCAGCAGCGACTTCTGCAGGCTCTTCGTCTCGCGCATCCGCAGCAAGTTCGCCTTCCAGAAAGACGTCGGGGAGCACGCGCTGTCGATGGCGGTGACAGCGTAGACCACCAGCTCGCGAATCAGCGGCCGCCGGACCTGGTAGAGCGTCGGGGCGAAGACCACGAGCAGAATCGCCAGCCGCAGCCACATATAGCGCTTGCGCCAGTAGAGGAACCAGCGCCAGAAGAGAGCGGCGTTCGCGCGGATGTAGAGTGTCAGCGAAAGTGGGACAGAAGGGGGGTTGGAATAAGCTACACCTCCGGCGTTCCTGCGCTGGTGCTCTCGCATCTCCCCCTCCGCCTTCGGTAGCGCTCCCGGCGCGCGACCAGGGTGCGGATCTGCAAGGCCTTTCGCCGGGGCTGGGCCACCTCCCTGCTGTTCGGTGAGCGCGACTGGCGCAATGACGGCAACCGCAGTCGGCCCAGTATCCCCCGGGACCGCGGCAGCGCCGACATCGGACCTTCCTGCACGCGACGGAATCCCGGACAGCTATTCCCAACCGAGGGGGTAGCCGGAGTCGGGGGGATCTCAGGACGGCTTCAAGGCCGGTTGGTGGAGACAGGGAGCGTCGTTCCAGTGGCCCCCAGGACTTCCTACGATCTCAACTCGACCAGCCTCTTGGCGGCCTCGCGGCGCGTCGCCACCTGCCACCCGCGCTGACTGCCCCCTCCTTCTCCCCGCTACCTCCCTCCCACCCCCCTCAT
>Ga0315277_10009437_pt1 | contig 12463 bp, 11 predicted proteins | sample YL17G05_15_MG_FD_203695 | JGI IMG/M metagenome (GOLD analysis project Ga0315277, IMG submission 203695) | Sediment microbial communities from Yellowstone Lake, YNP, Wyoming, USA - YL17G05_15 | ecosystem: Environmental > Aquatic > Freshwater > Lake > Sediment | place: USA: Wyoming | collected... | reverse complement strand
TGCTATAGGTACTGGAATCGGCGATGACTTCGACGTAAACAATCTTCGCTATGGCAAAATTGTGCTCTTGACGGACGCTGATGTGGACGGAGCACACATCCGCACGCTGCTCTTGACATTCTTGTATCGGCACATGCTTCAACTGATTGAGGCGGGGCATGTCTTCATCGCCCAACCTCCCCTTTATCGGATCAGGAAGGGTGACAGGGTCTTCAATGTGATGAGCGAGAAAGACCGCAAGCGCATAATCGAGCAGGATCTCAAAGGCAAAGCCGACCTAGTTCAAAGGTTCAAAGGCCTAGGTGAAATGAATCCACGCGAACTCTGGGAAACCACCATGAACCCAGCCACCCGCTCATTGTTGAGTGTAACCATCGATGACGCGGCTGAGGCTGACAAGGTCTTCTCAACCTTAATGGGCGACCTGGTGGAGCCGAGACGCCAGTTCATCCAGGAAAACGCCGATGAAGTAGACTGGTTAGACATCTGAGGGCTAATCCTTGGCGAGCGCTCCAGCAACTGAGAAGATTAGACCTGTCGCCATCGAGACCGAGATGCGCAAGTCCTACATCAAATACGCCATGAGCGTAATTGTGGGACGAGCTCTTCCCGATGTACGTGATGGCCTCAAACCCGTCCAACGCCGAATCCTCTACGCCATCCAAGGACTCGGACTAGGATCTAAGACCCAGCACAAGAAGTCTGCAAGAGTCGCCGGCGAAGTTATCGGCAAATATCATCCTCACGGCGAGATGGCAGTCTACGACGCCCTCGTTAGAATGGCGCAGGATTTCTCGATGCGCTACCCGTTGATTGATGGGCAGGGAAATTTCGGGAGCATAGACGGCGACGAACCGGCAGCTATGCGATATACTGAAGCCAGACTCGCAAAACTGGCCGAAGAGATGCTCGTAGAACTCGACAAGGATACTGTAAATTGGATGCCGAACTACGATGACTCGCTCCAAGAGCCTGCAGTTTTACCTGCAAGGTTCCCGAACCTGCTAGTTAACGGGGCTTCTGGCATAGCTGTGGGAATGAGCTGCAGTATTCCACCCCACAACCTGCGTGAAGTCATCGACGCTCTGGTCTACTTGGTCGATCATCCAAACGCCCAGGTTGAGGATCTGCTCAACTACATCAAGGGTCCAGACTTTCCAACGGGTGGAATAATCTACGACGCCACCTCGCTCCTCCAAATCTACAAGCAAGGACGAGGATCGGTGCGCATACTCGCCCGGATCGAAGAAGAGGTCCTGAAAGGCGACAGGAAGAGGCTCGTTATCACCGAGGTGCCTTTCCAAGTTAACAAATCCAAGCTCGTCGAGGACATTGCAAACCTCGTAAGAGAGGATAGGCTTGAAGGCATTTCCAACATCCGAGACGAATCGAGTCGAGAAGGAATGCGAGTCACACTCGACTTGAAAGCCGGATTTCCAACCGAAGTAGTCAAAGGGCAACTGTACAAGCAAACGCAGCTGCACACAAGTTTCAGCTTCATCAACCTCGTCCTGCTGAATGGACGACCGCAAATCCTCGACCTCAAACAGACGCTTCAAGCCTTCATTGATCACAGAGTGATCGTCATCGAACGGCGCTCAAAGCACGATCTTCAGAAAGCTCAGGAGCGACTTAACGTACTCGACGGATACTCCACCGCCCTCAAGAACATCGACCGAGTTATCGCCACAATTCGCAGCTCCGAGGGCCCACAAGAAGCGGCAGCAAAACTGAAAGAACTCAATCTCAACGACGCGCAAATAGACGCCATACTCCAGATGCGACTGCAACAACTAACCCGCCTTGAAGCAGGCAAAATTGAGAAAGAATCCAACGAAAAGCGCCAAGAAATTCAGAGACTTCAACTAGTCCTTGGAGAACGGGCCAAGCTGCTTGAAGTGTTGAAGTCAGAGCTTGTGGAGATCAAGGAGAGTTACGGTGATGATAGGAGAACAGAGGTACGTCTCGAGAGCGTCAACTTCGACGTAGAACGCGTTATCCAGGACGAACAGGTCTTGGTGTTCATTTCCGTCGAAGGATACGTGAAGCGAGTGCCCGCGAAATCCTTCACTGTCCTGGGACGAGGTGCCAAAGGTATCCTGTCAATGGACGTGAAGGAGAAAGATAAAGTGCTGAAGGCTCTCGTAACACGGACCCTCCATACGGTTATGTTCCTCACAAACCAAGGCCGCGCGTACACGATGAAAGCGCACGAGATTCCTGAAGCAGGCAGATCCGCGCGCGGTACACCGCTGGTAAATCTCCTTCAACTCTCCGAAGGCGAGCGGGTTATGGGCGCGATTGCAGTGGACGATTTTCTTTCAACAAAGTTTCTAGCTTTGGTGACTAAGCAGGGAACCGTCAAAAGAACTCCACTTGATGCTTTCTCGAACGTTCGATCGAGTGGTATAATCGCGACTCAGTTCGACGAGAACGATACGCTCGCCGAGGCTTTAATCACATCTGGGGACGGGGAAGTTGTGATCGCGACCAGCGAAGGCCTCGCCATACGTTTCAACGAATTGGACATTTCTGTGATGGGTAGAACCGCGAAGGGAGTGGTTGGAATTCGATTGGATGAAGGGAGCGAGGTAGTCGGAGCCTGCTTCATTCCATCCAAAGCGAAAGATTTCGCGACGTTCATGATCACAAAGAAGGGCTACGGCAAGAAGACCCTCAAAGAGAAGTACAGACTTCAGAAGCGGGGAGGCTATGGCGTAATCGCCTTGAAAGTCAACAGCAAAACCGGCAATCTTGTTGGAATCCTCGCGGTCACGAATGATTGCGAGGTTCTGACGGTCTCAGAGAAGGGCCAAGCTGTCAGGCTCAGCGTGGACTCGATTGCCAACCAAGGCAGAGCCTCTTCCGGAGTGAGAATCGCTAGGCTTGACGAGGGTGACAGGATAGCATCAGTGGCTATGATACCGGCTGAAGTAAATGCCTCATAGAAAAATAATCGGGAAAAAATGGAGGAAAACGCTTCCTAGCTACATTCAGCCCCTTATTTCTTAATTTTCTTCTTTTTGTGGGCTTTTGCCACCTACGGTTTCACCTCGAAGCGTTTCGAGCTAGCTAGCCTCGAATCCGAACGTATGCACCGATTTCACTTAAAAGATAATCGATTGCCCCAACACTTCAGCCTAGTCAATATAAAGGGGTCTGCCAAGTATCCGTCGTTCAACCTTGTTGGCAACAGAGATCGACCTAGACCAGAGCTTCGAAGAATCCGACCTCGACGATCGCGAACGCGAAGTTCTGAGATTCCTATCAACCGAGCAGAACGGATACTTCTCGTTCCAAGGCTTACGAAGAAGGCTCGGCTTCCACCAGGAAACACTAGCCCGCACACTAAAACGGCTAGAAGAGGCTCGCGCAATCGAGCGGTCGCCGCAGGGATACAAATTCAGAGGGAATGGCACGAGTTTCTCGTTTAGCGTGAAAACCAATCATGCCTTACCTAAACCGATTATTGATGCTTATCTCCCCGCGCAGATCGATGTGACCGTCCTCTTTCAGAAGCTGAAAGGGCGATGGTTCAGCAATTTCAGATGGTTAGGTTACTCGCATGACGGCGACAAGTTGTCGATGAGTTGGATAAGCGAAGACGGGCACATGCAACTCCAGGCGCGCATCGGTGGCGGCAAGATCGTCATAGCCATAGATCCTCTCAGCAATGCCGAGGAGTCCAATCAGATTGCAGCGGCATACCAGCTCTTTGATCACGTGAGCAAGATCGCTGAAGAATTAGTCCAACAAAACCAAACCCCAATGGCAAACTAAGCCGCATGTGACCAAGTTACTCCTCTACCAGTCATTATTGCCCCGGCGGGCAACACGGCCCACAGTGGATTGATTTGACCAGAATGATTGATCACTACATCGACAGCGCGTCATGGAGACCGATTGATCGAGAACCCAGACGGCTAGAAAGGCCGCCGGGACGAGATCTTCCCTAGATCCTACACTCTTGCCGTCAGTGCTTACATGCGTACTCCCAACTGGGAATCAAGAGGTTCGCTGAAGAGTTCTGGATGAATCATCTGAGCTAGGATCCCTATTCCGTCGAACAATCTCGGTCCTGAACGGCTGAAATAATTGTGTCCATCAGTCGCATAAACCCGACCTTCACGAATCGCACGTGTGCTCCTAATCTCCTTTAGATTCAGCAAATGTTCCGCTTCTGCAATGGTTCGTCGTGTAGTGAACCCGCAGGGCATCAACACCAGGATCTCGGGATCGTAGTCTGCCACTGAGCCCCAATCCACATATGCAGACGGTTCGCCTCTCCGGGCAAGTCCATCCACACCTCCGGCATTCTCGACCATCTCGGGAACCCAATGCCCAGCATTCGTCAGAGGATTCAACCACTCTGCACAGAACACACGCCGCGTATCCGCACCCCGTGTTAGTTGCCTAAGGTTCTCGCTTTTCCGATCGAGTTCGATGACGAGATTCGTTGCCTCTTCTGTCCTACCGAGGACTCCGCCAACTTTCAGAATGTCGTTTTTCACATCTTGCAGCGTATGCGGATCCAGAGCGAGGACGGACACGGATTTTCCAAGCTGTTTAGCAACTTCTCTTACATCATCAGCGCCCACGGCGCAGACATCGCAGAGTTCCTGAGTTATGATCAGATCCGGGTTCACTCTTCTTAGTTCGTCGATTTTGATTCTATACAGGCTCCGACCTTGCTTCATGTGCTCAATGACCAAGGCGTCGATTTTGCAGCTGTCAAGTGTCTCTTCTTGGAAGACAGGCTCTATGATCTTTGTTTTGGTTTTGGCGTCTTCGGGGAAGTCGCACTCATGAGAAACACCGACGATGGTCTCACCCAAACCGAGAGCGCAGACAATCTCAGTTGCGCTGGGCAGAAGGGAGACGATACGCATCTCCGCACCCCCTCTGCGCGGATAATCGGTTCGCTTCTATCCTTCGAGCGCCTACATTGCTGGGACTAAGCCCAGTTGTTGCATCATAGTCAGATTGTCCGTTACGCCCCAGTGTTCAACCACCCTGCCGTTAGATATTCTCACAATATCTATGCCTTCAACACTGATCTGCTTGCCTGTGGCGGGTATGTTCATGAAGGTGCCTTTGTGGGTTCCTTTCATCGTGGATCGGATCACAACCTTATCCCCGTCCGAGAGCATCTCATCAACCGTAACATGGAGATCTGGGAAGGCCTGGCGAAGCGCGACCATGGCCTGTTTGAGGCCTTCGACTCCTGGCGGCTGACCTGGAAACGGATCATGCTCGACAAAGTTCGGTGCAATCAATTCATCTACCACCTGCATGTTGCCCTTGTTGAGGACTTCTTCCATGAAACGGCGGGTTTTCGCTTTGTTCTCTTCACTCGACAATCATGATTCGCCAGGTCCAAAATTATGCCATACGTACTATTTAAGGCTCAGACACAAGCACCTCACAGCTAGATCAGAGTCGTGAGAATCGTGGGTCGACAGCTTCGCTGCGATCTGTGCGGCTCCACCTTCACCTGCGGCATGGGCGAGCCATCGTGCTGGTGTGCGGAGGTCACCTTGACACCAGCAGCGTTGGAGTCCTTGCGCGCTCAAACCAAAGACTGCGTCTGCCCACAATGCCTTGCCAGATTCTCATCGACGAGCAAAGAATAACCGAGACACCCCACTAGAATAGATGCGAAAATTCGGATTGATCCATTTGCTCAGCAGCGTCGCCTTGATGCGACCTGATGCAGTATCGATTTGGAGGGATCAGGAAGTCAAGAAACGACTTTCCTGGTACCGGCAGGTGATGATCAGCAGATCACCAGCAAAGTTCCTCCTCTGCCGCAAGATCCCGACTCAGATCGCATTACATGAAGCTTCAGACGAAGCGCTTTGGACTGAGCATGCAAACCTATCTCTACAGATGTCCGACCTTGTCGAGACTGTTGAGAAGGGGTCCGAGAACGGCTGGAGTCTGAAAGATCATCACCCCAACCTATTGGACCTGAAGGGAGCCTTAGTCAACCGAATGCTTGAACACTGTAACTTCTGTGAGTGGAATTGTAGGGTCAACCGGGCCGAGGGTAAGATTGGTTTCTGTCGGTTGGACAAAACAACCTCAGTGGGCTCGTTTTTCCATCATTACGGTGAGGAGGCACCTCTCATTAGTGTCGAGAGGAAAGGTGGCTCAGGAACAATTTTCTTCGAATCTTGCAATTGCCATTGTGTTTTTTGTCAGAATTGGAGTATCTCTCAACCCAAGACTAAGGTGAGCATAATCGGTGAGGCTGTGACGCCGGTTCGCCTTGCCGAGATCGCTGAGGGGCTTGCTCGCGATGGCGCGGGTAACATTAACTATGTTGGAGGCGAGCCGACAATTGATCTCCACACAATCGTGAATTCTGTAAAGCACATGTCCACCAGCATTCCGCTGATCTGGAATAGCAACATGTACTGCACGATGGAGACCATGAGGATCCTAGCCGATTTGATAGACCTATGGTTGCCTGACTTCAAGTTCTGGAGAGATGAATGCGCCAAACGATTGATGTGGGTAGGCGCCAAAGCGAGCTATCCAGAAGTTGTAAAAAGAAATCACATGTTCGCTGCAGAACATGGAAGCATGATAATCAGGCATCTGGTCATGCCCGGTCATATTGAGTGCTGTACGAAACCAATTCTCGATTTCATTTCGGAGACTATTGGAGACAATGTTCTCGTGAACATCATGGCCCAGTACTATCCTTCGAACATGGTCCCTCGGAATCCTGAAAAATATCCGGACATTGCTCGATACCCCTCTAAGGAGGAAATTCAGGAAGCTTATGATTACGCCCGCATGCTCGGCCTCCAATTCGAGCAAGTTTCATAGTCTACCCCGAATCGAAGTGTCTAGATCTTGAAGGCGCATGATCGCCCGCGGTCGCAGAATCCGGTCGACTTCCTCAAGGAATATTTTCGAGGGAAGAAGGTCTCGGATGAATTCGGTATCCACATTTCTGCGAATCCTGTGCGTTTTTCCGAGCAAGCGCACTTCACGCTTCACATGGTTCAAGAACCAGACGGCGAACGATCCTTGGATCCCATCTTCGTAGGTCTGTTCAGTGCTGGGAGAGCTAGCCAGAACATTCGCGGTTGGGTGGATGGAGACTACTTTGAGACGGCGCTTTTCCGGGGCGAAAAGAGGGTCTCTCTGACTGAAGGTCTCCTTGACATCGAGCTCTTCAAGATACTAGGCGAGCTCGTCCCTCCAGGCGGCAGCTTCATGGTCTCCTATTCCCTCTTCTCGAAGGAGTCTAGAATTCATAGGGAGACGAAGAGAGGACTTGATAGAGGTTATCCGCCCACTGTGACGCCGCTAGGCTTCTTGCTCTTTCTCGCAGGCTGCGGAATGGGTTTCAAGGATTGGTACTTCGCCGAAGGAGGACGGGAAGGTCCAGAAAAGCTGCAAGGCTTCAAGGCTATTGATCCTCAGGCCGCGAAGCAGAAGACCAGAGAGCTGCTTCAAGAACTCCGCATATTCTCCGCCGTCCCGGAGGAAGATGATCTGGGACAGACCTGTAAGTTAAGGGCCGAACAGGTGGTCCAAGAGCTGGAAAAGTTGAGCAAAGTCACTTGATATGTGAACCTTCCAGACTCACTGTGGATATTGCCCACACGAAATCCAAAGCTCAGACTTGGATGCTCCCACCGGCATACTCACCCACACACCTTCATGAAGATCCTTCACGGATGCAGGTTCGGGCATCGGAAATCAATCTCGCGAATTAGGGAAGTTGGTCTGGGATCGATGTGTATTGTCCGGTGTAAGCCCACCATGCCCAGCCAATTTGATATCGGTTGAACAAAGTCAACGCGTCTTGGGTCCACGTTGCGCGACTTGAATTGTCGGGCATAAAGGCTCCGAACTCGCCGATCCACATTGGAGTTCCAGAGTCAATTACGAACGTTTTGTATTTTGCCACAAAATCATTTTCGAGAATTGTAAAATTCTGCACGTAGTACTTGGGTGCAAACGAGAGTTGATAGAAGTGTGGCGACCAGACAATGTTCGTTTTTGTTGGTAGATTCATGTTCATGTTTGCCGGCTCAAGGAACATGATGTGGTTCGGATCAACGGCTCTAATCGCTTGAATTGCCCTGAAGTAAAACGCGTTTACAGCAGTTGCATTTAGTTCCGGCATTACAGAAGTGTAAATCCACGGCTCATTAAGTAGGTCGTACCCAGCGATTGTAGGTTCATTTGAAAAATACTCTGCGATTTTCACCCAGACTTGAATAAGATGATCCTGTAGATCTGTGTTCGACCAGAAGTCAGAAACCGCCTGCCGCATACCAGTTACGTTTGGCGCGTAGTTTTGAACTGCCCAATCAGGTGCACCATACCCGCCGAATCTGCGCGCCCAATCATATTGGTGCATATCCAGTATTACGTACATGCCGGCCGAACTTGCCCACTGAACGTCCTGACCAACATACCATGACAAGTAGGTCGCGTTGAAGATACCTGGTTGCGGTTCGAGGTTTGCCCATGAAATGGGCAGCCTGACTACATTAAACTGAAAACCTAGCGCGAGGGTCCTGTATGCTGCTGAGGTGTGAAGTCTAAAGTAGTCATGCTCATAGCCTGGATAGTTGACCCCTCGCAGCATGACCTCTTGTCCTGCGGAATCGACAATCGACGCTCCTCGGGTTGATAGAAAACTCAGCGTGGGGGTGGCGTAGATTGCTGGAGCAAGGGCGGCACCCACTGTTGCGAATAGGATTAGAAACGCTGCAACACAGCTAGTTCGCAATTCCTTTTCCCAACCTGTTAAGGGAAGATCGGTTCGAAATTTGGAAGAAATTCGGTATCTCCTAGTCTTTCACATCTAACTCGACGTGCTGCAGCCGTCCGTAAATGGAATTACAGCAAGTTTCTGGTAGTTGATTACTGATGAGTGCGAGAAAACAGACAATTAGTTGTCTGGTTGGAGGAATTTCGTGTGTGTGCGCACCGGCATACTCGCAAACAGTGCAAACTCACACGTTCAGTTTTGCTTCCCCGCGCCACTGAGGAGTGCGCCACATTTACAAAATCGAATCTCCCAACGACTGCAAATTTCCGGCAGGAAATTTGAGCATCCATTTGTCATTCGATACGGTATGAACTGTGCTCTGATTGGCTGACTCAGGGTTCGGGATATGTGTATGACGGGTAGATTCTCTAGAGATTCTATATTAGCCGAATTCTATGTGTGCACAGTCATCGTCCTCCATTTTGTCAACTCCGTGAGAGCCTCCTGAGTTTTCGTTCATAGTATTCGGCAGCAGTTTGGTCGAGTCCTGGTAAGATTGAGAGCGTGGACGTGACGGTACTTAGACCACATGTGAGCCGTATAGGGAACGTGTCGAGACAGATGTCTTGTCGATGCTCATGATTCTAAAGAAGGCAGAACCAAGACCTGCTGAAGGAGCCAACAACAGTACACATGCAACTTAGGCACGGAACCAGACTACTCGCCAACCTGTGCCCAGGGTCAGTCGAACAGCAACCGCATAGGGGAGCAGAGGAAGAGGTTCTAATGGTGCAAAGCTATATGTGTCACAGCGCCGACAAGAAAAGCAACTATACTTGGAGCAGGACAGCCATTTGAAATTCAGGGTAACGATCGAGCAGGATGAAGATGGAAACTTTGTGGTGGGCTGCCCCAGTCTGCCGGGTTGTATCTCGCAAGGCAAGAACAGAGAGGACGCATTAACTAACATTAAGGACGCCGTTGAAGGCTACTTGGCAAGCTTGAAGAAACATAACGAGCCGATCCCGCCGCCCATAGAAGAGGACACGGTTGAAGTGAGTGCCTAAGCTACCCGTAGTTTCCGGCGTCGACGTTATAAAAGGTCTAGCAAAGGGCTCTATGAAGTCCTTGGCGGATGAGTTCCCCTGTGAATTTTCGTCGGGTGAGCATTTCGAAAAGAGTTCGCTGATATGCGCCGATACCACAATCCCCAGCACATTCAAGAGATTAGCATGAATGGCGGGATTCACAATAACAAGATGGAACGCATGAACGGCGAAATCTGTGACAGAGAAAAAGTCATGCGCTCACTAAAAACAATGGACAGCCCATTTCTCTCAGGCTGCCAGATTTACCACAACTACGTACGTCCACACATGGGATTAGGTGGCAAAACGCCATCAGAAGCGGCTAGAATATCGTTCAAAGGAGAGAACAAGTGGCTAACGCTAATACAAAACGCGGCAAAACGGGCGTAGTAGCCTCCCACCCCCCTCCCCCCTACGGGGGGGTTTAAATATAACTTACGACTAGGGTATTACTGAGGTATGACTTAGGTATGATAAAGTTCTCTGTAAGCATGACACCTGAACTACATTCTGCGTTGACTAATGCTTCTCTAGATCATCACACCAACCTATCAAGAGAAATTGAAAACTTCTTGAGAGAAAACCCGACAATCCAGAAATACATAATGGAAATTCGAGCCGAACCCGATGTCGGCGTACTAGCGGTCAATCCGAAGGCGATGAAGGCCAAGGAACCTAACGCAGTAATTTCCGCTTAGGAGTAAGTTCCCCCCATTCTTTTCTCCTTTGTAACTTAGGGATACTTCGTTCGATTTTTCGTGTGTGTGCTCACCATGCATGTAGTCGGGGATTTGGCCACTTCTTCTCGAGTAAGCTGTCTAAGCCGAGGCTTTTTCCGGCATCCGAAATCGCCACTGTTAAACTTGCAGATGCAGAGAGCAGATAGAACCAAATGAATACGGGCGCATCAATGGAGCCAAGAAAAGTCACAAGCAGAGTTGAGGCTAATAGGGTGCCGAGAATTCCAGAGACCCGTGTGAACAGACCGATCAGAAGCAGCGTCCCAATTACAGCTTCAAGAATCGTTTGCAGGGCTGTGATGGGTTGCCAATTCGGAATCACGAAATCTCTTAGAATAATGCCCACGGTTTGGATTGGATTGGTTGATGCCGCTCCATCTAAGATCGGCTTGACCCAAGCATTGCTGAACCATTTTTGACTGCTGAAATAGAGCCAATAGAACCCCACCAGAAGACGAAGGAAGACTCGCCACGCTTTCCAAATCCGGGTCGTTGTAGGTTTTCTCTTCAAGCCTCTTCAACAGCTCTTAGCTTTGACGGAGTTAAGCCTCACCCCACTAAAATCGACGTTTCTTTGAAGAATGAGACGCGCAGGGTTGAATGTCTAGCTGTAGCTGACGCTCACGTCGTCGATGTATGCGTACACGGCGTATGTGATGACTCTATGCCTGCATAGCAGGGGAGCTGGCGGACAGTACAGATCTATGATCTCAGGGGCCACATCAGGTCTGCCGAACATCCTGACAGTAACCGTCGAACCTGCATACTTAGGGTCAATGCTGTAAGTGACTTGATGCCACCTGTAATCGATCTCCCCGTTCCATTGTGTGATTATTCCCCCGTTCTGATCAAGCAAGGTTACGATCAGTTGCTCTGAGTCCAAATCCCCAGGTACGCCCAAGATACCAGAAGGACAGATTCGGTGCCAATCCGGCGGGTACGTTGAAGGATTGTGATACTTGTCCAGTATGGCCTCTCGAACCCAATCTCAGAGAAAAGAATCCGGTGTGTCCAAAACGTGCTGCCATTACATTTCCGACGACTGTCCAGCCGAAAGCGTTCCCATTCTCGAACCCACTGTTTATGATAAGTTCGTTCGATGCCTTGGCTGTGATTGTTCCAGTTGAAATCACAACGAAAAGTATGAGCGGTGCGAGAATTGATTCGCGGACTTTCATCGCCGGTCCAGTAACGAAGCGCATTTCGTTGTTGAAAAACTGTGGCGGAAGCCGGCACCAAAGTGGAACTATTCCACCGTCAATTTCCATCTGTTCAGGACCCTCGATGGATCTGGACAGCCTTCCATGGTTTTAATACGTTCAAAAGGAATTATGGCGACGTGAATTCGATTGCCGTTCTGCGGAAGTTGCAGTAAGGAAGTCACCGCTGGGGCAACGTTCTGTCCGTATTGTGGAGCTCAAATGGGATCCTCGCAGGTTTCAGCTCCAGCACAGAGATTCAACTACGAAATCAAGTACAGGCCATCATACTCGCTTCTCGAAATCACATTAGAGTTGAACCAGCTTGTTCGTGCTGAAGCTGGGGCAATGACTTACATGTCCTCCAACATTCAGGTGAACACCCACATGCGAGAGAAGGGCTTGCTGGGTACCTTGGGATTGAAATTGCTTGGTGGTCAGTCATTCTTTGTTAACGACTATGTCGCAACCGGCGGGCCCGGAAAAATCGGTCTCGTCTCAGCGCCAATCGGGGACATTCAAAGACTTGAGGTCGGCCCAGGGAAGGGTTACATAGTTCAGAAATCGGCGTACATCGCGTCGTCGCCTACGGTACAACTGGACGTTCAGTGGCAAGGCTTTACGAAAGGGCTGTTCGGGCAGGGACTGTTTATGGTGAAGACTGGCGGCCAAGGAGATTTGTTCATCAACACT
>Ga0315277_10009436_pt1 | contig 12464 bp, 14 predicted proteins | sample YL17G05_15_MG_FD_203695 | JGI IMG/M metagenome (GOLD analysis project Ga0315277, IMG submission 203695) | Sediment microbial communities from Yellowstone Lake, YNP, Wyoming, USA - YL17G05_15 | ecosystem: Environmental > Aquatic > Freshwater > Lake > Sediment | place: USA: Wyoming | collected... | reverse complement strand
TCGTTCCGGATGCCTTTTCTGCCGGCGCCGGGAGGCTTGCCGCCGCGATCGACCAGCGGAGCAGGCCTCGCAAGGAGCCTCAGCTGCTGGCGTTGTTATTCGATTGCCATCAGAGACATGTCTTCTATGAGGATGTCCCGGTGCATCTCGTAAGAACGATAGCGCGATCGGACGTGAGCCGAGAGATCGAAATAAGGATGCCATCGACGAGGAAATTGGAAAGGGAAGATTGAATTCCGGTCTTCCGTTCAGGATGCATGCGGCTCATTTCGATTTGCCGAGCGCCTTTGGATCCCTGTCGGGAGATGCGAATTTCAGCTTCCCCCTCTCGAAGGAGAAATAGCCGATCTCCTGCAGGAAGGCAATGTCCTCCTCGATGTCGCCCGCCTTCCTCCTGATGCTCGTGATCGACCTCGAAATGCTGGTGACCGGCGTGCCGAGACCTCTGCCGATCTCGTTGACGCTCTTCCCGTCCTTGAGCCGCCTGAGTATCTCCTTCTCCCGCTCCGTGAGGTTGCCCATGTTCTCCCATAGGCGGGGAAACCGGGATACCATGATTAGGGTTATCAACATATGAAACGCAAATAACTCATTCGCGTTACTATTATAGCCTCGGAAGCCGCTAGTCGCAGGGGGGAACATTGAGCGCAAGGAGGAGGGCGATGAGGGTCGGAGACAGGGTGAGGCTGATACATTCCGACGATCCGTCGGGGATCCCTCCCGGGCTGGAGGGGACCATAGTCTCGATCTCCGCGGTCAACGACGCCGACGTCCGCGCCACGCCGGACGTGGCCTTCCTTCTCGGCAGGAAGAGGGTCTGGGTGGATTGGGATACCGGGGGGAGGATGGCCGTCATAGAGGGATGCGACCGGTTCGAGGTGATCCCGCGGCCGAGGAAAGGCAGGGGCGGCAGAGCGAAAGGATGAGGTCATGAGCCTGAGAAAGAACTCGTAGAGGGAGATCCCATGGCAACCATACATGAAATACCGAAGGAACTGGAAAAGAGAATCCGGGATGTGATAGGCTCGGAGGACGAGCCCATCGAGGATATCGCGAGAAGATATCGATCATGGCATCCCGGGGAACGAAGGGAGGAGCCTTCTAGGCCTGGAACGAGGAAAGGTAAGGGAGCGACCGGGGAGGCCGAGCCATTCAAGAACGTCATCCCGTCAGATGCGCCATCGAAGTGCGCGAGAAACCTCGAGGTGTGGATCACGGATTGGCGCGACTTCCACACCCGGATGGATCAGACGAAGCATCACCTTGCGGTTCTTTGCAGGGGAATCACGGATCTCGTAGTCTTCCACTGCACCTACTGGGATGAGTACGCCTGGCAAAGGGAATATGATGAATATTTCAAAGATATTGGGAATCAACTATCAGGGCTCACGATAGCCCTCAAGATATACGGAAAGAGACATCCTAAGCCAGTGATACTGATTGACGGGACTGTCATTCAGCTGAAACTTCCATAGTCAGGGCCGCTCCCAACGCCGAACACAGCTGAGTGTTCTCTCGCCGAGAAGTTCGAGGCCATCGAGAGGGAGATCGCGGCCTACCGGAAGGCGCATCCGGACCTGATGCTAGATGGCGGGGACATCGCCTACGGGATAGGGAGAGGCGACGAGTAACATGATCTTCTGAAGGAGCTGGATAAAGTGATGAAGCAGAACCTAATAAGTCAGAAGAGATGATTGAAAAATGTGGCTGGTTCGGAAGAAATCAATATAACGGAACAATCCGGGCAACCGTGACGAGAACGCTAATATTCTCAGGAAAAGCAATTGGTCCAATCGGAAATGGCATAGTCTGATTCAAAATTGACCCTCGGAGCCCGCGCTTGCATTTGAAATCTTCCTGTCAGATACTCATGCAAGCGTGGGAGCATAATTGAGAAAGATGCGCTCGACTGGACTATTGACATCAAGGGATCGAAACTAATTATTGAAATCAGTCACATCAAGCAGGAGCGATTGCTAGTAATGGAAAAAAAGGCAAAAGGTCCTAAGTGTAAACAAATCTCGTCGTCTGAAACGATTTGATTTTTTTAATCTGAATTTAGCTTGATTTACTGTTTTGATTTTCATATAATTACTATGATATTAAATTGAACCATTTCTTTATTATACATTATTGGTATAACCATAGGTATAACCAATGGTGTAATGAAATGAGAGTAGCCGAAAAGCGATGGGGTGAAGTTTCGATAAGGAAACAAGGCGAACGGAAGAATAGGTTTGACGCGTCAAAATCCTTCAGTGTGTTAAGCAGTAATGGTGAATATGATATTGACGATCTGAAGGAGATTCTTGAGATTGCGGTTAATCTGACCGAGGTTTACGAATTCAAAGAATTAAAATCAAAGTTAAAGTCTATGGAGGCGCTGAAATGAATGACATGAACGATCTGGGGGAGCATTCCGTTGATCTCAAAGAGAAGAGCCTTGAGAATCTCATCCTCATTATGCTTGGCTCTTCTAGAAATATTCAAATTTCTATGTTACACCTTGAAAAGGAAGTTTTTCTTCTATGGAATTTTCATCCTGGGATTAGAGACTTTGTAGAATTCATGAAGCATTATAGGGGGCCATTTTCAAAGGAGATCCAAGAAGCAGTTCTATCCCCATTTTTCCTCCATGAATGTTGGAAGTATAGTCGACCGAGAAAAGACGACAAATGGAGTGGTGGTTTTGTTAGGATTACTCCAGAAGGAGTGAAAAAATTCGAAAAGCTTTCAAGGAGAATGAAGGAAGATTACGATTTAAGGCAATTACTGTACTCTGCAAAAATGCTGCGAGAATTATATGATAAGTTATCGCCGAAAGAATTCTTGCTTCTAATTTATGATACCTATCCGGAGTATAGTAAGAGATCCGAAGTCTATAGAGAGATTGTCAAGGAAAAGAAATTTCTCTCATTAGGTCTGCTGGAAAAGAACCTGATTGATGAAAAAAGACTAGCATCATTATTAAAGAGTGAAACTGATGAATAAGAAATCGGTATCATCGGATTCGACTTTCTATATCTGTTTTTCCAGTGATATTAAGAAAAATGATTGCTTGATCAAATATGTGAACGCATACTCGTTTTGTATAGGCGACCGAATTCTCTCTGAAATATCAGAGATTCTGAAGAAATCTAATGGATTAATTAATAGACTCAGTGTCATTCATTATGATTATTTCGAGTTAGTGAAACCATTCTTCGGAAGATCAGACGAGCATAAAACTGATGGAGAATATGAGGCCATCGGAATTGGGAACTATCTAGAAGGGATGGGGGACCTTGCTTATTTGATATTAGATGATGGAAAAGCGAGAAAGTTTGTGAAAAGACATTTCCCGAAATTAGACAGAAAAATGGTGGGAACGATAGGCTTCATTAGAGATTCTTGCTGCCGAGATCAGAGCATCAATCCGAATGATGCTCTGGCAATATTGGACGCTATTAAAACCAGGATTGAAAATGAAAACGGTGCCAGACCTTGTGGAATGGATTCGGCAAAGTATAAAGAAATTCTAATGCCTATTCAAGATGAGATAAAGAGATGGGTGGATCTTCAATTTGGGGAAAATTGACTCGCATATTTCTATAATGGAAGAGCCAAAACGGGCAAAAGATAGTGAGTATCTAATCAGAAAACGCATCAAAATAGACCACAGCAACATCGAAATTGAGACCCCGTTTAAAATTCTGGATGGTAAATCCATTACTCTGAATGATGCGACGAACATTATTGAAGGAATTAAGAAACCTATTTTTGAATGCGCGAGGAGAGTGGAGTATCGATATAATGTCTGGAGCAATCTTTATTATCTTCTCACAGACGCTTCCCGAGATAAGACTACAGGTTTGAATGATTTCTTTTCCCTAAGGAAAGACCTCTATGACAATTATCCGACCGTATTGTCTTTAGTTTTTCGAGATGATCCATTCAAAAGGAAGAAATTCGTGATAAAAGATGAAAACGATGAAAAGAAAAATGTGATCGTCCCAGGAATCGACGGGTCCAGTTATGAAAGTCTTCTTGATTACATCCATACCGGTTCCAAAGCATTTGTTTTGTCTCCAGATTTAGATCTAAATCAAGAATCTAGGATTAATACAACTTCATATCTGAATTTCATCGACTGGAATATGGCTACGCTATCCGAATTCAACAAAAAGCCTATTTTTGCTCCTCTGCAGGTCGATCTAAATGAACGAAATACCGATAGGATTCTGCAGCATTATAAGACAAAGGGGTATGGGCGAATATGGATTAACTTTAATGCGACTCATCTCAGTGGCATCTATTTCTGGAGGGTAAGATCTTTATTACGCAAATTGGACCGGCGATTTGGACTAGAAAATGTATTTCTCTATTACTCTCACATTAAGAAAGAGAGCAATCCTCATATCAAAGATGATTCGGTTTTATCTTCAGATATAATGCCTCAATTCTTCGCGTCAGATTTTCTCGGAGTGAATCAGGCGTCTCCAAGAGGCGGAGATAAAAAAGAAATGGAAAAGAGTATTATTACTCGAATAAATAACGGAGAATTCAAGAATAGAGATGCGTACGATGAGGCGATGAAGGATCATCGAACCAGGATTTTTGATCCTAGTAGCTATTACTACTGGAAGATTGAAAAATACCCGCGTTCACTGCCTCTAACAAAAGAATATCTTCAACGGAGTCAAATAAATAAATTATTCAATAGCTTTCTGTTACGGAAGGAGGTCGAAAATACAAAAGATTTCCTTTTCAATAATGACAACGCAGTTAGACCATATCTGAAGAAAAAGAAGGCCTTAAAGGATAATTCTACGGTCATGAATCAGTTAGTATTTGAAGAAAAAGCATCTCAGCAAACGAGATTGTTTGAGAAATTAGGGAAACTTTGATACGATTATCAATTCCTTGTCGAATAGATTTCTATACTGGAAATACGTACTTTTACCAGGAGATGAGAGATTGCTAGGTTTGGATTCAACGATGATCAATAGAATGTTGGTCGCTATTCCCTTCATGGAGAATGAGACAAAGAGGGAAGATTTTTTTCGAAGATGGAAAGAAATCGACGATGCAATAAATTCCATTCATAAAGAAATTATCGACCTCTATACTGATGCCAAAAAAGAATTGGCAAAAAGCGGAAGAAATCTTGATAAAATCGGCGAAGAGCTAAAAGCGAGTAACAAGTAGAATCTAAGATTGTTAGAAATCAAATCTCTTAGAAAATAGGGCAAATATCGACAGCCCCATATGGGCATACATTTTCGATGATGACCTTGCGATCTCTCGGGGATTTCCAGTCTCTCAAGTAAGACATTTTCTTATCTATGCTCCAGTCAATGCGAATAAAAGGAATCTCAGGAAATGTTGCTGTTAACCTCACAACGTCTGTTTCATTTTCACAGAGACCAACGAAAACATCTTCATGATGAAATTGAAGTTGCTTAGGTACTCGCCACTCCCGTTCCCAGTAGAAATCGATGGTTCTACCGGATGCGTCTATTCCGAATATGTTAAAGAATGGCAATAGGCTGGCTATATCTCGGGTATCATAATTTTCAATTCGGATTAAATCGAGGGCTGCTTTCTTGAGTTCATTGCCATACAATGTGCTAATATTGAAAATGGGATTTCCACCATTTTTCATTATAAAATCCTTCTTAAATACGATTCCAAACTTTGAATACTGGTTACTAAAAAGTTCAAGATGCTCAAGAGGAGTCTCTGTAAACGATACTGATTGAATTAACTCCTTGAGTGAATCATTTCCTTCTGCCGCTGGCGCAAACAATCCATATTCGTGCCCAATGAGAGTGCATATTCCATTCTCATCTGGAGTCAAAATGCAGAACAATCTATTCCTTGCGTCTGTACTCTTCTCTTCATCTGATTGCCCCTCTCCTTTAGTCAAATGAACGAGAAATATCGATAGATCGGGTCTTCTTTGTTCGATTGTAGGCAAAGCCAATCTCCTCCTGAGCAATCTGTTGATAATGAGATAAGGTTTTCTGAGGGTAGCAACTGAATTTAAGCAGCATCGGCTCATTTGATTTTTTCAATTCCAGCTAGTCTCTTTTTCAATTGCTGATTTTCTTCTGAGAGCTGTGCAATTCTTGTATCCTTTTTAACGATTTCTCTGCTTATATCGGAGAGACTTGATTCCAATGCAGATCCCAATTCGCCCATCAATCCTAGGAGTGCCGCCAGATTCTCTTTAAGTGCAGGAATCCGTTTTTCTCTATTTTCCTCAAAGACTTTTCTTTGAGGCAATTCCGGATAAGAAAGTGCCTCCTCGAGATAATGATAATAGCTTCGGAAGTATGATTCAAGTTGGTCACGGTGCTGCATCCAAGCTCCCTTTCCTATATCGGGCATGTTTTGTCTTAACTGACTTTCAAGCTCTCTTACCATCTTTGCCAGTCGAGATCGATCTGTCGCAGATTCATTTGGCATGTTCTCCACTTCCCATAATCCAATAGTTGTTCTGCTGAGATAATGCTTTTCCGAATTTATGTGCATATTAACCTTTTGCACATTTAATCTTGGATTTGTGTACAAAGCCGCTCTGAGCAGAAACTCTTAATATGGGGCATCAGAAGGATGCTGCGTTCTTGCTTATGCATCTGGAGAATTCTCTCTTCAGTTGATATTTTCCTTGCTCCCATCTCTGTAATGCCTGTATTGCCTTGTGAATTGAAATCCGGATTTTTGACATAATTGTCAAATTACTTTACGAAATCGCTTTGTTTTAAGTCTGAAAACATATAGTCATTCGAAGGGAAAAAAGGCAAAAGACCAACTTCAACAAACATGCTCACATCATTTGGCCATTCTCTATCAACTAATGAAATGTTTCTGATCCTGTGGACTCTTGTTGAGAATCTTGCCCTTTTGAATGCATATGGTTCAGAAATTGCCTTGAGAACATCGCCGTACTGTTCGATCCCTCTGTGGGTCAATATGCCCACACGGATACAAATTGGTCCAGTTGATATGAGCCCACTAAAAGTCGGAGCCGAGCATCCGATTGTCTTGATTGGTACGGAATCGATGATTCCCTGTAATCTGGAATATTCGTCTCCTGGGCTTCTTCGAGTCTGCAAATAACTGAGGACATATCCCGCCGGGTCGAGGAAGGTAATGTCTTTTATCCATTGTTCGAAAGCGAAATGGTGATCACTGAACTTTAAATTCGCCAGAGGTCTATTCTCTTTTGAGTATGTCTCATTCTCCTCTCGTACTTTTGCGTGTACTTCATTAAGAAGTATCTTTCCATTGCTAAATCTAATATGAGCGGAGAAGTGATCAACTTCTCTTTTCTTAATATGAGTTCGAGTCACAGATGGAAAATAGGCAAACGTGAATCCATTTCTGGCCTTCGCAAGCGATATGGCACCTGCGCAACGAAGACCCCGAAATCCCGGCTCTTCAAGCAAGACATAAATGATTGTTTTTAGGTTGTTGAAATTCACAACTTCCCCTATCCCATTATTCCATCTTCCAAGCATGACAGATTGGAAGATTCTTAGGAATGGATGGGTATACCCAGTCGCTTTCTGAGGATCTATAAAAGAACCAGAATTGTAATTGATTGGTGCGTGAACGCCGAGATATCCATTGTAGAGAGTTGCCACGCCTTCTCCTTCAATAGCATCTTTTCGAGAAATATACCCAAAGCGGGAAGGGATACGATTCATAGACATTGAGATATTATACTCTCATCAACTTAGAAGCTTCGGGCTTTATCGGAAGAACCCTTATCTCCTGACGAGGGGATGACTGTGCGAAGGAAATGGTGGTCAAGCTTGAGAGAATCAACCTATTGTGCGTGTATGGCGCATCCGTGGGGGTAATCTCACTACTATTGCCTTGGTGGTGGAATGGTCCCGCTGATGGAGCCCCCTACCCGAGCTATCTTTTCGAATCTTACACCTCATACGATCCTATCTCGGTGCTCTTGCCAACGACCTTCGTGTTTGGTGTGATGCTCGCATTCCTTTCCCCAATCGGAGGACTGTTTCAAGTTCCAACAACACTGTTGATGTGCTCGCTGTGGTGGGGACCGATGCCATTTGGAGCTTTTCTCGGTCTGGCTTCCGCTATGATCTCACTGTTCAGTTGGTTCATACCGTGGGGCATCGGGTTTGAGGATGTACATCTTATTGGGCATAGACTCACTCTCAGACAGAAAATTTGGAATTTCAAATTAGTGAAAGCCGGTGAGAGAGCCTGATGGATTAGTGCTCCCACCTTTATCGGAGCATGCTCGGAAAACCTCTATGTTGAAGAGGGGCTTGCGCCTTCTTCCCAAACGCTTTTCATTCTCTTTTCATTTTCCCTCCGACCTGAGATACCTATGCCTATCAGGGCTTTGCGGACATACCTCTATTCGCTGTTCTCCAGCACTATGGTCCACTTCGTCCCATTGTCAGGGATCCGCCCCAATCCCTTTCACGCACTTCTCGTGCAGGTTTGGCTCCCGGGGTTGAATCCGTGACCGTGATACCGCTCCTTGTTCAGGAGCATCCAGTAGATGATGTGCAAGAGCTTCCTCGCCGTGGCGACGGTGGCCTTGTGCTTCCCCCTGCGCCTCTCGACCCTCGCGTAGAACTTCGAGAGGCGGGATGTCGGATTGTGACGGATATGGACATGGACCGCCTCCGTCAGGATCCATCGCAGGTACGCGGAGCCCTCCTTGCTGACCCCTCCGTACCGGACGGAGGAGGCCGATTGGCTCACCGTCGGCACCAGTCCCGCATACGCGCACAGCTTCGACGGATGCGCGAACCTGTGGATGTCGTCTATCTCCGCGTGGATGAGCAGCGCCCCGTAGAACCCGATGCCGGGTATCGTCGCGATCAGCCGCGCCTCCGGCCTCCTGCCGAACTCCTCCAGGAGCTTCCCGTTGATGGCCTCTATCTGCCCCTGCACGTTCTCCAGGCAGCACAGGCAGGAGTCGACCGTAGGGATGCGCAGCGAGCGCATCCAGCCGACGCCCTTCTTCGTGAACGCTTCCTTGAGCTCCTCCGGCCTGCGGGCCCCGCGCCTGAGCAGCTCCGCGTGGATCCTGTTCTTCAGGCTCGTTGACTGCCGGACGAGGTACGAGCGCTGCCTCACCAGCTGGCGGAGGTCGCGTACGTCCTTGCTCGGCACCCATGACCTCGGTATGAGATCAGCCCTGAGCAGGTGAGCGAGGGTCTGAGCGTCGACCTTGTCAGTCTTGACCCTCGCCTCGGCGATGGCCCTGACCTTCAGCGGATGGGCCAGGACGACCTCGAACCCCCTCCTCTCGATCCCCTCGTAGATGAACTCCCAGATGCCGGTGGATTCGAGGACGAACTTCGCCTTATCGAATCGATCGAGGAAGCTGTCCAGAGCTTCCTGGGTGGACAGGAACCTCTCGTTCGAGATTACCTTTCCCGATTTGTTCATCACGCATGCCTGACAGAATTCTTTATGCACGTCCAGTCCTATGTATAGCATGGTCTTTCGCCTCCATCGTTGTGGCAACGACGATATTGGCGAGGGGCCTCTTCTACATACCATCCCCTTTCAAGGCCTTATTCTCGTCCTGCCGAATATCAATGCGATCAGCATCAGTCCGGCTATGGGTACGACTATCTCCGAGAACTCAGGTATCAACACGCTGAGGGTCACATTGAGCCACATGAACGGCGCTGACGATGGCAGTGCCGTCTGGTTGAACCCCATGTAGATCGTGTTGTTCGCCTCGGCCTTGATCATATCTCCCGCGACCGCGCCGCTGGGGAGGTTGGTCAGGTCGTACTGATACTTGCCCGTGAAGTCGGATGTTACGTGCTCGTACTCGCCGGTGTCCAGGTTGGTGATGTTCACGTCGCAGCTAGGCATTATTGCGCCGACGGAGTCTAAGGTGTAGCCGATCACGATCGTCGGAGTGCCTGGCCCCATCATCCTTGACGGCACCTGCGGGTCAAGGCTCTTCTGCGTTGCTGGCGCAACGGCCAGGGCGACGATGACAATGACGATGCAGGCGATCGCAACGATGGAGGTCATTGCCATCCTTCTCGGGGCGCACTTCCTTTCGACGCGCACCCTCTTGCCGGTGAGCCCTCTGTTCATTACAATCTGGCACTTAATTTCTTCTTCATTGATACTCTTGGTAGTCAATTCTGTCACAATCCTAAGGTGTGTAAGTCAACACACCTCCCGATCCGTCGACCCAGATCCAGCATGCTTCGCCCGGGCTCAGCACAAAGTCGTAGGCCGAGTCGCTGAATCCAACGACATAGTCGATGTATTCCTGGGTTGCCGCGTCCCACTTCGATACGACGAGCACGTTCGCCCCGGTCACCAGCGACGCGATCTCGCTTGCGGAGCGTGCGTCGTACGATGAGAAGCCTATCGCCACCCAACCGCCGCCCGAGGGAACATCAATCGCCCTGCTCTGCGTCGAAGTCGGAATGTTGCCCATGAGCAGCGAGATGTCCTCGTACGCATTGGCGTATATCCAATAGCCCGTGCTCTCGTTGAGCGCGAAGTCTGCGCTCGAAGGCGAGAGGCCGACGATATAATCCTGGTCGTACGTCTGGAGCGACGAGTTCCAGCCAGCCACCTCATCGCCACTCATCAGACCGAGTGCGCTCGCGTCATATTGGAAGCCGACGAGCGGTATTGACACGAAGTTCCAGCCGGGCACGAGGTGGAGATTGAAATGAGCAGCGGTAGGCAAATCCGATCCTGCATCCTGCCACGGTTCATTTAGTGGATATTGATCATACTTTGAAGCAGCCCCATCTATTTGGTATGGCCAATCCACCACCCCATCAATCGGATTCAGGTCATTTGTATTATTGTTCTCGGCCCAATCGAGCCAGTAATTCCCATAATCAAAGGAATCGTACCAAATATTATTGCTTCCGGCATCGTAGGCTTGAATGGATGAAGAGTTGAATATCGCATTGGACCCACCGTTATACAGGAAATTGCAATTGTATATGTAGTTCGTTGCCCCGGTCGCGAATATTCCATATTCTGCATTCCATGTTATATTGCACTTATGAATCATGTTCACATTGGTCGAGAGCATTATGCCGTATCTCAGATTGTCATCAATTGTACTGAATTCTACAGTGTTTGTATTTGCATAATTGATCATGACGATTCCATCTTCTTGATTGCAGCCTATGTAGTCATTGACCAGCTGATTTGAAACGGAATACCAATCCAATACAATTCCGTCATGATTCAATGCCATTATCGAATTGATTATTAGATTCGCGTCCGAGTCATATAAATAGATGCCTTCATTCAAGTTGTTGATTGATGTGGAATTGGATATAATGTTCAGGTTGGAATTTGAGAGAGTTATCCCCCTTTGGTTCCATTCTGTTAGAGTTTGGAATAGATTGCACGAACTTGAACTCCCCAGATAGATGCCACTTTGTGAATTTGTAAAAGTTGAATCTATGATCCTTATCTTGGTGGACTCCATTACATCCATTCCGTTCCCAGAGTTGTTCCCGCTCGACACGCCCGTCGCATATATGTCCGATGATTCGCGCATGTAGATGCCTGTCGAGTCCAAGTTCCATATTGTGATGTTCTGAAGAGTGATGTTGCGCGACTTGTAACTCACGACCATTCCGAAGTTCGCCAGCTTTTGTTTCGACGAGTACACCCATGACTTGTCCTTGAGAGTCTCGTCCGCGATGCTGTTGTAGTAGTGATAATATCTGTCGCCGTTCAGAGTGTTGTTGAAGAAGTAGTTTGAGAGATCACGATAGTCGGTGAAATAAATCTGATAGTTCGCGTTGCTGTAGATCTGATTGTTCCTGACGATATTCTCGCTCGGATAATACCACCGGCTGTCCCCCCAGTTAAAAAAAGCATCGAGGTAGATACCATTTTGTCCGTTCCCATGTATCGAATTGTTCTCCATCAGGTTGTAATTCATTTGACCGTCCCAGCACCATCCCAGATAGATGCCGTTCTGACCGTTGTTTCTGATAGTGCAGTTAGACACCTTGTTGTAGCGAACATACCACGAACTGCTGGTCAATTGGTAACTGTCAAAGGCTATTCCATTTTTATTGTTGCTTTCGATAGTCAGATTGTCGAAGACGTTGTGTTCGCTGTATGCGCCGATCAAGATCCCTTGTTCTGAGTTATTAGATAACACTGAGTTCTTAATCAGATTATTTGAGCCATAGAGGTACAAACCGTGTCCCCCATTGTGATCAGCAGTCATATTTGTAAGAGAACCGCCAGAAACACCGAATTCGATCCCGTGTGCACCGTTATGTGTCACACTAAGCTGACCCATCGTCACGTTCACCGAGGCCGTTACAAACACTCCATACCCAGAGTTGTTCCCGCTCGACACGCCCGTCGCATATATGTCCGATGATTCGCGCATGTAGATGCCTGTCGAGTCCAAGTTCCATATTGTGATGTTCTGAAGAGTGATGTTGCGCGACTTGTAACTC
>Ga0315277_10009435_pt1 | contig 12465 bp, 12 predicted proteins | sample YL17G05_15_MG_FD_203695 | JGI IMG/M metagenome (GOLD analysis project Ga0315277, IMG submission 203695) | Sediment microbial communities from Yellowstone Lake, YNP, Wyoming, USA - YL17G05_15 | ecosystem: Environmental > Aquatic > Freshwater > Lake > Sediment | place: USA: Wyoming | collected... | reverse complement strand
TCCGTTTAACCAGATGCTGCCGGGGGATCGCCTTTACTTCGCCAACAAGAGCGGACACGTGAACCATGCGGGCATCTACATTGGGGAGATGCAGTTCATCCACGCTTCCTCCTACTCGGGCTGCGTGACCATTGACTCGCTGGCCGCCCGCGCCTACTGGACGAAGCTGGTGTGCGTGCGACGATCTTAGACCCCGGCCTGCGAACCGGCCGGGAGCGAGATCGCAAGCAGGTGGGATTACCGCCTGCTTGCTGCTTTTGTGGCGGGGAGCCGCGTTGCTCCAGGGTGATGATTGGTGTATAATCCGGCGGATTTGAGGTCAGAGATGATGGCAAAGGTGGCTATCCTCGGCGCCACCGGCTATGGGGGCGTCGAGCTGGTCCGGCTGCTTCAGAACCATCCCGCGGTCGAGCTCTCGTACCTCTCTTCGGAGAGCTATGCCGGGCAGCGGGTGTGCGAGGTGTATCCACACCTGATCGGGTTGGATAGGCCTTTGCGCGCCCTCGATGCGGGGGAGGTGGCGAGGGAGTGCGAGTTCGCGCTGCTGGGATTGCCGGCCGGCAAGTCCATGGAGATCGTGCCGCGGCTGCTGGAGGCCGGGGTGAGGGTGGTGGACGTCGGCCCCGACTTCCGCCTGCGGGAGGCGGAGGGCTACCAGCAGTGGTACAAGCTCGCGCACGCCTGCCCGGAGCTGCTGGCGGAGGCGGTACCGGGAATCCCGGAGTGGTATCGGGATGACATCGCTGCCGCCCGCCTGGTGTCCGCTCCGGGCTGCTACTCCACCGCCGCGGTGTTGGCGCTGGCGCCGCTGCTGGCAGAGAAGCTGATCGAGCCCGACGACATCATCGTGGACGGCAAGACGGGCGTGTCGGGGGCGGGGCGCACCTCGCTCAGCCTGCCATATCACTACCCGGAGGCCAACGAGGACATCGCCGCCTACGCGGTGGGCGGCCATCGCCACCTTCCGGAGATGATCCAGGGGCTGGCGGAGCTCGCCGAGTGCGAGCCGAGCCTGACCTTCACTCCCCACCTGGCGCCCATGACGCGGGGCATTCTGCTCACCATCTACGCGAAGCCGTCGGCCGGTGTAGAGGCGGCGGCGCTGCGGGAGGCGCTGCTGAGATACTACTCAGAAGAGCGCTTTGTGGAGGTGATGCCGACCGGCCAATCGCCCCATACCAAGTGGACGATGGGCACGAACCTGTGCTTCCTCTCGGCGGCGATGGACAAGCACGCGGGGAGAGCGATCATCCTCTCCGCGCTCGACAACCTTGGCAAGGGCATGGCCGGGCAGATGGTGCAGTGTCTGAACCTGATGCTGGGTGTGGACGAATCCACCTGCCTGATCGGGCCGGCGGCTTACCCATGAGGAGGGCGGCGGTGAGGAAGTCTCAGCCTTCTCAGCAGGTGCGCGAGGTGACGGGCGGCGTGACCGCGCCGTGCGGGTTCGAGGCGGCGGGAGTGCGCGCCGGCATCAAGGAGCGGGGCCCCGATCTGGCGCTGGTGTACAGCGTGGCGCCGGCGGCGGCCGCGGGCGTGTTCACGACCAACCGGGTGCAGGCCGCGCCGGTGGTGGTGAGCAAGGACCGCGTGGGCAGGGCGAACGTGCACGGCGTGGTCATCAACAGCGGCAATGCGAACGCCTGCACCGGGGATCGGGGTTACCGGGATGCGGTGAAGATGGCGGCGCTGGCGGCAAAGGCGCTGGGGGTGCCGGAGCGCTCGATGCTGGTGTGTTCGACCGGGGTGATCGGGCGGCCCCTGCCGATGGCGAAGGTCGCCGCCGGCATCAAGCAGGCGGCCGCCGGACTGCGGCCGGATGGCGGGGCGGCGGCGGCGGAGGCGATCCTCACCACCGACACCAGGCCGAAGACGGCAGTGGTGCAGTTCGAGGTGGACGGTCGCCCGGTGCGGGTGGGCGGGATGGCGAAGGGAGCGGGCATGATCGCGCCCAACTTGGCGACCATGCTGGCGGTGATCACTACAGACGCCCACCTGTCGCCTGCACTGCTGCAGGGGTGCCTGGCGGCTGCGGTGGAGCGGTCGTTCAACCGGATCACGGTGGATGGCGACACCAGCACCAATGACTGCGTGCTGCTGTTGGCGAACCGGCAGGCGGAGGTGGGCGAGATCACCTCCCGGCACGGGCTGTCGCGCTTCCAGGCGGCGCTGCAGCAGGTATGCGCTCATCTGGCGCAGGGGATCGTCGCCGACGGGGAGGGGGCGAGCAAGACGGTGAAGGTGTGTGTGCAGGGGGCGCAGACAGAGAGGGAGGCGGCGCTGATCGCCCGCACCGTCGCCAACTCGCCGTTGGTGAAGACCGCCATCGCCGGCGGAGATCCGAACTGGGGCAGGATCCTTGCCGCCGCAGGCCGGGCGGGAGTGCGATTCCAGCCGGAGCTGGTGGAGCTTCACCTGGGCCGCGTCTGCGTGGTTCGCAAGGGAGCGGTGACGAGGTACAACCAGAAGGCTGCGGAAGCAGCGGTGGCGGGGCCGTCTGTCGCCATCGCCGTGGACTTGCACGCCGGGGAGAAGGAAGCGACTGTCTGGACTTGCGACCTGACCGCCGAGTACGTGCGCATCAACTCGGATTACCACACCTAGCCGTTCAGCGACTGGGAGAGACGGGCCGGAGGCCGACCATGAAGCCGCCAAAGAGCCAGCCTGATATGGAGATGCTGCGGGAGCGCGCGGCGGTGCTTACCGAGGCACTGCCCTATCTGCGCCAGTTCCGGGGCCACACCGTGGTGGTGAAGTATGGCGGCGCGGCGATGGTGGAGGCCAAGCTGCGCACCGAGGTGCTCAAGGACATCGTGCTGGTGGAGCAAGTGGGGCTGCGGCCGGTGGTGGTGCACGGGGGCGGGCCGGAGATCAGCGAGATGATGCGCCGCCTCGGCAAGGAGCCCAAGTTCGTGGAGGGGCTGCGGGTGAGCGACGCGGAGACGGTGGCGATCGCCCAGATGGTGCTGCTCGGCAGCACGAACCCGGAGCTGGTCGCCGAGATCGCCCGCCAGGGCGGCCGCGCCATCGGGTTGAGCGGCAAGGACAGCGGGCTGGTCACCGCCAGCAAGCTGGCGGGGCCCCGCGACCTCGGGTTCGTGGGCGAGGTGGCGGAGGTGAACGCCGGCCTGCTCAACGGCCTGCTGGATCAGGGGTTCATTCCCGTGATCGCGCCCATCGCGCCGGGGCCGGAGGGGGAGACCTACAACATCAACGCCGACCACTTCGCGGCGCGGGTGGCGGGCGCGCTGAAGGCGAGCAAGCTGGTGCTGCTCACAGACGTGCGGGGCGTGCTGAAGGACAAGTCGGACCCCAGCACCCTCATCTCGGAGCTGGGCGCGGCGCAGGCGAAGAAGATGATCGGCGCCGGGGAGATCGAGGCGGGCATGATCCCGAAGGTGGAGGCGTGCCTGGACGCGCTGGCGGCGGGAGTGGCGAAGTGCCACATCATTGACGGCCGCCTGCCCCACGCCATCCTGATGGAGCTGCTGACCGACTATGGGATTGGCACCATGGTGGTGCAGTGATAAAGGGTGAGGTGCGATGCCGCTTTTCGAGTACCGCTGTGACAAGTGCGAGAAGCGTTTCACGTTCCTGGTGGGGGTGACCGCGGAGAAGGCGACGCTGCGCTGCCCGAAGTGCGGCGGGAGGAAGGTCACCAAGCTGATCTCTCGCATCGCCCGGGTCGGGCGGGGGGAGGACGACTTGGACGGCGACATGGACATCGCCGGCGAAGACCTCGACGAGGAGGGCGGCGAAGACGAAGACCTGGATGACCTGGACGATGAGTAAGGAGCCGCTGGGTGGACTACCAACAAGCGAGAGAGCTTGAGCAGGCGTATCTGCTCGATCTATACACGCCCATCCGCATGCCGATGGTGATTGCCCGCGGCGAAGGCGCGGTGTTGTGGGATACGGAGGGCAGGGAATACCTCGACTTCGTCAGCGGCGGCCGCGCCGTGACCGGGGTCGGACACTGCCACCCGAAGGTGGTGGCCGCCATCCGCGAGCAGGCCGGGAAGCTGCTGCATGTCTCGAACGACTTCTACACCGAGCCGCAGCTATTGCTTGCCGAGCGCCTGTCTAAGCTGTTTGGCGGGCGCTGCTTCCTGTGCAACAGCGGCGCGGAGGCGAACGAGGCGGCGATCAAGCTGGCGCGCAAGTACGCCTACAAGACCGCCGGCGAGAGCAAGCACGAGATCGTGAGCGCGCTCAAGTCCTTCCACGGTCGCACCCTGGCGACGGTGACTGCCACCGGGCAGCCGAAGTACCACGAGGGGTTCCGGCCGCTGCCGCCGGGATTCCTGCACGTGCCCTACAACGATGTGAAGGCCTTGCGGGGCGCGGTGAACGCGCGCACCTGCGCGGTGCTGCTGGAGCCGATCCTGGGAGAGAGCGGGGTGTATCCGGCGACGCGGGAGTACCTGGCGGCAGCGCGGGAGCTGTGCTCGGAGAGCAAGGCGGCGCTGATCTTCGACGAGGTGCAGACCGGACTGGGGCGGACCGGGAAGTGGTTCGCCTACCAGCACTACGGCATCGAGCCCGATGTCCTCACCCTGGCGAAGGGCCTGGGCGGGGGGGTGCCCATCGGGGCGATGATGGCGCGGGAGCCGGTGGCGAGCGCGTTCCAGCCCGGGGACCACGCCTCCACGTTCGGGGGCAGCGCTCTGCCCGCGGCCGCCGCGCTCGCCACCCTGCGGGTGATCGAGGAGGAGAAGCTGGTCGAAAACGCGGCGCGGGTTGGGGCGAGACTGGCACAGGGGCTGGAGGCGCTGCGCCAGAAGGGCGGCCTGGTCACGGAGATCCGCGCCCGGGGCCTGATGATCGGCGTGGACCTGGCGAGGCCGGTGGCCGGGCAGGTGAAGAGCGAGTGCGCGCAGCGCGGCCTGCTCATCATCACCGTGGGCGACCAGATGCTGCGGCTGCTTCCGGCGCTGGTGCTGAGCGAAGCTCAGGCCGACAAGGGGCTGGCGATCCTGGCGGACGTGCTGGCGAAAGTCGAGCGTGGGTGAGGGCTGGCTGTGGACGCGGCCTTTCTGATCGTGGTCGGCGCGGCGCTCTGCTTGCTGAGCGTGCTGATCGGCGTGCGGCTGGCGGCGGGCGGGGCCTCGGCGCGGCAGATTTCGGCGCCGGTGATCGAGCTGTGGGTGGTGTTCGCGCTGTGGACGGCTGTGCTGGCGGCGACGAGGTCCGCGGTGGGCGCGCCCGCGGGGGCCACCGTCTGGGAGGAAATGCGGCACCTGGGCAATCGCCTGGCTGACCTGAAGGCAGGCGTCAGGTATGGGCTTGGGATAGGGCTGGCGGTCGGGTTGGCGGCGTGCGTGCACCTGGTGGTGACGCTGGGCCGGGCGATGGGCGGGCATCCGTTTCAGGTGAGAGGAGGCGAAGAGTAATGGCGCTCTCGTTGGCGGGAAGAAGCTACCTCTCGGCCGCCGATCTCAGCAAGGAGGAGATCGCGGAGATCTTCCGCGTCTCGCGGGAGCAGAAGTCGGGGAAGGTGTCGCGAGAGCAGATGCTGGGGATCGCCCGCGGCCGGAGCCTGGCGATCATCTTCGACAAGTCGTCGCTGCGGACTCGCATCGGATTCGAGGTGGCGATGGGCCAGCTCGGCGGCCACGGGGTATACCTTGCCCCGGGTGACGTGAAGATCGGACAGCGGGAGCCGGCGGCGGATGTAGCGCGGGTGCTAGGCCGCACGGTGGACGCCATCGCCGCGCGTCTGTCCTCCCACGCCGTGATGGAGGAGATGGCGGCGAGTGCGGGAGTGCCGGTGATCAACGCCATGTCCGATCTGGAGCACCCCTGCCAGGCGCTCGCCGACCTGCTGACCGTGGAAGAGCACAAGCAGAAACTTGCTGGGGTGCAGATGGCGTGGGTCGGAGATGGGTATAACGTCTGCCACTCGCTGCTGCTGATCTGCGCGCTCTGTGGGGTGAGCTTGCGGGTGGCGACTCCCGCGACCTATGAGCCGCGCGGCGAGGTGGTGCGGAAGGCGCAGGGTCTGGCGCAGAAGTCGGGGGCGTCTGTGAGCGTGAGCAACGATCCCGAGGAGGCGGTGGCGGGCGCGGATGTGGTCTGCACCGATGTGTGGGTGAGCGCCGGGATGGAGGAGCACGCGCAGCGGCGGCGGGCGGACTTCCGTGGCTTCCAGGTGAACGCCGAGCTGCTCAAGCAGGCGAAGCCGGACGCCATCGTGCTCCACTGTCTTCCCGCCCACCGCGGAGAGGAGATCACCGACGAGGTGCTCGACGGGCCGCAGAGCGCGGTCTTCGACCAAGCGGAGAATCGCCTGCATACGCAACGGGCGCTGCTCAGCGTGATCTTCAGCTGAGCGCTGTCAAGGAGAGATAATATGCCCAAGGTTGCCTTGGCCTATTCCGGAGGCTTGGATACATCGGTCATCATCCACTGGCTGAAACACGAGCGCGGCATGGAGGTTCATGCCGTGGCGATTGACCTGGGCGAGGAGCGCGATTACGAGGGAATCCGGGAGAAGGCATTGAAGATCGGCGCGGTCGGCTCCGAGGTGATTGACGCCAAGGAGGAGTTCGCCCGCGAGTTCATCTTCCCGGCGCTGAAGGCGAACGCCGTGTATGAGGACAGGTATCCGCTCTCCACCGCGCTTGCCCGTCCGCTGATCGCTAAGCTGGTGGGGGAGGTGGCGATTCGGGAGCAGGCGGATGCGGTGGCACACGGCGCCACCGGCAAGGGGAACGACCAGGTGCGCTTCGAGGTGACCTGGTCGGTGCTCTTCCCGCAGCTCAAGAAGCTGGCCCCCATCCGGGACTGGGCGATGAGCCGCGACCAGGAGATCGAGTACGCGAAGAAGCACGGAATCCCCGTCCCGGTGGAGAAGAAGTCGCCCTACAGCTATGACACCAACCTCTGGGGCAAGAGCGCGGAGGCCGGGCCGCTGGAGGACCCGTGGTTCGAGCCGACCGGCGATGTCCACCAGTGGACCAAGGACCCCGAGGAGACACCGGACCAGCCGGCATACGTGGAGATCGGCTTCGAGAAGGGCGCGCCTGCTTCGCTCGACGGAGAGCGCTTGTCTCCCGCCACGCTGATTGCGCGGCTGAACGCGCTGGCCGGCGAGCACGGGGTGGGGCGCATTGACATGATCGAAAACCGCCTGGTGGGCATCAAGTCCAGAGAGACCTACGAGTGCCCGGCGGCGGTGGTGCTGCTGGAAGCGCATCGCGATCTGGAGGGGATGTGTCTGGAACGGGAGCTGGCGCACTACAAGCGCATGCTCGAGCTGAAGTACGCGGAGCTGGTATACTATGGTCTGTGGTACAGCCCGCTGCGCCGGGCGCTGGACGCCTTCGTGGAGGTGACCCAGGAGACGGTGACCGGCACGGTGCGCATGAAGCTGCACAAGGGCCACTGCGCACCAGTCGGGCGCAAGTCGCCGCATTCCCTTTACCGCTACGAGCTGGCCACCTATGACCAGACGGACCGGTTCGACCAGACCGCGGCGAACGGGTTCATCCAGCTGTGGGGGCTCTCGGCACAGATTGCCGAGCGAGTTCGCCGGGAGACGGGAGAGGAGTAGAGACCATGCGGCTATGGGGGGGACGGTTCGGGCAGGGCCCTGATGAGCTGGCACACCAGTTCACCAGTTCCCTGGCATTCGATCAGAGGCTTGCGGAGTACGACATCGCCGGCAGCATTGCGCACGTGCGGATGCTGGGGCGCTGCCGCATCCTGCATGCCGATGAAGCGCGCCAGCTCGAGGCCGGGCTGGAGAAGGTGCGGGCGGCGCTGGCGCGGGGGGAGATCAAGTTCGATCCCTCCTCTGAGGACATCCACACGGAGATCGAGCGTCTGCTAGGTCGGGAAGTGGGCGAGCTGGCGCGGAAGCTGCACACCGCGCGCAGCCGCAATGACCAGGTGGCGGTGGACCTGCGGCTGTTCCTGCGGGATGAGATAGACCGCATCCGGGAGAGGACAGGCAACCTCCAGCGCACCCTGCTGGACCTGGCCGAGCGGCACCTGGACATCGTGATGCCGGGCTACACGCACACTCAGCGCGCCCAGCCGGTGCTGCTGGGCCAGCACCTGATGGCCTACTTCTTCATGTTCCAGCGGGACAGGGACCGCCTTGCCGAGTGCCGCAAGCGCGTGGACCTGTGTCCGCTGGGCGCGGCCGCGCTGGCCGGGACCAGCTTCCCAATAGATCCGCAGTTTGTGGCAAAGCAGCTCGGCTTCGCCGGTCTGTGTCCCAACAGCATGGACGCAGTGTCGGACCGCGACTTCGTCTTGGAGTTCCTTGGCGACGCGGCCACCGCGATGGTCCACCTCTCGCAGCTGTGCAACGAGATCGTGCTCTGGTCCACGGTGGAGCTGGGGTTCATCCGGCTCGCCGATGCCTGGTGCACTGGGTCGAGCATCATGCCGCAGAAACGGAACGCGGACACCGCCGAGCTGGTGAGGGCGAAGGCCGGTCGGGTATTCGGCTCCCTGGTCGCCCTGCTCACCGTGCTCAGGGCGATGCCGATGAGCTACAACCGGGATCTGCAAGAGGACAAGGAAGCGCTGTTCGACGCGGTGGACACGTTGTCCGGTTCGCTGCAGGTGGTGGGGGAGATGCTGGCGACTGCTTCGTTCAGCAAGGAACGGATGGCAAAGGCGCTGGAGCATGGGTTCATTGCCGCCACAGAGGTCGCCGACTACCTAGTTAGGAAAGAGGTTGCTTTCCGGGAGGCGCATGGGATTGTAGGGCAGATCGTGAAGTACTGTGAGAAGCAGGGCATCGGCTTCGAGCAGATGTCGCTGGAGGAGTGGCGGTCGTTCAGCCCCAGCTTCGGCGCGGACATCGTGGAGCACATCTCCCCGGAGGGAGCGGTGAAGGCGAAGCGTTCGCCCGGGGGAACCGCGCCCGAGCGGGTCAAGGAACAGATCGAGCACGGGCGGAAGCTGTTGTAGCTCTTCGCATGTCCGGGCGTCGGCGCCGAGTAGCGGCCTGCCGCGGCAGGCCTGGCCGCTATTGGCGCAATCATCCTCAGGTGCGGGGGATGCCCAGCTCCTTCAGCAGCTCGCTGAGGTAGCGAGCGGCATGTGGGAAGGCGACTTCGGGGCCGGCCAGCTCCGGGATCCAGGCCTTCTCCCACTCGAAGGACAGGTAGCCGCGGTAGGGCAGCTTGTGTAGCTCGCCGACGATCTCCCGCAACGGCACGTCACCCTCGCCCAGGAGGGTGAGCTTCCCGCCGCCCTTGCCGTCCTTGACATGCACGTGGTAGGTGCGACTGCCGATCAGCTTCGCCGTCTGCGCCGTGGTCTCGCCCATCGCCACCGGGTGATGCACGTCCCAGATCACCCCGGTACCCTTGTCGCCGGCGGCGGCGAGCAGCTCCGCCACCTGGGTGCCGGAGGAGAACGCATCGTGCGTCTCCAAGAGGATGCGAATCCCCCGCTGGGCGGCTCGCTGGCCCAGCCTGGCCAGCTTGTCTGCGGCCCGCTTCAGGCATGACTCCCGCGTCTCGTTCTCAGGGACATCGCCTCCGAACACGCGCAGGTATGGCGCCCCAAGGGCCAGCGCCAGATCTACCATCTGCTCGCCGTCCGCAATGGAGGAGTCCGGCTTGCTCAGCACGACGGAGCTATCGAGACAGCAGATGGCAACGCCTACGCGCTGGAACCGCCTTCGGAACTCACGAGGCCCGCCGGGCAACGCCCCAATCGCCGCGGACAGGTCGAACGAGCCCTGGTAGAAGCGCAGCTCCACGCCATCGTAGCCGTAGAGGCGGGCCGCCTCCAGGATCTGGTCAATGCCCCATTCGGGGCAACCAAGGGTGCTGAACGCCAGTCTCATGGGTATCTCTTCCTCCGAGGTCGCGGGTCGCGTGGCCCACTTCTTTCGCTGCGAGAGCGCCAACACCTCTGCCTTGAAAACCGCCGCGCGCCGTGATATACTGCCCTGCAGGCACGGTAAGAGCGGGCTTGGCGCACGCCGCGGTTGTGGGAAGGGGGCGGGCGGCAAGCGCCGGCCCGCTGGCCCATCACGGCGGCGCGTCTGCGCCGCGCCTGTATCGGGGGTAAGTCAATGTCAACTCGTCCCCTGAGCTTGGCTCTCGTCTCGGCGGTCGCACTACTGGCAATCGCTAGCCTGGCACCCGCGGACTCGTTCTCGGACGGCATCGCCGCCTTCAACAAGGGCGACTACGCCACCGCCATCGAGCGCTTCTCCGCGGCGGCTCAGGAGCGTCCCAAGGAGGCGGCCACCCAGGCCTGGCTGGGCTCGGCGCAGTTGCGAGCGGAGCAGTACGAGAACGCCATCGCCACCCTCACCAAAGCCGTCGAGCTCGACCCCAAGCTGCCGGAGGCGCAGAACAACCTGGGAAGCGCCTACTGGGCGATCGGGAAGTCGGCGGAGGCGGTCGAGCACTACCAGCAGGCGGTGTTCCTGCAGCCCCACTACGCGGTCCCGCACTACAACCTGGGCACCGTCTACCTCGCCCTGGAGGACCCCGAGCGAGCGGAGGGGGAGTTCATCGTGGCGGTGGAGTTGGATCCCAAGAACGCGCAAGCCCAGAACAACCTGGGGGTGGCGCGCGAGCGCAAGGGCCGTCTGGCAGACGCCATCCCGTGCTACGAGAAGGCGGTGGAGATGAAGCCTGAGGACAGCGCCTTCAGACTCAACCTGGCGCTTGCTCTCAAGAATGCGGGGAAGAAGGCGGAAGCGATCCAGCATCTCTCTCGCCTGGCGGCTGGCGGCAGCCGCGAGCCAGCGGTGTATCTGAACCTGGGTCTGCTGAGGTACGAGCGCGGCGAGCATCGGACGGCGCTGGAGGCGTTCCAACGGGCAGTGTCGCTGGACCCCACGAACACCGCCGGCTACTACAATATGGGCCTTTGCGAGCGCCAGCTTGGTAACAGAGAAGGGGCTAAGCAGGACTTCAAGAAAGCGGTCGAGTTGAACCCAGGGGCGGTGAACGCCCTCATCAACTTGGGGGCGATGGAGCTGGAGGATGGCAACGCGGCCGCCGCGGTGGACGACTTCGCGGCTGCGCTGAAGGGGAATCCAGACAGCTATGCCGCCGCCTTCAATCTGGGGCTGGCCCAGGCGCGGCTTGGCCATGACGAGGACGCGGTGAAGGTGTGGGCGGCGCTTGCCGAGGTCGCCCCGCAGGACGCCGCGGTACACGAGGCCCTCGCCTCCACGTACCTGCGCCTGCGCCGCTATGATGACGCGAAGCGGGAATACGACGCTCTGCTCAAGCTGCGACCGAAGGATGTGATGGCCTACAACAACCTTGGGATCATCTACGAGCAGTTCGGGCTGCTCGACCAGGCCGTGGAGTCCTATCTGGCGGCGCTTGCCATTGACCAGAACTACGCCCCCGCGCACAACAACCTGGGTGTCGTCTACGAGCGACAGGGCAAGACTGAGGCGGCGGTCTCCGAATACCGTGCCGCGCTGAAGGCCGATCCCAAGCTGGAGGACGCCAGACGCAACCTGAACCGTCTGGCGGCCCCGGAGTGAGGGGAGCGATGCCCGGGAGTGACGACGGCAGCGCGGTGAAGGCAGTATTCGATCCTCGCTCTGTCAAGTGCGTGGGGATTCTTGCCGCCCGCCACAAGCGAGGCATCGCGGAGGCGGTGCGGGAGATCGTGAGGTGGTTTGAGGGCCGCGCCGTCCAAGTCCTGCTGCCTCCTGACCAGGCAGACGCTTTCCAGCTGGCGGGCCTGGCCGCCGAGGCGGAGCAGCTGGCGGCGAGAGCCAACCTGCTCATCTCCATGGGGGGCGATGGCACACTCCTGAAGGCCGCCCGGCTGGGCGCGCCCCACGGCATCCCTATCCTGGGCATCAACCTGGGCGGGTTCGGGTTCCTGGCGGCCATTCCCAGGGCGGGGATGCTTGACAGTCTTGCTGAGATCATCAGCGGGCGCCTTCGCGTCCAATCCCGGATGATGCTGGCGGCGAAGGTGCTGCGGGAGGGCCGGGAGGCGGGGTCGTTCACCGCCCTCAACGACATCGTGGTGGGAAAAGGAGCGTTCTCTCGCCTGTTCCGCCTCGCCACCAAGGTCTCCGGGGAGGTGGTTTCCGATCTTCCCGCCGACGGCATGATTGTGGCGACTCCGACCGGGTCCACCGGCTACACGCTCTCCGCCAGCGGCCCGGCGGTTGATCCGGAGGTGAGGGCGATCATCATCGCTCCCATCTGCCCCCACACGCTCTCGGCGCGGACGCTGGTGGTCCCCGCCGACCGGGTGGTGGAGATTGCCCTTCCGGATCCCCGGGGTGAGGACGTTTTCCTGACCGCGGACGGCCAGGAGGGGTTCCCGCTGCACGCGGGAGATCGCATTGAGGTGAGGGAGGCGCCTTTCTCGGCGAACCTGATCAGCCTGGCAGACGATAGCTTCTATGCCAAGCTGCGCAGCAAGCTCGGCTGGGGAAGCCACCGCTGACGCGGTGCTGCATGATATGCGCGTTCAAGGCCGGGCCAGGGTTGATCGTCGCAC
>Ga0315277_10009434_pt1 | contig 12466 bp, 5 predicted proteins | sample YL17G05_15_MG_FD_203695 | JGI IMG/M metagenome (GOLD analysis project Ga0315277, IMG submission 203695) | Sediment microbial communities from Yellowstone Lake, YNP, Wyoming, USA - YL17G05_15 | ecosystem: Environmental > Aquatic > Freshwater > Lake > Sediment | place: USA: Wyoming | collected... | reverse complement strand
CTACACCGTATCGCAACCGCCGCTCGATCCGCGCGGCCAAGTCACCTTGCAGACGGCGGGCCTCACCTATCCGAATGATGATGGTGGATCGGGCAAGGATGTCTTGATTGTCTTTGTGCCGTTGGTGGACGACACGGCCAAGTTTGAGATCACCAGCAACAACAGCCAGTACGGGCCGAGCACGAACTACCATCTCACGCTTGAGGAAATCGAGCCGACGATCATCCCGACCGCGACGCCGATCCCCAGCGACGCCTATGAGCCTGACCCGTCGGCGGCGCAGGCCAAGACGATCATGGTGGGCGAGACGCAAGCGCGCAGCATCGCGCCCGCGACCGACCTGGACTATGTGCGCGTCAACCTCAAACAAGGCGCGACCTATCGCATTTTCGCGCAGCGCCAGGGCAGTCTGATTGACTTGTTCCTGGACCTGGACATCGGCTTATATAACGACGACTGTCCGGGCTGTGGCATGGCGGCCAGTTGCCTGGAGTTCATTTCGCCCGTGAGCGGCGAGCGCCTCTTGAAAGTGGGCGCCAATGCAGGCGAGGGCGGGTACACGTTGAGTGCAAGTGAGGTGCTCCCCACACAGACGGCCACGCCGGTCTTGCCCACTCCGCTGCCGTCGGCCACGCCGTTGCCGTCTCCGACTGCCTCCCCAGCCGACGCTTATGAGCCGGACAACACCGAGTCTCAGGCGGGCTTGTTGGTGGAAGGATCGCCGCAGAGCCACACGTTTTGGGCAGGTGTGGGCCAGCAGGATGTGGACTATGCGCGCGTGTTGCTCAAGCCGGGCGCGTGGGAGATTTCAGCCAGGTCGTCCACGGCGAACTATGACACCAATTTGGCGATCACGTTCGAGGGACAGCAGCACACCGGCGATGACGAGGACGGCAAGAACGCCGTGGTGGTCATCACCTCGACGACGCAGGCATACGCGGTTATACGTGTAGGTAACATGGGCGTTGACGGGCAGGGCAGCTACACGTTGTCCGTGCGCCGACTGTCCGATGCTGCGCAGCCAGCCACCGCGGGCAGCGAGGACGCTTACGAGCCGGATTCGGCCAGCGCCCCCAAGCCGTATGCGTCCGAACAATCACGCACATTCAACCCGGCGAGCGACACGGACTATGCGCGCTACTTGGTCAAAGGCGGCGTCGAGACCTATTTCGACACGCAGAGTTGCCAGGGGGGAGCAGACACCGAAATCGAGGTCTATAGCGATGGGGGAACTCTGCTGGGGCAGAACGACGACTCGGACGGCGTGTGCAGCCATGTGAGTGTGATCCGCAGCAACGATACCTGGGTGACGGTACATGTCCGAAACCGGAGTCAGGCGTGGGGGTCGAACGTGTCTTATCGGCTGCGGATTGCGACGGTTTACCAGGTTGCCCCGACGCCGACGCGCACGCCGACTCCGATCCTGCCGACGAACACGCCCGTTCCCTATATCCCGCCTACACCTTATCCGCCGTATCCAACGGTCGCGCCAGTTGTGTATCCAACGGTCGCGCCAGTTGTGTATCCAACGGTTGCGACGGCTGCGACGAGCGGCTCCCCGACGCCATCACCCATGCCTGCCTCCAACGGATTTACCAGTCTGGCGTCCATGCAACCGTCGGGCAGCGGCGCAGTGGCGGGAACCGGTGTCAATGTTGCGCTCTTTGTAGACGACAACAACGACCAGTTGTTTGGCCTCACCGAAGCGATGCGGCGCGTGCTGGTCGTCGTGCGGATGGGCGCGGAAAAGTGGCTGGGCTACACAGGGGCGGATGGCACGCTGGCGCTGCGGCTTCCGTTTATAACAGCCGATACGACGATTCAGTGGGAAGCGCCCTACTTGCATCGCTCCGGGCAACTCAAGGTGTCGGAGAAAACGCGCGAGTTGCCGGTGGACGTCCGGATGGCCTCGGCCAAATATCCGATTTATCTGCCCTGACGCCACGCGCAAAGCCAGGGTGTCAATTTGACACCCATTAAGGGTGTCCTGGGGACAGGCTGATCTTGGCTAATCTATGGACTTATCTTCATAAACCATAGACTTGATTCCCTACCTCACAACTCAGGGTGGCTTTCCATGAATTTGACCAGCCCTGCCTTTAGCTTCTCAAACGCTTCCAAGGCGGCACGTGCCTGGGGCGTGTCATCGCCGTACTGATCGCACGCGGCGTTGTAGGCGTCTTCGGCCTTGCCCACTTCCTCGTTCAACTGCTCCAGCTTCCGCGCGGCCTGCTGATTCTTGCTGGCAACCGACAAGGCGACGACCGCGATGTAGGGCTTGCCGTCCTCGCCGATGCGCGGCTCCTGGTAGCCTTCGATGACAAGTTCTGACTTGTCGTGATCGCTCACACGCCCGCGATTGTACTGCCGCTGGGCGCACTGGACGACGTAGGTCGTGGCTTTGAACAGTGTTAGCCCTTTCGGCGCGGTGTTGGCCGCCGGGCCGGTGATGATGCGGAAGGTCAAGATGTCTTTTTCGATACGAAGGCTCTGCGGCTGGCCGATGAGTGTGACTTTGGCCGTCATGGTTCTCTCCGTCGCTGCGCTGCCTACTGCGCCTCCAGAATCACCGCTTCATTCGGGGCCAGCGAGAGCATAATGGGTTACTCATGTGAGTTGAAACTGAACTTTTCTGTTGACATTATTCGGCAGTCTTGTCGCCTGCCCTATGCGGAGCTACATAACCTGATTGGTTGCGAGCCTGTGTCCATCTATGTTTCAGCACAGTCGTGCCCTATTACAAACAACTCAGAACTGGGCTGCGTCCAACCGCCTCATTAGATAACTGATCGTGGCCAGTTGCTCCAGTGCTTCGTATGGGCCAAGGGCAATGTTACCTTGTGGCACATGTCCTTTCGGGTTTCGCACTGCCGACACGATCCCTTCAGCAATGCATGCCAGTCCCCGCTGCTCATTCTCGTCCGCCTGTGTCTTCAGGTCATTGAGCTTTAGCACTGGACTTTTGGAGCCAAACACATGAACCATCAGATCAACGCCGTCGAGTGGTTTCCCGCTCTTGTTGACCGGATGATGCGTTCGCCCCTTGACGCTATCAATAAAAACCACTGAGGCTTGGAAAACTGCCATTACATACTCGCCCTTAGTAAACAAACCCTCTGCAGCTTGACGGATGCTGGGATGCCATGGGATATTATCGAAAAGTGTTACTGGATCTATCTGGCGTGTTTGGCAGAGAAGTGCTTCATAGAGCATCGCAACATCTATAGGTGAAGCAGGATACAGTGTCTCTCCATCGCCCAGAGCTGCTTCCAGATTAACACCTTCCCGTACTCGCTCAAATGCCTCCCAAATCCCACGTCGCGTTTCCTCATCCTTCAGGAAACCGGAGTAGCGTTCAGCGCCCCACAGAACCGGAAATATCTCATGCACTTCGAGCTTAGTTCCATCAACAGTAAATGACGGATCTCGTCCACCAAGTTCATGTGCGGAGGCCGCAAATAGTACAGCTCTTCGCCAATTGCCTGATTGCACGTTTCGCTCACAGTGCTGCACCAGCCATGCATGGACCTCGGCAACGGGGTGTTTCCCAATTCCAATGGCAACGCCAAACACAAAATCAGGATCATTCAACTTGGAAAACTTGCTCAGACCACGTTCATGCAACTTCTGAACGCGCTCTACCAGCTTGGAAATAATTGGATCGCAGTTCTCATTCTTGGCGCGGGCAAGAGTGGCACACAACAGACCGATGCCGCTCACGTAACTGTCTCCACTCCAAGCATCAGGCGAATCAAGCCAGCGGCGACCTTGATCCAAAGCCTGGTCCAGCACCAGATTATTGGCTACGCCCTCAGTACTCAAAGCATGTGCTATCCATGCCCATACCAATGGATCGGTAGCAATATCAATCTGTTGCCACTGACGCAACAGAGTCGCTTTCACTTCGGTCCGAAGCGCATAGTAGTCAAGCATTTTCTATAGAAACCAAGCTTTTTCTCGCAACTTGCCTTGGGTGACAATCCCGTTCCAAGAATCTAGTCCAATATCGAGCACCTGATCGCAGATGAGCTTTGAGTAGTTGATCGTCACGGGCAGCGACCTGGCATTGAAGCCGCGCCAGTTCACTTTGGAAAAACGATGGGCCTGGCTGACCAGCCGAGAAAACTGGTCAGGCTGCATTGTGGACCGCTTGTCCATGCTGATGTCCCAAACATTCGGTACACCCATTCTGTTGCGTTTGCCGCCTTCTCTGCCATCAAGAAGAAGTAACGCCCGATGCCGACTAAGGTTCACCTGCAGCCCAGTGGGTGGGACATAAGAGCTATGAGATGTGTCGAACAATCGAAAGAGAGAGAATTCGTTGAGATGAACTAATGCATATGGAATTGTATTCCCCAGGTGTTGTAGAGCGCTGTTAACAGCCTCGATTTCTTGTTGCCCTGGTTTCTTGTGAAAGTGTATGACCAATGACTCAGGTACGCCAAAGCAAGACGCATACTCGTGATACGCATCCATCACCAAGTCTTCAAGCCCTTTTACATATTGATCCCAGCCAACCACTGGCGACTTGGCGTGCAACAGCAAAAAATCACCATCTTGACTGAACAGAGTCACAAAACCGACCACATAGTTTTGCTTTGCATCCTGTGCTCGACTAACACCCATCACCAATTCGCGCCCGCCCGTTGAGTCGGCCACCACCCAAGGTGCGCCGCCAGCCTTTGCATAGCTGGCAAGCGCGATATTTCCCAACACCCACGGGCGCTGACTTGGATCTTGGAGTTTAGCGGCAGTGGCAAACTGACACGGAATGCCACTGCTTAACAAAACAGATTTGCACCCACGATAGGCTAGCTCATTTCTGTGAGCTACAATTACAAATACTAAATCGCAGCCGCGAGAAGCTAAATCGCCCGCCGCCCGGCGCATTGAACGTTCGTCACTAGGCACTTGTTTCTCCGCCATCGGATCAAATACGGCTCGTGCCCTAAACCATGGTGTAAACCCAGGAAAGTTTGGCCCATCACCCTTCAAGAACCCGTTCACCAGTGCATCTCGATGGGGCTTCATTTCGGCAGAGTAGATCAACCCGCAATTGATCTGGTTCTGGGCAAACAGGCTTGCATCATAGGGGCCAAATTTCCGAATCCCATTACGGGGCGAAGAATCTGTGGCAAACTTGGAGGCACTATTGAACCGAAGCTTTACTTCAGGCAGAATCTTACTAAACAAGTTCATTGTATCTACTCCTGGCCGGCGAGAACTATACGGATAGGTTCCTGGCTCAGTTCCGCAGGAATTCCGCAGGGCAGGGTGAAAACGTGCCTAGCAGCCACAAACGGTAGTATCAGTTCCATCAAGCGCTGACGAGAGACTTCCAGATTGATGCCTCCTCTGGGCGCCAAGTCACCTTGCCGTGTTCGCAATGCTTGGAGTGTTTCGTGACCGAATCGGGCTACCACATCATGCGTATTCAGTGGTTGGCCATTTGGATCGTGATAGGCAAATGCAGGATTGATTACGATACTATAGACAAGCAAATCCGTTTCAGGGTCGAGCAAGTACAAGCTCTGTAACTCAAAGCCTCGGTACAGTTTTACTCCATTTGCCGTTTCAAGGAGAGCCTTGCCGTATTGATATGCGGTCACCCGACCAAAACTGTACTCGCAGGCATAGCCAGCTTCCTCCAGGCCGGCAATGTACCCCTCAAGAACCATGCGACTTGCCAGAGGCGGATGCTGACCGATTCGAACCGTTGTAGGAACAAAGCCATAATCTGCAAGCCGGTTTGATTCCAAACCGTAACCATAGACCTCATCCCCAACTGCAAAGACTCGCGCTGCGAATTTGGCTTCAGCAAGACGCTGACGGAGACCACGTAAATCGGTATACTGACTGCGTCTAGCCAGCATAAGAGTCAAATCGCAGTCCTCAAACTTGACTTCGAATAGATTGACGTATAAGCCTGTGTCCATATCTGCTTGCCTTCAATTCGTGTTGATGCCGCAATTCTGCTCTGAATTGCCACCCTTATGACGGACTCGACGCTGCTATAAATTGGGCGGTTATGTTGTGGCTACTTTAACTCGACATCCCCAAGCGTCTCTTTCAGAATCTCATTCACTCGCTTGACCACGTCGGGCGCAGGTTTGCCCTTGCCGCCCAGCTCGATCCGCACGTGGAATTTGAGGCCGCAGCCGGCCGCTGTTGCGCCCAGATCACCCACGACTTCGGCCAAGTCTTGAAGCTGATTGGGGCGCAGGTCGGCTTCGGCCGTCAAGATGCCGGGCAGCGGTGGCTGTATAGACGATACTGGCGGCGGTGTCACTGGCTTTTCAACCGGCAGGCGCAACTTGACGTTTTGCGCGCCAACAAAATCGCACGGCCAATTGCCTGAATCCAGTGTTCGTTCCAACAGCCTCGTGCGCAGAGCGCCATCAATCGCGTCTCGCACGCGCGCCCATGGCAGCGTTTGGTTGGCTTTCCTGGAGAGCGCAACAGCGATGCTCAGGGCAGTCGTCGTCGCCTCAGACCAAGCCTCGGGTAGGTTGGGCGGCAGAATGTTGACCGGCGAAATGGCCGCAGGCGGCGCTTGCAGTGTAGCGTCTTCGGTCAGCAGCCCCGCCGGTATCTCTTCGCTCATGATGCTAGCCGGGCCAGAGGTGAGCCAAAGCCGGCCTTCCCGCACAGCGAACGAAATCGCTTCATTGACGACCTGGCGCTCGACGCGCGGAATGACCAGCGGTTCTGTATAGCCTTCTTTCTGAACCTGAACTGCGTGCCCACCTGCGAAATAGGCGTACACCTGTCCGGCTGTGATCTTGGCGCCGTCCCATAGACCAGGCAATACATTGGGAGTCAATAGATCCGGAGCCAAGTCGGAAAGGGTAGCTGCCTCTGGCAACACGACCTCCAGCGCGGGGTCTTTGAGCACGACCTCGTCGGGACGCTCCGCGTGCCGCCAGAATGTTTTGTATGAGCGGTCAGGGCGCGTGAGCCGGAGAACGACCAGCCCTTCCATGCACCCATCCACCAACGTATCCAAGATGGCCTTACGATTGAGCATCTTGGGTAGATGTGGAAATTGGGCAAAGGCTCCCACCAGGTCTTTGAAGCGGTGCGATGTTTCGCCTTCGCGCCACAGGTCATACGGGCCACCGGGCAGCACGGCCTCGGCGCTGATCGCGGATTCCTGGATGCGCGACTTGACATCCGCCTTGATGACGTTGAACAACGGTTCACCGCTGACGGTGATCTTGAAGGCGTGGTCTTCGTTCTTTTCAGAGACAGTCGCCACGATGCAATACGCCTGGCGGATGGCGTCCGGAATACCCTTGCGGGCGATGTCAATCTTGCTGGCGAGTGCCTGCTCGCGGAGTGGATCAAGTTCCTGCCCCTTGAGTTCAGTGCGAACTTCTTCCCAACCCATGTATTCAAGAATACGACCGCGAGTCGCTTCCAGTCCATCGTTCGAGGGCACGGCCAGGACAATCGCGTTGCGAAAGACGCGCGGGTTATCGGGGCCGGTCTTTTCGTCGAGAAAGCGGCGAACCTCGGCGCTCGGCTTGCCGGGGGTTGACGCTGCCTTGGGTCCCAAGATGACAAAGTGAAAATCGCCATCGTCTTCTACGTCGCTTGGTTTCTTGGGAAGGTTATGAACCCTGACTCCCTGGGCTGATGCGCCAGCGGTTAGAGATTTGAGCTTGGCGATCTCGTCGTTCAAGCGGGATTCCACCAACTCGGGCGAGACGCGGAACCGGCACGCATCGTGGTGCATCTGGGTGAGGTTGGGCCGAGACCCCAGCCGCCACGACTTGGGCAAACCTTTCGCGCCATCGGCAGATGTTTCGGCATCTTGAGCGGTCGCCTCGTCCAGGAACCAGGATACATCTACCCAACGGCGCAACGCTTTTTCCAGTTCGATCTTGTCCGGGCGAGTGTGCCCCAGGAGCAACATCAGTTCGCGCGTCAACGCTTTTTGTCCCACAGGCTGCGAGTGCAAAAAGGTGGCGAACACCGCTTGTTCCATTTCGCGGTGACGGAGCGCAGGAAATTCGCGCTGAATCTCCCCAGTCTTTTCCAACTCGCCTTGTAAGATCGCCGTCCACTCTTGCCGTCTGCCTTCGTATTCTTCGACAGCGGCGATTGTCGTCAGTTCGCGAGCCGCTTCCGAGAGGCCGCTCTTGTCTGGGTTGACCAGGAAAACGTTGGCGCTGATGAGCGGGCAATCGTCCCACGCTTCCGCGTCGCGCAAGGCCAGCGCAAAGGTGCGCAGCACGCCGCGCGTGCGCTGAAAGCCTTCCAGGTTCGTCCACTTGGTGTAAAAGATATCGGTCAGGTCAGGATGGAACGGATAGCTTTGAAGCAGACGCTCTTCGGCAGCTTTGCCCTCTTTGCGAGTTTGCTCATCCAACTCAGCCACGCCCTTGAGCGCGGCGACGACGTGAGAACGGAACGCCTCGCGGTCGCGGATGGATTCGGACGTAAAGAAGCGGCGGCGCAAGACTTCGGCCACATCTTCTTTGACCACAGGCTGCACGCCTTCTTCGCGCTCGCGGCGAAAGATGGCATACAGTTCTTGCGTGAGTTCCTTGCCCAACGTGTCGCTTTTGCGCGGGTCGGTGGCCAAAAGCGAAGCCACCAGCGCCGTGCGATCCACGCGCGTCACGGCTTGAGTGAGATACTGGAAAAAGTTGATCAATCGCCCGCGCCACGCCGGATCGAGGCCGATCTTTTCGCGGGCATACATCAACACTTCGTCAACCAGAATCAGCGTGGCAAGACCCTGCTTGCTTCCTTTCGAGGTCTTGCGAGCCGGCAAGGCCAGGAGGTCGGCCAACAAGTTTTCGGCCGGGGCGCTTTCGCGCTCGGCATCCTGACCTTCAGCATGGAGCAACCGCAGGCCATCGGCTCCTGCAATCTGAAAGGCCAGCACGCTCCAGGGCTGCTTGAGCCAGCGCACTTCGCCATCCGGCCCGCGCACTTGCATGCCTTTTTCCACGTCCAGCTTGTCGAACGGCAGCACGGCCACACGCGCCTGCACCGGGGCGACGCCAATGTGCTGGACAAACTCTTGCACGGCGGGCAGCTTGGGCAAATGCGCTGGATCATTGACGAGGTGATAGAGCGTGATGAGCGCATGGGTCTTGCCGCCGCCGTAGGTGAGTTCCAGTTGGCGGACAGCTTTGTCATTCTTGCCCGCCAGGCGCAAGACCACGTCCTTGGCCAACTCACGCAGGTTGTACGTGGGATAGGTGAGCGCAAAGAACTGCGCCGGGTCTTCGTACACCGGGCGCTGCCCTTTTTGCATCGCCACATCGTACAAGTCGGCGGCAAAGACGGAAAGCGAAAGCTCACCGGAGCGGAGATCGTCACGCAAGGTCACAACTTTGTGCCAGGGAGTCCAGGATAGTTTGCTCATGTGTTTACTCCGTTCTCTGCAAATCGAACAATCGCGGCGCGGTTACACCACGCCCAGCGACATGATTACTGATGCTCTCCAAGAGCGACCGCTCTTCACTGCCGGCGGGAGCCAACTCGATGAGGGCTTGGAGCAATTTGTGGAACAAGGCGTTGCGCCGCAGCCCGCGCAGGTCAAGGTACTCGTCCACCTTGACCACATCGCCCGCTTTCCAGAGATGCATCAGGCGATGCACTTGATCTATCAACGGAATCTCGCGCGAAGGAACGGCCGGAGAGTCCATTTCCGGCAAAAGCGGCGGACGCAAAGCGGCGCTATCGAGCGCCGAGTCATAGCCCATGTTAGGACGCTTGCGCTGATTCCACGCTTTGAGCCGAAACGCGCTGCCCGTGCCTTCCACCTCGGCCTCTTCACCTTCACCTGGTTCCTCTTCCTCGGCTTCAGCTTTGCCGCCGCTGCGAGAAAGGATGTCGAGGTGATCGGCCAGCTCGTGATCCGAAAGGCCGCACGAGACGGCGTACAAGATGCACGCGCCAGCGGGCGCATCGCCGATGCCAAAGTCGTGACGATGCAGCAGGTAGTACGTGGTGGCGCTGTCCAGGCCAGTGACGGCTTCGACCTCGTCATCGCCGGAAAGCACACGCCCGACGACGAAATCTACCACCATGCGGCGCACGTGCTTGAGAAACTCGGAGACCTTCATCACTTCGCCGGGCTGGTTAGCCTTCTTGACGATGGGATATTGGCTGTAGGCTTCGAGCGCCGGGCCGGTGGCGGCCCAGACAAAGTCCGGGCCCCGAATGCCCGCATCCCAAAAGTCGCGCAAGCGCACGGCGATTTTCTCGCGCATCTCGTCGAGGACGCGATTATCCCAGCCAGGGCGGATGGCTTCCGGGCGCTTTTTGCAGACAAGCCAAATTGATGAGCCAAGTGAAGCGCGCGCGAAATTTCTTACGCCTCCACGCATTTCAGTCGCGATGGGCCACGTAGCAGTCGCTACAAATCCAGATCGTATAATTGCTGATACCAGCGTCTCCCAAGCTGCCGGTTGCTTGTTCGCAAACACCACAATCAGTCGCCCATCATTTGACAGCGCATTACTGCAGGCACCAAACGCCCTTGCCATTCCATCTTCATACACTTGTTTTGAACGTTCTGCATCGTTTCCATGTCTGCTGCAATCGTCTATTAGCTCGCCATCATTTTTGTCGTGATCCCATTTGGGCGTGAGAGGAGACTGGAAGATCGTATCTATTTCAGGTGACAACCCATGCAGTGTTCGCCGAAGCCAAATATAGAAGAAATCCATCAAGTCGGAGTATGGGATGGCGTCGTAATATGGCGGGTCAGTGATGACCGCGTCATACGCGGTGTCGTGTGCACCCGTAGCACTCTTGGCGATGATCGAAGGAGTAACGCCATTTTGAAGAGTGGCCAGGAGTCCGCCGAGCACTCGGTCTACATTTGACATTGCGCCAGAGTAGTACCGGTCAGACGCAGAGAACGGGTTGGCCTCTGCATAATCCCATGTGATCGGCAACGCAAAACGCAGAAAGGTCTGCTTGATTTCCGAAGCTACGGGTTCCCAAATGCAAATTGTGCTCATGTAATTGGCAGTTCGGTCCAGCACAACCGCCAGGTAAGCTACCACTGTCTCAATCCACTCCATTGGATAGTGAAATGCACTCATGGCATCACGTACAGCCCGGATGTGTCTGACGAACGTACCCAGCGACAGCAGTTGGCGCGGAGTGAACAGGTCACGCCAGCGCATCATGCCATAGCCCTGCACAGAAAATGCACGACCCGCGCCACTTCCCCCACCTGCAGGCGATGGCTCATCCGGCAAACCAAACGGGATGTCGGCGTAAACACCCTCCAGTTCCTTGTCGGCCTTCGCGGCCATTCGGATTTCTTTTTCGGTCGGCAGGCGGTACTCTTTGCCGTTCTGGCCGTCCACCACCACGGCCGTCATCACCGCGCCCAGCCGTCCGGCCTGGCCTTCCAGGCGAATGTCTTGCATCGTCATGATTGCGCCGCAGCAGGGACACGTCGCGCCGGAGCGGGACATGGTGCCACTACGGACTTTTTTGTCGTGCTCGCGGCGCTGGGCCGGCGTCTTGCCTTTCGCGGGCACGTCGGTCTGGACATCAAAGGCCACACCCGTTTTGTCGTCGTTCGGCTGCATGGTCAGCACGACGCGCTTTTTGTCTTTCTTGCACAGCCAGCGCGTCTTGAGCAGTGGCACCGTCGCGCGGCAGTTTTTGCACTTGACCGTGCGCGCCCACAGGTAAGCCACAGTCGGCTTGCCATCAACAGTTGGATAGAAGCGTTCCAGGTCGGCGCGAGCGCGTTCCAGCACCCAACGCCCCCAGGCGCGCACGTGCCAGGCCAGGTTAGCTTCGAGTGAAGCGTCGGTATCTTCCATACCCGCCAGCTTGGGCGAAAGGCTAGCGGCTGCTCCGAGCTTGTCCAACTGCACTTGCAGGTTAGCGCCCGTATAACCCTGCGCTTTGAAAAAGTCGGCCATGAACTCGCGGTCTTGGCGCACGAAAGCGGGCAACGGTCGCTTTTGTCCGGCCAGCCGTTGCGGGTATTCCAACGTGCATTTGAGGATGAACCAAGCAACGGGGTTGATGTCCACCGCGGTCGCTTCGCAGCCCAGGCGCATCGCCTCAAGCGGGATCGCGCCGCCGCCCGCGAATGGATCGAGCACCTTGGGCGCGCGCCCGCCATAAGCCTTGCGAATCTCTTGACGGAACCAGTCCAGGTCAGGGCCGGACTCGCGTCCCCAGTGCAGGATGCCGCCTTCGGTCTCCTCGACGATTTGCTCTTCCATCTGACCGCCCGCCGTTTTCTTGCGCTTGGTCTTTTGGACGAGTTTGCCGCCCAGCCGTTCGAGGATGCGCTTGCGCTCTTCTGCGTCGCCGGGGTCGGGCAACAGCGTGGCGATGAGCGCGGCGCGACTGGCGGCCAGCGGTCGCCGCGCCGGCCAGATGTGCAAGGTCGAGATGTGGCCGTGCCGCACGTTTTTCTCGTGGACAGAATCCAACGAGGTTTGCTTCAGCGGGAAGGCGATTTCGA
>Ga0315277_10009433_pt1 | contig 12467 bp, 6 predicted proteins | sample YL17G05_15_MG_FD_203695 | JGI IMG/M metagenome (GOLD analysis project Ga0315277, IMG submission 203695) | Sediment microbial communities from Yellowstone Lake, YNP, Wyoming, USA - YL17G05_15 | ecosystem: Environmental > Aquatic > Freshwater > Lake > Sediment | place: USA: Wyoming | collected... | reverse complement strand
ACAGGTCTGCCCATATAGTAGGCGAGTATAATGATTTATGATAATAACCTCCCATGAAATCATTATACTCGCCTACTATATGGGCAGACCTGTCAGATCCAAAAGCATTGTTGGCGTACATTGATAAATCTCGTCCCTGCTTGTCTACCGGCCATGGACCAGCTTCGCCACTATGTTCAAGCTCGTTGTTGCCAGGGTATGAGAATTCAAGATCAGCAGTAACGACAGCTGCTGCTGTCATCCAGTTATAATACGTTTGAGGTAGCGGAGAAGGATTACTCCACATTGCTCTTGTTTCAAAATATGCCTTTTCCTTCGGAACCCTTATTTCAACAGTCCATTTTGTGCGGGATGGTAAATCCATACTACCAACAAAACAACTCACACTTCCGTCTGTGTTTTCAACTGTTTTATAATCCACCGGAACACAGGTTGAAGGGTGATGCCCGATATATCCAAAGTTAAATTCAATACCTCCGGATGTCCAGGGACCACGCATGGAGATGTTTCTGTATTTCATTACTTCATTCCTGTAAATAAACTCCTTGCCTGTGGATTTTTCAATTGCTCCCCACACTTTGCCACCGTCTGAAGGAAGAACATACACTTCGATATAGTCATTCTCGAGTTTTATTACTTTCCATTTTTGCATCTGTCCTTTCAGACTGTAACCGCTGAATGAATAATAAGGAAAGATCTCCTCTCTTCCTTCAGCCAAAATTGGCACAGGATCAGGATCACTGTAGGGATAAGTCAGTATGTCTCTCGATTCGACTGTTATGGAAGCTTTCTGGCCCATGAGAATCGGAGACAAAAATAAAAAGGCAAATAGCAAATTCCGTTTAAGCATAAATTTATGTATTTAAGTTGATAACAAAATCGTATAAAATCCTCATTAACTATTTATGAGTTTCCCTGCCTTCCCAACCACTCTTTCCCTTATCCATGAATACCTCCTGCAAAGTTTTTGATACACGGTTGTCAACTTCTTCAACCAGTTGAATTTTTAAGGGGTGAGTCAGAAGTTTCTGCCAGTTAAGGATAGGGGTAAAAGGTTCACTGTTTTTGTCTATTTCATAGACCATGTAAGCCCATTTTTCGGAAAATATATTACCTTTTAAAACCGGAACTACCTGCTGCATATTTGATGACAGGAAGGGGTGAGACAATCCACGGGCCCAGTATACCCAGGGTCCTGCAGTGATATAGAAGAACGGATTAAGGAGTCTTGGTGATGATTCGATACCTGCATTAGCGTAACTGAGCTGAATGCCAGCGAAACCAATACTTTTTTCTTTGTTGAAAAACGTAATCCAGGGGACATCTGCATCCATTTTCAGATCAGTCAGATCAGGCATATTAGCGACATCGTAAACTATAATTGTATCCCTTACCGCATCATACCAGGCCGCATGAGTAATAAGTTCACGTTTGAAAACCATTTCCGCATTTCTAAGCGCCAGGCAATTAACTGTTTCATTGATCCTCATACAGGTTGAACTTATAAAATAGGGCACTCCGGGATAGAATTCATAGCTCACAGAAGCGTCAACCTCTGGTACACCACGAAGGTTATCCCATACTTCACTTTTTGCTATGACAGGACCGGCAACTGTTTTAATACTTCTTGGCGGTTTCCAGTCGGCAGTATGTGACCATGGACGCGGAGGGACATAAATATCAGGATTCCAGTGCATTGCCCCATTTGTTTCTAGACGATGAAAGAAAGGATCATCGGGTTTACTTTTAAATGTAATCTGATCAAGATGACCTGAATTGGAATGCAAAACAACTGAAAATACACTATTATCAATCTGAAGTCCTGGTGCTTCTCCCTGAACATGCAGGTCAGTCTTATATGTTTTAACCATGGCGTCTGCATTATTATAATAGACTAAGTAAACACGGCTTGATTTTGCAGGTACATCTGCAAGAAAAGCTACCCTGGCGCTTACTGTCGGTAACCAGAGTGGAACTTTACGGGTAGGGTTACCGTTTTTATCGGGAGCAAGATCATCTTCTTTAAGATCTTCCTGTACATCATATACCTGGGAAGCAACTTCAGTAAGTTCATGTGTTTTTGGATCTACAGCAACTACGCGAATATCGCGAATAAGCTGTTGAGCTTCGTCAGGATAAAATGCCAGGAGTATTTCCACTGCTTCTTTTGCCCTGCTGATTCCTGCAGTTTCACTTAAAACGACTGACTTATAGCTTTTCCAGTTTTTGTCAAAAACAGCAACACCTGTCGGAGCGGTGACTTTTTTGACAGAACTTATCCAAACATCATCATTTGCTGCGCGAACTGATTTCTTCATGCGGACAGAAATCCTGATATTATAGTCCTGGCCGGGCTGCCACTTTACCCAACCAACTACACTGAGGTTTTTGTAATGTGTTCCATCCTGCGACAAGCTGTATCCCGAAGGGGGACGTTCAGACATAGGAGGCCTGTTCCTGTCTTCCGTATCACTTTCCCTGCGGAGATCTGTAGCTCTCAGAACATTTCCATCTACTGCTGCCTCAACCTCAATTATTGAGGATTCGGGTAATTCAATATCTGCCTTAAAGTGATAAAAAGGTATTCCCGGGCAAGGATATCCCAACTCAATTTTTGTGATTTTAAGCTCCTTTCCCTCTTTCGGCTTTTGAGCATTTAGGGTCAATGCGATAATAATCGTTAACAGGAAAACGAATGATATTTTTAAAAAAAAGAATTTTGATTTTTTCATGAAGAATGAATTCTTTAATGTAATATTATTATCTGTTCAGATTAGTGGTTATTCGTAATCAGATATCAGTATTGTTTATTATCAGCTATCGTTCAGTTATAAGATTCCTCTCTCTTAAAGCCTTTACCCCATTTTGCCATGGACCGCCTGCTCCCCAAATGTAATACGAGAAATACATGGTGCTCTTCTGATATATCGGGACCCAGGGCTGGAACTCGGCGTAATAATAATGTGCATCTCCATTTGAGGGATGATTCATCCACATGTGCAGGAATAATGGTTCTGTAACAGGATAAGCTCCTACGAAGGTTATGTTTTCTTTGGTATCATAACCTGCATTCCATCCTTCTTTCAGAAAAAATAATCTGCCATAATATTTTTCCGGTTTCATCCTGTATTCATGCAATCCATCTTTTTCAGGCACAGTGAATACATCTTCGGTCCCGTGTTGTGCTCCGAGATGGAGTATTGGCTGCGGACCAATCACATTAGCTTCATGATTTTTAAATGTAAGTGCAAACTGAATTTCCAAAAGTGGTGAATTCCCATATAGGGTAAATATTTTTTCAAGCTTATTCCCATAATAATCTGCTGACATCTTTAGTCGCACGTAATCACCTTCCTTTTTGAGTATTTCAACATCATATACTTTATGTGTTTCCATGCTGCCCTGGCCCAAAAAATCTTCAAAACCACCATAAGGATAATATCCTCTTTTTCTGAAAGGACGTTTATCATCACTGGCCTTATCCGGCCAGAGTTTAAACAACACATTATCGTTTCGCGATTTTACGATGTACTCAATTACCCGGGCTCCGGTTGCCAGAAGCGTCACACGTACACTATCGTTTTCCATCTTGTATTCCATAATGCCATCGCTGTTCAGGTCAACTTCATATAAGTATGGAGCTCCGGTTGCTGTACCCACACCCAATTGGCTGAGATTTTCAACCCCCAGTGCTGAGACCTTTACATTATAGCTTCCAGCAGGTACTTCCAGATCAAATGATATGTTTTTAAATGTGCCTGTTTCAGCAATACATGATTTTGAATTGCTGTAAACCACTTTCTTCGGATTATTTTTGTCCAGCACCTCAACTTTCACAGGAAATGTTGATTTGTCAGTGAAATTATGAATAGTAACCGGATAGGTGACCTTTGGAGTATGACCATAAAGCAGTTGCTGAACAGAAATTGTACGAGGCAGATCCAGCATTGTCATGGTACTTTTTTTATTCGTTCCCCAAGTATAATGCACGGCTATTGGATTAGTTTCATTCATGGCACTGGACAGGGGCTTAATATCATAATGTAATGTTTTAGAAGTGTTAGACGGAAGGTTAACCTGTGTGGTCAAAGTGCCGGCGATCCTCAATTCCGGAGGAAGTACAATTTCAAGAGTACCGGAAACTGCATGTGTATAAATATTTGTAATAGTCACATTAAGTTGATAATCTTTAGTATATGCCTCAAGATTGACCCGGTCACCGAAATACTCCTCCAGAAAAACGCGGTCGAGGAGCAATAGTTCCAATGCGTTGCGATACAATGCAGATCCCATCATCTTTCCGTTACCAAGCACAGCCACTTCACGCCTGGACAATATGGACTCCCACATAATTTGTTTTGTCATCTGTTCACCTTTTTTTACAAAAAGCACCATACAGGGCACAGCATCATCGTCCAGTGTGCCGGTTGTAGTTACAAAAGGTACATTTTCCTGGTCAATTTGCTCTTTGTTTCCTTCGCCGGCAATATAACCGTCATAATGATAAGGATCAGCAGCAGTGTCAAATACTTGCCGGAACACATAACCTTCCTTCTCATGTGCAAAGTTGATCCACGACTCAGTTGTAAACATGCTTTGAACCTGCAATCCGTCATAATTTTTGCATCCGTATATCTGTCCGTATCCAACATCGGCCACTACCGGGAACTTTACTTTTGCTAACCAGTTTTCGAGTTCTTTCTGTGTCAGAAAATCCATGTAACCGCTAAATGTAAACCAGGTATTCCCTTCATTCATTCCCTTTCCGATCACTTCTAAAGGATGTCCTGCGGTACATGTAACACTTTTTAAGAGTGTCTCAGCGCCAAACCAGCCGCGGCGCAGGTCATATTTGCCCAATAGGGTTTTTGTACTGTCAATAAGCTCTGAAACTCTGTCACGAAGCTCTTTACTTTTCGATGAGATAACATATATTTTCTTTGTGCCGTTTTCCAGATAGAAAGCATTTACCTCTGTAAAATCTTTAGCACCAAACTGATGGCTTTTCAGCTTTTCTTTCCATCCATCCTCTTTTGGAAGCTTCTCAGCCAGTTTTTTGCCAGCTTCTGAATCAGGATCAGTTAAGACCAGAACATTATTATTCCCGGCAGACTCACCCACCTTTTGCAAGGTTGGCTGATCCAGTAGAACATACTGCCCGTTCAGGAGATTACTGAGAAATCCTTCCTGCAAAGATAATCCGGGAATTTTCATGTCGTCAGCGATATCTACCTTGCTCTGGGCGATAGTGTAATCCACATTGGGAGCTGCGATCTTAAAAAGATTTCCATAGCGGATCCAGTCACGGTAGATGTCATGCCAGTAGTTTGTGTACCCGTTAAATTGAAAATTGGTAACTACTACATTTTCATCAGGATTAAAGGAGCCATTGTATTTATAACCATCCAGGTTTTGACCATAAGCTGTGCCACTGATCAAAGCAAGAGCCAACGCAGGCAGAGCGTAGTACTTTTTTAAAAAGTTATTCATAAGCATAGGTCTATTTAATGAGAATGAATTTATATCACAAATGTATCTCCTTGATTAGGTAAATTTAGCAATAGAAATTGAACAGGAGATAAAAATTCCTCATTTTTTCCCATATCTGTTGTTTAGCCTGGGGGGTTCATATTATCTATATATCGAATCAAATATTAATTCTAAGGATTGTTGACCTCATAGTAGACACTTGCCTAGCATTGGGATACCTGACGATGCAATGGTATGCTGAGCTGATCAGCTCATCTTGCTACAGACTTACTTAAATGAAGTTCCTGTTTCTATCTGCTTTATTGAATATTCAATTTGCGCTTCTGTGAACTATGATTTCTTTATGACAATTATTGTTTTTAAATTTGTAATAATTGCCTGAAAACTATAATTTATAATGGTCTCGATTTTGGGGAGGAGGTCAATTTTTGAATCCATCCCCATTATGAAGAGATGTTTTCCGTGTCCAGAAATTTTAATAGTATTTTTATGATAATCTGATTTTAATTCATTCTGAAAAATACACCCATTATGGGATGCTGTTCTGTTTTAAATCCTTTCTGTTTATACATCAAAATTTATACTCACTAATTCTGATTATATGGCTAATATCCTTTTTAAATCACAGCAACTGATTATCTGCTTTTGCTTGCTCTTTTCTTTTACGACAGGTATTTCACAAACACAAACAGCAACTGCAAAGGAATATGAGAAGTTCTTCACGACTTACCCATATTCCGATCCAAATCCAATTCCGCTGTTTACTTCTCTGTATCCTTATTTCAGGTATGATGGATTCACCGACAAACCGGTTCAGAAAGCCTGGAAAGTTGTTGAACTGGAGAATGATTATATTAAAGTTATGATACTGCCTGAAATTGGCGGGAAAATCTGGACTGCTATTGAGAAATCTACAAATCAGTCTTTTATCTATTATAACCATGCTGTTAAATTCCGTGATATCGCCATGCGCGGACCATATACGAGCGGAGGGCTGGAACTCAACTATGGGATCATAGGTCATACTCCCAATTGTGCAACCCCTGTTGATTACATTATAAAGAATAACGACGACGGCAGCATAAGCTGTATCGTTGGCGTTTTGGATCTGCTGACAAGAAGCAACTGGAGACTTGAGATCAGACTGCCGAAAGATAAAGCCTATTTCATAACCAGGACATTCTGGTACAATTCAACGCCTATAAGTCAGCCCTATTATCACTGGTTAAATGGCGGCTATAAAGCCGGTGGCAATCTGGAATTTATTTACCCCGGTACCACTTATATCGGACATGGTGGTGAATATGACGAATGGCCGATAAATAAGAGCAATGGAAAGAATATCTCATTTTATGAATCCAATGATTTCGGAGGTTATAAATCATACCATGTTTTTGGGAAATATACTAATTTCTTTGGAGGATACTGGCATGATGATGACTTTGGGATGGTACGATATGGTTCACATGATGATAAAGCCGGAAAGAAAATATGGATATGGGGTCTTTCCAGGCAGGGAATGATCTGGGAAAACCTGCTGACTGATACAGACGGCCAATATGTCGAAATGCAATCAGGCAGATTGTTTAACCAGAATAGCCCCAGTGCAACATTTACCCCTTTTAAGCACCTTGGTTTTGCCCCTTATGCCACTGACATATGGACTGAATATTTTTTCCCTGTACTACATATAAAAGGATTTGTGGAGGCAAATGAGTTTGGTGCCCTGAATGTGAAAAATGAAGAAGGATATCTGAAATTATTCTTCAGTCCTGCACAAGTTATTGATGATACGCTTGAAGTCAGGGAAGGACAAAAGGTAATTTACAGCAGGAAACTTCATTCATCTCCTTTAAAGACTTTCATGGATTCAATAAAATTCAGTGGCAATGATAAAGATCTGACGGTTACTCTGGGAATAAACAAAATGGTATATCATTCAGATCCCCATTTTAATGTATTAAGCAGGCCTGTTGAAGCACCAGCTGATTTTGACTGGACCAGTGCCTATGGATTATACATTCAGGGGAAGGAAGCAATGGACCAGAAAATGTACCCGTTAGCTGAAACCAAATTACAGGCTTCTCTGGATAAGGATCACAATTTTCTGCCTGCCATAATTAAAATGGCAGAGCTGAAATATCGCAATATGATGTACCTACAGGCTCTTGATCTGTTAAAGAAAGCTTTAAGTATTGATACTCATGACGGTGCAGCAAATTATTATTATGGACTGGTCAACTTTGCAGCTGGAAATATTGTAGATGCCAAAGACGGATTTGACATTGCAACAATGTCGTCGGAGTATCGTAGTGCGGCATATACCGGATTAAGCCGGATATATCTTATGGAAAAGGATTTCAGGAGGGCAATGGGTTATGCTGAGCGTGCAGTTGATTTCAACCGTTTCAATATTGAAGCTTTACAATTGCAGGCTGTTATCTCACGCTGTCAGAATGACCGGGTAAAAGCTGAAGAAGTGTTGAAGACGATTCTGTCGTACGATCCGCTGAACCATTTTGCACGATTTGAAAAATATCTTCTTTCCAATAGTGAAGAAACAAAAATAAATTTTACTTCCCTGGTGAGGAATGAGCTTCCTCAGGAAACATTTATGGAACTTGCCGTCTGGTATTACGATTCAGGCTGCCTCAGGGAGGCTGAGAAGGTATTATCCATATCTTCTGTTAGAGTCGAAACAATATACTGGATGAGCTTCCTGAAGAATTTAAAAGCAGATTGTAAAGGCATTAATCCGGATTTTAACTTTCCCTTCCGGTCTGAAACCGGCTATGTGCTTGAGCAATTGCTGACCAGACAGGATGACTGGTTACTCAAATATCATCTGGCACTTATTTACAGGGACAGAAACCGTATTGATGAAAGTGTCAGGCTCCTCCTCTCGTGCGATGACCAGCCTGATTATGCACCATTCTATGCTGTACGTGCTGAAATCCTTAAAGGTAAAAACGATTCACAATGCGAGGCTGATCTGAAAAGAGCTTTATCGCTCGATAAACAATGGCGGTATCAGATGCTTCTTGCAAACTATTATAATAATCATCAGCAATATGAAAAAGCTCTTTCGATAACGGGTCCATATTATAAGTCTCACCCTGAGGACTTTATTGTCGGTTCGCTGCATGCACAGAACCTTCTCTTCAATAAAAAATACAAAGAAGCTGATGCATTATTGAAAAAAATCAACATTTTACCCCATGAAGGAGCAACAAATGGCAGGGAGTTGTACCGGGAAGTAAAACTTATGCAGGCTGTACAATCAATGGGGAAGAAAAAATTTAATGAAGCTCTGAAATTTATCGGCGAAGCAAGGCTATGGCCTGAAAATCTGGGCGTTGGAAAACCTTATGATGAAGATATTGATACCCGTCTCGAGGACTGGATGAATTACTTATGCTACCAGAGCCTGAAGAAATCTATTGAAGCTGAAAAGATGCTTAACCGGATAGTAAGCTTTCAACCCCGAATCGACAACACAGTCAGAAATTTTACCCCGGCAAATACACTGGTAACTGCCTGGGCTCTTGAACGATTGAACAGGAAAAATGAAGCAGAGTCATTTATCAACCGGCAGATCAGCGATTTTCCCGATTATAAAAATCTTTTATGGAGCAAGGCGTTGTTTGAAAATGATAAAGAGTTCATTCTCCCCGGAAATGAGAAGGATGCAAATGTCCGTATAATCGAACAACTTATATCTTCAGGAATCTAATTTGTTGCAGTTTCAGACTTTTGCCAGTTTTTGGATTAAAGTACTTTTATGATCATTAATTGTCTTTGATCGTTTTAATTAATATTTTTAAGATAAAATAGAAGAAGTGACTAGAAATATATTTCTTGTAACAAAGCATACAGTTATTGAGAAAGCCTCTTTTCCTGTAATTGATGCTCATAACCATCTCTGGGGCAACTGGCAGGTTGAACGGATTATTAAAACAATGGATGAGGTTGGTGTTATATGTTACTGCGATCTTACCGGTAATGTAAAAATAGAATTCTCAGAGGGCGGTTATTCGATCAGTTCCGGAAATATCTCTGATTTCTTTGATAATTGCTCATCGAAATATCCGGGACGGTTTTACTGCTTTACCATGGCCAATTTTGCGCAACCATCAGGCAGTCCGCTTTTTTCTGATCATAAACGCTTTGTAGATGATTGCATTGCAACGTTAAACAAACATGTTCAGCTAGGTGCAAAGGGTCTGAAAATATTAAAGGAATTAGGTCTGCATTATCGCGATTTGGATGGAACGCTGATTAGTTGCACAGATCCGCGGCTGGCTCCTATCTGGGAAGAGGCTGGCCGTCTTGGAATTCCTGTTTTAATCCATCAGGCTGATCCGTCAGGCTTCTTTGAACCTGTTACTCCTGAAAATGAACATTATGAAAGTCTGAAAAAGTACCCTTCATGGAGTTTTGCTGATCCGAAATTCCCACGCAAAACCGAACTGCTCAAAAGGCGCGATGAGCTTATCAGAAAGCATCCGGATACAATTTTTATCTTACCGCATTTCGGTAATTATGCAGAAAATATTCAATATGTATCAGATTTATTGTCAGAAAATCCGAACGTGTACATTGATTTTTCTGCAAGAATTGATGAATTGGGCAGACAACCATATTCATCAAGGGAGTTTTTTATAAAGCATCAGGACAGAATAGTTTTTGGAACCGATATGCCTGCAAATACTGACGATTCTGTCGAGATGTACAGGACCTATTTCAGATTCCTTGAAACATTTGATGAATCCTTTTATTCGCCTGATTATGACGGTACCTTTGAGAGAGCACGATGGCCGGTGTGTGGCATCGGCCTTCCGAAAGAAGTTCTCAGAAAAATATACTATGAAAATATACTCAAAATCATTCCATCACTAAAGTCAGTAATAAATTTTAAATAAAAAATTGATTATGATAAGAGCAAAAGTTGGTTTTATTGTCTATGGTGTCCATAAGGATATGCTCCTGGACCCTATGGGAACACCATTTATCGATGACAAGATAGTGTCAGGTGCAAAATTATCTTTGAAAAATGCAGGAATTGAACTTGTTGAGCACAACATTGTAATTGCCTCCAAGAAGGAAGCTAAAGATTGCTTTGACCGGTTCAAAAAAATGAACGAGATTGATTCTGTTGTCCTCTTCTCCGGCACATGGGTCTGGGCGGCCCATCTGATTGGTGCTATCCGTGATTTTGCCATGTCAGGTAAGGGTATTCTTATCTGGACTAATCCGGGCAGTCAGGGATGGAGACCCGTCGGAGGATTAGTATTGCAGGGTGCTTTGAAAGAGATTGGGATAAAGCACCGTTTTGTTTATGGCAATTATGAGGACCCCGCAGAGATTGAGAAGATCACCTCTTACTGCAATGCAAGTGCCATGAAAAACAGGTTGAATATGAGCACGATAGGGACATTTGGAGGAAGAGGCATGGGACAGACCTGCGGCGCAGCTGATCCATCGCAATGGATGAAAGTCTTCGGCGTGGATATCGATTCCCGAGATACTTCAGAATTACTTGAAACTGCAAAGAAAATTTCTAAAAAAGAGATCGAGGATACCAAGGTCAGGATACAGAAACTTTTTGCAGAACCAATCCCTGTTAACGACCAGTCTGAACGTTCCATACGGCTTTACATGGCTTTAAAAAAGCTAGTTAGGAAGAATGAATGGGATTTCTATACTATCCAGTCTTTTCCCGGTCTTGGTGATGAATATAGTGCTACCTGTTTCGCACAGAGCATGATGCTGGAAGAAGGAATGGGCACTTCAACTCTGGGAGATTTCAATACAGCGCTTACTGTCAAATGTTTAACAGATCTAAGCAAGGAACCTGTATATTATGGTGATTTACAGCATATTGATAAATCAAACAATGAAATAAAGATCATTGGCGATGGTGCTTGTCCGCCTTCTCTTGCTGATAAACTTGGCCCAGCAGGCTTTGCAGAACATGGAATCCCGACCGAAGGCGAAGCCGGAGGTCTCTCCATAAAACTGGTTTGTAAGGTTGGAGAAGGCGTACTCGCGCGGCTTGGAAGAAATGACGGGCAATTTGAGATGGTAATTACGCGTTGCACTATTTTTGAGCCGCCTGCAGATCAACTTGAAAAAAGGAAAAATGAATGTGGTATCCCTTTCTGGCCCCACGGTTTTGTTAAAGCTCACTGTGATATCGATATGCTCTTACAATCATGGAATAACGAATATGCATGTCTGGGCTACGGAGCTCATCTTTACGAAGAGTTAAAAGCATTCTGTGAATTGACCGGAATAAAGGCCATAACTCTCTGATGGAAATTATTGAAGCAGATTTTGGGAAATGACATATCCAATGTTTGCCTGAGGTTCAAGAAAATAATTATATTTGTTATCAACCAGAACGATCACAGAAAAGGTTGCTTCGGGATGAGTTTTTTGTGTAATGCTGATCAATCTTTACCGCTTTATCAAACTAAAAAAGCAACACTAATGTTGATGTCCCGTATTTTAATATTTTCTATGATTTATGCAGCACTCTCCTTTGCAGCAAGTGCTCAGAATTCTTCGTCTTCTGAATTATTTAAATCTTCTTTATTAACACCTGTAAATAGTTTTACTAACGGAGTAGAAGGGCCTGCAGTAGATAAATCAGGAATAGTTTATGCCGTTAATCTGGCCCGTCAGGGTACAATAGGTCAAATTGCTCCCGGAGGAAAAACAAGTATATTTATTGAATTGCCGGATGGGAGCATCGGAAATGGTATACGTTTTGACAGCCGGGGCAATATGCTGATTGCAGATTACACCAATCATAATATACTTAAGGTAGATATGAACACAAAAATGCTGACCATCTTTGCCCATGAACCCCGGATGAACCAGCCTAATGATATTGCTATCGACAATAAAGACCGGCTGTATGCCAGTGATCCTGATTTTAAGGCTGGTACAGGACGTATCTGGCGTATTGACAC
>Ga0315277_10009432_pt1 | contig 12467 bp, 5 predicted proteins | sample YL17G05_15_MG_FD_203695 | JGI IMG/M metagenome (GOLD analysis project Ga0315277, IMG submission 203695) | Sediment microbial communities from Yellowstone Lake, YNP, Wyoming, USA - YL17G05_15 | ecosystem: Environmental > Aquatic > Freshwater > Lake > Sediment | place: USA: Wyoming | collected... | reverse complement strand
TGCCGACCCGGACACAGTTCCTCTTGCGCCGCCGGAATGCTGGGCCGCAGACGCTCAGCCTTTCGCCGGCCTCTTTCCTCCGCGCCACGTCTTGGCTTCTGACTACCATGCGGAGTTACCCGCAGCTGACCGTTGGGCTGAGGCTGCGAGGCGACAGATCGTGCGGACATCGCCACTGTACGAGTCAGTAGACCATGTCACTGACTTTTTCCCCGACGAGACGCTCATCGACGACAAGCAGCACAGATCAAAGGAACCGCAACAGCTAATCGCGGAGGGAGAAGGGCCATCATTCCTTGAAGCTCTTGGAGTTAGTGCCGCCGACTTCTTAATCCGTTCCGTGACCAAGGACGAACCGACAAGGGTGAGTCTGAGTCGGTCCATGATCCAGATGTTCCAGGCTGTTAAGGGGGATAAGCAGCAGATTGATGACTTGGCCAAAGAAATCTCCGACTACCCAGAGACGATTCAGGAGCTTCGAGCGCGACAGGAAACCAGAAAACGGATTCGACAGAACCAGCAGATTGGCAAGCAGGTGGAGGAGGCGTTCAAGGCTGCGTTTGGAGCCGGCTATGGCTTGACGGTCCAGAGATGCCCCGTAGGGTCAGACTACACAATCGAACCGGAGAACGACTATCTGGACGAAGCAGGGCACGAGACTATTCTCGGCGTCGGCAAGTTCTTCGTCGAGATCAAGGCTACTGTAGCGGATCATGTGAGAATGACGGAGGTGCAGGGCCAGAAGGCAAGGCAAGAGGCGGAACGCTTCGTCCTGTGCGTGGTGCCGCTCGGGAACCACGATGATCCTATTGGCCCGGAGACCATCATGTCCAGGGCCAGATTCGTCACCGATATTGGGGGAAGGTTGCGGTCTCTGGTGGAGGCAGTGGAATCATTGGCACAGTCAAAGAGGAGTATCGTTGAAGAACCAGGACCGATTGAACTGGAGATGAAGGGCGAAACAGTAAGGTATAAGATCGGTCATGAGGTTTGGGAGGGCGGCATCTCATTCAATGAAGCCGTCCGCAGGTTTCAGGGGGAATCTGATTCTCCCCCTGCCCGGGCTCAGTAGGTGCGGCCGCTCAGCGGTCACTCTTCGCGGGGCATATTCGCTAGCATAGACGGCCGGACTTCGTAAGTCGTGATACGTTTCCCACAATGTCGGCACTCGCGATAACGGACGATCCGGCCCATGGAATATCGGGTGTTCAGCACGTGAAGGTGGGCACGACCGCATTTTGGGCACACCACACCCATCACCCGCGTCGTGGGCGGCCATCGCTTGCGCGTCGTTTCGGCGCTCAAAGGAACCTCCTCCGCAGATCGTCCTGTGTGTACCGCTTCCGCTGCCGGCCGGACGCGGCTTCGCCGGGGGCCTTCACGCCGGCCATCGCCTCATCGAGCCCGCCATCGCCACCATAAAGAAGGTCCATGGTTTCCAGGTCATGGGCGGAGAAGGTATCGGCGGGGGAGCGACCCGGCAAGGGGCGGATGGAAACTTGTGGGTGTGCCCAAGCTTTCTGGCAGGCGGCAAGACCTTGTTGCCATTGCTGTTAGCCCGAAGGGCGTCTGATAGTAGCCCCGCCCGCAGCGCAGCAAGGGTGGGGAACAGCGGGCAGCCGGGCCGGAGCCCCTTGCGGGCGACTGACGACCGGCGCTTGTCCAAGGCCTCAGTCGCCCATAAAGGGCTCCAACTACTGGCGCCTGCCCACCCCGCCCTCCGCTGCGTTCCGGACGGGGCTATTGCCAGACGCTCTTCGAGCTGGGAAACGGCATTGCCAGAAAGTTTGGGCACACCCGAAACTTGTAGATCCACGCGGCAAAGCTTGTCGGAGCTTCAAAACGAGGTAAACTCATGAGAACTGCTGGCGACGATCGTCAGCGAGAATTCATCTGGGAGATGTCGGATGATACGTCAAGCCAACCCCTGCTCCGCCTGGATCGTCATGTCCGTTCTGGCAAGCCTCGTCACGTGCCTGCCTGCGCAACAGGCGTCGGCGCCGGCGGGGGGGTATTCCTGGCAGGCCCCGCATGCCAAGGTGCTGCCGCAAGGAGACCTGGAGTGGGCGCCGCAGCCCTTCGTCTTCGAGAAGGGCTCATCACTGCGTTACATCGACTTCGAGGCCGGCGACGATAGCAACGCGGGGGACTCGAAGGACAAGCCGTGGAAGCACCACCCGTGGGACCCGGCCGCCGGGGGTCGGGCCAGGGAGTGCGTCGGCGTCCACACGTACGTCTTCAAGCGGGGCTCGGTCTATCGCGGGGCCCTGGTCGCCCGGGAATCGGGCAAGCCCGGCGATCCCATCCGGCTGACGAGCGACCCGTCCTGGGGCCAGGGCGAGGCGGTGATCTGCGGTTCGGTGAAGGTCGGCGCCTGGAAGAAGGGCGCCGGCCGCCCGGACATTCCCGAGCCGACCAAGGTGTGGTATGCGGACCTGGACTTCGCCCCGCGGTGCGTGTGGCGGGTCGAGAAGGACGGCAACGTCGTCCGCATTCCGCTGGCCCGCACCCCGAACTGGAAGGTCTCCGACCTCGACGACGTCAAGAGCCAGTGGTGGCACTGGGACTGCAAGGGCGTCAAGCCCTTCGACAACTTCACGGAAACGGGCGGCCGGAAGCTCAACCTGGGCGTCGACACCGCGCACCTGACGGGGACGGCGGACTACTACCGGGACGCCATCCTCTGGACGGAGCACGGCTGGGTCAGCGGAGCGCCCTACCCGGTCCGCGTCGAGGCCGTCGATACGGAGAAGAGGGGGCTGGGCTTCGGCGGCAGATGGGGCGCCGCGGGGGGCTACAAGATCGTCAAGTTCTGCCGCTACTTCCTGGAGGATAAGCCCCAGTACCTCGACGATCCGGAGGGGGAGTTCTGGTTCGACAAGAAGGGCCAGGGCGGGCGTCTCTACCTGCGTCTGCCGGACGGCGTCGATCCGGCCTCCACCGCCATCGAGGCGGCCCGGCACCTCAACCTGATCGACAGCGATGGGCTAAGCCACGTGCACGTCACCGGGCTTACATTCCGGTTCACCAACGTGTACTGGAAGCTCGACGGCGTGCCCTACAACGACGGCAAGGCGCTGGACCCGGCGTGCATCCGCCTCTACGGCCCGGGCAAGGACATCCGCGTGGCGAACTGCCGGTTCGAGCACGTGAACACGGCGGTCCGCATGCGCGCGATCGGCAAGGGATCGGCCATCGACCAGGTCGTCCTGTCGGACAACGAGGTGCGTTTCGCGGACCGCGGCGGGTTCCACCTGGCGGATGCGTCCAACTGGGGCGAGGCGCTGCCCGAACTGGGCTTCCTGTACGACGTCAAGGTGCTGCGGAACAAGCTCTGTTTCATCGGTCTGCGGCCGAGCCGCTTCGACCTGGGCGTGGCGATCGGCATCGCATTCGCCAGGACGTCGGAGGTGGCGGGCAACATGCTCGAACGCTGTTACAGCCAGGGGATCGACGTCCAGGGCGCCAAGAGGGACCGCGCCCAGACGGACTGCCCGCTGTCGCGGATCCTCATCCATCACAACAAGGTCACCGACTCGCTGCTGAGCAATGACGACTACGGGGGCGTCGAGACGTGGCAGGGCGGGCCGGCGTACGTGTATGACAACATCTCGGGCAACCCGGGCGGCTACCGGAACTTCGGCCTGCTGGACGCGAGCAAGCCCGCCTGGGCCCGTTTCGGGCACGCGTACTACCTGGACGGCGCTTTCAAGAACTATCACTTCAACAACATCGCGTGGGGCAAGTCCAAGGACCCGCTCAGCCGCCTGGGCAACTCGTCGGCGTTCCAGGAGATCATCAGCTACCAGAACACGTTCTTCAACAACACGATCTACAACTTCGTCAAGGGCACGCGCCGGCAGGCGCCGCAGGCCGGGCGGGACAAGTTCCTGGGCAATGTCTGGCAGGGCATCGGCGAGTGGGTGTTCTGGCACTCGCAGCCGGCCAAGACGCCCGAGGAAGGCAACGCCGCCGACGCCGGCCCGCAGAGAACGCAATACGCGCTGGAAACCAACGCGTACTGCCGGAACGTTTTCTATGACATCCCCAAGCGATTCGGGGTCCTCGAGCCGTCGGGCCGGTGGCTCGATAGCCTCGATGCCTTCGGCAAGGTCCTGGAGGATCGCAAGGCGATGGCGGCGGGTGTCGGCGAGGTCTCGGCCGCCGCGCCGCTGCGGGACCCGGCGAAGCTCGACTTCCGCCTGGCGCCGAACTCGCCGGGCATCGACAAGGGGGTGAAGGTCTTCGTGCCCTGGGCCCTGTATGCCGAGGTCGCCGAATGGAACTTCTACCGCTCCGGCGGCGATCCGGCGCAGGTCCTCGACGAGCACTGGACCATGACACCGTACCACGTTGACCGGGCCGAGTACCACCTCCGGCCGACGTACCCCTTGAAGGCGATGAACGTCAAGGCCGAGGACTACGTGCAGGGCGCCTTGGAGGACTGGACCGCGGGCGCGTTGAAGCTGAACGGCATGAACCAGTACGCCGTCGTCCCCGGCGCGAAGCTCGCCGAGCCCTTCCAGTACGAACTCCGTTCCACGAAGGACGGAAAGGAACTCAAGGAGACCCGCGCGATCGCGGGGCCGGACCTGAAGAACCCGCAAGTCCACAAGTCCAACTTTCTCGTCGAGATTTACTTCAGGACCGAGCCCGGTCAGACCGGCGGCGTGCTGGTGGAGAAGATGGGCGGCGCGGGCTACTCGTTGACCGTCAGTCCAACCGGGGGGGTCGCGTTCTCCGTGAAGGGCGAAGGCGGCGCCGGCAGCGTGTCCGGCAACGCGAAGATCAATGACGGCCGATGGCATCACGTGGTCGCCGAGGCGGACCGGGCGGCCGCGACGCTCACGGTGTACATCGACGGCAGGAAGGACGTATCCGGGGCAGGCGTTGGCGCCGCCGTTACGCTGGCCAACGACGCCGACCTGTACGTCGGCGGCACACCGAAGGGACGGTGCCTGGCCGGGACGCTCGACTTCCTGCGCCTTGCCCTGGGCACCCTCGCCGACGCCGGCACGACCATCGAGGAACTGTACGCCTGGGAGTTCGACGGCCCGGCGACCCGCGACTTCTGCGGCAAGTCGCCGGTCGGCCCGCGTGACGCCGGGGCGATCGAGTACGTCCCGCAGGGCGCCGGACGGTGAGTCGCTCAGGTCGATCGCCTGTGCTGGACCACCGACCTTTGTGCGAAGTCTGTTCGATAGTTCTCGTGTAGCGGCCCAGCCGATCGTTCGGCTCACCTGTTTGCCGTCTGAACGGTGATCTTCCGCCGGTCAGACCAAGGCCAAGACAGTCGCCCCCAGGGCGCAGAGGCAACGCGTGCCCGCGAGACCTGTGAGCGCGCGGTGCCAGCACCGGCTCTTTGACGTGAACAAGGCTGCAGGTCAGGCCGTCAGTCGCACCGAGATCTCAATCACCGGCAATCGGGGATCGCCGCGATAATGACTTCGGCGAATCTCGATCTGCGGCTGAAGTCGGTCCCGTGCCCGCATCGGGATGGGCTTCGGCAGACAACGCCCATCCCACACTTCTTGGGGTGTCCGTCCATGCAGTGCGCCGTGCGCACGGTGGTTATTGAGCCAGTTGCCGAAGTCGTCCACCCCCAGCAGGACATCATCCGCAAGATACTGGAGCATTGCGGCCTCTGGCAAGACCCACCCTCCCGCAGCCCGCCCCGGGCGACCCGATCATCCCAACCGTGCGACCAGCCGCCCGATTCAGACTCACGCCTGACCCATAAAGTCGATCCCGACTTCCTGGAATACGCCCTTCGCGAGCAACTGGAGCAGCTTGAACTGCTCTGGGAGCCCTGAAGTTACTGTCATCTCTGCACTTGACGCCGCCGAGGCCAGGGGTATACAAGGATACACAAGGGAAACGCATGAAACGATGAGCACAACGAACCTTTCAGATCCGATCACGGTCACGCAGCACGAGCAAACCTGTTTTCCTGTCCCGCTGATGAAGTCACCAATGAAGCCAACTTCTTCCTCACCTGTTCGCCGCTCATCGGCCAACTCAGCGCGGCGGATCTTGTTTCTGTGCTTTGCGCTTGCTGTAGCTGCGTCATGGGCCGAACAGCCAGCGAACCGACTCGCGCCCGACCTGGCGTCAGACGCACACACCGTGTTCCTGCTTCAGGCTGATGCGGCCAAGAATACGCTCATCGATCGCACAGGTCGCTTCACGCCCGTCGTTACCGGCGGGACCGTCATCATTGACGCTGCCTGGGGAACATGCCTGAAGTTTGGCGACGGCGACAAGAACGGCATCACGCTGAAGGACGATGGGCAGATCAGCTTCGCGGGCGGAGTCACCTTCGACGCGTGGATCTATCTGGAGGAGCCGCCACCAACGAAGGGCACTTCATTCGCGCTGAAGGTCGGCTCGTTCTCGTGGGACATCGCAAAGGGCAAGCTGAACACCGCTTGGCTGGTCTTTCCTTCGGAGGAGATTTTCACCACCACGCCGACGCAATTCAAGTACTTTCCCGTGGGCGGCGACATGATCAATGGCCTCATGCATGTGCCGTTGAAGAAATGGGTGCGGCTGACCGCGGCGTATGACGAGGCGCTCGGTGCGATCACCACCCGCATCGGGGGCATGACCGACCGCCATCGTTACCGGTATCGCGGGCCGGAGCGCCTGCAGTGCGATGGGCGCAGCGCCATCACGCTGTTGCAAGGGTTCAAGAACTGCCGCATCGGCGCGCTGCAACTCAACACCGGCAGGCCGCATCTCGCCCCGTCATCGCTGGAAGTGTACGTGAATCAGCTTCCGTTCCAGGATAGCATGCTGCTCACCTTCGATCACATTGACCCCGATTTGCCCCTGCCTATCGAGGTCACCATCGTGTGGGAAAAGGCCAGCGGCGAGGCGGCCACCCTGCGAACCCTCACGCTCGACTCGCACGCGAAGAAGGATGTGCTGCTCGATTTGCCCACGTGGAAAAACAGCCTGCACACGATCATTGTGAACGCGACCGCCGATGGTCGCGCTGTGTTCTCGAAGAACTTCCGCATCGCCAGCGTGAAGCCCGCCGGCCCCGTAACGATCGGCGATGACCGCACGATCTCGAAGGACGGGAAGAAGTTCTTTCCCCTCATGGTGTATCACTCCATGCCGGAGGATTTCCCGTTGCTCGCCGAACTGGGATTCAACGTGCTGCTCAATAACTTCAACCTCCGTCAGCACGCCGGTAAAGACGTGTCGGCTTACAGCACGCTGCTGACGCAAAGCCTCGACGCGGCCCAAAAGAACAACCTCCTGCTGTGGGTCGTCGCCAACAGCGACTACAACAGCCTCTTCACCATTCCTGTGGCGAAGGCGCACCCGGCACTCATCGGCTGGTATGGCGCCGACGAACCGTGGGGCGATCTCACCCGCCTCACCGAGAGCTACAACACCATCAAGATGCTGGAGCCGAACCTGCCCGTCATCATCATCCAGAACAACTACTCCCGCCTGCAAGAAACCGCCATGGGCGCCGACATCATCGGCATTGATCCCTATCCCATTCCGAACGTCTCCCTCCGCGCGGTTGCTGATGCGACGCGTGCCGCCGTGCGCGCCGTCTCCGGCCGTAAACCCGTCTGGACCATCATCCCGCAATACGAATCCAAGATTCCCACCCGCGAAGAACTGCGATGCATGGCCTGGCTCGCCGTCATCAGCGGCGCTGACGGCGTGGGTTTCTTCGACTGGGACGAACGCACCAAGGACCCGCAAACCCAGGCCATGAAAGGTTGGTACACCAAGGAGCATCCTGAACAAGTAGAGAACTTGCGCACCGTGCTGAAAGAACTGCGCGCCCTGGAGCACGTGCTGCTGACGCCAAATGCTGTTCAACAACCCACGCTGAAGCCCGCGAACCTCGCGCTGCATGCCGCCGTCAAGGAAGCCAACGGCAAACGCTACCTCCTCATCGCCAGCGACTCTCGCCGCGCCGAGGAAGCCACGCTCCAGCTCCCCGGCGTGGCGGATGCAGACGCGCCGTGCCTTGGCGTTGGCGACAGCAACGCAAGCCTTCACGTCCGGAAAGGTGGCGTGCAGATCAAGCTGCCGCCCCTGGGCGTGGGGGTATATGAGCTAACAGCGCGAACCCCCCAGCCCACCGGGCCCCGGCTGCTTGCCCGCGCCAAATCAAATTTCCTATCAGTATCAGTAGGCTTCACTCCGACCGCGCACCCGGGCGGATGCACTTTCACCTACTTTGACCTTCACTATCGCAGACTGGGGCAGGAGGAAACGCTGCTGTTCGACAACTACAAAGAGCCGGTGAACCCATAGGCCTTTCCTCCGCGACAAGGACCATGTCTTCTGGAAACCGGATGAGCAGGAGAAGACGAACATGCGTAGATCCCTGATGACGGTGCTCGGATGGGCGAGCGTCATGCTCGGCTCTGGCGCCAATGCGATGACCGGCGAGGTCCGTCCAGAGCATCCGCGCATCTTCATCACCAAGGAGATGATCCCCGATCTGAAAAAACGCTGCGAGACGACGCACAAGGCGATCTTCGACAGGATGAAGGCCGCCTGCGGCAAGCAGGACAAGTCCGTCGGCCCGGTGGACTACGCGCTCTGCTATCTCATCACGGGCGACCGCAAGCACGCCGACTTCGCGAAGGAGATGATCCGCTCCGCCAAGCAGGAGTTCCGCCCGGGGCAGGAGTCGATAGCCCTCGACTGGATATACGACACTCTCACGAAGGACGAGGTGAAGGAGATAGGCGCGAAGCTCCTCAAGGGCCTCTGGGATTCCGACCACAAGCACACCCGGTGCAGCTTCCGCGACCTCGTCTGGTGGAACCAGCACTACGCCTACACCTTCAGCGAGACCTTCATGAAGGACCTCTTCCTCTACGGCGAGGGCGTTGACGACGAGCGCGTGAAGAAGTCGCTCGACGACAAGGTGATGTGCCTCAAGGACTGCTTCATCTGGAGCCACAACATCACCGGCGGCAACCCGGAGGGCTTCGGCTACTGGAACGGCATGGTCGAGCCCCAGTGCGACTGGGCGACCGAGGCGTGGCGGACAGCGACGGGCGAGGACCTATTCAAGGACTCGCTCTTCCAGCGGGAGCGCGGCGCGTGGTACCTCTACGGGCGCTACCCGACGGGCGGCTGCGTGGGGATCAACGACTCGGGGGGCATTGGGCCCGGCTCGCCGAAGGACGCGGTGACGCACCTCCTCGGCTCGCGGGCAGGGGACCGGGTCTCGCAGTGGATGTCGAAGGAGTTCGTCGCCGACCCCAAGAGCCACTACGGCTGGGGCAGAAACTACTGGTGCGCGATACTCTGGCACGATCCCGGAGCCCCCGCGACCGCCCCCGCCGAGCTCCCCACGAGCCGCATCTTCGACGGCCTTGGCTGGATCTCCATGCGAAGTTCGTGGAAGTCCGACGCCACCTTCTGCTACTTCATGGCCGGCGACTGGTTCAACGCCCACCGCCACCAGGACTGCGGCAGCTTCATCATCTCGAGCCGCGGCGGGTACCTCGCCATCGATTCGGGCTATTACTCGACCTACCAGGACGACAAGCACGGCCACGGCACGAAGTACACGACGAAGGCCGTCGCGCACAACGTCATGTTCATCCACGACCCCCACGAGCGCTCCGGCGGCATGTGGGACAAGGCCGTGTTGGTCCGCGACAACGGCGGCGCCCTCAACCCCGGCAACCGCGGCAGGAAGGAGTCGGAGAACCCGACGAAGGGCGGCCCCTGGGACTCCGCCGACATCACGGCCTACGAGGCCTCGCCGCTCTTCACGTATGCCGCGGCGGACCTGACCGGCAACTACCGCAGGGAGCTCGACCCCTTCCAGAACCCGAAGGGGCCGGCCATCATCCACAGGTACACCCGGCAGCTCGTTTACCTCGCGCCCGACGTCTTCGTCGTCCACGACCGCGTGGCGACGAAGGACGCGAAGTACACCAAGCGCTTCATGCTTCACGTCACCGACGAGCCCGAGGTGAGGGGGAGGAAGCTCCGCCAGGTCAGCCTCGGCGTCGAGGAGTTCGACGCCTCCGGCGACGCGGTGGTCACCGACGGCGGCGGGAGGATGTTCGTCCGCGCGCTCCTGCCCGAGAAGGCCGTCATCCGCCGCATGGGCGGGGTGAAAGTGAAGTCCCTCGCCGCCGGCGCGGCGAACAAGGGCGACGGCAAGGTCGAGGACCTTAAGGTCCTCTTCGGCGCCTGCGCCGAGACCATCACGCTGAAATGCGTTGAAGGCGGGGCCGCGGCGAAGTTCGATGTCGCCTCCGGCGTCTTCGGCAAGATAGGCTCCGCCGAGGCCGGCAAGCCCTTTACCGACGCCCCCAGGCATCCCGAGAACAATCGCATCAAGCTCGACCCGCACCTCTCGCTCACGGTAAAGCCCGGGGCGAAGCCCTTCGAGCCGGGCGACGAGCTTACGGTCGAGCTCGAATCCCACCGTTTCGAGGTGCAGGGCGAGAGCCCCGAGCCCTCCTACAAGTGGTGGACCAACCTCAGCCACGCCGAGGGCAAGCCCGACAAGCGCCGCATGGGCGGCTGGGGCCGCATCGAGATCGAGCCGGAGGCGTGCTCCGTCGAGGACCGCTTCCTCACCGTTCTCTGGTGCACGGATGCCGGCGTCAGGGAAATGCCGGGTAAGTGCGAACTCATCCGCGAGACCGGCGTCGCCGCGACCGATGGAGTGAGGTTGACGCAGAACGACCGGAGCTACGAAATCCGTTTCGCCGCCGCCGGAGCAACCGGGGGTATGCTCAAGGTGACGGAGAAGGGGAAGGTCCTCGTGGAGCGTGCCTTCGCGAGCTCGGTCAGGAAAGAGTTCCAGACTGCGCCCTGACGGCGCGGTCGCAACGGAGGGGTCCTCATGGCAGAATCCTCAGCGCGCAGATGGCTGTCCAACAACCGTCCAATCGTTACAAGCCCCCGCCGTCAGGCGGGGGTGTCCAACGACCGACCAGTCGTTACAGGCCCCCGCCGTCAGGCGGGGGTGTCCAACGACCGACCAGTCGTTACAAGCCCCCGCCGTCAGGCGGGGGCCCGACCCCCTGCTCACGCAGGGGGCTTGTCCGCCTCCACGATTCCGATTTCATCCTCCGTCAGGAAGGGGCGCTCCCGCATTCTCCACCCGCAATGTGTCGAGTTCACAAATCCTTCCTCCACGAAACATCCTGGTTCTGAACGTACCTGACCGCAGCATGGAGCGACTCTTCCGTGTTCAGATAGCGTTTGCTCCCGTCCCGCGTCCACCAATGCTCGCGGGGTCTCATGGGTTGCAGCGCGTTCAGGGCCCGTGAAGCATAGGACTTCAACATCCTCATCACTTCGCCCGGGGGGACGCCGATGGCCGAAACCACCGCATGAACGTGGTTGGAACGCACTTCTAGCGCGTGGACAGACCATCCCTTGTACGCGCAGGTCGCTCGAATTGCCTTCTCGACGGCGTCCCGAACGGGGGCCCCCAGAACCACCGCGTCCTCCGTCATTCTCTCCCTCGCCCGCGCTTCCCGGTAGTTGTCGGGGGGCTCGACGACTTCCCCGTGTCTGCGATGGGGGTCCACCCATCCGCGGGCATCCCCGGGCAGCCAAGTGCCGTAGGTCGTCCAGGTGAGCAGATAGGCCACAGGTTCGCCCATGGTCCACCATCCTTACCACCACTCGCCGTCAGGCGGCGGTGTCCGACAACCGACCAGTCGTTACAAGCCCCCGCCGTCAGGCGGGGGCCCGACCCCCTGCTTACGCAGGGGGCTTGTCGCCCTCGACGATAGCGATCTCCCCCGCCGTCAGGCGGGGGTGTCGAGCAACCGACCAGTCGTTACAAGCCCCCGCCGTCAGGCGGGGGTGTCCAACAACCGACCAGTCGTTACAAGCCCCCGCCGTCAGGCGGGGGTGTCCAACGACCGACCAGTCCCTACAAGCCCCCGCCGTCAGGCGGGGGTATGCCACAACCGACCAATCCCTACAAGCCCCCGCCGTCAGGCGGGGGCCCGACCCCCTGCTCACGCAGGGGGCTTGTCGCCCTCGACGATAGCGATCTCCCCCGCCGTCAGGCGGGGGTATGCCACAACCGACCAATCCCTACAAGCCCCCGCCGTCAGGCGGGGGTCCGACCCCCTGCTTACCCATACGGGCCCGGCCATACGGCCGCCCTCCGTGGCGCACGGGCGCAGGGGGCTTGTCGCTTGTCGCCCTCGACGATAGCGATCTCCCCCGCCGTCAGGCGGGGGTCCGACCCCCTGCTCACGCAGGGGGCTTGTCGCCCTTGTCGCCCTCAACGATCACGATCTGCCCCCCGTCAGGCGGGGTTGTCCCACAACCGGGCAATCCTTACAGGCCCCCGCCGTCAGGCGGGGGTCCGACCCCCTGCTCACGCAGGGGGCTTGTCGCTTGTCGCCCTCGACGATAATGATCTCCCCGCCGTCAGGCGGGGGTGTCCAACAACCGACCAATCCTTACAAGCCCCCGCCGTCAGGCGG
>Ga0315277_10009431_pt1 | contig 12467 bp, 19 predicted proteins | sample YL17G05_15_MG_FD_203695 | JGI IMG/M metagenome (GOLD analysis project Ga0315277, IMG submission 203695) | Sediment microbial communities from Yellowstone Lake, YNP, Wyoming, USA - YL17G05_15 | ecosystem: Environmental > Aquatic > Freshwater > Lake > Sediment | place: USA: Wyoming | collected... | reverse complement strand
CCATGAAGTATTTCAGGTTTGAAGCCGGCATTAAGCCTAAGAAAGCAGCCGAGGGTTATAAAAGAGTTCTCAAAGAAAAACAATTAGTGATGCATCCCGACACGGAAAGTGGGTCAGAGGACCAATTTCTATATTTACAAAAATGTCGCACAGTTGTGGAAAAGTATTTAAAGCGGTATATTTAGAGGGTGGATTACTACCAAGTTTTGGGCGTTTCAAAAAATGCCTCTCAAGATGAGATTAAAAAAAGCTATCGAAAGTTAGCCAAGCAGTATCATCCTGACGTGAACAAGGATGACGCTGCTAGTACAGCTAAATTCAAGCAGATTAATGAAGCTAATGACATACTAGGAGACGAGAATAAGCGCCAACAATATGATCTAGAGCAAGCTGGTGGGTTCTCTGGTGGGAACAGAGATTTTTTCTCCGGTTTTGAGGGCCTTTTTGGTGGAAATCCATTTGGCAACATCATATTCACGAACTTAAACAATCATCTTAATATCGAGATGCCTTTGCGCCTCGATTTCTTCGAGCCCCGCTCTGACATTCAAAAAGCAATTCGCTTTGAAAGAAATACTACGTGTAAGAAGTGCAGTGGCAGTGGAGCTACTACATTTAAACCCGGACAGTGTGGGACGTGTCGCGGTACCGGACAACAGCAGATCAAAGGATTATTGTCTTTTGCCCAAATGGTTGTTTGTCAGACCTGTAGAGGATTCGGAAGACTGCCTGAGCAGGTCTGTGGGTCTTGTAGCAAAGGTGTAGTAACAGAGACCGCCCAGTTAAATGTCACAATTCCTGCTGGAATTTCTAGCAATAAAATTGTTCGTTTGCCCGGCGAAGGACACCAACTTTTGCAGGGAAAAGGCGACCTTAGACTTATAGTTACCGTAGAACCACATCTGACATTTGAGCGCGAGGGAGTTCACGTCATTTCTAAAGTAGAATTTACTTATCCACAACTATTCAAAGGAGCTATTGTAGAAATTCCTACAATTTGGGGCAAAGAAAAGCTAACTATTCCTCCAAAAATCAAGCCAGGGACTAAGCTAGTTATACCTAACAAAGGATTCCCTGTTCCAGGACGAATGATGCCCGAAGAGCGGGGACAACATTACATTATTATAGATTTGAAATATCCGGACCTCAGATCCGAAGATCATTCTCAAATATTGCAGCAATTACAGACTTTATACGATCCGCGAACTTAACGTTCAAGCATTGTAATCCGATTTATTTTGCTTATAAGTAAAGCATGACAAAAGACATGCTCTTTGAAGACGAAGCTCGCCAGGCTATTTTTGAGGGAGTTAAGATTTTAGCCCGTGCGGTTAAGACTACCCTTGGTCCGACAGGAAGAAACGTTGTCATCAAAAAGGGTAACGGCGCTCCCCATATCACTAAAGATGGGGTAACAGTAGCAAGAGAGGTGTCTCTTGCAGACAAATTTCAAAATCTAGGGGTAGAGCTGGTCCGCGAAGTAGCCAATAAAACAGCCACTGCTGCTGGCGACGGCACTACCACAGCAACTGTGCTTGCTGAGGCCATTCTTGAAAATGGGGCTAAGTTCTTAGCTAGCGGAGTTAATACTACCGAGTTGAAGCGCGGAATTGATTTAGCAGTTAAAGCCGTTGTTGCTCACCTTGATAAAACCTGTAAGAAAATCTCCTCCGAACAAGAGACTATTCAAGTTGCTACCATTTCCGCCAACAACGATACAGAAATTGGAAATTTGCTAGGCAATTTGATCAGCGAAATAGGTGCTAACGGCGTCGCTACCGTAGAAAAAACCGCTGGCACTGAATTACAAATCCAAAAAGTCGAAGGATTGCAAGTCCGAGGAGGCTATTTTAGTCCATATTTCGCCAATAAAGATAACGGAGAAGCCGTTTATGACGATCCTCGTATCTTGATCTATGATGGAAGAATCACTGCAGCCCGAGACCTAATTTTGGGCAATCCCAATGGCTTTTTAGAGAGAGCCCTCATAGACGGAAGGCCTTTAGTCATCATCGCAGAGGGTATTGATGGTGAGGCTTTCCACGCCCTTGTTCTCAACAAGGTTAATGGAGGTCAAAAGATATTGGCAGTGAGAATTCCATTCGATGCCAATAAAATAGCGATTCTTGATGATATCGCCACTCTAACCGGCGGTAAGGTGCTCTCTAGAGAAGCAGGATGCAAACAACTACACAAAGTTGATCTAGACGAGCTTGGAACCGCAGGTAGAATAGTCGCTACCAAGGATATGACATTAATTCTTCGTGGTGGTGGTGACGCAGAGCAAATTACCGCTAAAGTCAATTCCTTGCAAGCTTCTGCCGCTGCAGCCACTTCTGATTATGAGAAGAAAGTTTACAAAGAAAGGGCCGCCAAGCTAAGTAAGGGTATAGCCATCATCAGAGTCGGAGCTGCATCTGAGGTCGAATTAAACGAAAAGTATGATCGCATTGAAGATGCTCTTTATGCGACGCAAGCTGCTGTAGAAGAGGGTATCGTGCCTGGCGGTGGGGTTGCGCTGGCTAGATGTATCAGTGTTGTAGATGCATTGCTTCCTGCGTTGGAAAACGATAACCAGCGAATGGGAGCCAAGATTCTAAGGATGGCCCTAAGTTCTCCGCTTAAACAAATTGCTGAAAACGCTGGATTATCCGGAGATGTCGTGCTTGATAAGGTGCTCTCAAGCACAAGCAGCACCTACGGATACAACGCTCGTTCGGGAGTGTATTGCGATATGTTTGTCGCGGGTATTATCGACCCTGTTAAAGTAGCCAAGGTAGCATTACTTAACGCTGCCAGTGTAGCTGGCCTGGTGCTAACGACAGATGTACTTTTAGTCGAAAGCGATAGGCCGTCTCAGAATTCTAGCAAACTCAATTGAAGCTGGGCTTCGGCTTGACCAGTTAGCGGCTGGTACTTGGCACTTCCCGTGAGTTTCACGTAGGCTCTGCCATGATTTAACAAAATGAGCTTAAAGTTTAATCCCACTTCTGATTTATTTCCCATCGCTAAATTGTCTGCACGGATATTAAGTCGAACACCCATCCTGAATTGGAACCATTCATCACCATACTCCGCTTCCGGGCTTTTTAATCCCAAATTATATTTTTCTTGAAGGGCACCTTTTCTAAGCGCCTCTACATCTGCTTGTGCCCCCCTGTTGACTCCAGGGTTATCCTCTACATCTAGTCTCCAGCTTTCCCAGGAGAAGCGCCCTTCATTTGTTAATCCCAAGGGTCCAATTCGCATAACGTCTATTTTACTACCGATCTGATAAGTAGCTGTTATCTGGCCACCTTTTTCAGGCGGAAGAGATTCTCTCCAGGTTCTATCCCACCAATGATACCCAGAGTCCGATGCTTCTAATTGATAAAGACGCATCTGTCGATCCAAATCAGATGTGCGCGAATATGATTGATCCCAAAAAGTCGCAAGTTGTTGTTTGTAATATCGATTTGCCAGTTTTTCTAACTGAGTATATATTACACCCTGTATCCCCCCATATTCATAATTTATGTGATAGGAGGGTTGTCTTGCATATTCATTCCAATAATTACTACTCTGGTAAGATAAATCAAGTGTAATGCGCAAGTCTAGTCCGGAATCGACCTTTGGCCTTTCCGTAACTCTATCTATTGCTCTAGGTTGTGATGGCTCTGTGTGTGTTTTGGCTGACTTCTGTGAAGCATCCAAACTTGCTAATTCTAATGGTAATTCTTGGGCAAGACAAATATTTGACATAAGTCCAAGTAATATAAGACATATATAACGCAAAGGATCCCATAATGGTTGTAACATAAAGAGGAAGAAATAAAACAACATTTTTGTTAATATCCATCTATGAGACCAGGATACCTAAGATCTGCCTCCTACATGAAAAATAAGAACACAGCCAAACCCTTTAGAGGATTAGGCGGTTTTGGAAAAGGCGCGATGGTCCCACCTCCCTCCGCCACACCATCAACAGCCGCCGGACCTGCAACATACCAAGGTGGGAAGTGGGTGTGCCAAGGAGTAGAACCGCAGCCCGAAGCAGATGGTTATTGGACGTGTTGCCCTTCTGGATGGAAAAAAACTCCGTTTGGTGATAATGTTTCTTGTAAAGGTGAGGAAGGTCTGGTGACTTGTGGACCACTTCCTGAAGGAATGGACCCGGCACAGACAAAATGCTGTGTAGATCAACGCCAATGGACTGCGATCAGTGATCCTAGCGCAGATCCTTGCAGCCTCATCAAAGGGCGTCAAGGTCCTATTACATCTGAGGACATACTAGCACCAGAGTTAGAAATAGAAAGAGAACCTGTTATCACTCCTAAAATGATGATCGCCGGAGGTATTGTTGCTGTAACATTGATTGGCCTTGCATTATTAGCTCGTTAAGAATAGTTTTACAAACAACATATTAGAAAGAGCATGTTGATGCCTGGCTCGTCTGATATGTGTAACTATATCTTTTTTGTTAGCATTAGTGCATTTATTCAAGGTAAAAGCTGAAACCAGGCCGCTTCTATTCAATCCAGCAGCACAACTGCTAATTACATTTTTACCAGCCTTAAGATAGTTAGCTGCAGTAGTAGATGCCTCACAAGCTAACTTTAATGTATCGATAATCTGTTGCGGAGAAAGATTAACCGTGTCATCTAGGGGGATAAACATCTTAATAATAGATGGATTGCTGGTGTATGGTTGATGTTCTTTAGCCGCGTAAATTATCAGACTTATGTCGTGCTCCTTGACAAGATTTGGTATTTCTCTAATACCAACTTGAAAAAGTTTACCCCCCGATGGATGTGTGTAAATTAAGCTCATTATTCCTTGGACTTCATTACTACAAAACCGATGGCAATTAACGCAACCAAAGGCACTCCATATCTAACGGCTTTATTATCAGACCATCCGCCCAACCCATCAGTAGATCCAAATAGTGTTGTTTTAAACCAACCAAAAATATCCGGCATGCCAGAAGATGACGATTCTGTTTCCTCTCTTGGCGTAGCCCGCATAGCAGTCCTGGGTCTTGCGGCTGGTCTTTCTGCTTTATACTCTGACACTAATTCCATTAATTTTTGTTGGTCATCGGGGGCTTTGGTCCTAGGTGGGGCAGAGGATGGAGGTGGGCTTCCTGTATAAGCACTTGGTGGCGCTAACATGGGAACCCTGGTAACCATGGCCGAAGTAGCCGCAGCCTGTTGAGATAATTTTAATAGTTCCGCTTCTTGAGCTGCAGTTGGTCCAATCGGTGCTGATGGCTCTTGTGTTGGAGTCGGTGCTGCTTGCACCTGAGCTTGGGGTTGTGGTTGCGGGGTAGGCTGAGGTTGTTGCTGTTGTTGCTGCTGCACAGGTTGTGACTGCACAATTTGTTTATAGTTAGGATCGTTTCCGCACTCTTCGTGCGTCTCTGTTTCTCCGGGATCACAATCCTCACCTTCGCATGGAGAATTTTCTTGCGTCATTTTTTGGCCTGTCGGACATCTGGAGTCTTGCATATATGGTTGACCTGTTGATGCATCAACAACTCCAGCTACAACAGAGCCACTTGGCGGAGCAGGCGGAGGCACATACATTCCCTTGCCAAATGATCCAAAGCCAGTTTTCTTGGCACTAGCGTGTTTAGGAACCAATCCATGAAATCCAGCAAGATAGCCTGGACGTAGATTTTTCTTCATGTAGTTATTATACAAAAAGTTATCGGGAATTGATATAATTCATAGAAGTAAAACAAAATTAGCTTCCAAAAAAATAGCTGTTTTGTTATCCTAAGTAAAGGAGAAAACTAGATGTATATTCGCCAAAGCTCGACAAGCAATAGATTAGGATCATTTGAAGGCACTGGCTACCGTAGTTTCGGTGAAACTCCAGAACAAGCAGATGCAAGAGCCCAGAATTTTGAGGCACAGGCACTTCAAAAGAGAAGTGACGCTGCTGCAGTAAAAGACTCACCGCTGGCCAACCAGAAACGCACTGAACTGATTAATGCGGCTCTTAGCCTCGAAGCCCAAGCCAGAAGCGCTCGTGCCAGCGCAGCATCCGAACAACGTAAGCTAGATCAAGCTGCCGCCGCAGATCGCGAAAGAAGTCAGGCTATTATCGGAATGTCCACCAACCTTCTCAATGTAGGAGCAAACGTCGGAACTGCCTTTATGCAAGCTGACATGGCTCGTAAAGCAGCCAGAGATGCAGCCAGAGCAGGCGCAGGAGCACCAGCCCCGGTAACTTATGTTACTCAAGGCGGCGGAGGTCTAGGAACAGGAGCTATAGTAGCCATAGTTGGTGGCTTAGCCGCTGTGGTAGTGCTAGTAGTCGTAATGTCCAAAAAGTAATTTTCTGGAAAACAAATATGGCATATATATCTAACCATCTAGGTGATCTAGGACAAGGAATAAGTCAAACTGACGTATTAAACCTGGTCAGCGGCGCAGTCTCCACCGCCGCTAACGTAGGTCTTCAAGTTTATGCTCAAAAAGAAGCAGCCAAAGCCGCTAAACGTCAAGAGAAAATAGATGCAATGTTGGCTGCCCAGCAGCAGCCACATGTAATAGTGCAGCCAGGCAGTGGATCATCTAATTTGATGATAGGCGCTATAGTCGGAGGGGCAGTTTTGCTAGGCCTTTTGGTGTTTGTATTGACTCGTGGAAAAGGATCCTCTCAATCCGGTGGAACTGGTAATGTTTCTTACGATTCGACGGTGACCTCCTCATCCTCTGCGTCGGCCCCCTCCCCAGGCCCTCGACGCATTAAAAAAATCAAAAGAGTTTCACGCCCCAAGCGCACTCGCTAATTTGGTATCATCGAATTATGGATTTAGAAAAGATTTCTTACTCAGAACTTCTCCAGTATATTGATAAGTTGCGCTCTCGGGGTATTTCTGATAATCATCCTGATATGTTAAAAGCAAAATGGAAATTACGAGATTTTCTTAGTAAAAAGAAAAAATCAAACGCCCTTGTGCCGAAACTCAAGAGCGTCAAAACAATTACTTTAAATCAAGTCCCCGAAGAACAAGGTTATAACAAATACGTAATTCTAGGTGTAGCATTTGCCTTGGTAGCAATGTTCTACAAGTTCAAAAATTAACCGCGGCAAATCTTCCAGGCGATCAAGCCACCTAGCGCCGCAGCAACACCTATCCCTGTTGCTACTACCATAAACATTCCAGCCCTGGGTCGGCCATAAGGAGCCGTGACTTTTTCTACACCAAGTCCGGTCACTACAACTTCAGGTTTTATTAGATTCATTAGAACCGCATTATCGCCTTGAACCGAAGTAGCCGGTGCTGCGCCAGGCTTCATGAGCTGCGCAATGTCGATAGTAATTTCTGGGGTTATATTACTTCTGATGATGACCTTAGGGCTGTTAGCACCTCCAACTAAGGCGTTAAGCACATCAGGAAGTCCGCCACCTAGACCACGATTTTTTCTAAATTGTTTATTGGTTGTTCTTATCATGAATCCATTATAACAAAATTATTAAATGATTATGTCAAATCCTCATCTGAGTTTTTTCTGGGACGTTTCTTGACATCATCAACTAATTGCTGAAGTGGGTTTTTTCTGGGTCGTCCTCGCGGCCTCGCGATTTTGTTCGAGGTGACGATAGGCTTTCTAGGGCGGCCCCTTGGGCGCTTCGGTTTTGCTACCGCAGGAGGATTTTTCTTAGGACGACCCCGTGGGCGTTTCTCTTTTTTCGTAACAATTAACTTCTTTGGTCTTCCTCGTCCGCGCAAACTTGGTTTGGTTTTACGACGTAATGGTTCTCCAGCAGATTGCAGAACACGTTTCGCTTGCTTAAGTTGTGCACTTAAAGATCTAGATGGCCTGCCCGGAGTCCTGCCTCCAAACAGTAAACGACGAGCTTTTCTTACTGACATTTCTTTGACTGACTTTACTGGTAGATGCCTGGATTGCTTTGGTTTTCTAACACCGCCTCTAATCAAACGCGGTTTGTTACGCCTAGCTGGATTAAATCTTCTTCTCGGAGCCTCAAAAGACTCAGGCTCTTGTTCCGGCTCAGAATAGAAATTCGGCTCTGAGTAATCGTCATTATCCATATTTTTAACCTCGGGAGGAGTATATCACAACTGGGACTTGAAAAATAATTTAGGAAATTTACAATTAGGACATGACTAAAGAGCTTTCGTTACCAGAACAACAAAAAGCCGCACTTACGTTACATCATCTTTCTGCTAAAAAAGATGAACAGTTGATCTGTTGGTTAACAGAACTTCTTAATCATAAAAAAACAAAAATAGAGGACAATAAGGTTAAAATTGAAGAAATACAACAAATTAATGAAAATATCACAAAAGATATTTATGATGTTGATAGGCATATTCAACAAATTCTCCAAGACACCAAAAATAGTTTAGATATAATACTTAAAAAAATTGTTAGTGATGCGGGAATTGGACCCAAAACACGTATTCAATTATTATTTGAAAACAACGAACCTAAATTAATATTACACGAACAGTAGAACACTTCCCCTTGTTTAATCTAGGTCTTTGGCTACACTACCTTTAGCACCTCGGGAGATCAAAATGCGGGATCGCGAGAAAATGAGATACGTGTTTCCTTGTGGAGAGCGTTTTCTTGTTAAATACAAGCTGATATCTAAAACAGTAGCTGTTCCTGATACTGTATATGATGCCGCAATGCTCGATTTATCAGAAGAAGGAGCCCGATTCCAAGGAGACTTAAACGAAAAGTTTATATATGAATTAGGGACTGGTGCTATCCAGATCGGATGTAATATCTATCTCAATGATAAGATGATTAAAGTATTGGCTAATGCACGTTGGTTCAAGGCGATTTCTCCTGGAGAGTATGAATTCGGACTGCAGTTTAATCTAGGAGAAGAATCTCAGCTTGAGATTCAACGATTTTTAATCCGCCATCAAATTGATACTCGTCGATTCAAGCGAAAGCCGGCCAGCACATGAAAAGAAAATTGGTTCTTATTTTTGAAGACAATCAGTTACTTAGTGTTTCTTTGACAGAACGCGGTCGGCGCAGTCGATTACAGCCAATCGCATCTGATGCCGCGGCAATTAAGGAAGTTAAAGCTACGGTTGTATCTGCGTTGGATACGCTTAGTAAAGCTGAGCCAAAGCCAGTTATAGTAGATACTACAGTAGCCACTACAACAGCTAAGGAAGTGCCGGCGTCGCTTACTCCAGCGGCTGCCAGCAAAGTTGAGCCTCACCAAGAGATGCTCGATCGTCAGCATCAAGAGATGCTCGATCGTCAGGTGGCTATGTTTAATCTAAAATATGTCCCACAAAACACCAATACTTCAGTTACTGCCCTTGATGGTGGGTTTGGGGTGAATGTTAAAACCGAATCATCTACCGAGCCGTCCGGCGAAAGTCTATCCTCTATTGCAACCGAGTTACGCCCTAAGTCTGTATGTGCTAGACCCAAGGTTGTCGAATCTTTGTTTACCCCTAAAGTTGATATAAAAATCAACGAGGATTAAGATCCCATAATGGGGCTCACATCAGTCTTCCAAATAGGCCAAAAAGTTCGCATTAAAGCAGATATTTTGCAAAAATTGATTGAAGCTCATGTCAATAACGCGCATGGCAAACAGCAAATTGCTGATTGGTCACAACCCTTGATCATCAAAGAGCTATCCCCGGCTGGCTGTGGTTTTGATTATTCTTTTCTACCGACTGGCCAAAAAGATCCACGGTATTACCTTCCGGACGATTCTTTGGAATTTTTGCCAACAACTTTGGAAGATTGCAAATGCTCTTCCAGAGATTTGTTCTTCTTTGGACACAAATGCGGAGCAACTCAGAGCCGTCCTTAGCTGGAGATTATGCCATAAAATTGTTATCATGAATATATGTTGAATATTAGAGCCGAGGAAAAAGTTCTAACCTACAAAGTATCTACTAAGTCTGGATCCACTACTCCTTTTGTATTTTCGTTCAAAAACGAATTACCTTTTTGTATCAAGTCCATCAAATGGAATTATAGTATTCCTCCTGGAACAGTGGATTCCAGCGGGTATGGGTGGCCTAAAGTCCCACTAGAAATCACCGTAGATACAATTTGTGAGGAGGAAACTGCCTCTCCGGTTACTTTTACTACCCCTGTTGTTGCTAGGGGGGTTTCTGGGACTGTCAAAAATAGGGCCCACTTGCCTGTAGAACTGTGTATTCAATTTGTTGGATTACTGGTTAGTGGAGACCTTGCAGGGCTTCCAGATCAGCAAATCGCAGCATTCGCTTCGCTGGATTCTTCCCAACGAGGAATGTTGGCTTTACCGCACCTATTAGGGAATAACCCCATGCATTCTCTGCCAGAGAGCAAACCTATGGCTGCCCTACCAGCAAAAGAAAATACAGCAGAAGACAAACTATCCTTGATGATTGGAGATATATTTCAGGCCGCTAAAACTTTAAAGTTACCCATGGAAAATTTACCGCAGCTTGCAGAAGCATTGGTTCAAAAGGGATGGGCCCGCTAAGCTGTGTTAGTTGTTTTTTGATTGAATTGGCAAGATGAACTAACCGGGCAAGAACCGCATCGAGGTTGACGCTCTAAACAGACAAGCTTACTAAATTCAACGAGTTTCCTATGTCTGGAGATAGGCTTATCTGTTCCGATGAGTTGATTGTAAATATTTTTCTTAACTTGGTATTGTGTTTCTTTGGCCATCAAACCTAGACGGCTCAAAACTTTCTCAGAATGATAATCAAAAGGCGCATACCGAGTTTTACCCAGCAAGTATTTGAGATACATCAATGAAGGCTCAGGAAGGACTCCTTCACCAGGAAGTCTGACATTTTTCCGTGTCCAAGAGGCGTAAGAAGGGCGGAAAGGAGTGATCGTTCCTTTTTCCCACGAATTAGGTTTGCCTTGAAGTTGATCTAAAAACGCATTTAAGTCCTTTTCCGGTACATCGTCATCTATATCACAATGGCCGAGAGTATCGAACAAGTTTTGTAAAAAATCTTTGATTGTAGCAGCCAGTTCCCAAGTGTCACAGGTAGCACTGGCCAAACAAAGGACTTCTCTGATATCTCTAAGGGTGGCTACACGAACTTCATTCCAAGAGCTGAATGAGATAGTTTCGGTAGAATCGATTCCCTTAAAAAGACGAATTGAGTGACGCGCGGTTGACCCATTGCATGAATAGCTTATGAGATAATTCATGAGCTTATCTAGCAACGTAAGTTGATGTGGGTGTTCTTTGGCGGACCAGAGACCACGAGGGTCTCCGAGAGAACTTTCAATGCGAGCTATTACAGTCGTTTCCATGCGCTCTCCCAGAAAGGCAAGATTAGCAGAGGAAAGACTTTGCGCAAGTGTCCATGCGTGGAAAATAAAGATAGAAACTATAAGATGTGTGTAATGTCTAAAAAAAGGACTTTTGAAAAAAAAATAATTATTCAAAATTTTAAAGCTATTCGAACCGATCTCCTACTTAAGACTGATAATTTATCGGGAAAAAATGTTAAAGAACTCGCATCTATTATAGTAGAAATTTTCTTTACTCCCAGAGGTTATCGAGCAGACATACAGCTAGTATCTCCAATTATTGTTTGGGATTTTGAGCAAACGTGTGAAATAAAAGGCATCTCAGAAAGTAACCCAGAAGGTGACTTGACTGACAAAAATTTTGCCTCAGAATTAGCAGCAATGCATTTTGTAACAAGGCGTTTATCTAAATTGGGGTGGCAACCAAGCGGAGTGTGGGAAGATCTGTGAGCCTGGCTTTCCTGAGGTTTAAATTTAACAATTTCAATGCTATAACTAGGGAAGATTATGATTAACCAAGAACTAGAGGTTGCACCCGGAGTTTTCTTTTCTGGCCGCAACGGCCATTTCAAATTATTGATTAAATCTACATCTGAGGAGATCGTTGGATGGGACTTCGATGAGATTAAGGCAGATCCACAGGAATGGTATGATAGCTTACGTACTGTAGCGCTTGCAATACAGTACGGACCTAGTATCGCGTTTAAGCGAGTCAAAGAAGCCAAGGCGGAGAAACAAACCCCCGCAGGAACATTATTGTGCAATGTGTGTAATACAAAATTTTTGGTAGGTCCTGGGTATCCATACATCTTTATGGCCAAATTGAACGGTAAAAATTTCTGTGATTATCAATGCAGTGAAATGTGCCACCGATTACGCCGGGAAAGTGTGTTTAAAATGGAATTAGGAGAAAATTTTGTCAATGATTTTCCGAAGGTAGTGTCCCGTATTCCTAAAGAGAAAAACACTTGAAAGATCTATTTGATCGATTATCGTCTTAACAACGGAGTTTAGACAATGAAATGTCCTTCTTGTGGTTCTGATGATGCATATGTGGGACTCTCAAGCATTGATTGCCCCAATAAAACTTGCTTGCATTTCCAGGGCGGTGCTGTTTCTTTGAACTCAACTGCCAAGGCTGCTCCGTTAGTGAGCAGTAATCCGGCAAGGGTTCCAGCAGTGCCGGTGCCTAGCGGATTT
>Ga0315277_10009429_pt1 | contig 12468 bp, 12 predicted proteins | sample YL17G05_15_MG_FD_203695 | JGI IMG/M metagenome (GOLD analysis project Ga0315277, IMG submission 203695) | Sediment microbial communities from Yellowstone Lake, YNP, Wyoming, USA - YL17G05_15 | ecosystem: Environmental > Aquatic > Freshwater > Lake > Sediment | place: USA: Wyoming | collected... | reverse complement strand
CCAACATAAAAACCTCGGAGTTGAATGCATATCATGATGCAGGAATCATTTCTATTACCGCCGGGCTTTGGCTTCAACGGATACACGGTCAGCGCCGGGAGGAATTACTTGCGCCGGATGCTGTTTCCACTGGAGAAAAAAACCCTCTGTTCCCTGGAATATGATATGCCCGATAGGGAAATCCGAGCGGACATTATCGAGAAAGATAATGCCGAACTAATGGCAATCGGGCCATCCGAGATTCAGGATGATTGCTGGCACATCCCGGGGTCCATGCCCGTGCTTTTAACAGCACCGCACGCCGCTGGGCCACGGAGCGACGACGGGGTGAGCGATCTCGTATTCCGTGCTCAAACTGGTACCGGAGCACACGCCGTACTAGCGACCATCTCGCGGAAGATCCTTGATCTCAACAACATTTCATTGGCTGCGGAACCTTTTTTCGAGAAAATCCAAGATCTTATCGACCACGGCGTGAAGCTGCTTGTTGACGTGCATTCGATGAATGGAAAAGCGGGTCATGACATCGAGATCGGTTCGTTATGTGGTGACACGCTTTCTTTGCGAAAGCGTGACATTATGAAGGAAATGTTTGAAAAATCAGGATTCAAGGTGGCCGTTGATCTCAAATGGATCGGCGGCGCCGTCGTCGGCATCTTCAGCAAGGATATCGAAACTGTTCAGATTGAAATCTCCCGGCAAATCATCCGGAACGATGAGGTCGTGAATATTTTATGTGCGATCGTGAACGCCCTCGAAAAACAAACTCGAATCCAAAATTAGAGGTGTGAAAGTATGAGAGACTTTGATCGAGCACTTCCGGGCTTCTTGGCGGACGTTTTATCTCGTCCCACGGAGATCCAAAAGACGCCATGGCAACCTGTTTTCACGATATCTCAACTTTCGGAAATAATAAAGCTTGCGAGCGATGTTTTTTTAAAACAGCCGAATTATATAGCGCTCAGTGAAAAGTTTTCGGATATTGCTTTCGTTGGCGACACGCACGGCGATGTCGTGACGACATCCCGTATTTTAAAAGGATTTTTGGAGGGAAAAGTGGAAAGCATCGTTTTTCTCGGCGATTACGTGGATCGAGGCACTCGTTCCCTCGTGAACATCGTGCTCGTAACAGCGATGGCCTTGGCGTGGCCTGATAACGTCATCGTGTTGCGGGGAAATCACGAGGACTGGGAAGTGAATGCGGGTTTCGGGTTCCAGGTCGAGCTAGCCCGGACGTACCCATCTGACGAGGATTTCGACCGTGTGCAAGCCTTGGTTGATCGACTGTATAATATGCTTTCCATTGCCGTGCTCTCGCCGCGCGGCTCTATCGGGTTCCATGCGGGCATTCCGAAGGGTATGGCTAGCGTTGCCGAGCTCAACAAAGTTCCCAAGCCACATACCAGCATTACCATGATCCAAGACGCGACTGAGCTGAAAAAACTTTACAGCTTCTTCATGCAAGTGCGCTGGAACGACCCCCGGGAGGAGCAGCAGGGGGATTTCATTCTTCGTTCCGGGGGCCTGATATCTGGACGTTCGATGCGCGTGCGGTGGATCCGTTCCTGGCCAATAGCGGCGCCAGACGTATCATCCGCGCTCACGAGTCGTCGAGGGGGCATTCCAAAAAATGTTCGGCGGTAAATTGCTGCACGTGTTTTCGGCCGAACCATATTTCAACCAAATCCTTGCTGGGCGCGTGATCTATGAGCGTCTGGATGGGAAAACGATGCTTTGCGACCTTGATTTAGAACCTGTTGAGGAAATTATTTAAGATCTTGATGATATTGGGTTTGAAAAACGAAAAAAAAGCCCGAACAATTTTGCAGATAAAATGATGGTGATCATTTAACGCGTGATGGTTATTTGGTCCATCTTTTCCTTCATTTTTTTGATTTCGGGTTTTTCAAAGTGTTTTTGTATCGGTTCCAACAAATTAATGATCGCGGTGGCCACGGCTGTTTTCAAGTCCATGGGATGCAGCGCTCCAGCGGCAAAATCATCGGCGAGTGCTGCGTAGGACTCGTACGTCTTGTTCCCGCCGTATTTCTCGGGTCGCGTGATCTCCAGCACGGATTTCTCGTTGCGAAATATCAAGCTCTTGGCCCAATCGAGCACCGGGTTGAACTCGATTTCTTTCTCTGGACAGAAAGCTTTTTGCAGTTTTTTCTTGATCAGGTCCGGTTCGTCGGTCACGAAGATGGCCGAATCGGGAATGCTCTTGGACATTTTCATGCTGCTCCACAATTCCTGCAAGTTTTCCTTCGGAACCGGCCACTGCGACGGTTTTTGCAAGCCAAGCAACAAATGGTGATGTACCGCGACGGGCTTGATGATTTCGCCCTTTGCATTTAATAATGGCTTGATCTTAAGCTTGTTGCCGACCTCGCGGGCGATCACTTGGGCTTTCCGCTGGTCGAGGCCCGCATGGGCCAAATTTATGCCTTGGAAGAATATGTCGGCGACTTGCATGGGCGGGTAAATCAATTTTGCGAAATCGATATTCTCGCCTTCTTTCCGGCCCATGATCGTGGTGCTACGGATGATGCGGTTCAGCGTCGTGTGCTTGGAAACCTCGATCACGGTCGCCCAGTAATCGTCGGCATTGTGGTAAAGATCGGTGCCGAGAACGAACTTGACATTGTCTGGATCCCCGCCAACCGCTTTTAAACTGGCCTTGAGACCTTCCTTGAAATAGTTACTGGCTTCCTTGATGACTTCCCGGTCACCGCCGAGCTTGTCGTTGATCCAAGAATGCCAATCGGCGAGAAAAATGGAACAAGTGACACCCGCATCCATAAAGTCCTTAATTTTACCCATGCACATCAAACCCGTGCCGATATGGATGCGACCGCTGATTTCAAACCCGATGTAATGCTTGATTGGCTCGTTAGTTTCTAGCAATGCAACAAGGTCATCCTCTCCGAGGATTTCTTCCGTGTTTTTCTTTATCAGTGCCAATCGTTCTTCAGTCGATTTCGCCATGATTATGCTTATGTGACCGAATTAATAACTACTTTGAACGCGCGGGTCGATTCCGATAATATTGGATGAATGAAGTATTTTTTTATTTCATTCCATTCAAAAAACCTCTTGTTAAGGACTATTTCGCTGTTTTATCAATGTGTATTTAATCCGGGATTTCACTTCATGTTTGAAGCAAGTTTACAAGTAGCAAAAGGGTTCGTCTTCTGTAACGTTCGAAAACTTGTGAATCGCAAATGAAGGCACCCGGATATGAAGACGGAAAATAATTGACCCCGTCTTTCCCTCGCGGAATATCCAAGTGTTAGATGGATCCTGCTTTTCGTCTGGTTTACATGATCCCTCGGAACAGGGTATAATCAGAACCTGGAAATCCCCTGTAGAGGAATCGGATGCGTTCCTTAAAGGTGGCAATAATTTTAGCCGCGTTAATAAAATAACATGTTGAATCTGATCTGCGATGGAAACCGATTAAGGGATCACGGATTATGAAAGCAATTTCAAAAATACAAAGTGGGTTTGAAAGTTGCTTAAAAGCATCTTCAGATCAGATTGTACCCGTGGATCCTATTTTGTTTCATTGTTTAGGTGATAGTAGACACGAGGTGTTAAAACCATGGTCGGAATGTTTGAAGAAGTATTGCTCATGTCGATAGCACTCTCTTTCGAGAAAGCTGACTTCGGCATGGAAAAAGATGACTTGAAAATCATAGCCCGGAATTTCTCGGAGCTGTCGAACGAACTGGAACGATCGTCTGAACAGGCTGATATCGTAGTTTTTAACAGTTTTTGCCTGTTGTTATCGGACATCAAGTCGAAAATGCTTGTTTTGTTGAGCAAAGGATTCCTCGAATTTGCTAACGTGGATAGCACGGACCTCGTTCGCATATCACGAAGAGGTTGGTCTTTTCTCGAGCGAGTCGCGAAAAAGGATTTTTACGTTGCTTGCAGTTCCATGCAGTTGATGTCCGGTGGAACGCTTGTCGACGTGATCCAAGCCGCCGCGATTGCTGCGACGATGGCGTCGTCACCAGAAATCTTCAGTCAAAGTGAAAGCAACAGTATAGTATTTACGAGTAGCCATGTAACGGACGAGCCGGATAAAGACAAGAAAGAAAATAAAAGCAAGAGCAATGAAAAGAAGCGCCCCTCAGGCAAGCAACGTTGAGCACCAACATGAATAAAAACTAGAAATCACATACGCCTTTTCGTTCATGCCGTACCAATTCACGCTGGAACGTATGCTCGACGAACAAGTTAAAGGTCAAAGAATGACATGTTTCTAGCATATGGGGCGTTATTTAGTAAAAGCAAGATGCGAAAGGTCAATTCCCGCAAGAAGCAATTAACAGGTCCGAACAAAAAAACCCTTATACTTAAAATAAGGAAAATGAAAAATATTACTTACGACGATAGACTAACATCGAAACATGTTGATTAAAAAGGGTTTGTGATGGCAGATAAACTGTATTCTCTCGACAAGATCTTATATCATTATGATGACCCGTTCATCGATCCGTGGGAATTCAACCAGGATGCAGCTAATAACGCAGCAATCGAGAGTATTTTTTTCACGCTCAAAGGAAACAAAGACCCGAACAGCATATATGCAATCCAAGTTAGAGCTGATAAATTAAGTATCACGGATCTTGGTTTTTTTGGAGTGGGCAGTAAGTCTAAGATTAAACCACGTGTTTCCGAAAAACAGATTAGCCCGCTATCGAAAATCGATGATGATTCCAAACAAGAAGTGCTATTCCAGATCGACAAGGGCACCCAAGGTGGTCTAATCCGCGTTGGCTTCAAGGTTAAGAAACAAAAGGCCTGCGACTGCCTAACATTCCATGACTTGCTCGCCTTCTTCTTGCTAATGCGATCGCGCCTTTTTGGCACGAGCGAGATTTACGACTTTTTGCGGAAATATTTCGGAAAATTTGGCAGCGATCAAGCCGAAGAAATAAAACGCGGTTCGGTGTATTACAATTTTCTTTCCAAATACATCAGCAAGGGCTTTTTCGAGGTCTTTGCATCTGGTGGTTGTCAAAACACGCATTGCGCGAAAGCATTTGATATCCACTTCTACGTCGAAGCAGATGAAAAGGGCCAAATGAAAGGGAAGGAAAATTGGGTTTCCATTCCGTCTGGTACCAATTTAACATTCGATTATGATTTATCGAGCAAAGCCGATGCTGACAGGTTCGGCAAGCGAGGCCTATGCAGGATCAAGTACAAGCGCGGTGGCGCATCCGTGATGGCATGCGCCTCTTGCAATGCCGGATTTGACCCCCGTGCATGTGAAGTTGAGTTTCTGACCGCAACAACGAAAGAATTTTACGACAGCGTGTATCAAAACAAGTACATCGATATCGATTCACATTTACTCGTTCCGACACCGGCAGCCATCAATGAATTCAAGAAACGGATCGATCGTGCGATTGAAATCGAAGGCATTCGCGATTTGCTTAAAAATGTTTTTAAAACGGAATGTTCCTACCATTCCGTTTTAACAGAATTGTTTTCAAAATATGAATGACGAGGTGACAGATTTATGATGGGTATATTTGAAGAGGCGCTTCTCTTATCGATGGCGAAAGTATACGAGGGCGCCCCGTTCAAGATGGACAAGAAGAATCTAAGGAGCATATCCCAGAGTTTCTCGGAATCGATGAGCGACCTGGAATCATCATCGGAGGACGTGCAATTTCTCAATTCTTTTTGCTTGCCCTTGTCGGATTTCGAGTCGAAAATGCTGCTTTTACTTGACAAGGGCTATTTAGAATATATGGCTGATAATAGCACGGAGTTCATGCAAATCTCCAACAGGGGATGGTCATTTCTCAAAAATATCTCGCAAAAAGCGTTTTACGGTTCAATCTTTAAATCCAATACACAATTACAAGGTATCATTGCGGAGAGAAGCCATACCAAGCTGCAACCCCCAATAGACATGCCTTTTCAAGAAGCGAATTCACTTTTTACATTCACAAGTACCGAAAACGAGCCGGAAAATAAACAATCGACCAAGAAAGGAAAGGGGAAAGGGAAAAAAGGTAAAGAAAATAAATGAAATCGGTCCGCGAGAATTTGATAATCTAAGATCTTGTTTTCTTTAAATCATCAATGTTTTCTTAGTCTTAGTATTTCATTTCTTGAGTTTACAAGATAGCCTTAAATATTTTTGTGAAAGAAGGATCCAAGACTTGGCGTGGCAACGCGTGATGGCAGGGAAAAATCGTTAGGGGGAACAAATCGGTTTCAGGCGAATCGCGGTCTTTAATTTGAAGACCGGAATTAACTCGGGTGCCACTGTTTCTGGATAATCAAGTTGGAGCGCTTCATTTTTTGAACCAGGCATCTTGATGGAGATCACGTGGATCCCGCGCAACATGTCTATTAATTCTTCGTAACTGGTTGAAATGCCTTTTCTATCAAGTTTCAAGACTTTCCCCCTGCTCGAAAAGCCTTAAGAAAACTGAGAATATATTGATTAACTTGTAAACTCAAGATTTAAATAATTTATCTTTGATCCTTTCCAAAATATTATTATTCCAATAAAAGAGATTATTTTCATCGTCGATCAAAACTTGCGCATCAAGGCGTATTTTTTGAAGGAGCTTTTCAAGATTAACTGGTTTTAATTGGAGATATTCTCGCAATTGAATCAGATCATAGGCATATTTTTGGTTTTCACCTTGTGCGAGTACTGCATATACATGTCCAGTATTTTTATGGACGGTAAAAAGAATTCCCGTGGCGATCTTTCTGTTCTCTCCAAGTAATTCAACTAAGGTGCACAATAATATTGCAAGATTGATGCAATTTCCTTCTCCTTTTAATAAAGTCATTTCTGGGGGATTTACTTCTTGAAGATTATTTAATTCATACGCCCCAAAGCATTGTTCCACGATTCTGAAGTTCTCGTAATCATTCATGGAGTTTATACTTTGAACATAAGATCGCATCTCCCTTAATTTTGTCAAGGATATGGCAAAACTACGAACTATAGCATCGCAAGAAATTGTTTGTTCGAAGGTGTTCCTAAAAGAATTGAGAAACATAAGAAACAAGGTATGAGCCTTCTTGAACTCGTTACTGTCATATCGAGGCGTGATGAGATCTATATTTACTACCCATAATGCCCCATATTTCACCAAATTCAGTTTTTTCAAAGGTATTTTTACATTTGATCTTCTTGGATCATTCGTTAATACAGAACTGTGCCAAGCCATTTGGTTATAGGTTCCTATTGTAACATCTTGTGATTCTGCGATTTTCTTATCATCCATCCAAAGAAATGCCTTTGCTTCGTGTGCCTTGAGCGGAGACAGCGTTTTAAATTTATCATCGTCGAATTTGAGCCACCAATTAAATATGTTGATTTCTCCGGCGTTAATTTTTAACTTTTGTTTTGAACGGGCAATAATCTCATTCCCGCTAAACAATTCCACCTTAAATTCAACATCGATGGATATATTCCTGTCGTTTTTTACACGCGTCCTAAATAAAGGGGGAAAATCGCTAGCAAGCTTGCCAATCGAGTCTTCTAAATTAGATGGTAACTTGTCCTCGTTAATTTTATCAGCGTTAATTTCCTTGTTGATTGGTTCAAGTGTATTATACACCTTCAGAAAAATAGGTAGAATCAATTGCGTTACTGCTGTAATGGTAGGCTTATCCTCGCATCCTGATGTGGTGATATTAGCAGGCTCAATCTGGACATATAGCTCAGTGAACTTGGAGTATAAATCTAATTCACGCTCCTGGAAAATATTCTCATAGTTTTTTGCCAAATTAGAAAAAATATCTTCTTGACACGGGTCATCATGTATCACGTTCAATTTATCTTTCAATTCGGGAATTGAGTAGGCAATTCGTTTCTTTTGACATCCAATATCGATTGCCTCAAATACATCAGGTTGTTTTTGGAATTGAATGAAGATATCAAAGTCTATAACTTTAGTGCGATTATTACGCCTCCTAATTACGACATTGATTAAATATAAAAAATGGTAATCAAAAACAACTCGCCATTGTTCTCGTTCTCTTGGATTAAACTTGATAGTCTGTCCAGAAATTATTTTATGGCACTTTTCTAATATTGCATTGAAATTGGCGATGATGATACGTGGTAAGCGTTTTTTTTTCTCAAGTTTAATATTTTCATTTAGAAGATTAATTTGTTTCATGAAAAAATCTTCGAGCATCGAGCGTCTATCGGCAGTCATTTTTTAAATCCTTCACCCAGTATTTAATCGATTATTGTCCATTTACTCTCTACTATACAAGGTTCCATCCATGAAAATTGCGCAAGTCTCGATATACATGTCTGATTTCCGTTCTCTTGCATTCGCTGGTCTATATACGGTGTATAGCTTTGCTGCTTTCCGGATACGTGCAATAATGAGTATGTTTGGATTGGAAATCCGCTCTAAAATGCTATAAATGCGCTTGGGAACAGCAATATATAGCTGGTATTCAGAAATTTTATCTTTTAACACGCAAAATGTCAATTCTTGATCTGGAAAACTTTCTTGGATAAATGTCGGTTCAATTTGGGCTGTAACTTCTATCTTTCCCATGATTACATGGTAGGTACCTTCAAACCGATTTAGAATTTCACCCTTTGTTATGAATTCTTGAACCGTATGAAAAGATCCTTGCTGGTTAGATTTCAATAATTTTGCCGATGAATAGCTCATATCTACGGGTGAAATCAAACTCAACATGCTTGAATTAAGTAATTGCTTATCGATCTTACCCGGAAAAACATTATTTACCGAGATTCCTAAGCAAAGCGATTTTTCTATGGCAGGATTAATTGTGAGTTCTAAATTTATTGAATATAATAGCGAGAAAAACAACTCTTTTATCATGGGCTCGTGATAATAGCGTTCCAATATATTTTGCATATCTGGCGATTTTAATTCCTCTTTAAGTTTTTCTTCAGGGCTCATACCTTCTTCTGGCTTTCCTTCTTCTGGCTCTCCCTCGGATGCTTCGTGTTCGAGAACATCGCCGCTTTTTTCCATGGATTTCTGATTAGATTTATCCAGTTTCTTACCTGCCATTATGATACCACCTTTCTTTTCAAAATTATGGTCAATTCTTTATTTTTTAGTAGATTCTTTATCATTTTTGTTTCCATTGTCGGATACGATCTTAAATAGGAGCGGTGTAGGTTTCGGGGCCAATTCACCGAGAATGATGAACTCGTCAGGATCCAGCCGGGAAGACAAGCCCGATTCTATGCCCAGTGCTTCCATATAGACCTTTTCTTCCAAATACGCGTTCTCGTTTCCTAATATCTTCGTGCGCATCATGTACAAGAGATCTTTATGCATGCGCGACGGGGCTGACGATAGTCCAACAAAACCAATCTTGAATGTACACGACCGAGATATTGCATCCATGATGATTTCACGCGTGTTTGAATGAACCGTTTCCTCGTAATTCATAATGGGAGCTGGGCAATACTTGTCTAAATTGTCGATAATTATGATTAAATTTAAATCTTTGACCGGCTCCTTGTTTTTACTGATGTTTCGTTTTTTAGCGGGATCCTTTTCATTTTCTACCTTTCGGTTGATGTCGTTCTCTATTCTTTTTTGCTTGGTCCTCCGAATAGCTTCAAAAAAGATCTCTTGCATGATGAAGTAAACATCGTTATCTTGTTCCTTGTTCTTAGTAAACTCCCTCGTGAAATCACAAACCGTGATTTGCTTTGGTCGAGTAATGGTCGTCGTTGTAGCAAAACGGCGCTTCAGTTTTTCAATTAATCCTGAACTTATGCCATCTTTTAGAGTTTGCAGTTGGTTCCATGCAATTTTCTTGAATCTTAATTTTTCGGATAACTCCTTATACTCTTGAGAAGAGAGCGATGAACTAAGCTGGTTCAATATTTCCTGGTCATCCATGTATTCCGGCCCAAATCCATTGCTTAAATCGAGGCGTAACTCCTTTAACGAGCGAATGTTAAGCTTATTGGCCGAGATCTCGGTTTTTTCCAACAAATCTGCATAATAGCCTGTTGGATCCAAAATCAGCACGGAATAATCACATGTTTTACATGAAATGAGTTGCGATACAATTATTTTGACGAGTTCTCCCTTATTCATCCCGCGCGAACCCAATAGCAGCAAATTACTGTCGAAAATTTTCGTGGGGTTAAGTTGGATGTTTATTTCCTTTAAAAAATTGTTGTATTCTATCTTTCCTTTGTACTTTTTTTCTAAATTTTCATGCTGGCCAAGAATTTGCATATTTCCAAGCGAAATCTGTTGTTGTTTATCAACTTGATCTTCTTTCAAAACCTGGTTATCTTCTATGGGAAAATACATATCTTGATCCTTTTTCAAAAGAAGACATGCTTGATCATTCGGTGAAATCGGAGAATTCAGTTTGTTGTCGATGATTGAACAATAAACTATCTTAACAGCAAATCTATAATCCTCCGGGTAAAATTCTTGAGATCCTCTGAATTTATGTTCCATATCAAACTGTTCTTTTGACATGTATGCAATTTTTCTTACTTGCAATAATATTTTCTCGCCCTTTTCCTTAGATAATCGATCCACCTTAAGAATATCATAATAGGAAGGAGAATATGGAATAACGGCCGATTCAAGCAATCTATCTTCTCTGAAGAAACTTAGTGGGGGTAAAAGCACTCCCGCCGTATTCAAATCAGAATAGAATACTTTTCCAATGCAGGTGTTCTCGTTTGTTTTACTCATAAGAATTATTCACTCTTCATATCAATTCTCCTGAGATCGTCAAACCCGTTTCTTTCTCGATGGTAACGAGATACTTTTTCGTGCTGAATTTCGCGCCGCGCAATTTCTTTATTCTAAAGAATTTTATGTACTCGCCGCTTTTTTCCTCGTAATTCATTTCAAAAACACCCCGGGCGATGAAGTCTTCATTCTTAAACTTTGGTGTTCCTTCTTTATCTGCCTCTGCGGGGAAAAAAGTGACCAGCCCTTGAGGTTCGAAATTATTTTTGATCATGAGCATCGTTTTTCTAACTCTTGTCTCGGGAAGGACTTTATTTTCATCACCGAGTGCTTCGAGGGATAACAATGCCGTGATTGAATCAATCACGACATTTGCTTTCACTTCTCTTTCATCCTCGAATTTATTTGCAAAGCGTAACACGGCTGATTGGATGGTAGTCATTAAGGAATCAAAAGATTCGGTTTTAATAGTATCGATGTTAATAAACTCTATATTGTATTTCGAAAGAGACTTAATATCTTCATTACTTTCTTCTAAATCCTTCGCGGGTGGGTTTTTAGTAACTGTATCTATTATGAGCAATCTGCCTTTTTTTTCTTTATTCAACAGATCGCATACATTCCACGGGTCAAAACTTTTAAAATCTTTTATGAGATTGGTCCAAGATTCTTCAAAGCTTATATATACGCCTGGAACATTGTCAAATCTTATACGATCGATCAAATATTGCATACAAAACAAGCTTTTTCCCGAACCTGCCGGTCCTGCCACGAGCACCGTCGTTTTCTGCATAACTTCCTTGATAGCATCCTGAAATTCTGCATTCCCGAGCCATGCTTTCCTAAGGTTTCTATATTCCTCATCCGTAATATGCTTTTTTGGTGTGTTCTTCTCAGTTAGTTGTTTTTCTTCAGAATCTTGAGGTATTTCAATTATTTCTTTTACTTTTTTTACCAAGATCAATCCCCTTAATTACATGTCGTATCTAAACAATTTCTCGTGAACGGATTAAGAAATTGAACACATCTGGTGTCAATAATAATGGCAAATCTGGAACATTTGTCAAGGTAAGGATATCCTTGGGCAATAGACCACTTATTAGCGAATTCTGGGTAATGCCAGAAATTTTCAAGAGTTTGAAAAAATAAAAGTTATTTTTCTTGATATTACCCTCGAACACGCCGTCAATTTTGACCATGCTGAGATTATTTCCTAAAACATTTGCTTCTTGAAATTCAATAACGCTGTCTGACATTTGGATGATCTTTTGAATTTCCGGTTCCGGTATCATCTTCTTCTGGATAATATTAAATATGATGCGATTCTTTGGCTTTTTCCAGATGAGATCATTATATGTTTTTTGTAAAAAGCTGAATGCCCTCGCAGCTTCAACTTGCACGTAGAGCCCACTATAGGAATTGAGAATCACGATCGCGGGGACACTAACTATCGGTACATCTTTTAACAAAAATGCTTTGTCAAATTCCTTTATGTTCTGTAACATTTCCGAGAGTTGATTCACGCTCATTATGTCTTTAACGATACGATCCGCATCTTTAATGTTATTTGTTTCCCCGCCCGCAGCATTGATATAATTCATCATTTTGAACTTGTCCATTTCATAATGAAAGTGCCATTTTAGTGTATCCGCTTCGGGAGAAGAATTTATTCCATTAATCGTTATTTTGTCATGCCATTCACTATCCTCTTTAAAAGATTCAGGATTTAGTTTATCCACATTCAAACCAC
>Ga0315277_10009428_pt1 | contig 12468 bp, 16 predicted proteins | sample YL17G05_15_MG_FD_203695 | JGI IMG/M metagenome (GOLD analysis project Ga0315277, IMG submission 203695) | Sediment microbial communities from Yellowstone Lake, YNP, Wyoming, USA - YL17G05_15 | ecosystem: Environmental > Aquatic > Freshwater > Lake > Sediment | place: USA: Wyoming | collected... | reverse complement strand
AAGGGTGACCTAGATGAGATCAAAAGTTAATGAAAAAATGCCTCGTGATTAAAGACCAATCACGTCAGACCACTTGTTAATTTTCTCGTAGCACTTTATCCAGCGCATCGGCAAAATACGCGGCATTCTTCGCAATTCCTTTGAGCTGTTCTAGCGTTCCAACGCGAACGAGAGCGTTCTTTGCACGTCGCAACATCCTTTTGTCCGTTATCGTTAACAGCCCATTGTCACCTTCGCTAGCTGGTTGCCGTGGCTTACCAAGGTCAGACGAGAAGCCCACACCATCCCGCAATATGGCGTAAAGAATACGTCCCATCTTGGCCGCGGTGATGCTAAATGCGAGCTTCATGCCCCGGTGGCGCTTTCGTAGCATCGTGTGATCCGCATATGATTTCAAAGCCGATTCTTGCCGGGTTGCGATGCATACCACTTTCGCAGCGTTAAAAAGAATGGTTCTAATGAACTTGTTTGATTTCCTGTTCACGTGACACGAATATACCTTCTTGTCCGTCGCCATTATTCTTGGGCTGCAACCACAATACGAGAGGAAGCTTCTAACGTCGCAGAAACGCATCACGTCCCCGATCTCTGCGACGAGCCACGCAGCCGTATAGGGAGATACACCAGGAATGGATGATATGTTGTGAATTCTCTGCCTCAGGCCAGGTCTTGAACAGATGATCCTGTCGATCTCGACGGAAAGCATTGCTTTCCTCGTGGTCTTGAACTCAAGCTCGACCATGTCTTGTCGAACTAAGGCGAGTTGCCCCGGCGATAGCTTGATGTCGAAAAATGGTTCCAGCTTTGGTTTGTTACGTGTCACGATCGACACATGGTCGGGTACTGGGCTATCCTTTCCCACGCACCTTTCGTAATACGTGCCAATGGTGTCGTCGTGGTTCGTGAGCTGGTAGACGAAGTCCCGGCTCCAGTTTGCGTTAAAGTCGAGCCCGACCGGACGAAAGCCACCTCGGTCAAGTGTTTTCTTGATGCGATTCTTGAGACGCGTGCGTTCTTTCTCGACTTGCATGGCTGACCGGAACAAGGCTCGCATGTCTTCCAAGGGCACGTTGATTTCATGACCGCTCTTGAGTAGCCCCGCAGCAGCATACCGAGCCAGTGTTTTCGCATCCGCGGCATCGAACTTCTGTCGTCCAGGAATTCCTGCAACGTCCGGTGGGCTAGCAATGATGATAGCATAGTGCCACTGTGCATCCCGCTTCTTTTCATCGAGGAATGTAACGATCACGTGATGGTATATGTTCGTCGCTTCCATTGAAAAAGAGATGGGCTTGTATTTGCGAGTGAAGCCCCAGAAATGACCTAGTCCTGCTGGCGTGGTCGCGAACACCTCTTCCACGACCTTCTCAATCCCCGAATCGTCTTTCCCGACGATTGCAATTGTGATCTGGTGCTTGTGAACGTCGATGCCACAGTGGAACAGCGTGTTATCCAGATCTTCCGAAAATTCAAATTCAACCGATGTCATGTATTTTTCGCCTATTTGGTTTCATTTAGGTGCTTGCATCGGCCGCTCCGCTGGGATGGTCGTGATTCCGACGCGGCAGCCGGTTTCTCACTTTTCATCCCTTCCGGGGGGCCGATGCAAGCTTTGTCTTCCACGTTTTTTGGTGAAAGGCCGCGTTGAAACTGCCAGGCGACTTTCCCGGGTCTGAGCCCAGTTTTTATCTAGAGGATCGTGAGTGGTGCTGTCCTAGTGGTCTCGAGTTGGGAAGGGTTGCAACTCGGTCATCGCCTTGCCAATTTTTTTCAAAGGTGTTACTCGTGAGAGTCCACCGCAAAGAGAGCTTGACTTGGACATTTCCAACGCGGCAAGGTTGCCGAATGAACGATTCTTTTTAAGGTGGAATACTAAAAATCTGGTAAGTCTTCCAGAATCCCCTGGATAATATACAGCGGTAACTCTAGCATATACAAGCCTGAGAACGCCTACGCAAAACAATCAACATTGAAAATTAAGATAAAAAGAGAACACTAGAGACCAAAACCGTAGTTCTTATTGGAAATAAGTGCTAGACAAAATTAGTCTGACGCTGAAGATGCTTATTCATAATTTTAAACAAATAACCCTAAGAATAACAATCCTAATGAAAGAGTATGAATATGGAAGAGAAACGAAATTCTATATCCAATAATACTGTTCATTCTAAAAACGTACTTCTTCTTCGAGTTGGCGCCGATGTGAACTATGGTGGATTTCACAGTCCGATTTTTGAAGACAAGTCCTTTCGATTTATCCCAATTCCTGATTGTAATGTCCTAAAAGAACATCGAATCTCCTATCAAGATTATAAATGGGCTGATGAGAATATAGCAAATTATTTGCCTGATATGATTAAAAGAAAAGGAAGCAAACAAATCGGGGATCGGCAAAAAAATTATTATCCATGGTTTGTCCATGATGACCCGGAATTCAGAACCTATACATACGGCTCACCAATTAAAACTTATAAGGGGAAAATAGAGAAAAATTATAGGGGTTTATGCAAACTTGATAAGGATTATTTATTAATTTTCTATGCAGACTTTTCTGCTCATGATCCGAATTTAAGAGTGCAACTTGATGGATTTTATATGTTTGCCTATTTCATCATTGAGCGACCGGCGATAGAATATCAGAACCAAGACGACTTACCTGGAAACCTAAAAAAACGCATAGCAGAAAACCATCATGTTTTGCACGGTTGGCATAACCAAGTCGTTGCTTTAGGTGATATGACTCGAAGCCGTGTATTCAAGAAAGCTGTGCTCTTAAGTCTAAAATCTCGGGATTTAAAAGGCCAAAATTACTTTCCTTGTCAAGAAATTCAAGATAAATTTCATTACAAAAAATCGCTTAATTTATCATCGTTACGAACTCTTGATGATTCCGTGAGCTTAGAGAGTGTCAAAAATTTATTGGATAGAGCTAGTTCTTGAGATGAACTCGAATAAATGACGAAAAAGAATCTTGATCTTAAAGAATTACTTAATCCTGAGCCTATAGATTTTGAAAGCATATATTTGGAATTACAGAAGGCCGCAAATGATTTATTGGAAAATAAAAACGCATTGGGACATCGAAAGTATCGTCTATATTCATATAATGCTTATGGCCATTCTCAAGCCACTAACAAAGAAATGGTAATAGCGCCAATAATGAATCCAAATATCGCAGGGAAAATTCCAACGATCTTTAGCTGCAAACCTAAATTTCGAGTAACTCTCGAACCTGGTGATGTCATTTTCTGCTTTCCAAAAACAAATAGAATAACTTTTGATGAACGTGTTATCACGCTTGTCATGATTATTATTAAAAAAGTGGAATTTCAGTATGCATTTACTCAATTTCCTTTCAAATCTACGAAATATACCCAGTCTTCGCTCGTTAATGGAGAAATAATCTACCAATATGGTGATATAACGGCGACGTTTGAAAATACTACGTGGCAATACACAGGGCGAACTCACGGGACGCCTCATAGAAATCGCCCAGAGGAACCAATTTTACTTTTTAGCGCACCAGATTGCAAGTACCAGAATATCATTTATCCAGATATTTTTATTCCTAAAGCAAAGCTCTCTTGTAATGGATGCATTCATTATAAAAAGAAAAATCCTGCGACATCAAACCCATGTTTCATGCGCGATGGTAGATGGCAATATGATATCCTTTTCAAATATGGCCTCGTAGGATGCTGTGATGCCGCTATCCCCAAGGAGTTCCGCAGTTTTTACCTTGGAGGCGAAGGTATGTCACTATCCGATTTTCAAGATTTATTAGATATTGGCAAGAAAAGGTTGAATTTCAACGAGCGAAATTATTCCGATGACGAGCTTGATGCCCGAGGTCCCGAAATTTTGAAAAGCTTGCGTAACTATGCTCACATTATGAGTTTGACACCACGCCTTTAATTTTTTCGATCAACAACTCCTTTATTCCTTCTGACTATCTCACCGACGAATTGCATCTCAAGAAACATATCCTTGACGCTGTGGCCAAGAATTTTCATAATGTCATTGATTTTACTGTAGTAGATGCCGGGAATCCTGATTTCCCTACTTGGAAACATCGTGTTGCGGCTGCTCTTCACAACGGGAAGCTCGAAGGCATTTTTTTGCACGATGTAGAATTGCACGCCTATAAGTTGAATCGAACTACGTGAAGGCAGCAGCCCCCGCAAAGATCACGTGGCACGTGGAGCCCAGTTCTCTATGATTCTATTTTCAATATTTTATAATCTGATTCACGTGCCGGGTCATCGATTTGTTGAACGAAGACTGGCTGAAAGACGAACAATGGATACCCGAAGAGTTTGAATTCTTTGGAGGTGAAATACATGAAACGAGAAAGAGTAAAAGAATCGAAGAGCAGTAATGTTGGAAGTCATGGTCGAACGATCGCCGGAATCAGGATATTGAAACCATCATACGAACCAAAGATCGAATGGTTAAAGGAGGGAAAAAATGAGGGTGTCGCTAAAGTTGGGTGGTGTAAGACATCATCAATTACCCAAGACAAGCTAATCGAGCGCATTTCTAAATCGTTCGATTTGCAGGTGAGCGCGGAGAATGTGTCGAATATTCTGGTGGGAGAACTACTGAAACGCGTCACTATCGACCTCGAATCAATAGCAGCAAGTCTCGAGGAGATCGTGAAGCAGAAAGAAAAAGAATCTTGATGAGATGGATGTACATAGCTTGGATGGACGAAGAACAAGAAGATGAAGAACCTTTCGAGGAAGGCGATTATGTCCTCGTGGTAAACGAACCTGACAGCGAAAACCTTTTCGGAACCGTCACCCAGAGAATAAACGAGCATGAATTTGTCATAACCGATGCCAACGGCAACGAAACCAATGCCAACGACGAAATTATGCTTCATGCCGAGGAAGGAGACATTTGCTGGTTCACGTGGCTGATTCCAATTGGATCTTGCCTCGTCAACCTCGATCCAGTGGATACCTATTACACCACTGGGCAGCACGACCACATCGATTTCAACATGTTGGCGGACAAGCTTTTCGTGGCCTTGACAAAGAAATTCAAGGAAACGGACTTCACCGTTACACCGATCAGGCATGCAGATACAGCTGGCAAGACGCATATCGTGATCAACAACTCCAGCGTTTCAGATCAAAAGATCAGCGAGGTCGTCGCCAGTTTTCTTTCCAGAACGTCGAAGATGAAGGACATCTGGTACACGGACGATGACCCCGATCAAACCGACGAGGAGATCGATGCCGAAGTAGATGAACTCATCCGCCAGATTGAAGAAGAAGACGCGGATGCAGACGATGAAGACAATTCTGACGAGTAACTATTTTCTATTTATCCAATTTTCTCGATCCTTTCTGCGCGCCATCGGTCGATCAAGGAGCCAATACGAATGGGCGTGAAGTTGATGGCCTCGGCTGAAACGTTGACGCATCGCGAGTCGAGAGGTACCCGGTCGTGGATGTGGCCGTGCACGTTCACGTCACACTTTTCTGCATTGAAGAGCAAGCCGAGGTCCTCCGCGCTAAAATCTGTTGTTGCCTCATCGGGCGCCCCAGGGTTCTGGAACGCGGGGATGTGGGAAAAGAAGACCTTGATGCCATCGATGGTTGCGACTATGCAGGTGCTTTTCCGGGAAACCCGGGGTTTCGCGACCACGCGCCACCCGAGGGCTTCGTAAAACGCTGCACCCTTGTCGTCGTGATTCCCCCGGAGGAGCACCTTGCGACCGTTCAAGCGTTTCGTCAACGCGGGCACCGATCTCGAATAAAGGGTCAAATCACCGAGATGGAGTATCGTGTCATCGCCTTTGACCGTAGCATTCCATCTCGTGACCAGCAACTCGTCGATAACCTGATGATCGTCCTTGGTTGGTTCCCTGCAAAGCAATGACCTGGCGGTTTCGAACCGGGCGGGGGAATATCCGATCATGTTGGAGTGCCCGAAGTGCGTGTCGGATATAACGTACATGTTCTCGTCCATGCCCTTGATCAACGAACCGTCGATACATTCGTTGATGCCTCGCTGCTTTGCCTCATCCTTCATGATGTGAACCTAGAATATTATTTTCACGCTTGAGCAAGTTTTTTGAGTTCTGAGTCGATCCTGGCTTTAAGGACAAACTTTTCCTTGTATCCGGTTATTCTTTTTCCAGATTCTTTCCCGTTCACAAAGAAGAAGAGCACCGGAGCCTCATTAACCTTCATCCTTCGAGACAGGGAGGGGATCGTGTCAACTTCTAGCATGATCGAGTGGAATTTTTTACCTTCTTTCTTGTATTCGTCTTCTAGTTCCACGATTAATCGCTTGATGTCCCGACACGGATTGCACCAGCTCAAGTAGAAATCGACGAGCGTGACTCCTTCGTAGGTGATAACCGATTCAAATTGCGCCATGTTCTTAATTCTTCTCATTCTATAGGCGTCACTTCCACTGCTATGTTTTTACATGCTTCACGCGGTAATACATGAAGATTGTTCATATTGTGCTGAGCGTTATCCAGCCTGTTTATTACGATTCCTTGCGATCAAGCTCATCTTTCCACACATGCAATGCTCCCATGAGGTTAATGGCTCGTTTCCCCCAGCGTGTCCAAAACGCATCTGCCCAGTTATTCACGATCGCCCGAAATAGAATGCCGGGCTTGGCGCCGTGGAAGCCATCTTTGATATCTCTGTAAATAACAACGATGTCATCGACAACGCTGCCCTTTTGTGCTTCTTTCTTCCCGAACGGGTCTAAAATGACCGAATATCCATCCTGTTTACCGATGATGGCTATGAGATGCTTCGAGATTGCCGCGACCGTGGCATCATCGACCGCATCCCCATCGAGCCAACCGCCGGATGTGGGATCGCGCAAGTACTCGGCATCCGCTTCCAATTCATCAGGATCAACGTAATTCTCAAATATTGTCCCCGCGTGGTAAACACTGGCTACTTTTTCGAGGATACTGCGGATAAATTCACGTGCGTCCTCCCATGGACCGCTTTCCACGAAATTACAAAGATCCTTTCCGGCAGTCGAATATTCACGAGTCCGCTCGATTTCAGGCACGAACAATTGCCCGATATGGTGAATCTTGCTATGTTTTTTTCCCAAGATTAATCATCCTAATCTCTTGGTTCATCGTAATTTTTTATCTTTTAACATTTTCGAGAACTGAAACCTCGTTAATCACCCGCTGGACGAGATTTTTTATGACCTTCGACGCATTCAAGAACCACTTGTATTGTGTTTCATTATCACTATCATTCATCGTGCCTGGCATAGCAACGCCAATATGAACAAAATTCTCCTCTATCTCCCAATATACTCGAGTCCGAATGTTATCACATATATTTCCTATTACGGCAAACGAGATCGTGTTATTTTTTAGTTCGTTTATCCAATCAACCTTTTGGTCTTCCATTTTTTTGATATATTCCTTAAATCCACGAACCCGGTCATCAAACCGGAGTTCACATTTCTTTGATCCGGATTTTCTATCAAAAACCAACCGTATAGTCATAAAACTACGCCCGGTCGGTATTTCGTAATAGGATCTTGCCATTGGTCTCTGGTTTAAATCAATAGTAGGATCATTCTTAGTCGCATAGTCTCTCAATCCGTTCCAGAATTCAACCTGCTTTTCTGAAACCTTTTTCTCTTCTTCTGTATTTCTCAAACCTTTCTTGATTTCCTCGGATGGAATGATAAAAATATCATGTGCTTGATTCGGGTCAAGATGGCCATCGAGAACATACGCCTTCGATATCTTGATGATGATATCATCGCTATCCTTGTCGAACAGTAGTTCCTTATTTTGAATTCTCACGCCCTTTAATTTGACGAATTCTATCACCTTATCCCACTTGATCGATTCCATCTCAACTATAAGTTTTTCACCTTTTATGATATTATTTTTAAGAATATTTAGGAATGTCGCTAACTTATATTAGTTATACAGTGGCGGTGTTGTTAAATATTATGATTTCGGCTAGTTGATTTTAATGAAAACACTCACCGATTTGAAGCAAACAAGCCACCAAATGAAAAATATGGGAAAATTGAGTTCCAACTCAAAGCATTTATGAACAAGAACCTTGATGGCGAGAAAAATATCAATCAAGAAGAAGGTAATTTAAATCATGAAAGAGGTACATAACATTAAAGAATTCAATAGGTTGATGGGAGGAAACGGCGAGCAGGTCCTTTTTTTCCATAAAACCTGCTGCATGCCGTGCAACAAGGTGGAACCGATACTCAAGAATATCGAGGCAAATCTCGCGCCCATCCGCCCAGCCGCGCGCTTCTTGAAGGTCGACGTAGAGGAGATCCCGGCCTTGCAGCGCCCGTTCCGTGTCGAATCCGGTCCCCGCGTCATCATCATGCGGGATTGCGTGCAGGTCGGGAAGATCATTATCGGGTCAAAGCCCAAGGAAGAATTCATAACCTTCTTTTCCGATGCGCTGGGCGTTCCCGCAAAGATGTTAGAAGGTGAAGTTGAAACAGAGCGAGAACAGGACGAAAAAGACGATGTTGAAGAGGACGAAGAGGATGAAGCTGAAAACGAAGAATATGAAGGGGATTTTGACGAAAACGAGGAATCTAACGCGATGAATGAAACGCAAGTATTCAAGCAAAACAAGTGAATCATTATGGCAAACAAGCATATTGAAAGCGATGAACTTCTACAAACCCTCATGGATTTGCTAAAAAATTATTCACCATCGATAATAACGAGAGACGGCAAACCTAATGGCATGGAAATCGCCATGAGAGACCATTTGGTTAAAATATTGCAGAACTTGGGCATGACTTGTGATGTCAGCACGGGAAATTTGGTCGCGACGAGAGGTGAGGTGTCCAAGATGAACAAAGCACCGATGATCTGTGCCCATATGGATACCTCCATCCGTAATCATCTTGAGGACAAGAACTTCAGTCCACTCCCGTGCAATACGCGCCTTGAATCGCTGATCAAGCAAAAGATACCCGTCATTGAAAAATTCAGGCCCCTTGGAACGAAGGTTCGACGATATTTGGACGAGGCTCTTGAAGACTACACATCACCACCAGATCCGCATTACTTCTGGTGCGAAGATGGATACTTAGGTCTCGATGACAAGGTCGGCATTGCCATGGCTCTCTGCATTGCCAAGAGGACGACGTACCCCCTTCGATTGGTGTTCACATATGGGGAGGAGCGCGGAAGGCTTGGGATAAAGAAAATTAAGAACACTTTCTACGAGGGAATCTCCTTTGCCATCGTGATCGACCGCCACGGGTCTAGGGACCTCGTAATTGAATATCCCGACAATGATGAAAATGGAGAGCCAGTCCCCTTGTGCAGCAGTGAATTTGGGGAACAGGTAAGAGAATTATTGGGATTGACTCCCGTTAGGGAACCAAAACGCTGCGCGGATGCAATGAATATACGAAAGATCTCGAACGATGCTATAAATGTCGTGAACGTCGCCATGAGCATTTTTGGCGAGCATTGCGCTGAAGATTACATGGTGATAGAGGATGCGCATCGTATCCTTGAAAAGCTCGTTGATTTGATAAATAATCACGCGAGCGAATTGAGCAACATTCCAGCAGCTTGATCATAATGTTTTAAATTCCGAATTCATCGGAATGCTCGAAATCTGGTACGTTATCCGGAGCATCACCGACATCAAACGTCTGTGGAAGATCTTGAACGACATGAATAACGGTCTAATCGATTATTGACAACGATTGAAATACTCGGACATTAAAGCCTATCTCGGGACTTTACACGGGGTGCCGAAACGGTTAAATTTGCCATTGCTACTTCTTTATTCCATGAAACCTATCGAGATCATTCGCACCGATTGCACGGCCGACGAAATGTGGTAGCGACATGTAAAGCTAAGTGGTCGAATGCGGCAGATGCCCTCCACCTCAGCCGGAACACCACGTGGGTATGGGCTACCGCATACAACGACGCGGGGATCGATGGCTTGAAACGACGCTCCCCACCGGGCCGGACACCTCGCCTCTCCGCGGAGGAGAAAGAGCTCCTGAAAGTGGACATTCTGAAGAACCCGCGCGAGCTCGGCTATGATTTCTCAGTCTGGGACGGGATACGTGTTTCGCACCATATCGAGCAGCGGTTTGGCAAGCACATTAGCGTTCGAGGAGCGCAAAAAATGTTACATAAGATGGGATTTTCCCAGCAACGTCCAGAATTGAAAGCCGCGAAGGCCGACCCAGTGGCGCAAAAGAAATTCAAGGCCAATCTGAAAAAAAGATAAGCAAAATGAGACCCGGGGACGTCCTTCTCTTCGGAGACGAGTGCGGCATCCAATTCATGCCAACCCGGATACGCATGTGGGCATTGAAAGGGCGAACTCCGGAGATACTCAGCCCTGGTGGCAGGGAAAAGCAATCCGTGATTGGTGCGGTTGAACCGGCAACGGGGGTCGTTACCTCGATGTACATCCCCACGCTCACAGCGACCGTGTTCCTGGCATTTCTCAAATTCGTTCTGCGCAGATACTGCCACGCGCGCAAGATCTATCTCGTTGTCGACAACGCGCGCTCGCATCACGCCAAGCTGCTCAAGCCCTTCTTGAAACTCATTGCATGGAAGTTGGAGTTGATATTTCTTCCATCATACTCGCCAGAATTAAATCCGGCAGAGGATCTCTGGAAATTGCTACGAGAAAAATGTACCTATAACACGTACTACGAGTATTTCAAAGATAAACTCGCGGTAGTTAGAGATTTCCTGGAAAAATGTAAAATGCCATCAGCAGAGGTGCGTTCCCGATGCAATTATAAATAGTACGTTGTCAATAAATATTCCCCTTAAAATATTGTTTCACGACGGTTAAATACGGACATTAATGCCCGTTAAACGAACCTTTTAATAGTGGTGTTACTGAGAGTAGCTTGAATAGGCCATGTTATGCATTGGTGAAGAAAAAAAATACCCCGAGAACCAAAAGCGAATTCTCGATCTGCTGCTGCAGAAACCAATCCAGCAGAAGCATCTTGCGGAAGCATTGGCTATTTCAGGCGCGGGATTGCTCTATCACCTCAATCTTCTCGAGAATGAACATCTTATCAAGAAAAAAACACTTTTTTCGGTCGGAAATGTGTCGGTGAACGAAATTTCCATCGATCCGAACTCGATCCAGCGCGCCCGACAAATTCTTGGCATGAAAGCAGGCAAGTATACTCTCATCACGGGATTCGGTAAGGATTCCACGCTCGGGGAATCCCACGCGATCCCGGCAATCACGCTCCACCTCTTATCAGAAATGGGATACAACATCGACCGCATCGTGGTGTTCATCACTCCGGAATCAAATGTTGAATCGGCAAAGCGATTGATTAAAATCGACAAGGTGATTTCCGCGCAATACGAGGACTACCGCAACACGGATTCGGACGTGATGCACCAGCTCGAAGCCATTATCCAAGAGGAGCAGGAGGATCATGATGTCATCCTCGATCTAACACCCTTGACCAAGTTACTCACCATAAAATTGCTCGAATTATCGACCAGGTGCCAGATTCCGAGCGTTTATATCGGAAAGAGCTTAAAAAAGAAGGATGAACTTCTCTGGATCTACCAGGTTCCTGCAAAGGCATAAAATGGTCATTGAATCACTTGCTGGACCGCTTCTCTCTATTGAATGAGGTGCAATGGGGAATCCTAGTATTTGGAAAATAAGCTACGTTTGGCTTTGCTAAGTCATATTCAACATTTTTTTACGATTATATGAACCACTTAACGGCCATTATACAATCACTTAAATAGTCCTTCTGTTTAACATTAAATAACATTCTGTGAAGTGCGTTATCATAGTTTGTTAAGAATTAAAGTTTCAAATAGAGGAAAATCAATAAAATTAACGTTGGGTGAAAAAGATGTCGAAATCAATAGATATTCCTAAAAAAGACACAGCCGCTGCGGAAGCTGAGTTGTTGATTTTCATTCTTGATGGGTCTGGCAGCATGAATGAAACAAAGACCTTTGATGGGAAGCCAAAGGTTGACCATCTAGTAGAAATCATGAAAAATTTTCTAGAAAGGTTATCGAAAAGCTCGAAAAAACCTGCATTCCGGGTTAGTTTCATCTATTTCTCGCAAGGAGTCATCATCGAATCGAACCAAGGAAAACAATACTACTCGGTAGACGAAGCTTTAAGCATCATCTCCAACCCGGTCACGAAAGCGGGAGGTCAGAGCACCGCGATTGCGGACGCAATTCTCAGCGCAAATCAAGTCATTGCATCTTTCAACAAGGATGAAGGTATTCCTGCCCAGAAGCACGTGACGTTATTCCTGCTCACCGATGGTATGGAAAACGTTCGCACGCGTGATGATGTCATCACCGAGGCGAAAAACATCACGGGAAATGCCCTCGCGCCGACATTAGCAACGATTTCATTTGGTGTTGATGCTGACGAGGACCTGCTCATGGACATCGCGAGCCAGCCAAACGAGCGCCAG
>Ga0315277_10009427_pt1 | contig 12468 bp, 15 predicted proteins | sample YL17G05_15_MG_FD_203695 | JGI IMG/M metagenome (GOLD analysis project Ga0315277, IMG submission 203695) | Sediment microbial communities from Yellowstone Lake, YNP, Wyoming, USA - YL17G05_15 | ecosystem: Environmental > Aquatic > Freshwater > Lake > Sediment | place: USA: Wyoming | collected... | reverse complement strand
TCACCCCCATCTGCTGGAGCTTTGTAATTATGAGGCTGATTGACGTCGTGAAGCCACCCGCCTCTGCCTTTGCCGCCCGCTCCGCAGACGCGGCGTCCTTCAGTTCTTTCTCAATGACCTGCAGCCCCTTCGCGTAAGCCTTCGGATTTTTCCCGTCACCGAACGCCGCGTTCAGTTTCTTTTCGTCGTCGATGGCCTTCACCATTGCCGCGTGCATCGGGTTATACCGATTGATGATTTCCTGGGCGGCCTTCACCATCTCGCCCTGCGCCTTCGCTGACTTGCCCGCCTCGACCCCGACATCCTTCATGGCTTTGGCGTTCGCGGCCATCGCCCTGTCGTATGCATCGGCGCTCATGGCCCCGGCCTTCCGGGCCTTCGTCAAGGTGTCCTCTTCCGCCTTGAGCTTCATCATCGCGCCGAGGAGCGGGTTATATTTTGCTACGATGTCGGCTGCGGCGTCCCCGAGCTTTTTATATGCGTCCGCCGCTTCCTTCGCCGCCTTGATTTCCGCCGCCGTTAATTCGCGGACTTTATTCCCCACTTGATTAATCTTCGTGGGAGCGCCCGTGAACATATCCACGAGCCCCTTAAAATCAATTCCAAAGACCTTAGTCAACGGTGCCGCTTTTGCGAAAGCCTTCCCCATCGTATCGATGGCGATCCCCAACCCGGCGTTTACCTTCGAGGCGTGCTCGGCTTTCGCGGATGCTATCTCCAGGACATAGGCCCATTGCTTTAGGCCACTTGAAAAAAGGTCCATGACGCCGCTATTTTTTATCATCTGGTCGAGCCAACTCTTCATCGCTCCAGACGATACAAAACCCGATACCGCTTTATTGAGAGCTACAACAGCTTCCCCGAACCCCTCGGTTTCAATGACGGCCTTCCCGGCTGCCTCTTTGACTTCATCCCAGTTATTGGCCAGCTGCTTCATCGCCCCGCCGAAGGTCCCAACCTCTTTCGTCGAGCGCCCGTAGAGCTTTTCCAACTGGTCGAGCATGGACGCTTGCTTCTGCTCCGCCGTAAGGTTCTCGCCGACGCGAATCCCAACGCGGCCGAGCGCCCCATAGTTCCCCTCCATCGCCTTTGTGACCATCATCGTCGCGGAGTGCAGGTCTATTCCCATCGTGGATGCCAGACCCATCGCGCCCTTTGTCGCCCGGTCAAGGCCCTGCTGGTCCAGGCTCGTAAGTTGGAGGAGAAGTGCCTGGCTAGCCATGACCTGTTCGTCCGTGTAGGTCGTCGCCTTTAACTGCTCGGCGGCGAATTTCTTGTAGTGCTGGATATTCCCTTCGACAGTCCGGCCTGTAATCTCCAGGGCCGCCTTCAGGTTATTCTCAGCTTGTTCTGCTTCTATGGCGTTTGTGATGGAACTCGCAATGACATCCTTGAGCGCACCAAACCCTTTTCGTAGCGCAGAGGCTACCAATGTTCCGGCTGTGAATTGGGCAAAGAGGCTGCCGAAAGGCCCGCTGGAGCCCCCGGCCTTGGCCGTCGTCCCGGCCGCCTGGTTGATGGCACCGTCGAGTTCCTTGATGGACTTCAGCGCACCAGTAGCGTCGCACTCGACGATATACTTGATGTCAGCCATTGGCCTGCTCCTGGGTTTTATTCCTCCGCTCCGCCGCGACGGTCTGGAACATGAGGTGGATTGAGTTCAACGCAGACAACGCCATCCGACGCGCCGGGCCCCGGAACCCTTCCCGGCGGAGTTCGTCGGCCACGATCCCGGCCTCAAGCGTGAAATGGTTCACGACCTCGCAATACCAATTCCAGATGCCGAGCTCGAAGGCGCTCAGTTTTGCCGCCATCGCATCAAGCTGGCAGTTCACGCACTCCTCCGTTGCCTCGCCTATCTCGTGCCGGTGGTCCTCCGGCTTCAGCATCGCCTCCCACCGATCGGCATAGAGCGCGAGATAGGCCGTTAATTTTTTAGGAAATTCTCCGGGTTCCCTGCGAATTCCGCGAGCGCCCGGACAAGGACCGAAGCCACCGGGTCCGTTGGTATTGCCTCACCTTCCACGACCACTTCCGGCTGTTTGGTTTTCAGGCCGAAAAGAAGCAGGAGATATTTGTCCTTGTTCTCCCGCGTGCAGGGGAGCGGCGCACCGGCCTCCGTCAAATCCCAATCGTGGATCGCGTCGGCAACGGCCCGCCGAATTACGTCCGAAATCCTGGGCGGATTATTGCCTGTCCGTGATTCGTTGACATAATCCTGGACCGCATCCAGTGCGATGAATCCGACTTTGAACGTGATCGAGATGGGTTCGCCCGTCGTCTCTAATTCGTAGGTGACCTCAGCTTCCGGTTGAAGTTTCTTGATGTCCATGTTTCTCCTATGCCAGCAGGTTTGTCGTCCGGGTGTTCATAAGCCCGATATAGACGGGAAGCGTCAGGTCGTCCATACCCGTCGGATGGACGTCGGCCACGACAGACCGCAGGACGATCTTCGCCGGAATGATTTTCGAGTCCGCATATTCCACGTCCTCGATGATGAGCCTGGGCATCTCGAACTTGAGGTAATAGGCGAAGGTTGAGGCGATGATCGGCCCTGTGATTACGATGTCGGCTTTCTTTTCCGTCGCTATCGCTGCCGTCCAGGCCGCGAAGTAGGCGGCGTTCACCGCGTCCATCCGTGGGAAGTTCATCGTCAACTTCACGGCTGGCTTGTCATTCTCGAGCGGCTCGATGATCGTCTGGCTCGAAGCGACGTGCTCGGCATCCATCTTCCGTTCGATTTCGAGCGTGAAATCCTTCGGCTTAATGACGTCCCCGGGCGCGGCCAACGCGTCCCCGCCCTGCGCATTCATCCGGAAAACAGCCTGGCTGTATTTCGCCCGATGGTGGACGTTCGCCGGATACGTGACTGCAGTCATTGCCGTGATGATGGCCGAGGTGTCGATGAGTTTGTCGCCATGCAGATTGAAGGCCGCCTTGATGAGCCCACTGCTCAGCGAGAACGTTCCCTTTAGAACCTTGAAGCTCGGAACGACATGGATCTTCGCGCCCTTCTCGACGGCATAGGTCCCGAAAATCCCGACGGCCGAGTCCTTCAGCGAAAGCGCATGGAGAATGGCCGTCGGCGACGTCTGTGGCACCGGGGCCGCAGCCGTGCCCATGAGCATGGCCAGGAGGATGTTCTCCAAGCCGTCCCAGCGGTAATCGAAGTCGAGCCCGAAGTCCGACGGGTTGATGTTCCCGACGTCCAGGTTTGACTCGAACGCTCCGTAGGATTCGTCCTCGATCATCTGGACGGCCGCCTTCGGCACGCCCGCATTCAACGGAAGAATCCCGCACCCGATCGCACCGGCCTGGGCCTCCGTCCCCCATTCCGCACCCTTGATGATGGCCGCCTTGTTTAACCTTTTCTCGATGTCGCCCATGTTAACCTCCTATGGCTTTCTTTATTTTCTTCGGCTTATCCGGTTTCTCGGCCGCTTTCTCCGGCAGTGTCTCCACCGCATAGCCGTCTTTTGTCCACGACAAGATGACCTCGTCCGGGATCCCCCGCGACGCCGTGTCGATCACGTCCCCGACCCTGAAGAGGCCGTAGTCCGTGTGCTGGTTGCTTTTCTGCCATTTAATAATCATGCGCCACCTCTCTTATTCACCGATTTTGCCCGCGATACTGACCCGAACCTTCTGGTCGAAGAACCCAAAGCCCTCCAGACTTAAATATCCGTCATCCGTTTCCGGTGAATCCTCAATCCTTGTCTCAACGGCCAGGACACCCAGACTTCCGGCCGCCCCGCTTCGCGAGTCCGCGTCGATGGCTTTCCTGATGTCCGCGATACACCGTTCCAGCTTCGTCACCGTGTCGACGCTGTCCTTGACGATGCCCTTGATGGACACATAGAAGTCCTCGGTGTATTCGCTATCGTCTCCCGCCGCCCCGCTGAGTTCCACCTTACCGCCGGAGGCCGTGAACACCATGTAGGTCGGGAACGCCTTGCACTCGCTCCAATGGATGAAGCGCTTGGCCACCTCGCCGGGTGTGTAGAAGTAGGTGGCACCCGTCGAGATCCCCTGGAGGACCGCGACGATCCTATCAATGACCTGAAGTCTCAGGGGCGTTGCCGGCGTCGTCATAATATCCTCACAAGAATTGCGTCGTGATCGGGCGAGGCATAGATGCTCCCGTCCATTGTCGTGACGGTAAACTGCACCAAATAAGTCGCGCCCGAAACGCCGCCGTGCATCATCTGCATGACCTGCTGACCGGAGATGACGACGTCTCCGTCCAGTGTTAAACCGGACGGTGAAACAGCCGCCGTCGCTGTAACAATCGCGTTTGCCGTAGTCACATCGGGCGGCCAGTAGTAGAGGCCGATCTTGAATTTCTCAACAGCCGCTTTTTCCACGATGAATTGAGTCATGATCTCCCTCTTGGCGTCCAGGCCCTTCGTCTTCCCGTATGGATAACGTCCTTCACTAACCGACCCCGATATGTCGGGAAGGCAAGTTCCTGGCCGGTTTCTATGATTAAATAGTCCGGCGAATCAGAGGACTGCGTTTGATAACCCTTCTGAACCTCAAGAATGAAGGTGAGATAGAGGATCGCCGCATCGCTTATTTGTTCCTGAACGCCTTCTGCCGCCACCAGGTCTATAATATTTCCGGGGAGCGTCGCCTGATCGGATACCTGCTCCTGCGTCCCCTCTTGGGCCTCCAGATGATGCTCTTGCGTCAAGGGCGGAGTATCCGAGACTTGAGTCTGTACCCCTTCGGCGGCCTGGAGATTATGCGTCTGCGTCAATCCTGGCGTGTCAGACGCCTGTTCCTGAGCTCCTTCGGCAACGACGAGGTTGTGAACCTGCGTCAGTGCGGGCGTGTCCGAGATTTCGAGCTGAACCCCCTCGTCCGGAATAAGGTCAATCGCACCCGCTTCTTCCTCGATTGTCGGCGTATCCGAGACTTGAACTTGTGCGCCTTCATCGGCGGCCAGGATGTGAGTCTGCGTGAGTGGTGGGGTGTCGGACGCCTGCGTCTGGCTCCCTTCGGCCGTGGACAAAATATGTGTTTGCGTGAGCGCGGGCGTATCAGACGCCTGGACTTGCGCCCCTTCGCCTGCGGTGAGAATGTGAGTTTGAGTGAGCGCCGGAACATCGGATACTTCATCCTGTGCCCCCTCAGCCGGGACGAGTGGAACCACTTGCTCAAGCGCCGGAGTGTCCGATGCTTGCTCTTGGCTTCCCTCTGCCGCAACGAGGATATGCGTTTGTGTCAGGGCCGGAGCGTCCGAGAGTTCTGTCTGATAACCCTCCGCCGCCGCGAGCTGGTGTTCCTGTGTCAGGGCTGGCGCATCGCTACCATCAGTCTGATATCCTTCATCCGCTACGAGGTCGATCGGCAGAGCCGCAGGCGTCAGGGCTACCGCGTGTCCGCTACTGACGGCAGATGTGTAGGTGCTAGTCGAATGGGCGTCTATCGCATCCGTGCCTGACTTCACTCCACTGAAGCAGGCCAGGGCGCAGTAGGAACTGTAGGCGACGGCATAGTCTTTGGCGCACGTGGGATCGCTTCCCGAGCAGGCGCTCGCCGTCCCGCCTAAGGCATTACTTCCGAAGACAAGGACTCTGCACCCGTCCGTGACGATTGGGGTGGGAACAGCGATGGAAGTTCCGGCGCTGTTAATCTGCTGATCCGCTACGTTGATCGGGCTGGAGGTATCAACGCCAAGCCAAGCCGCCATCTCCCCGCGGTTGCGCCCCGTTGTGCCGAGGGTGAAAGTGAAAGTGGAGGCGGCAACGTCGGCGGCGTCTGCAAACTTATAGAACAGTGCCGAGCGGGAACTTGCCGTGTTGGACTGCGCTCCGATGATAGTCCAATTTGCCGGGGGCGTGATGGTTCCGCTGGTGGCTTTGTTGACGACATGCGCCAGCATGAAATCGCCAAGCGCCAACCCTGCGGGTTTTGTGATAATGCAGTTCGCAGAATTCGCCCCCGGGCTGGCCCCGACAGACCGTAATGTGATAGCCAAGTAAACTCCTTACGCCACGTCCCTGATTTCGTCCACGTCGGTCGCCGGGAAGTTGACCAGGTTGCCCTGCGTCAGAACCTGGGGCGTCAGCGTTCCGATCAGCAACAGGGTCGATGATCCCGAAATGCCGAGAACATAATGCGTAGCCGTCCCGTCATGGTCGACATTGAATCCGTTCTGAGCCGCAAGGATGAGCTTCCGGCCCGACGTGTCCCCATTGGCCTTCGAGAAATCGGCGGGCGCAATGACGTGCGTCGCCAGGTCATAAGTCCCCGTCGCGTCCGCGTAACTCGTCGGCGTGTCCTTGCAGATGACTAAAATTGTCGCCGCCGCCAGGACGTCCAATTCGAGATCGATGATCGCATCCGGAATGAGTTTCGCCATGTTATCCTCCTAAATTCATTCAGTCCCTTTCGCCAATTTCCCCGCGGAGCTGCCGGCCATCATCTCCGCGACCTTGAGCACCGCCGCCGGTTGCATCCGCGCCGAAAGGATCGGCTCCTGTTTCTCGATGACCGAGGTGAACCACTTGGAGGCTGGGATGTTGACGTCGAGTTTCGACTTCTTTGTGAGGGCCAGCCACTTGAACCGCTCCTCTTTCCACTTCGCGTACATGAACCAGGCCCAGCCGCGCATCCGCTTCGTGACCGTCGGGTGGGTCGCCCCGCCCTCGTCCTGGATCTTCGCGTAGGGGATCGACTGCTTGCCCCCGACGCCCGTCCCGATGGCGATAGTCCAGCGGTCGTCGCCGACGGTGATGACCTTTCCGATGTTTCGCATCATCATGCTGGTCTTCTGGCCGTGATAGAGGCGGACGGACAATTGCCTGTCAGCCGCCGAGCGCATGAGTTCCTTGATCGTCTCCGCCGTCCAGGACGTCGCCTGGTACTTGTGCGCCTTCGGGAGCGTCTTTAGGACTTGCGTCTTGTGAATGGCGCCCGAGAAGTCCGCCTTCAGCCCCGCCCCGTTTGTCATAGCTTCGGCCTCTTGTACGTCGCCAGGACCGCCCGGTGATTCTTTGTCAGTTCACCGTCCACATTAACGGTGCCCGTGGACCCGTCCGGGAATGTCCGACTGCCCTCCCCCCACTCGCCGCCCTTCATCGTCTTCCACTTCCGGGCGATGAACTCGTAACAGACCAGGACGATGTCGGCCGGAATCGCCGTAAAGCCCGCCTCGTAGGTGACCGTGAAATTCCCGCTCCCCTTCGCCCAGACGCCGTTCACGCGCCGAAGGCAGAGCGTCTCGATTACGTAATCCTGGTCATATCCGACCACGTATTCGTTCCCCTCCTGGTCAACGACGGCCGTAACCGCCGTGATGGGCCAGTTGGGAAGGTCGAGCATCGGCGTCCCCCTCCCGCTCACCTTGACGGCGGTATAGTGGACGTGCTCAATGTCGCAACCGACCTCTCGCTTGACCTGCTCGGAGACGGCCGAGATGATCACCGGGAGAATTGTGTCCCATTGCGTGGTCGTCTCCCCGGGCAGGAGATAGGTTTTGACGTTCGGAAGCGTGACGAGATCCGCCATGTTCAGCTCCTTTTCCGACCGCCCCGCTTGAAGAAGCCCTTGTTCTTGTCGGCGCCGTCGAGCATCTTGTTCTCGGGAGCACCGTCAAGCATCTTTCCCTCGACCGGCAGACTTGCCCTCCCGTCCGCGAGCAGAACCACAGCGATCCGCTCCGGGAAGTCCACCTCGACCCCGGCCTGGAACGAACTGACGTGAATCCCGTCCAGGGCCACCGTGTAGTCGATGTTGAGCCTGATCCTCATCGTCACCTCCGTTGCCTTTTCATGCTTGATGACCTGAAAAGATGAGGGGGCCCGGTTTCCGAACCCCCTCGAGTTGTACATATCGTTGCTTCCGCTTCAGTTTCAGATGACTGGCGCGTGCCTCGGGGCGCCCTTGATGATTGCCGCGAACGCGACGCCCGTCCCGGTGGTGGTGTCGACCCTCAGATACCGCTTGGCGCCGATGTAGCCGAAGGTCTTGATCTCGTTGTCGGTGGCCTGGAGGAGCGTTGGCTCCGTGCCCAGGAGGTCGGCGTCTGGAACGGCGGCGGCGTCCGAGAGGTTCGCGGCGTCCCCGTGCATTAGCTGGAAGGGCATGTCAACCGTCAGCGCGCCGGATCCGCAAACGATAAGGGCCCCCTCGTAACCCTGGAGGTCAACGATGGCGTCCCCCGTCTTTGCGCCCGCGCCCAGCGAGGCCGGGTAGATTGAGTACGCGGCCAGTAAGTTGTGATAAAGGTCTTTCATGTTTTTCTCCTATTGCGCCTCTGGCACTTAGGCCTTCAGCGTGTAAATCTTGATTGCCTCGGGGAGGACCACCTGGCCGCCGACCCGCTTCCGCGCGCTGATCTCGATGCAGCCCGTGCTCTTGGACGAATACGGGTCGATGAGCACTTCGATGTCGATGCGGTCGACGATGATGTAGCCTTGCCGGAAGTTTCCGATGGCCACGGCCTTGGCGGACGCTGCCTCAGCCGGCATGTCCAGGCACTCCACGAAGGGAAGACCTAAGACATTCGCGGGCGCTCCGAGCTGGAGACCGGGTTGCCAGAAATACACCCCGGTCGTCGCGTCCTTCATGATGCTGATCGCCAGCGTCGAGGACCGCTTCCACAGCCATGTCGCCGCCCTGGCGTAGGCTTCCTTGAGCGAATAGAGCAGTGCCTTGAGGTCGTCATTGACGATCTTGGCCGACGTGGTTACGCCGGTGAACCCGGTGACGTTGGCATTGCTCAGGAAACCTTCGGGCTTCCCGACAGCATTCCCGGAGATGAACGCCGTCCCTTCGAGGACGCCGAACTGCTCGGCGAACTCGGCCCGGATGAACCCGAGGATGTCGAACGTGTTGTCCTCAAGGTCCTGCTTCGAGACCTTCGCGAGGGCGAACATCTCGTGCGTGGGGATCTCTTCCAGCCCGAACTTCGGGTTGGTCGTCTCCGCCCTGGTCCCGATCTCGGCCACCCAGGATGCCGAGGCCGACGTGGTCTTCTTGGGCCACTGCTTCGCCCTGGCGCTGGTCGTCACGACGCGGGCCACCGTCCGGAACGGCGAGAACTCGACGATGTCCCTGATGAGTTCATTCGTGAACTCGACGGGGGCCAGATAGCCGCCCGTGGTGGCGTCGCCGATGGTCATGACCTTCCGCTCCTCCGGGGCCAGGGAGTCGATCCCCTTCCGGAGATACTTGATGAACGCGGCCTTGTGCGCCGCGGCCAGCGCCGCGGGCTCCGTCGGAAGGACCGCGCCGGGCGTCTGGAGCTTGACCACGGTGGCGCAGAGCTCCAGATACTTCCTGTCGATGTTGACCTTGAACTCCTCGAAAGAAGCCTTCGAGGTCAGGCCCCTCTCCATCTCCGTGTGTTTCGCCTGCACATCGAGGATGAGTTTGTTGACTGCGCCGCTAAGTTCGGCGACTTTTGATTCGATAGCATCCATAATTTTCCTCCGTTATGGTCTGAGATATGACTTGATCCGGGCTGTCATTTCTTCAATCAAGTGGAGTGTTTCCGGCTTGATCTCGGGAGTGGGTTCCCCCGGCTCCTCGCCCGGTTCTTTGCTTTTTACGTCGATGACTTCGGCTTCTGGGCATGCTTGGAAAACACAGGGAGATATCTCCCAGAGGCTGATCTCCTTTAACTGCCGTACGTTCGATTCCTTGTCGATGGATTCCTTGACGACATTAAATCCGATGGACAGCCCCTTTATGGCCGCCTGTGCCATGAGAGAGCGGATCTCCCTGGCGAGTTGCACGTCAAGATTAAGCTTCCCCATCACACTCAGACCCTTCTCGTCTTCGACTCCGGAGATCACGCCGATCGGCTTGTCGATGTTGTGCGACCAGAGGAGCGGAAACTGCTTCTTCTCTCGGAGGGTCTTTTTGAACGCGCCCCTCATGACGGTTTCGCCATAGGCGTCCACCATGTCGAAAATTGATGCATAGCCGGTGAACGTCCCCGCCTCAGCTTCCGCCTCTTCGCCCATCGTGAACTTGAAATCCAAATCTTTCGTTTCCAGCATCTTTAACATTTCATTCCCCTCCTTCCGGGACGGCGCCGATGACGGGATAGGTCCCGCAGAGGCAATTGCAATCGTTCTCGGGCCCGCCCTTCGGGTCGCCTGGAAATGCCATCGGCTTCCCGTCGATAATGAAGTCATCGTCGAGAGCGACCTCTTGGCCGTCGGCCGCGATGTGCGATTCCCGGCTGTCCGGGACGAACGAGCACATCCAGCCCTTCAGGTCCACGAACTCGGTCTCTTTAAACCCCTCGACCGTGCCGTAGCAATCGACTTTCACGCTCTCGGTCCTGGCCCAGAGCCGGGCCCGCCACGGCCCGAAATCCGTTACCTTGTCGCTCAGGCCCTGGGCGAACTGTCCGACCGTCCAGTTCTCGGCATTCGCGGTCCGGATCATCTGCTCGACGATCTCAAGCGTCGTCTCGCTCACCTTCGTTCCCGAGTTGAAGATCATGTCCTTGAGGATCGCGTCCTGTTCGGGCGTCATCTCAAAGACCCACGAGGTCGGCTTCTTCGGATCACCCCTCCAGGCCGGGGCTTTGACCTCGGCGTCATCAAACAGCTCGCCTTTCGACGCCCTCATACCCGCGTTGCCGGCACGGATGAAGTGGTCGACATACCAGGGCGTGAACGTCCGGGCGTAGCGCTTCGCCTCTTCCTTGACGCTGAAAATGTCCGGGGCCAGCAGCCCACTCGTGGATCCAAGCCGGATCGCCCGCTGCCGGAGCGCGTCGGCCTGGGCCCTGATATAGCTTTTCGCTATCTGCTCGAAAGACTTCTCCCGCGCCTTGACCCGCGCCTCGTAGGTCCGCCAGAGCCGCTCCTTGCGCTCCGGAACCGTCCAAAAGCTGGCGCCCCTTACCCGTAAAGGTTCCATCCCCGGGCCGGGCGTGGCCGCGACTGCGTTTTTCCCCTCTTCCCCGTCCGACCCCTCGTCCTCCTCCCCCCCGTCGGGCAAGGCCGCAATTGGTTCGGACTCGGGTTCGGGCTCTTCGATTGCGATCGCCAGGGGAACCATGCCAACTGGCACGAGAATCACGTCCCCCTCCGGGACTTCGTCCTTTCCGGCCGCGACCCGCTTCTCGTTGACCTTGAGGAAATTCGCCGCCGTCAAATAAGCATACTTCTGCGCCTGGTCCTCCTGAAGCGCCTCGATCTTGTCCCGGTCAACGTCGAGCCTCACGTTCGGGCCGAACATCGGCGAGAGCCATCTGTTCAGATCGTCCCGGAACTCATACATGAGAGGAAGCACGGTCTCGACATAGAGCCCCTTCCGGGCCTCCTGCTTGTTGCTGTACGTCGCGTATTCGGCGTCCCCGATGAGGCACGGGTCCACGTTGAACACCGTGCAGATGTCGCGCTTGGTGAGCTTCGTGGAGTTCAGCCAATCGAGGTCCTTCGGGTTCATGGCGAAGTTGATCCACTTCAGCCCGCCCTCGAGGAGGAGCGGGTTGCCGGCGTTTTCGTACCCGCCCCACTCGTTCTTCATCATGTCCTTGAGCCGGTTGAATGTGTCCTGGGTGAGGGTCGCGTCTGTCGAAAGGGCTCCCGGCGGACGCATGTCGTTCTGGAGGAGGCGCATGTTCCACTCGGCCGACATGTTCACGACGTCGACGCCGCGGCCCGCCACTTCGAGCGGAGAGAGGCCGAAGAAGTCGTGCGTCGGGTGGAAGAGCCGCGAGTGCATGACTTGGGCGAACTCGAACTTCTGCTCCTTCCCCGCGACCGTGTAGACGTAGCCCCCGACCAGGGCCCCGCCTGTTCCCGGAAGGATCGTCATCCTGTCCGGGCGCGCCAGCCAGAGCATCAGCGGGGGCTGCGTCCCTATCCTCCCCGCTATCGTGTAATCGTTGCCGGCCAGGAGGAGGTAAGAGAAGTATTTGGCGATGAAGGCGCGCTTCCCATCGTTCTCGTTCGGCCTGTCCAGGAGCGCGAGGATCGGATGCTTCGGGGCGTCCTTTTCCCCAACGAAGGCTTTCCACTCCACGCCCGCAGCCGCCCGGGCCACCTGATTGACGCAGGCGTAGACCGTCATGCAGTTCTGATATCCGGCCTCGGACAATTTGTCATATTGTTTCGGGGTCCAGATTGCCGACTTCCCTAGTCCTAGGGCGGCGACGATGAGTTGAGCCAGGGGATCCCTGTAGCCCGGCTTGATGGACTTAGTTCTCGGGATCTCCCCCAACATCAGGAATCGCACTCGGTCGATAAGGTTCATAGCCTTAGAGTCTCCTTATGCTGGGCTCTACCCTCGGCCCTCCGATGAGCCAATAGGCCAGGGCCAGGGCGATGACCGCGTCGTCGTGATAGCCTTCCGGGGCCGAGTAGTGGACCATGCCCGATGACCCGATGGCGTATTCGAAGATCTCGAGCTCGTTCGTCTGGACCTTTTCGTCAAGGATGCTGATTTTCTTCTGGTCGAAGCCGATCATTAGGGTCTCGATGAGCTTTTTCTTAC
>Ga0315277_10009426_pt1 | contig 12471 bp, 12 predicted proteins | sample YL17G05_15_MG_FD_203695 | JGI IMG/M metagenome (GOLD analysis project Ga0315277, IMG submission 203695) | Sediment microbial communities from Yellowstone Lake, YNP, Wyoming, USA - YL17G05_15 | ecosystem: Environmental > Aquatic > Freshwater > Lake > Sediment | place: USA: Wyoming | collected... | reverse complement strand
GGAACCTGCCGAGTCCTTGGGCTCGAAATCCCGCGCGACAACGCCCGGCTGAAACAGTCCATCGGCTACATGTCACAGAAGTTCTCCCTGTACGAAGACCTGACCACCTGCGAGAACCTGCGCTTCTTCGGCTCGGTATACAGTCTCAAGCGCGAGGCACTTGGGCCGGCCATTGAGTCGATGGTCGCGCGCTTTGAGCTCGGGAGGTTTGAGTCGGCTCAGGCAAAGGAGCTGCCGTCCGGCGCGCGTCAGCGACTGGCCCTGGCCTGCGCGCTGCTGCACGACCCGGGCGTGCTCTTCCTTGACGAACCGACCTCAGGCATGGACCCGACCTCGCGCCGGCAGTTCTGGGACCAGGTCCACCGGCTTGCTCGAACGGGCAAGACCATTCTGGTCACGACCCACTATCTTGACGAGGCCGAGTACTGCAACCGGCTCTGTCTGATCAACCAGGGGCGCATCATTGCCGAGGGCACGCCCGCGCAGGTGCGCGCCCTGGCCCGCGCCTCGGCTCTGAACGTGGTTTGCTCGCCGTTGAACCGAGGCCTCGTCGCGCTGCTCGGACGGCCGGAACTGGGCGAGATCGCCATCTACGGAGGCAGTCTCCGCGTGGTCACGCCCAACCCGGATTCCGCCCGCGGCATCATCCAGGACCTGCTGGCCAAAGCCGACGTGCGCCTCGATTCGATTACCCGGGACGCACCGACCCTGGAGGATGTATTCGTGCAACTGGTGAAAGACTCGAATGCCTGACCAGCAGCGCTGTACCGAAACCCGGCTCGCGGTTCGCTCCCTCTCCGCAGTCACGAAGAAGGAGTTCATCCACATCCTGCGCGACCCAGGCACGCTCATCATCGCGCTCGTCATCCCGGTAGTGCTCCTGCTGCTGTTCGGCTACGCGCTATCGCTGGACGTCCGCGACGTGCCGTTCTGCCTTGTCGACCAGAACCGCACCCAGAGTTCCCAGGACTTTGTCGCGCGGTTCACCGCGTCCGGGTACTTCAAGCTGGTCGGCACGGTTAGCCGGGAAGCCGACGCCCATCACCTGATTGACGCGGGCCGGGCCCGGATGGCCCTGCTCATCCCGCCTGGTTTCGCCCGTGACCAGGCAGCCGGCCGCACCGGCACGGTCGGCCTCCTGATTGACGGCTCCAATTCGATGACCGCGTCGGTGATTCTCGCGTACACCGAGGCCCTGCTCGCGCGCAGTTCAAGCGTTGCAGCCCTGAGCATCCGGCCGCGCGTGCTCTTCAACCCATCCCAACGCAGCACCGATTTCCTAGTTCCCGGCATCCTCGCCATCATCACGATGTTCATGACCATTCTCCTTCCGTCCATGGCGGTCGTGCGAGAAAAGGAACGCGGCACCATCGAGATCCTCAGGGCCGGCCCGATTCGCCCGGCAGCGTTCATCATCGGCAAGCTCCTCCCCTACGGCCTCATCTGCGTGCTGGACCTGCTCATGGTCATCATCGTGGGCGCGCTGGCGTTCGGGGTGCGGATTCAAGGCAGCTTCGTGCTGCTGGTCGCGCTCTCAGTTCCGTTCCTCTTGACCGGATTGGCAATGGGTCTGCTGATTTCGACCGTTGTGGAGAGCCTGCAGGTCGCCATGTACTCGGCATTCCTCGTGTCGGTGCTGCCGACCATCCTGCTTTCCGGCTTCGTGTTCCCGATTGCCTCGATGCCCAGGCTGGTGCAACTCATCTCGCTCTTCGTGCCGGCCCGGTACTTCCTGCTGGTGGTACGCGGCATCTACCTGCGCGGGGCCGGGTTCGGTTCCCTGTACCCGCCGTTCCTCATCATCCTGATCTTCGGCACGGTCCTGATTGCCATCGCGGTAGAAAGGCTGCGGAGGAGCCTGTGATACAGCACGTCCTGGCCGTAGCCCGCAAGGAATTCCTCCAGCTCCGCCGTGACCGCCGCACCCTGCCCCTGATTCTGATCGCTCCAGTGCTTCAACTCCTGCTCTTCGGCTACGCCGCGACCCAGGACGTCAGGAACGTCCGCCTTGCCCTCGTTGACCAGTCGCAGTCCCCGCTGAGCCGCGACATCGGCCGCGCGCTCTCGGCCTCGGGCACGTTCCGGGTCTTCGCGGTTGCGGACCGCGCCGAACTGCAGGCGGCAATGCTCCGCGGCAATGCGACTGTCGGCCTGGTCATCACCCCGGACCTCGAGCGCGAGTTGCTCCGCCGCAGCAGCGCAGGCATCGAGGTCTTCGCCGACGGTTCCGACCCAAACACGGCCACGGTCGCGGCCGCCTACATCCAGCGGATACTCGGCCGGGTCATCACTGACCTGATTTCCGCCCGCTACCCAGCGCTGGTTCCCCGGGCGACAGTCGAACTCGTGCCGCGCGTGCTGTACAACCCGAACCTCGCCAGCCGCAACTACATGGTGCCGGGCGTGCTCGCCATGATTCTCCTTATCATGACCACCATCATGACCTCGGTCGCCATCGTGCGCGAATACGAACGCGGGACCATCGAGCAACTCGTCGTGACCCCGCTGCGGCCGGGCGAGCTGCTCGCGGGCAAGCTCATCCCCTACGTCATCATCGGGTATGTGGACATCTTGCTGGTCACCGTTGTCGCCACAACCTGGTTCCGGGTCCCGATTCACGGCTCGGTCCTGCTGCTGTTTGTGCTGGCCGGGCCGTTCCTGCTTGCGACACTGGGGTTCGGCATCCTCACCTCCACCGTGGCCCGTTCACAGCAGCAGTCCATGCTCCTGTCGTTCCTGTTCATGATGCCCAACACCCTGCTCTCCGGGTTCATGTTCCCGATTGAGAGCATGCCCCTGCCGGCCCAGTACCTGACCTACCTGATTCCCGGCCGCTACTTCCTGACGATAGTGCGCGCCATCTTTCTCAAGGGCGTCGGCCTCGAAGTGCTCTGGCCCGAAACCCTGGCGCTATTGCTCCTCGGCTCAATCATCCTGACTGTCGCGGTGACCCGCTACCGCTCGCGCCGCGCCTGATTCCTTGACCCGCGGGTTCACCGCACTAGACTTCTCGGCGTCATGAAGGGCCGTTTCCCCCTCGTCGTCGTCGCCGTGGTAATCCTGGCGCTGGTCATCGCGCTCATCGTATCCCAGCGCTCAGGTCGCAGGAGCGACCGCGAACTCTCCGGCACGATTGAGGCGTATGAAGTCCAGGTTGCGTCCAAGGTCGCGGCCCGGGTCATGGCCGTGCGTTGCGAAGAAGGCCAGGTCGTGAGAGCCGGCGACACGCTGCTGGTTCTGGATGAGACCGACTATCGCAATGCGGCGCTGTCCGCGCAGGCCCAACTTCGGGCCGCTCAGGCCAACCTTTCGGCCATGCAGTCGCGCGCGGCCCTGGCTGATTCCAGCCTGGCCCGGCTGCGCCGGCTGTTCGCGGCCGGCAACCTGACCCGGCAGGAAATCGACAAGACCGAGTCCGACGCCCGGGCTGCGAACGACGCCCTGGCTGCGGCCCGCACCGCAGTTGATGGTGCTCAGGCTCAGGCCAACATCGCTCAGGCGAGGCTGGCCGACTGCACGGTCACGGCCCCGGTTGCGGGTGTCGTTTCGACGGTCACGTTCCGCCCAGGCGAGACCGTGCTTGCGGGATCGGTGCCGGTCACTATCATCGACCTCGGCCAGACTTGGCTCACTGTGTACCTGTCTGAGCGGCTGCTGGGACGGGTCACGCTCGGCGACACCTGTCGCGTCCGCGTGGACGCCTATCCGAAGAAGGACTTTCGCGGCACGCTCACGTTCATCGCCGACCAGGCCGAGTTCACGCCCAAGGACATCCAGACCAAAGAGGAACGCATCAACCAGGTCTATCGGATGAAGATAACGCTGCCCAATCCCGAACGCATTCTCAAGCCTGGCATGCCTGCGGATGCATACCTGACCCTCCGCTAGACACTTGTCCGAGACCTGACAAAGACCCACGTGGCCGTCAGAATCCCGCTCTACGACACCGTAACCGAGAACAAGCAGTTCGCCGCGGACTTCCGCGCCGCGCTTGACCGCGTCCTCGCCTCAGGCCGGTTCGCGCTCGGGAACGAGCTGGTGACATTCGAGTCATCGCTGGCGGAATACTGCGGAACCACGCAAGCGGTGGGTGTGAAGAGCGGAACCGATGCGCTGATACTGACGCTGAAGGCTCTGGGCATCGGCAACGGCGACGAGGTCATCACCACAGCATTCACCTTCTTCGCCAGCGTCGAGGCAATCATGCAGGTCGGCGCCAAGCCCGTCTTCGCCGACGTCGAACCGAGGACTCTCTGCCTATCACCCGATGCCTGCGCGGCGGCCATAGCCCCGGCAACCAAGGCGATTCTGCTGGTCCATGTGTTCGGACATTGCGCCAACGTCGAGTGTTTTCAGTCCCTGTGTGAGGACAACAACATCGCACTCGTCGAGGACGCGGCGCAGGCAATCGGCGCGACCTGGAATGACCGAAAGCTCGGCTCGCTGGGCGCGGCCGGGACCTTCAGCTTCTACCCGACCAAGAACCTGAGCGCGCTGGGCGATGCGGGAGCGGTTGTGACCTCGGAAGAGAAGCTCGCGGACGCGTTGCGGCAGCTTCGGTCTCACGGCCGGGATGTAGCCGGACGCCACGCCTGCCTCGGATACAACTCGCACATGGACGAGCTTCAAGCCGCCTTCCTTCACATCAAGCTCGGGCGGCTCGACGCAGAGCTGGCACGGCGGCGTGAGCTTGCGGCTCGTTACGATGCGGAGCTGCCACCTCAGGCCAGGCGGGTGCACGGCGCTGAAGGCTGTGTGTCAAACTACCACCAGTATGCAATCAGGACCGACCGCCGCGATGCGCTCCGGCAGTTCCTGCTAGAGCAGGGAATCGGGACCGGTGACTACTACCCGTTGCCGGCGCACATGGAACCGGCTGCCTCGGCAGTCGGCCCTTTCCCGCCCCTGCCCGAGACCGAACGCGCCTGCAAGGAAGTGCTCACTCTGCCCATCCGTCCGAGCCTCACCAACGAACAACAGAAGACGATTGTCGATGCTGTCCGGCGGTTTTTCGTCGGAGCCTAGCGGCTAGTCGGACTTGCCGGCCCTGCGCCGGCTGCGGACCTCGTCCTGCTTCGCTTCGGCCGCCTCGCCGATCTGCCTGAGGAGCTCCAAGTTCTCCTCGGCCTCTTTCTGGTCGAGTATCTGGATGGCGAATCCGGCGTGGACAATAACGTAGTCCCCGACCTTTGCATCCGGCGTCATCATGATTGACACTTCGCGCTGGATGCCCCCGACCTCGCCAACCGCGTCAGTGTCGTTCACTGACACCAGCCGCAGGGGAACCGCAAGGCACATACTAAAACACGAAGTGGTCTAGTGACCCAGTGGTCAAGTGGTCAAGTGCCACGGACTCCTTCACGAGACCACTAGGACACTTGAACACTGGACCACTCACGTCTTGAGCGGCTTCTTCTCGGCCGCCGGGAACAGGACGTTATTCAGAATCAGCCGGTATCCCGGCGAGTTCTTGTGCAGTGACAGGTCGGTTGCCGGGTCGCCGATTCGGTGCGCGTAGTCCTCGGGGTCGTGGCCGCCAAGGAAAGTGAACGTGCCCTTGCCGAAGTTGCCGTGGATGTACTTCAGTTCCTCGGTATTGGCCACCTCGGCCAGCACCAGCACGTCCTTCTTGACCTTGGTTCGTCGGAACCCGCAATTCTGCCCGAGGAACTCCTTGACCAACCCGACATGGTCCTGGACCAGCATGCACGGCACCGGGTCGTACTTGGCCGAGAAGTCGAACAAAGAGAAGTAGACGTCCGGGCCACGGGCTGTCGCCTCGAGGTAGGTATCGATATCCGAATGCTCATAGACCAAAGGGTCGGTCATCAGACTGAAGTTCTCGAATGCGAGACAGCCGGTGAAGTCGAGTTTCGACGCATAGGCCGGGTCGATACCGTCGCCATCGAACACCGCACTGCAGATGTCGGTGTTGCGGGCCGCCCAAGCGATATCCGGCGTATCGGTCGCCGAACACATCGCGAATAACATCCCACCGTCGGCCACGTACTGGCGTATCAGCTCGACTATCGCCAGATCCATCTTGCTGACCTTCTTGAACCCGAGTTCCGCCGCGGTCTTCGTGTTAATGGCAACATCCTTCTGGTACCACGGCTCGCCCCGATACGAGGCATAAAACTTGCCGTACTGCCCGGTGAAATCCTCATGGTGGAGGTGCAGCCAGTCGTATTGAGAGAGCTTGCCCTGCATCACTTCTTTGTCCCAGACCACGTCGTACTTGATGCCGGCGTAGTCCAGTACCAGCCGCACCGCGTCGTCCCATGGGTCGGCGGTCGGCGGCGCGTACACCGCGACTCTTGTTGCGCGCTCCAGCATCACCGATTCCATGTTGCTCTTCTCAATGGTCGAGCGGATCTGCACGACCTCATCCGGCCCGACTGTCTGGTAGGCCACGCCGTTGAGCTCGCACTCGCGCACGGCTCGGGGCTCAGAAGGGAACAGAAACGACCCGCCGCGGAAGTTGAGCAGCCACTCAACCTTCTGTCCGCGCTGAAGCAGACGGTAGACGACGCCGTACGCCTTCAGATGGTCGGTCTGCGTCAGGTCCATCGGTATGAGTACCTCGGTCTGCGCAAGCGCCGCCGTGACGGTCGCCAACACAACAGTGAGCAACGCAAGCTTGTTGTGCTGTATCGACCTTCTGCATTCTGCCTTCTGCATTCTGCCTTCTGACTTCGGCCTTATGCTGTAATGTGCGTCCCGGCCCTGCCGGCCAGCGCGTCGGCCAGGTGGTCCGGATCGGTTATGATGACTTCGCGGCCGCCCTGTCTCAGAAAGTCGAGTGCGGCCTCAACCTTCGGGCCCATGCTGCCGGACGGGAACTGCTTTGCCGTCAGGTGCTTCTGCATCTCAACCACTGAGACGCCGCCCAGTGGCTGTTGGTTTGCCTGTCCGTAGTTGAGATAGACGCGCTCGACCGCGGTAGAAATGACCAATCGCTCGGCTCCGATCTTGGCTGCCAGCAGGCTCGAAGCCAGGTCCTTGTCTATGACAGCAGCCACGCCCTTCAGCGTCCCATTGTTGCGCGTGACCGGAATCCCGCCACCGCCGCACGCGACCACGACCGCGCCGGATTGGAGCAGGGACTCGACCTCGGGCTTCTCCACGACCTCCACGGGACGCGGCGAGGGCACCAGCCTCCTGAAGCCCCGACCGGCATCCTCGCGCAGGACCCATCCCAGCTCCTTCTCCAGCTTCGCGGCCTCGCCTTTGGTGTAGAAGGGCCCGACCGGCTTTGAGGGATGCTGGAACGCCGGGTCGTTCGCGTCAACCACCACCTGCGTCACGACGGTCACGACCGGCTTGGTGATGCCGCGCTGCCTGAACTCGTTGTCCAGAGACTGCTGTATCATGTAGCCGATCTCGGCTTGAGTCTGAGCGTTGCAGGCGTCAAGCGGAACCTCGGGTAGCCGGTTCCGAGCAAGGTGCGACCGGATGAGTATGAACCCGACCTGGGGTCCGTTGCCATGGGTGACGACCACGCCGTGGCCGGACTCAACGATGTCGGCGATATGCCTGCAGGTATCAGCGGTGGTCGCAAGCTGGTCGGCGAACGAACTCCGGTCCTTCGACCGAATCAGCGAGTTGCCGCCGATGGCCAGCACGGTTACTGGTCTCATCAGACTTATAGGTTATCACGCCGGCCAGAAGAATCAAGCCCACCGAGGAGGAGCCCGCTTGCTATCGGCAAAACCCGGACTACAATTAGGTCGGAGGCGGGTCGGACGGTCGCCCCTCACGGGGAGGAAAGTCCGAGCACCCAGGGCGAGGCACTCGTTAAGAGCGAGGCTGCGGGTCGGCGACGGCTCGTGGACGGACAGTGTCACAGAAACCACACCGCCGCGTCTTCGGACGCGGTAAGGGTGAAAAAGTGCGGTAAGAGCGCACTATCCCGCGTGGCGACACCCGGGATGGAAAAACCCTGCCCGGTGCAAGACCAATATGAGAACCGGACTGGCCCGGTCCACTTAAGTTCTCGGGTAGGTCGCTTGAGACGTGCGGGTAACCGCACGCCCAGATAAATGACCGTCACCCGGCTTGCCGGGGACAGAACTCGGCTTACAGACCCGCCTCCATTACTGTCGGACCGAGCGCGTCCGACGAGTCGAACGGGTCTCGCAGGATCAACCGCAGATTTCGCAGATGACGCAGATACCCCGAGACGAACCGCGGATGGACACAGATGTCGTGCCAGATGGTCTTGGCTCGGCATTCGGCCACTGGTACTTGAATGGTCATCGGGGCTTGGCACTTGGCCGTGCCCTCAGTTCCCTCCTCACCCTCGCTCCGCTCTCCCTCTCCTCCATGAGGAGAGGGTCGGGGTGAGGAGTGGAAAACGGGGACCGTACCGCGCTGAGTCATACGCAAGCGCTCCGTGGGACTGTCCCCATTTGGCGCCGGTTCGGGACTATCCCAACTCTTGCGCGTGGTCGCGTCCAAAGCCCACCGAACTGGATACTGATACCTGGAAACTGATACCTCGCGCTGAAGGCGCGATTGGGCCTCTCAAAGTACCTCTCATTGTTCGTCAGAAAGTACCGGCCAAAGTATCGCTCACTGCGTCGTGAACTGCGTCGGTGACTGAATAGCGAACTGCGTCGCGAACCGCGTGCGCAACTGCACGCGGCGTTGTACGGTGAAGTGTTCACGAAGTTGTTCGAGAGATTGTTCGAAGAAACGTTCGCGTCATTGTCCGCGTCATTCTCCCGGCAAAAGTGCCCGTGATTGCGCGGGTCAGCGTATCGGGAGCTGTATCGACGAAGGCTACCCCCTATACGGTCTCCGGGCCGAGGGGTGGGCGGCAGGATTGTGGCCGGAGAACGCTCTACCACTACATATGGATGACCGCCAGACCTTTGGACTCGGGTGGCGGAGCCGCCGCTTTCCCGAGAGAATGCGGTTCTCCAATCGGCATCATGCGGTACTGACAGAGCTTACGCACGAGACCGGCTGCGGGTCATAGCACTCGTATCAGAACTGCGGCGTTCACTTCGGCACTCAGTGTCACGTTCAGCCGCAGACTCAACGCGCGGTTCAAGGCCGGACTTGACTCGCCACTGAACGCGCAAGTCAGACCGGGGCTCGTTACGCGACTCGCCGCGCGATTCACTGCCGGACTGAGCGTGGCAATGAGGTCCTGACTGACGGTGGCGTTGAGTTCCCTGGTCTAGGCGCGATTAACCGCCGCACCGAGCCCGGAACTCGTCGCGCGACTGACCGGCGGGCTAAGTCCTTGATTGACGGCCGCATTGTACTCGGCGTTGAACCCCGGAGTCACCCCCGGATTGACCCCCCTGTTGCCGGTCCGCGTGCCGGGTGGTACACAGGGTATCAGGCCATGGTCTGTGACGGTTCTTATCCAGGACCACAAGATTCTCATGACGGATTCGCCCTTGGCAGGCGTATGTACATATGAGAGGAGCAGTGGTACGCCAACCGGCGTCCACGCCCCCGAAGTCCGGATGGTCTGAACCCCGGCCTGACGGCCTGACAGGAGGCTTATCATGTCCGACGTGACTCGCAGACTATCTCGCTGGAAGGCGAAGTACTCGCCCGAGATAGCGGCGCAGACCACTGCCCGCATCTATGACGACATGAGCGAACGCTACCAGGCTTCGCTGGTTGCCTTGTGCTCAATGGAAACGGAGACGAAGCAGGTGCTGTCCGCAAGCGGCATCGACACCATGTACATCGTCTTCTACCTCGATTATGCCCGGCAGCTCTTCCGTCTCTCGCACGGCCGGTCAATCTCCGGCCCGACGCTTGCGCGTGAAGCCCAAGTACTGCTGGAGAAGTGGCAGAATCGTGGACTCGACCCTGCGGTCCTGGCGGCCATCCGCTTCGAGGTCTTCAGCGTCCCCGCGCCGGCGCCGTAACCGCAGCGCGACCTTGTCGGACGTGGGGTAGCTGAACAAGAGGCTGCCCGCAGCGACACGGGCAGCCTTTGGATAGGAGGGCGCTTGGCCTATTCGGTCAGGATGACCTTTCTGCTGAAGCGCTGATTCTCGGCAGCCAAAGTGCAGAAGTAGATGCCGCAAGCAACGCTGCGCCCTTTGGAGTCCTGCCGGTTCCACGTCAGGCTGTAGTAGCCCGGCTTCTGCTCGCCGTTCGCCAGAGTAGTCACCAGCTTGCCCGCTGCTGCGGTGATAGTCGAATCGTCATCGACGGCATTCATGTCAAGACCAATTAAGTAATGTGTCCCCGAAATCCCTGCGGTGGGAAGTAGCAGACTGAAGCATCCTCCGCAACTCAGGGGTTTCGTCTGCGAGACGCGAGCGCATTGAGACTGTCGTCTAAGAGAGATGCATCCAGGGCGCGCAGGCGGGACGCGCTGCCTTGAGGTCCCGGCTCCAGCGTGGCGTAGTGGACGATGTCTCCGCCAATCGCATCCAGCCGGGTTAGATACCACCGGATGAGTCTGGAGAGGTACTCCAATCGAACCACCATGACTACCTCGGTGGCATTGCGCGCGGCGAACTGAATCTTCCACCCGGAAGGCGCGAGGGTGGGCTTGCTCGTCCCCAGGATTGCGGCGACCTCAGTTAGTCGCGCATCGACCCTGCTTGACTTCAGTGCGGTCTCTGTCAGGGAGTCGGTGTAGTCCTCCAAGTCCGGACCGAGGGCCCGCGCCAAACGTACGAACTGGTATTCCTTCGTGACCTCAGACAGACTACGGGCGTCTTGAACCCGCCTGACAGTTGCGCCCTTCTTGAGTACGTGCAGCGGTGCGTTGGTAACTAGAAGTGGGCAGAGGACAATGGCTGTGACGCGGTCGTCACTCTCCATGTGGGCTTGATACTGCAATGCGCGCGCCAGAAGCTGTGGGACTGCGTGCCTTAGCTGAGAGGCGCCGTGCTCGACGGCTGCTTCGACGCTATCGCCCCTGCCATTGCCATTGCCCTTGCTGAACAGGACCGCGCCCTTGATGCACCGTTCGGTCTTGCCGTCTATGTCCCAGAGGGAGGCTTCCGCCAGATCGTGGTTCCGAGTCCGGCTGGGACACAAGTCATCGTGAAGTGTGGCGGTCCCTCCATAACCATGTCCAGTGAACTTGCCAGGCGCGAAAACCCAGTGGCAACTTGGGTGGTTGTACTTACACTCCACCAGCAATTCGAAGTCCGCCCAGTGCTCGTTGTTGGTGTTCACGATGAACTTGCGGGCACGGATGTCGACGGAGTGTTTCTTCAAGACCCCGGCGGGGTCGGGTCTCATGTACCCGTACTCGCCCATGACCTCGAACCCTTGCCTGTCGAGTATGGTTGCGACTTGGGCCTCGAGCGGCAGGCCACTCTTGAGTAGCCCCTGCAGTAGCGGGTCTTGCTTGTTGGGATTTGGGGAAGTCTTACTCATATTGATCTTCCTGTGTCGGTGCAGCCTTCGCCATGGGGCATTCGGTGAGCATGTTTCCCGCATCCGTCAATGGGTTCTCTGTTCCATCGCATTCCGTTCGACATCTCTTATCCTGCGATCCTCGGCCACCCCGCCCCGTTGTCAATTCCGAATGTGAACGGTTGACCGGCCAGGACACCTCGCCGAATCTCTACATCCCGCTGTTCATTACCGAAGTCTGGACCAGACTCCATCTGGCTGCAGCATGTACTGCTTGCTTGGCACCATCTCCAGACAGTCATCCAAGTCAACACGCCCCGGGTAGACAGTGGCCTTCATCGTATCTACATTGACTTTCACGGTGAGTATGCAGTGTCCGTTGTCGTACTTCAAGGGACCTGGTCGTTGCATCGCGAGGAAGTCCACGAGGAGGCTGTTGACCTGCCGCGCCCTACCTTGACCGTCGCGTTCAGGCTTGACTAGGCTGTCCAGTGCTCTAGTTACTGCCTCGTATTGATCTGATCGACCCCTGAGGACCGCATCTCGGTAAACGGCACTGTAGTCACGCAGGGCGCTGGACAGGTAGCCGAGGGCGAATGCTCCTGCCGCTCCCACGGCCAGTGCTGCCCACTTCAACCCTCGACTCCACACGAGCGCTGCGGCACGGCGAAGCGGTACTTCGTTAGCTGCACGTTGAGGTGGCGGCGTCATGCGCTAATCCCCGGCGTAGTGCAGTACCCCTCTGGAGTCCCTCCAATACCAGCGGTTCCTGAGCATCCGAGAGCCAATAGTGAAGACCGGTCGGTGCCTTGTGTAGACGGTATCCAGGCCAAACGGTTGGGTATCCTGATAAGTGACTAGGAAATAGCTGGCGAAGTAGCTACCGTCGCCGTCGGTGAAACGGTCAGGACGAAGTCCAACTAACTTCATCTCCCTCTGCTCACCGACATGCTTCTGTGATGCTATGTACTGCGCCTTGTCGGCATACGTGACCGACGCAAGCCCCGCGGCGTATCCCCGACTTCGGGTCGCGTCAACGCGGGCAGCCACTCCAATGAGGTGCCCGACCCCCGCCAGAGCCAACAAACCCAGTGAACATGCCACTTTGATGCCCAGCCGACG
>Ga0315277_10009424_pt1 | contig 12472 bp, 18 predicted proteins | sample YL17G05_15_MG_FD_203695 | JGI IMG/M metagenome (GOLD analysis project Ga0315277, IMG submission 203695) | Sediment microbial communities from Yellowstone Lake, YNP, Wyoming, USA - YL17G05_15 | ecosystem: Environmental > Aquatic > Freshwater > Lake > Sediment | place: USA: Wyoming | collected... | reverse complement strand
AACACCTGTACGAGGCCATCGTGGAGGGCAAGGCCGACGCCGTGCTGGCCGCCAGCATCTTCCACTTCGGCACCTACAGCATCCGCGAGACGAAGGAGTACCTGGCGGCTCGCGGCATCGCCATGCGGTTGTAGAGAGGAAATCACCGTGCCCGACGCGCCCAAGAACATGTTCTGGGACGTGATCGCAGGCAGGGCGCCGCTGCCACGCGTCCTCGGCCTGCTGGGCTGGAATGTCGTCCACGCCGAGCCCGGCCACGTCCGCGCCGGGTTCCAGGGCAAAGAGGAGTTCTACAACCCCGTGGGGCTTGTGCAGGGCGGTATCCTGGGGGCGATGCTCGACGGCGTCATGGGGGCGGCCGCAGTGTCGTTGCTCGGGCCGGATGAGAGCATCACGACGCTGGAGATGAAGGTGAGCTGCATGCGGTCCGTCCGGGCCGGGCCTCTGGTGGGTGACGGGCGCGTGGTGCATCGGGGCGGCTCGGTGGTATTCATGGAGGGCTCGCTCACCGGTGAGGACGGCTCGCTGGTGGCGACGGCCACGGCGACAGGGCGAATCGTGCGCCTTGCGGCGGCCGAGAGCGCGGGCAGCGCGGAAGGCTAGGAGGCTTTCGATGCTGGACTTCGCGAAGGGCGGCGGCCTCATCCCTGTCATCGTCCAGGACGACGACACGGGCGAGGTGCTGACCCTGGCCTACATGAACGAGGAGTCACTGCGCCGGACGCGGGAGTCTGGGCAGGTGTGGTTCTACAGCCGCAGCCGCCAGGAGCTCTGGCACAAAGGGGCCACATCCGGCAACTTCCTAAACGTCCGCCGCATCCTCCGCGACTGCGACGACGACACACTCCTCGTCCGCGTGCAGCCTGCGGGTCCCGCCTGCCACACCGGCGAGCGCTCGTGCTTCTTCCGGGAGCTGGAGGAGGAGTAGGGCACCCACGGGGCCGCGTTGCCCTGCCAACATCGAAGGCCAGGCTTAAGCCTGGCCTTCGGAGTGCCCGTTCGGGCCGCTTCGTCTGGGCCTATGGCGGGTCCAGCCGGGGCCCCTTGTTCAGCGGATTGCAGCGCGCAAGACGCCACAACGTTTTCAGCGAGGCCTTCCAGAAGCCGTACCGCTGGTACGCCTCCAGGCCGTAGCTCGAGCAGGACGGCTCGAACCGGCAGCGGGCGCCCAGTCCCGGCCCGACCCGGAGCCGGTACGTCTCGATGAAACGCACCGCGAACCGAGAGAGAGGCGAGAGCCTTTGCCCCAGCGCCTCGCTGGTCATCGCGCGCCCTCGTCCGGCGGTGGTGGCTGCTCGGCCGGCGCCTCTTCGTTGCCGGGCTCGGCCTCGATGGTGGGCGGCGGTGGCGGCTCCTGTTGAGCTGGCGCCTCATCGATGCGGGGCTCGGCGCTGCTCACCGGCGCCGGCTGCTGGGTCAGGCCGCTGTTCAGGCGCTGCTCGGCCCTGGCGAACGCTCGGTTCACCCGCCGAACGGCGAACACCCGCAACAGGGAGGGGATGATGAGCCCGAGGGCCAGCCCGCCGATCAGCCCCTCGATAGCCACTGCCCGCGTCGGGTAGACCACGGCGTACTGCTGAAGGAGGACGATCGTGCCGGCTCCTGCCAGCAGGCCGCCTATGATCCCCGCCACTGAGATGCGGGGCCGCCAGCCCGCGCGCGGCAGGCGCCTCGCTGGCTCGGCTGCCGGCGGCGCCCCGCCGGCGGCCATGACCGCGCCGGTGAGGAGAAGGGCCGGAAGCACGACGAACACACAGAAATCGCTCCGCTTTCTGTGCCTTTCCTCCGCCATCTCGCTATAATACTTGTCCCGCCACCGCCTCTCTTCTTCCTCCGCCTGCGCCTGGGCGGCGCGCTCGGTTGCGGCGTTCACCGCGCTGGCCTCGGCCTGGCCCCCCAAAGCGGAGGCGACGCCCGCGGCAGCCAGCCCCAGCCCGCCCAGGGCAGTGATGCCCGCGGCGGCGGCCCCAGCCACTGTTCTCAGGGGGTTGCCTGCCACCTTCACCAGGGCCGCACCGCTGCAATCCCCACCAGGGCCCTCGCTGCGGCCGACGACCTTGTACAGCCCAACGCCCCACGTCGCGTAATCGTCGACGGGCACGGTGTTCTCCCAGGAGGTGCCCGAGGTGGGCTCGTCGCGGACCGTCCAGGGGACGTCGGCGAACTCGATCTGGATCTTCAGGTGCCTTATGCCGGCGGCCGACTGCATGGTCACGGGCACAGCCGTGTGCTCCTTCACCTCGATGGCGTCGTCTGCGTCCGTGGATGACAGGCCTCTAACGTCCACGCCGTTGATACTGGCCGAACAGTTGCCGTTCACGTCGGCGGTGGCCACCAATGCCAGCGCGGGCAGGGTCGCTAGGGTTAGAGCCGCTGTTGTTGCCAGGAGAACGCGGCAGATTCGGCGCATCATGATATGCCTCCTGAGGAGAATGGCTGCAGGATCGCTTCCTCAGTCTGAGAATGCGCGCCGCTTTCGTCTATGCGGGACCGCCCTGCTGGTTCTCGGCCGAGACCCCTAGACCACCGGGGCCAAATACGAAGACCGAGAACCCCTTTTCTCCCCTGGGATTCTCGGTCTCGGTCGCTCGATGTTGAGGGTTACTGGTGGGGCTTCACACGGCGATGACTGCGTCGGCCTCCAGCGCCAGGTCATTGAGCGTGGCGGCGCCCACCACCTGGGCGCCCTCGATGAAGTCGCCGCGGTCCAGGCCGAGGAGCATGCAGCTCTGCTCGCAGACCATGAGCTTGACGCCGGCCTTCAACGCCTGGTCGATCACGTCTTTGAGAGGTGGGAACTGGCCGACACGCACCTTCTCCGCCTCGCCCTTCTTCACGGCAGTGACGCCCTTGATAAAGAAGTAGACCACCGGCTCCACGTCCATGGCGGCGGCGGTGGTGGCCAGGATGAAGGGGGCGTACAGGCGCTCTGGCGTGTCGAGGCCGCTGGTCTGAAGGTAGACTATCCTCTTCTTGCCGTTCTTGGTCATGGCCTTCCTCCTAGCTCTTCCGGATGAGGAAGGTCAGGGCGCTCCCCTCCTCGCGCAGCTCCAGGAGCTCGTGGCCAGTGCGTTTCGCCCAGCGAGGCACGTCCTCTCGCGAGGCCGGATCCGTGGCCAGAAGCTCGAGCACCTGCCCGCTCTGCAACTGATCGATCTCCGCCCTCGCCTGGAGCACGGGCGCGGGGCAGAACTGCCCCCGCATATCCACAACGCGGTCCGGTTTGAGTGCTACTGTCATGGATGAACCTCCCTCTCCCTCCGCTGATCGGGTACTTTTATCTATTGTGACATTATGGGTCGACTGGGTCAAGTATCACGCTCGGACCTTAGAACCTTAGAACCTTTGGAACACAGGTTCCCAGGTTCCACGGTCCCAAGGCCGGTCGTGCTAGCCGGCTCCCTCCTCCTCCGCGGCCAGGACGCCCTGGAGGGCGGCCACGGCCACCTCGATCTGGGCGTCGTCGGGATCACGGGTGGTCAGCGACTGGAGGAGGAGGTTGGGCTTGAGAAGCCAGTTGAGGAGAGGGACGTGCTCGATGAGCATGCCCAGGCGGATGGCCTCATAGCTGAGGGAGGCGACGACCGGCAGGAGCACCACGCGCGACAGGATGCGCCACCAGAGGGGAGGCGCGCCCAGGAGGGTGAAGACGACCAGGGCTACCACCATCACGGTGAGGAGGAAGCCGGTGCCGCAGCGAGGGTGGGCGTTGGGGAAAGGGCGCACCGCCTCCACCTGGAGGGGCCGCCCGGCCTCGTAGGCGTGGATGGTCCGGTGCTCGGCGGCGTGATAGGCGAAGACCCGCCGCACGTCGGGCACGAGGCCGATGGCCCAGACGTAGGCCAGGAAGAGACCCAGTCGCAGCAGGCCCTCGACGAGGACGGCGCCCGTCCCTCCCAGGATGCCCTGCAGCCAGCCTGTGAGGAGCACGGGCCCGGCGAAGAAGACGGCGGCCGCTACGACGAAGGTGACGGCGAAGGTAGCCCACACGTAGGCGCCACTGGCCTCGCTCTCGTCCTCGCCGGCCGCCACGCGCGCCGAGTAGCTCAGCGCCCGCATGCCCAGGGCCAGCGTCTCCCAGAGGACCACCACGCCGCGAATGAGGGGCAGCCGCCGGAAGAGGCCCGTGTAGAGCCCCCCAAGGGACTCCGACTTCACGGTCACGGTTCCGTCGGGGCGGCGCACGGCCACCGCCACGGTGCGGGGGCCGCGTATCATGACCCCCTCTATGACCGCCTGGCCTCCGTAGTACGATGTCTTCGGCATGCTTGCAGACAAACGAAAGGGGCCGAGGGTCTAGCCCCGGCCCCCGCAATAGGCCCCTGCTAGTCTTTGATGCCGTAGCGGCGCTTGAAGCGCTCGACGCGGCCGGCCGTGTCCACGATGCGCTGCTCGCCGGTGAAGAAGGGGTGGCAGTGGCTGCACACCTCCACGTGCAGGCGCGCCTTGGTGGAACGTGTCTGCCAGGAGTTGCCGCAGGCGCACTGGACCGTGGCCTCTACGTATTCGGGATGGATCTTCGCTTTCATTGGTCCTGCTCCGCTGGCGGGGGCAGCACGCTGACCTTCTTGCGCCGCCCCTTGGCGTAGGGCGCGAACTTCACCGTCCCCTTGACCAGCGAGTAGATAGTGTAGTCGCGCCCCAGGCCGACGTTCCGGCCGGGATGGACGCGCGTGCCTCTCTGTCGCAGGATGATGGTGCCGGGAAGGACCACCTGACCGTCATACCGCTTGACGCCCAGTCGTTGGGACTGGCTGTCGCGGTTGTTGCGTGTGCTGCCGCCGCCCTTCTTGTGTGCCATGACTATTCACCTGCCGGCGGGGTCTCCGCCGTCTTCCGTCGCCGCCGCGGGGCCGGCTTCTTCTCCGCCTGCTCCTCGGGTGCTGCCTCTTCGCTGATGACGGCCGGCTCCTCTGCCGCCGCCTCGACGACGGCTGCCTCCTCCGCCGGCTCCTTCTTGCGAGTCCGCCGTCGCGGCGCCGGCTTTTCTTCCTCTTCGCCCACCTGGATCCGCTGGATGGCCAGACGGGTGAAGGCTTGTCGATGGCCGGTCTTCTTTCGGCTGCGGGTCTTGGCCTTGTACCTGAAGACGATCAACCTGGGTCCGCGCCCGTGCGATACCACCTCCGCCACCACCTTGACGCCGGGGACGATGGGTGTGCCGACCGTGACGCGCCCGTCCTCGTCCAAGAACAGGACCTCAGGCAACTCAACCTGCCCGCCCTCGGGCGCCACTAGGCGCTCGACATCGATGGTGGCCCCTTCCTGGACGCGGTACTGCTTGCCGCCGCTACGGACGATGGCGTAGACTGCCACACTCTCTCCTAATACTCAGGCTCGCTTTCGATTCTACTGGGTGGAGAAGCGTACCGTCAAACGTATGACCATGTTGACGGGCGCAGGATCTCGTGTTACCTTGGTCAGTAGTACAACATTTGTTGAGATTAGCCATGAAGGTAGCTACCCTCCGCCAACGCCTGGCGGTCCGTCTCCAGGAGGCGCTGGAATCCGGCGACGTGGAGGTGGTCTGTCGCGTCACCGGCTACGTGCGGGCCGTGGGGGTTGCCCTTGTCGCCTACTCCGGCGATGACGACGTAGACGTGTCGCGACTGACCGTGGACAGCCAGCAGGCGGCGCAGATCCTGGGCTACCACCGGGAGCACGTGCGACGGCTGCTGCGCCAGGAGGCGCTGGAGGCCGAGAAGTCGGGGAACGAGTATCGCATCCCCCTCACCTCGGTGATCAGCGCTCTCGAGGGCGGCATCGCAGGCTGGGTCGCGCCGTCCATCCTGAGGCGACTGCGGGCTCTCACGACGGTGTGGGTATCGCCGGAAGCGCCGCTCGCGCAATAACGCGCGCTCCAGTAGACTCGACCGCCAGCAATACACAAGGCCGGGACCGCAAGGGTTCCGGCCTCACTCTCGTGCGAAGGTGGGCTTGGCTACCTGCTGGGCGGCTCGTCCCGCAGAGTGATGTTGACCTGGCCGCTCCCCCAGGCGAGTCCGGGCTTGAGCTTGGGCTGCGGCGACTCCTCGCCGGGCGGCTCTCCCTCGGGCCCAGGTTGCGGCGTCTCGGCCGCGGGCGGCTGGCTCTCGCCGATGGGCACGTCCACGTCAACGGGCGCATTGAAGAGGGTCGTCAGGTCCTCGCCCTCGATGCTCTCCACCTCGATGAGCTTTCGGGCGATCTGGTCAAGCTTGGCCCGGTTATCGGTCAGTGTCTTCTTGGCTACGTGGTAGGCGCGATCGATAATGCGCCGCACCTCTTCGTCGATCTCCTCCGCCACCTTTTCACTGTAGTTGCGCTGCTCAGAGATCTCACGGCCCAGGAAGACCAGCTCCTCCTTGCGTCCAAAGGTGCGGGGCCCCAGGCGTTCGCTCATGCCCCACTGCGTGACCATCTGGCGGGCGATCTTGGTGGCGTGCTCGATGTCGTTCTGGGGGCCGGTGGTCATCTCACCCAGCACCAGCTCTTCGGCGACGTGGCCGGCCAGCGTAGCGGCCAGCATGTCCTGGAACTGCGTGCGGGTGCCCAGATGGCGGTCTTCCTCCGGCAGGAGGCGGGTGAAGCCGCCGGCCATGCCACGAGAGACGATTGTTATCTTGTAGACGGGGTCGGCATTGGGAAGCAGGTGCGACACCAACGCGTGTCCGGCCTCATGGAAGGCGATGATCTCCTTCTCCCTGGGGCTGATGACGCGGCTCTTGCGCTCCGGCCCGGCGATCACGCGGTCGACAGACTCATTGAACTCGTCCATGGAGATGCGCTTCTTGTTGGCGCGGGCGGTCAGGATGGCCGCTTCGTTAACCAGGTTGGCCAGGTCGGCGCCGGAGAAGCCTGGGGTCTGCTTGGCCATCACGTTCAGGTCCACGTCCTTGTCCAGGGGCTTGCCCTTGACGTGGACGTCAAGGATGCCTTTGCGACCCCTGATGTCCGGCCGGTCCAGCACCACATGCCGGTCGAAGCGGCCGGGGCGCAGCAGCGCCGGGTCAAGGATGTCCGGGCGGTTGGTGGCGGCGACGACGATAACGTTCGTGCTGGTGTCGAAGCCGTCCATCTCCACCAGGATCTGGTTCAACGTCTGCTCCCGCTCGTCGTGGCTGCCGCCCAGGCCGGCGCCACGATGGCGGCCGACGGCGTCGATCTCGTCCACGAAGACGATGCAGGGAGCATTGCGCTTCGCCTGGTCGAAGAGGTCGCGCACACGGGAGGCGCCGACGCCTACGAACATCTCCACGAACTCGGAGCCGCTTATCGAGAAGAAGGGCACGCCGGCTTCGCCCGCAACCGCCTTGGCCAGAAGGGTCTTGCCGGTGCCCGGCGGGCCCACCAGGAGGACGCCTCGGGGGATGCGGGCGCCCAGGGCGGCGAACTTCTCCGGGTACTTCAGGAACTCGACGATCTCGTTTAGCTCCTCCTTGGCCTCGTCCACGCCCGCCACGTCAACGAACGTGACCGTGGGGCGATTGCCGGTGAACATGCGGGCGCGGCTCTTCCCGAAGCTCATCGCCTGGGAGTTGGAGCCCTGAGCCTGCCTCAATATGAAGATAAGGATGGCGCCGAAGATGATCAGAGGGAGGAAGTTGAGCAAGAGGTTGAGCCAGTTGCCGAACTGGCTCGGCTGGCTCACCTTGACGGCGATGCCGTCGGTGCCGCCCACCAGGATGCCGTTGTCCTTGAGGACCGTGATGATGCTCGATCCGCTCTCCTTGCGCGACTTGTAGGTCTTCGAGTCGTTCTTGAGGTGGACGGTTAGCGAGTCGCCCTGTGCCTCGATGCTCTCCACCTGGCCGGCGCGGGCCTCGGCGATGACCTGGCTCAGGTCCTGTGTTTGGGTATTGGAAGGCGGCCGGAAGAAGGAGACGACAATAGCTATGACCGCCACGAGGATCAGCAGGTAGATGAAGCTATTGCGCATCCAGCGGTTCATAGTCTTGCCCGCCTTCCGGGGAAAGAAGTGATAACCGGCGTCCGCCGGCCTTTAACCCACTAAATTATAGCATAGCCGATGAGCCAAGGGCTTCATCGAGCCGGCGCCGGCGCCATGAGCACGATTCCCCTCTCACGGATTATCGGCATCGGCGCCCGAACCCGTCATCGAAAGGGCCGCTGGCCCGCCAACTCTCTTGACCAAAGGTCCCCTGCCGGCGGCTACTCTGTCAGCTCAGAGACCAGTCTGCCCGACTGAGCCCAGTCCTCCTGCTCGACGTCGCGAAAGATGACGATGGTCGCCTCTGGGGTGGTCTGGGCTATGTTGCAGACCGCCTCTGTGATGGCACGCGCCAGCTCCCGCTTCTGGGCCTGAGTCCGCCCCGAGAACATCTCGATGTGAATGACGGGCATAGACTCCTCCTCTCGCCCTATCGGCGCCGTGATCATAGCATTGATGCGGCCGCTTTGACGCGGTACAGGGCCGGTGTTACCATCGGGCGGCGAAGGCTGGAACCTTAGAACCTTAGCACGGTGCTGATGGACCCAAGTGGGCAGCTCATAGTTCGACGGGCTCACCACGAGCGGAATCTAAGAACCGCTCGTCCTGAGCCTGTCGAAGGGCGCGCGGCACCTTCTTCAGCACCCTGCTAGGACCTTAGAACCTTGGAACCTCGTGGAACCTTGGTGATCACATATCCTCAACTCAGCGAAGAGCTCCGGTGCTGGCGGCGCGGGTTACGCCGTGTTGCCGGTGTCGACGAGGTGGGGCGCGGACCCATGGCGGGGCCGGTGGTGGCCGCCGCTGTCGTACTGGACCCGTCGGATGCCGCCGCCTGGTGGGGCGAGCTGCGCGACAGCAAGCTGCTAAGCGCCCGCGCTCGCGAGCCGTTGGCGGAGGCTATTCGCCGCAGCGCCGAGGTGGGCGTCGGCGTGGTGGGGCACGAGGTCATCGACGCCGTCGGGATCAGTGTCGCTACCTTCAAGGCGATGCGCCTGGCCCTGGAGGAGCTGTCCCCGGCGCAGGATTACATTCTTCTCGACGGCCGGCCGCCCACGGCGGTCTGCCTGCCCTACCTGACCTCGCCCCATATGGCGCTGGTTGGCGGCGACCGCCGGTGCCTCTCCATCGCCGCCGCCTCTATCGTGGCCAAGGTGGAGCGCGACCGTCTGATGCTGGAGTACGAGGGCCTCTTCCCGGGCTACGGCTTTTGCCGTCACAAGGGCTATGCCACGGCCGAGCACGCCCGGTCGCTCGCCGAGCTGGGCCCCTGCGCCATCCACCGCCGCTCTTGGGCGCCGGTGCGGGCGATTCTGGAAGGCCTCCCCCTGTGAAGAACGAGACCGGGCCGGCGGGCCTGCCTACCGGCCGGAGGGCGCTGGGCGCCTTCGGCGAACGGGTGGCGGCCGCCCACCTGGAGTCGAAGGGCTACCGCATACTGGAGCGGAACTACCGCCGCCGGGAGGGGGAGATCGACATCGTGGCTGTCACGGGCGGCGGCTGCCTCGTCTTCGTCGAGGTCAGGACTCGCCGGGGAGAGGAGCGAGGCTCGGCCATAGAGTCGGTGAGCCCCGTCAAAGGAGCGCGCCTGGCGTGCCTGGCCCAGGCCTACTGCCAGGAGAAGCCGGACCTGCCCGCCGACCGGCGCATCGATGTGGTAGCGGTCGAGCTTTCACCGGCAGGGCGGCTGCTAAGCATCCAGCACGTCGAGAATGCTGTGGACGAAGAAGGCCTGCCCTAGTGGGCTCGGGTCGAGCCCTGCGAACCGCTCTTGGTGAGCCTGCCTGCCGGCAGGCAGGCCTGTCGAACCACGGACGGCCCGCTCAGGTTCACCGGCATCCCGCCAGCCCCGTCGACGGCGCCGCTGGGCCCCGGTATAATTCATTCGTGCCTATCTATGAGTTCCGCTGCGGCGGCTGCGGCCGTCGAGTGAGCGTCTTCCAGCGCAGCATCAGCGCGTCGCTGGCCGCGTCCTGTCCCCACTGCGGTGGCGCCGACCTGCGACGGCTGGTGTCGCGCTTCGCCGTGGTGCGCGGTGAGGACGCCCTGCTGGACAGCATGGATGACGACTCCCTGCTGGCCGGCGTCGACGAGAGCGACCCCCGGAGCATGGCCGCCTGGGCCCGCAAGATGGGCTCTCGCTTCGGCGAGGACCTGGGCCCCGAGTTCGATGAGATGGTGGAACGCATGGAGGGAGGCGAGATGCCGGATGAGGGGGGCGACGACGAGATGGGCGGGGGGCTTGATGAGCTCTAGGAGGCGGTAGGGGCATGCCCATTTACGAGTTCAGGTGTGAGGACTGCGGGCGGCTGAGCAGCGTCTTTGTCAGGAGCGCGTCCGCCAAGTTCAAGGCCGCCTGCAAGCACTGTCGCGGACGGCGCATGAGCCGTGTCGTATCCGGCTTCGCCTATCACAAGTCGGAGGAGACCATCCTGGCGGAGTACGGCGCTGAGCCCAAGCGACCGGAGGACTACAGGGACCCGCGGCAGATCGGCCGCTGGGTGGAGCGAAGGTTCCAGGAACAGGGGTTGGAAGTCCCGCAGCAGACTCGGGAGATGATCGACGCCGCTCGGCAAGGGGAGCTCCCCGACTCGATAAAGGACCTGTAGGGCGCGGGGAAGCTGTCCAGATAGGGGGAAGAATTGCAGTCCGCCGCTGGCAACCTTGATGCTATTGTCGAGGGCGTCCGTGCCCACTTGGTCTCCAAGAACAAGGCGCGCGAACAGGCCCTTCCTCTCTGCCGCGAAGCCATTCGTCACTCCGCCAATGCCATCCGCGCCGTGCACCGGGGCGAGTTCGACTTGGGGCAGGAGCTGATCGATAAGGTGGCGGGCTTGCTCCAGGAGGTGGCGGCAGCCCTGCGGGACCACCTCGATATCTTCTACGCCGGCTTCGTCCACGACGCCCAGAAGGAGTTCGCGGAGGCGAGCCTGACCTTGGCGCTCGTGGCGGGCCGGCCGCTGCCCCCGCCCGAGAAGCTCAACGTGGAGCATGCCGCCTACCTCAACGGCCTGGGCGAGGCTGTGGGCGAGCTGCGCCGGCATCTCCTGGACAGCCTGCGCGGCGGCGACGTGGAGCACTGCGAGGATTGTCTCACCGCCATGGACGACATCTATAGCGTTCTGGTGACCTTCGACTACCCGGATGCCATGACCGGCGGCCTCCGGCGCACAACCGACAACGTGCGCGGCATCCTCGAGCGCACCCGCGGCGACCTGACCCTCGCCGTGCGCCAGCGCGACCTCGAGCGCAAGCTCTCGGAGTTCGAGAAGGGCCTGCAGCGCTAGCGGCTTGACAGGCGGCTTGGCCCTGGGATACCCTCACGGCAGTGTTCGAGCATCCATCCCAGGACCAAGAACCGGTCCCTCCCCGGGGCGGGCATCTTGGTCGGCGTGTCCTCATAGCCGCGGTCTTCGCTCTCCTGGCCGCCGGCTCTTTCTATGTCTCTTTCGTCATCGCCACCCGTGTCGACGAGATCTTTGCCCCCGGCCACGGCATCCAGGTCCCCTCTGTCCTAAGCAAGCTCCCGGGCGTTCAGAGCGGCGAGAGCGACAGCGCTGGCAGCTCTCGCATCAACGTGCTGGTGATGGGGCTGGACCGCCGTCCCAGCGAAGGGAAGGCACCGACCCGCACCGATACGATGTTCGTCCTCACCATTGACCCTCATAGCAAGACGGCCGGCATCCTCGGCATCCCCCGCGACCTCTGGGTGGATATCCCCAACAAGAGTGGCGATGGCTACTTCCAGGAGCGAATCAACGTCGCCTACGAGCTGGGCGAGGTCAACAACTACGACGGTGGTGGCCCCGCGCTGGCCATAGCGACCACCGAACACACCCTTGGCATTAAGATCGATCACTACGTGGTCATTGACTTCCAGGGCTTCAAGAAGATCATCGATGACCTGGGTGGCATCGACGTGGATGTTCCGTCCTACCTTAGCGACCCGCTCTACTCGGATACGGAGCTCCCCGGCGACTACCTCCCCCAGGAGTTCGAGCCCGGCGTCCAGCACATGGACGGCACCCGCGCCCTGGCGTACGCCCGCATCCGCCGCGGAAACAGCGACCTGGACCGCATCCAGCGCCAGCAGCGCGTCATCTTCGCCGTCATGAACAAGGCCCTCAGACTAAACGTCCTCCCTAACGCCCTCAGCCTCTGGAAGCAGTACAAGGACACGATCGACACCGACATCAGCGATGCCAAGATCCCCGGTTACGCCTTGCTGGCGGCCGACATTCCCCAGGAGCGCATCGTCGCCCTCTCTCTGGGCCCGGCTACCGTTTCCACCACCACCGCCGCGGGTGCATCAGTGCTGATGGCGGCGCCGGAGGGCATCCAGCAGATCGTCGAGGCCCTCTTCTCCGACCAGCAGGTGCTAAAGGAAGGCGCTATGGTGGAGGTCCAGAACGGCACCGGCGAGCCCGGCCTCGCCTCGAGCGTGGTCGACTACCTGGTGAACCTGGGCCTGCCGCGATCGTCGCTCGTGACCTCTAACGCTCCGGAGCAGGAGATAGGCAGTGCCTCTGCCATCATCGACTA
>Ga0315277_10009423_pt1 | contig 12472 bp, 6 predicted proteins | sample YL17G05_15_MG_FD_203695 | JGI IMG/M metagenome (GOLD analysis project Ga0315277, IMG submission 203695) | Sediment microbial communities from Yellowstone Lake, YNP, Wyoming, USA - YL17G05_15 | ecosystem: Environmental > Aquatic > Freshwater > Lake > Sediment | place: USA: Wyoming | collected... | reverse complement strand
TGAGGATTTGACCGAGGCAATTGCCCTGGGCCATGACCTGGGACATACCCCTTTCGGGCACGTCGGTGAGGATGTCCTGAACGAGCTCTGCAGCAAAGGGTTCAGACATAATGAACAGAGCCTGCGCGTGATTGATGTCCTGGAGAATGAAGGTCTGGGGCTTAATCTCACCTGGGAGGTAAGGGATGGGATTGTCAATCACACCAAGTCACGGGTGGAAGTCCTGGGGCAGGACTGGGGGGAAGTAGGTACCCTGGAAGGGGAGGTCTGTAAACTCGCTGATATCGTCGCCTATGTAAACCATGACCTTGATGACGCTATAAGGGCTGATATTATTAATGAGGCTGACTTACCGCCATCGGTTGTCTCTGTGCTGGGTAGCTCTCGTTCCCAGCGTATCAATACCATGGTGTGTGACATTATTGAATGTTCCTGGTCGGTGAGGAGTGGTGGTACTCTGGCACGCCCGGCTATAATCATGAGCCCTGGCATTCTAGGGGCAACCAATGCCTTGCGCGAATTTCTTTTTGCCGGGGTGTATAATCCGCGCTCGAACCTGAAGGAAGCGGAAAAGGCAAAGGGGGTTATTCGTTTCCTGTACCGGTACTTCAGTGAGCGCGAGGGCAGATTCCCGCAGGAATACCATTGTTACGGTAGTGATACCGAGCAGAGGGTGGTCGACTATATTGCCGGCATGACTGACCAGTACGCTCTCAGGACTGCCGAAGGGCTGCATGACAAAGCTAAGACGGCTCGAAAAAACATCTCCTCTATTCTGCAAGGGGAGTAGGGTTGCGGGGCTAACAATATCCTCTGGACGGCAAAATGAGCACTATTGACGAAGTAAGGCAAAGAGCCGATATCGTAGAAGTTATTGGTCAATATGTGCGGCTTACCAAATCGGGCCGGACCTTCAGAGGGCTATGCCCCTTTCACAGTGAAAAGAACCCTTCCTTCTTCGTCTATCCTGAGCAGCAGACCTGGCACTGCTTTGGTGCCTGCAGTACCGGCGGAGATGTGTTCTCTTTCATTATGAAAAAGGAGGGTGCTGATTTCGGTGATGCGCTGCGTCTCCTGGCGGATAGGGTTGGGGTCACTATTAGCGCCAGGTCACGGCGTGAGACCGAGGGGAAAGATAGACTATATCAGATTAACCAGGTTGCAGCGCAATATTTCCATGATTTGCTCCTTAACTCGCCCGCCGGAGAAAAGGCGCGAAAATATGTCGCCGGCCGTGGTCTGTCACGGGAAGCTCTGGTCGACTTTCAACTGGGCTTCAGCTTGAATAGCTGGGATGCGCTGAAGCGATTTATGGCAGAGCGAGGCTATTCCGAAAGCGAACTGCTCGAAGTCGGTCTGATAAGTGAGACCGAGGCAGGTAAAACTCACGACCGATTCCGTAATTTGTTAATGTTCCCCATATTCGATACTAGAGGCCGCACCACCGGGTTTGGTGCCAGGGTGCTCGATGATTCGTTACCTAAGTATATGAACTCGCCTCAGACGCCGGTCTTTGATAAGAGTAGTAGCTTATACGGCATAAACCGGGCTACGGCAGCTATCAGACAGCAGAACAGGGCAGTGCTGGTAGAAGGCTATATGGATGTTATCGCCGCTCACCAGTACGGTTTACATAATGTTATAGCTTCTTTGGGCACTTCAGTCACTGAGAAACAGGTCAGCACCATAAAGAGACTGACCAGGAACATAACTTTGGCGCTGGATTCTGATACGGCTGGAGAGGAAGCTATGCTGCGGTGTGTCGGCTATGAGAACAGCCTTGATTCTGAGGTGAAGGTAATCATTCTGCCTGAGGGTAAAGACCCGGATGATGTAATTAAACAGGATACCAAAATCTGGCAAAGCCTGGTCGAAGGGGCTTTACCGGTAATCGATTATACCTTCAAAGTAGTCACGTCTAAACTTGACATGACTAAAGCCAGTGACAAGTCATTAGCCGTAAGTAAGCTGCTGCCTATCATTTCTGAAGTTAAGGATGATATCCGCCGTGACCATTACCTGAACGAACTGGCTAAGTCAGCCGGAATAAGCTATCATAGTATAGAGAGTGCCTTAAGTAGAATTAGAGTTGACCGCAAAGCAAGGGAGCCAAAGGCGGAAGCGTTGAGACGGGCTTTGCAGCCTACGGCATCAAACCGTGTGGAAGAGTATTGTTTAGCCTTGTTACTCCAACACCCTGAGCTTAAGGTCCAATGCCAGGAACTGCTACCGGAATATTTTGCCAACAGCCTTAACCGTGAAATCTTTGGCGCCTATAAAGAGAGTCAGGATATATCTTTACTTAAGGAGAGGCTTGATAGCGCAATCTGGGAGCATCTTGATTCGATTATTGTCAAGAGCCTGCGTGCCGACAAAATAGAGCAGAAGTATGTAGACTGCGCTCTCCGTTTACAGGAAACGTATCTGCGTAGTCTGGAGACCAAAAGGCAGGAGGCGTTGGCCTCAGCCGCGGAGTCAGGAGGTCCTAATGCTGAGCTGTCCAAGCTGCAGGAACAGGGCATAGAAATCAGCATTCAGTTAGGCAAGATTTTTGTCCGAAAGAACCAGATAAGGTCTTGAATAGGAGGGGTGAGGAATGAGCCCGGAAGAAAATGAAAACGAAAACCCCACAGAGTTTGTGCCCAGAGACAATCCAGAAGAGGAAGTGCCGTTAGCTGAAGATTTAAAAGAGGTTGAAACTCCGATAGATTTAGAGTTAGAAGCTCCAGTCGAACCGCCGGAAGGGCAAGAAACTACGGATGACCCGGTGCGCGTCTATTTACATGAGATTGGTAGAGTCCGCCTTCTCTCGGGTGCGGATGAAAAGGTCTTAGCCAAAAGGATGGAGGAGGGTAGGCGGATAAATGAAATTAGAGTGGCATGGACACGGAAACATGGCACTCCCCCATCAGCAACGGAAGTAATGCTTACTATGGTCAAGGAGCTGGGTCAGACGGGTGACCTTATACGCCTTCTTCAAAAGGAGCTTAATCTACCGCACACAGATAGTTTTATTGGAAGCATCTTTGATGTTAAATTGCGGGAGGTAATTGATGGTGAAATAAATCAGCTCATGGTGCAGAGCATTGCTTCTCAATTGGGTAAGTCCGTGGCAGAAACCGAGCAACTTCTCATCAATCTATCGTTGAATAGTAGTCTGCTACCCAGGGAAGTGCTTGACGCGATAGGAGAAGACACCTCCTTATATGACATAAGCAGTCTAGTCGACAACCCCGTTTTTATTGCATCTCTTCAGATTCATGAGGAAGATTTCAAGGCTTATTTTAATAATGTTAGACGTGAGTCTGATGAGGCACAGGGGCGTCTTATTGAAGCAAATCTGCGTCTGGTCGTTAGCGTAGCTAAGAAACATGTTGGCAGGGGAATGTCGCTTCTTGACCTCATTCAGGAGGGGAATATCGGGCTCATCAGGGCCGTGGAGAAGTTCGATTATCACCGGGGTTATAAATTCAGTACCTATGCCACCTGGTGGATTCGCCAGGCTATTACCCGTGCCATAGCCGACCAGGCGCGCACCATCCGTATTCCGGTTCATATGGTTGAGACGATTAATAAACTGCTACGGGTGAGCCGTCGGCTGGCTCAGGAATATGGGCGCGAGCCTACTCCCCTAGAGATTGGCCGGGAAATGCAGGTATCTCCAGAGAAGGTCAGAGAGATAGCCAAGATATCACAATTGCCCATATCACTGGAATCACCTATAGGCGAGGAAGAGGATAGTCGCCTCGGTGACTTCATAGAAGACCACAATACTCTGCCACCAGTTGATGCCGCATCAAGGCAGCTTTTGAAAGAGCAAATCGATGAAGTACTGTCAACCCTTACTCCCCGCGAGCAGAGGGTACTCCAACTTAGATTTGGCCTCGAAGACGGACGTAGCCGTACTCTGGAAGAAGTGGGCAAGGAATTCAATGTAACCAGAGAGCGAATCCGCCAGATTGAGGCAAAGGTGCTCCGCAAGCTGCGCCATCCCAGCCGGAGCCGAAAATTGAGGGACTACCTCGAGTGAAATATTTCCGTCAAATTCTTGGGTAGTTTCCCACCGATACCCATCTTCATCAGTTTCTGCATTTGATGGAATCGGTTAAGTAGCTGATTAACGTCCTGGACCGTTGCCCCGCTGCCCCGGGCGATGCGCCGGCGCCGGCTGCCGTCAATCATCGATGGGTTATGTCTTTCCTGAGGTGTCATTGAGAGTATGATAGCCTCAATCTTCTTTAGCTGCTTCTCTTCGGCGCCGTCAGGCAGACGTCCCTTCAAACGCGACACACCGGGCAGCATCTCAACTATTTGGGCCAGCGGCCCCATCTTCTGGAGCTCCTTTAGCTGATGAAGAAAATCGTCCAGATCGAAGCTGGCACTCCGTACCTTCTTTTCCAGTTCTTTAGCCTGTTGCTGGTCGAGGGCTTTCTCAGCTTTCTCAATGAAGGTGAGCATGTCGCCCATCCCAAGGATACGTGATGCCAGCCGCTCAGGGTGGAAAGGCTCAAAGGCATCGACTCTCTCACCAATACCGATGAACTTAATCGGCACTCCACTAACCCATCGGATTGAGAGAGCGGCTCCACCTCTGGCGTCTCCGTCCATCTTGGTCAGAATAAGTCCGGTCAGGCTTAGCTTAGCATGAAACTCTTCGGCTATGCGCACTGCCTCCTGGCCAGTCATAGCATCAACGACGAGCAGTATCTCGCTTGGCTTTAGCTCCTTTTTCATCTGGGCCAGCTCTTGCATCATTGCCTCGTCTATTTGGAGACGTCCGGCCGTATCGGCTATTATCCAGTTAGTAGTCAGCTCGTTGGCTTTAGCCAGGGCATGGGCACAGATATCTATTGGCTTAGCACCGGCAGGCTCGCTGTAAACAGGAATATCAAGCTGACGGGCCAGGGTAACCAGTTGTTCTACGGCGGCAGGGCGGCGGTTGTCCGCTGCTACCAGCATGGGACGTTGCCCTGAGTTCTTCAAATGGCGGGCTAACTTAGCCGCGGTGGTTGTCTTACCGCTGCCCTGTAACCCTACCAGCATGACTACTGATGGCGGGCGCGACGCCGCTGTCAGCTTGCTCTGTGTTCCACCCAGTACTGCGATAAGCTCCTCATTGACTATTTTTACTATTTGCTGGGCTGGGGTCAGGCTTTGCAGCACGTCAGCACCTACGCCACGCTCACGCACTCTAGCGATAAAGTCCTTTACCACCTTGAAATTGACGTCTGCTTCCAGCAGGGCTAACCGCACCTCGCGCAAGGCTTCATCTATGTCCTTTTCGCTGAGCCGGCCCCGATTACTTAACCGGTAAAATACCTTACTCAACTTTTCACTAAGAAGTTCAAACATAGTAATTTATTCTAATCGGGTGGCAGCTAAAACGTCAAGCTGAGATTCCCATTCTTGTTAAGCGGAAGAGTGGAATCGTCCTTAGTTATGCTAAAATGGGAGCAGTCTTTAACAAGGACTCGGAAAATGATTCCCATCAAACTGAGTATTTGCAACTTCATGTGCTATCGGGATAAGGTGCCGCCACTCTATTTCGATGGAATTCACACTGCCTGTATCTGTGGTGATAATGGCAGTGGGAAGTCAGCCCTCATTGATGCGATTACATGGGCACTATGGGGTAAAACCAGAAGCGCCGACAAAAGTGATGACCCGCTCATTCACTCCACTCAGAATGAAATGCAATTGGAGTTTGACTTTGCTGTGGGTCAACAAACGTACCGCGTGATACGCAAGCACGCCAGACCGAAGCGGCGGCAGACCTCTGGACAAAGCAGCCTGGACCTGTTTATCAGTAGCGGTGACGGCTTCAGACCAATCTCCGGCGATAGAAAAGGCGAAACACAGCGAAAAATCGTTGATATTCTCCATATGGACTATGATACCTTTGTTAACAGCGCCTATCTCCGCCAGGGTCACGCCGACCAGTTCACCGTTTCTGATCCGGCCAAGCGTAAGGAGGTATTAGCCAATATTCTCGGCCTTTCCTTTTACGATGGCCTTGAGGAGAGAGCTAAAGAGCTTACCAGAGAACGTGAAGTGGAAAAGAAGCAGCTTGAGAGTGCTATTAGCGACATAAGCAGTGAGTTAGACCAAGAGCCAGCCTACCGGGACCAGCTTGGAAAGGTGCAAATTGAACTGTCCCGCGTCGGAGAAGAAGTTAGTGAACAGAAATCGAGACTTGATGGCCTGCGACAGCAGAAGGACTCTCTGGATAGTAAAAAAGAGCAACTGGAGCAGCTGGAGAAACACATAGCCGGGACAGAAAAAGACTTGAGTCGCTGGGGCGAACAGATAAAACAGTGTCGCTCCCGGCTTAACGAGTACGAAGATACGATGTCTCAGCGCGCTATTATAGAGGAAAGGTATGCTCAGCTTGCTGAAGCCAGGCGACTGAACGATGAGCTTACTCGAAAGCTCAGGCTGGTTGCCAGCTTGAATGAGCGTAAGTACCAGCTGGAGATGGCGGTGGAGCGAGCCAATCAAAGCCGGCTTAAAGAGCAAGCTATGACTCAAAGCAGAGTCAGCGAACTGGAAGCTAAGTCACTGAAATTAAGCCAGATAAGAAAAGACCTGGAGCGAACACAGCTTCAGTTGCACCGTCCATCCGAGTTAGAGGAGGTGCTACGTGAAAAGAAGCAAAATAGCCAACAGCTTCAGGTGCAGCTTCACTACCTGGAATCCAGTACCGCCCAATTAGAGAGGGAGATAGCCGAGATTGAAGAAAAGACCAGGCTCTTATTGACCCAGCGAGAGGCCAAATGCCCGCTATGTGAGACAGAGCTGGGTGCCGACCGTCTCAAGCTTATTGAGATTAAATACAGTGCCGATAGGCAGGGTAAATCTGACTCGTTGAAGTCAAATCGGGCCGCGCTGCTTCGCACGAAAAAAGAGTTAGAGTCATTGGAGAATGAAGTATTTCAGTTGGAAACGAAGATAAATCAGGATAGGGCTACAGCCCAGGGAAGGGCCGGTATCCTTAGCCAGCAGGTTGCTGAAGCCGAGGAGGCTGGAATACGGTTGACGGAGGAAAGGGAAAAGCTGGCTGAAATCGAAGAGAGCCTGGCTAAGAAAGATTTTGCGATTAGCGAACAGGTAGCGCTGGCTGACATAAAAAGGGAACTGGCTAAGCTTAACTATGATTCGGAGCAGCACAAACAGGTGGGAAGCCGTCTTGGGGAACTGGAGCAATATGAGGCGGACAAGAGAAGGCTGGAGGAGGCAGACAAGGGCTACAGTCAAACAAGGGAAGACCTGTCCAATGCTGAGAAGGCCAGCCAGGAGTTGCGACAAAGCATGGAGTTTGATAACCAGAAGCGGCAAAGCCTAGCTGAGGGACTTAGTTTACTACCACGGATAATGGATGACCTGGTGCGGGCTGAAGCCGAATACCAGACCTTAATTGCAAAGCAAAAACAGGTCGAGGAAGCAGTGTGGGCAATAAAGGAAAAACTGAGGCAGTGTACTGAACTGGAGAAGAAAAAGGCCGAGAAGCAAATAATGTGGGACCAGGCCTCGCAACAGGAGGAAGTCTATAGAGAGCTAGCTGAAGCTTTCGGCAGGAAGGGAATCCAGGCCCTGCTAATCGAAACAGCGCTTCCTGAAATTGAAGTTGAAGCCAATAAGTTGCTGGCACGCATGACCGATAACAGAATGCACGCAAAAATTGAGACCCAGCGCCCGACGAAGAAGGGAGATATGGTTGAGACCCTGGACATCAATATCTCCGACGAGCTGGGAACGAGAAATTATGAAATGTTCAGTGGTGGTGAAGCTTTCCGCATTAATTTCGCTATCCGCATCGCCCTGTCCAAGCTGTTAGCCAGACGGGCTGGGGCGCCACTTCCCACCTTGATTATTGACGAAGGCTTTGGTACTCAAGATAGCGATGGTATTGAAAAACTTAAAGAAGCCATAAATTCCATTCAGGATGACTTCGACAAGATACTGGTGATTACACATATTGAAGAGCTTAAGGATGCTTTTCCCACGCGTATTGAAGTTGTCAAGACTGCCGAAGGCTCGATGCTCCGTTTGAGTTGAGCATGACCTACGTTAGCTCTGATAGGGTCGAGGGCTTTCGCTGCCCTTTCCTGAGAGGTGCCTTTAATAGCAAAACCATGAAAACGCATGCTACGCTGAGCACCGTACAAATCACCCAGGCAGGCTGATAGCTATTGGTCATATCAAATATTGCTCCGGCCAGTAGCGGACCGAGGGCAGCCCCGACAGTAGCCGCGAAGTGGACGCTTCCCAGGATAGTGCCCAGTGAACCCAGCCCGAAAAGCTGAGCTACCAATGGGGGCATGACTCCCCGCTCACCCCCGTAAGCAAAGCCAAAAATAGCGGCAAACGGGTATAATACCCACGTTTGTTTGCCCACTACCAACCACAGGAAAGCCGCTGCCATCATAATGAAACAAATAATGTAAGCTGATTTATATCCAATCCGGTCAGAGATACTCCCGGTGATGAGGGCACCGGCAAGGCTTGCCCCGCCGATAATTGTCAGGATGTTGGTAGCATCTGCGTCTGATACCTTCAGCCCCTTAGCATACAGCACGATGTGTATCAGGACGGTGAACGCAGCGAACGCATAGCAGCAGACGATTGCCGCAACCATCCAGAACTGCCTGGAGTGAATAATTTGTGACAATGAGAGGTTGCCAGACTGCAAAATCAGAGAATCTGGCTTTGTAGTGGTATCACCATCTGGCAACTGCCCTACCTTCGCCGGGTCCCGTTTCAGAAGCTGGGCTATAGCAACAATGAATACCAGCACGGCGATGCCCATGATGGTATATGAAGTCCGCCACTTATAGGTGGAGATGAGCCACCTGGCTACTGGAGCCATGATGATGGTGCCTGCGCTCAAGCTCGAGATGAGGATACCCGTCATCAGTCCCCTTCTCCTGACGAACCACCTGGCTATTGTAGACGACATGGGAGCCAGACACCCGCTCATACCGATTCCTACTACGACGCCAAAGAACAGGTATAATTGCCAGCCAGCGTTAATATGTGCCATGAGCAAGTAGCCGGCACCCAGGAAGATGCCACAGACCGTCAGGGCTATCCTCGGGCCGAACCTATCGGTGAACCTGCCGGCGACAATAGCCATGATGCCGAGCACAACCTCGCTAACGGCGTGAGCGCCTGATATCATTGCTCTATTCCAGCGGAACTCAGTGGATATCGGTTCGAAGAATATGCCATAGGTGAAGAAAGTGCCCAACATTGCCATCTGGATAAGGAATCCGCTCAGGACTATAACATAACCGTAGAAGATTTTGGTCTGCTTGGTTTCAATCAACTGGAATGCTTTCCTTTCTTCCAAATCCGCATGTGGGGGTAGAAATATCAATGAGATATTAATCAGCTGGCTAAGGCGTATTCTCTGCCTTTAGTCAATACCCTGACCAGATACTGGCCGGTAGCCGAAGACTTTTGCTGGGCCACTTCTTCAGGCGTGCCTGTGGCCACAATGTAGCCGCCTTCATCACCAGCTCCGGGCCCGAGGTCGATAATCCAGTCAGCATTCTTAATCACATCGAGGTGGTGCTCAATAACGACCACTGTGTTGCCGGCATCAACCAGTCGCTGCAGGACGCGCAATAAAGCGGCTACGTCGTCAAAGGACAAGCCGGTGGTCGGCTCGTCAAGGATGTAGAGTGTTTTGCCCGTAGCCCGGCGCGAGAGCTCGGTGGCCAGCTTTACTCTCTGCGCCTCACCGCCGGAAAGGGTAGGCGCCGGTTGACCAAGCCGGATATAGCCCAGTCCCACGTCCCGTAATGTTTCGAACTTATTTTTTATTTTAGGGAAGTGCTCAAAGAAGGCCAGGGCTTGTTCCACAGTCATATCCAATACCTCAGCTATGTTCTTATCCTTAAATCTAATCTCCAGAGCTTCGCGGTTGTAGCGCTTGCCCTTGCATACCTCGCACGGGACGGTCACGTCCGGCAAGAACTGCATTTCAATCTGAATATAGCCCTCCCCGCGGCAGGCTTCACAGCGTCCACCCTTAACATTGAACGAAAACCGGCCCGGTGCATAGCCTCGCATGCGAGCTTCAGGAACAGTAGCAAAGAGTTCACGGATAGGGGTGAAGGTGCCGGTGTAAGTAACCGGATTACTGCGGGGCGTGCGCCCAATAGGGGACTGGTCAATGTTGACCACCTTGTCGATATGCTCGATGCCAGTAATATCATCGCATTCGCCGGCTCTTTCCCGGGAGCGGTAGAATAACTGCGCCAGCTTCTTGTACATAATCTCATCAATGAGAGTGCTCTTGCCGCTACCCGAGACCCCGGTAACACAGACGAACCTGCCGAGAGGGATTGGTACCGTTATGTTTTTCAGGTTGTTCTGTCGGGCTCCCTTAATTACTATCTCCTCGCCTGAGCCGGGGCGGCGCTTTTTGGGTAAAGGAATTTGCTTGGCACCGCTGAGGTATTGTCCGGTTATGGATTCCTTGCTGTTCATGACATCAGCCAGCGTGCCCGACGTTACAATCCACCCCCCGTGTTCACCAGCCCCGGGTCCCATATCAATGATGTAGTCGGCCGCCCGCATCATGGCTTCGTCATGCTCTACAACCAGTACCGTGTTACCCAGGTCCCTCAGCCTCTTCAGCGTCTGTATCAATCGATAGTCGTCCGCGGGGTGCAGGCCGACGGTGGGCTCGTCGCAAATGTAGAGCACACCCATTAGCCCGCTGCCTATCTGAGTTGCCAGGCGAATCCGCTGCGATTCACCGCCGCTCAGGCTGGCTGAAGTACGCATAAGTGTAAGATAGTCCAGCCCTATGTCCTTAAGGAACCCGAGGCGGGTGTGAATCTCCTTGAGAATTTGCTGGGCTATTAATTGCTCGCGCTGGCTGAGCGTAGTCTTGTTAGCATCACGGAGATTAACCACCCATTGCAGCAGATGAATAATTGACATGGAACTGATTTCAATGATGTTTTTATCATTAATGGTCACAGCCAAGGCTTCGGGTTTAAGGCGTTTGCCCTGGCAGACCGGACACGGGCTTGACATCATGTAGCGTTCAATCTCAAAGCGGGTACGCTCCGATTGTGTCTCGCGTGCTAGACGCTCCAGATAAGGGGTTATCCCTTCATAGCCGCTGAAGTAGTCCCTGACCCGGCCGAAGCGGGTCTTATATCTTACCATCTCTCCCTCTTCACCGTAGAGTATGAGCTTCAAATGACGCTCGGACAGGTTCTTAACCGGAGTGGCGGTAGAAAATCCGTAGCGCCGCGCCAGTGTTTCCAGCTCGCCCATATGCCATGAGAGCCACCACCCGGGGTGAATTGCACCCTCAGCTATGGATAGCTCTTTGTTAGGGATAGTCATATCGGGGTCTATCTCCAGCTTGACTCCCAGTCCGGTACAAGCGGGACAGGCGCCGTGAGGACTATTAAAGCTGAACGTCCTCGGGGCAATTTCACCCAGACTGATGCCGTCGTACACGCAGGCGAATTGTTCCGAGAACAGCAGTTCCTCGCCGTCAATAATAGACACCAGCACTATTCCGGCGCCAAGCTTTAGAGCGGTTTCAACGGAATCGGTGATGCGGTTGGGAGTGCTTTGCTCGATTACTAGCCTATCGACTACTGCCTCAATGGAGTGCTTCTTGTTCTTATCAAGCTTAATCTCTTCTGACAGGTCATGAATAACTCCATCAACCCGGGCCCGGGCATAACCAGCTTTGGTCAAGTCGGCGAATATCGACTGGTACTCCCCTTTTCGGTCTCTGACTAACGGTGCCAGAATCATAATCCGGCTGCCTTCAGGAAGAGCCTGAACAGCATCAACAATCTGCTGGACGGTTTGTGCCGTAATCTCTCGACCGCACTTGGGACAATGGGGATGGCCAATCCGGGCAAAAAGCAGTCTTAAGTAGTCGTAAATCTCGGTTACCGTGCCTACTGTGGAACGGGGGTTCTTACTCGGGCCTTTCTGGTCGATAGAGATAGCCGGACTTAAGCCTTCGACGTAGTCAACGTCCGGCTTTTCCATCCTGCCCAGAAACTGGCGGGCATAGGCAGACAGAGATTCGACGTAGCGGCGCTGCCCCTCGGCATAGATGGTATCGAATGCCAGTGAACTTTTACCCGAGCCTGACACGCCGGTGATTACCACCAGCTTATCACGGGGAATGACTACATCTATGTTCTTCAGATTGTGTTCGCGCGCGCCCTTGACAATTATGGAATCTAACGGCATGATTTGCTTGGACCTCTAGGTATTATCTGAATCTATTTTATCACTTGACCTGGACATCAACAAGCTTGACTGGCAGACTATCAGGTGATTGCCAAAATAACCAATAGGTTGTAGAATGTGGTTGGTATTTTGACATTTGGCAATGGAGGTTGTCTGAATGAGTTTTCTAAAGGGCCTGGGGGTCAGCATATTGAGCTTCCTTCTTTTTCTGTCTTTTTCTGTCTTTGGCCTG
>Ga0315277_10009421_pt1 | contig 12472 bp, 10 predicted proteins | sample YL17G05_15_MG_FD_203695 | JGI IMG/M metagenome (GOLD analysis project Ga0315277, IMG submission 203695) | Sediment microbial communities from Yellowstone Lake, YNP, Wyoming, USA - YL17G05_15 | ecosystem: Environmental > Aquatic > Freshwater > Lake > Sediment | place: USA: Wyoming | collected... | reverse complement strand
GTTTGAGGATGGCCATTCCAGCATGCATGGCCCGGGCCGCAATGAGGACTTCAGGGATGTAGATCTCACCGCTTTTAAATTTGACTCCGATCCGGTCCATGGATTGAACAAGCCCCTCTTTCAGGATGCTTTCCGCTGACTGGCCCATCTCTAAGGCCTCTTGGACCAGTTTTTCTACTCCATCTGTTTTCCCTTGTGAAAGCGTGGTGTAAAGCTTTTCTGTATCAATCATTTTAACCCTCCATTCATTCCATATCCGTGCTAAGATTTCTGCCGGGTTAACTTCTGTGGCAGGAAACTTTCTGGCCATGATCCATCGTTTTCAATACGGGAACCTGATTGGCGCAAATTTCCGTAGCGGCTGGACACCTTGGCCAGAATCGGCATCCTGAAGGAAGATCGGCTGGGTTAGGCAAGTCCCCTCGAATGAAAATCTCTCTCTCTCCGTGCAGATCTTTGATTCTCGGGACAGAGGCAAGCAGAAGCTGTGTATAGTAATGTTTCGGATGGAGGAAGATGGATTCAGTATCACCATATTCGACGATCACCCCTAAATACATGACAGCAATCTTATTACTCATCATACGAACAACTTCCAGATCGTGAGAAATAAAGACGTAGGTTAGGCCAAGATCATTCCTCAGTTTCTTTAGAAGCTTTAAAATGGTGGCCTGAATAGAGACGTCGAGTCCGGAGGTGGGTTCATCAAAGATAATGAGGCCAGGTCCCAACACTAAAATTCGGGCGAGGGCCAGCCTTCGCTGTTGCCCTCCACTGAACTCATGGGGATACCGTAAGATATGATCTTGCTCCAGCCCTACTGAATTAAGGACCTCGCTTACTCTTTTTCTGATTTCCCTTTGAGAAATGGTTTCGTGAATTTTTAGAGGTTCTTCGAGGCTTCTCCCCACTCTCCACCATGGATCGAAGGAAGCTCCCGGGTTTTGGTAAACATACTGAATCTCTCTCCGGATGCTCTTCATTTGCTGAGGGGGAAGAGTGTGAATGTCGATGTTTCTAAAGTAGACGGCCCCTTCCGTTGGCTGGTAAATTCCTTGAATCATCTTAGCTAAGGTTGTTTTCCCGCTACCGCTTTCACCCACGATGCCCAGGATCTCCCCTTCTCTGATTTCAAGATCAATGCCATCAACAGCCTTTATCCAATTGGTCTTTCCTTTGAATAAGATCCGTTTTACTGGAAAATATTTTTTGAGATTCTCGGTTCTTAAAATCACTTTTTCCACAGCGCCATTAACCTCTCATCCGTGTTTGTACCGTTTGGCAATGACAACCGATCCAATGTCCTGGGGCTATTTGGGTTAACATAGGTTTGACGAAACTACATTGTGGTTGCGCCTCTTCACATCGGGGGTGGAAACGGCAGCCCATGGGGGGATTGATGAGATTCGGAATCATCCCCCCTATATCCTTAATCTCGCCTTCGCGATTCGGTAAACATTCGAGAAGCTTTCTTGCATAGGGATGGGCCGTCTCGGTAAAAAATGAAGTAGTGGGTGAAGACTCCATTACTTGTCCTGCATACATCACAATGATACGGTCGCTTACCTTACTGGCCACTGCCAGGTTATGGGTAATAAACAATACGGAAACACCGCGCTCCTTAACCAATTGTCGGACGAGGTAGAGTATTTGAGCTTCTACTGTAACGTCGAGAGAGGTAGTGGGTTCGTCAGCAATAATGAGCAAGGGGTTAGGAAGAAGGGAGGCCGCAATCATGATGCGCTGCAATTGTCCACCACTTAACTCATGGGGATATTTGCGGAGCAGGTCCGAGGCAGAGGGGAGTTGGAGTTGGTGGAGCAAAGACATCATCCTCGTTTCCATCTCCCTTCCGTTACGATTCGGGGTCTTAAAGAGATCTCTCAATTGGGTTCCAATCGTGAAGAGCGGGTGTGCGGAACCAAATGGATCCTGAGGAATGAGGGTAATGGCCTTGCCACGAATCATGGTATTGCATTCATTTTCCTCCATTCCAAGTATATTATGGCCCTGAAACAGGATCCGTCCTTCCGCAATTTCTCCAGGAGGAGACGGGATGACATTCAAAATGGACCGGCCCAGAGTGGTTTTACCGGATCCGCTTTCACCAACCAGGGCCAAAACCTCTCCTTTATCCAGATAAATATTGACTTTATCAAGGGCCTGAACCTTCCCTCTGTCCGTATTAAAATTAACAGTCAAGTCTGATACCTCAAGCAGTCTGGTCAAGCTTTTCGCCCCGTCCTTATTTTCTTGAGATACGAAGGCGCGGGTCGATAACATCCCGCAGCCCATCACCGAGCATGTTAAACCCCATGACGACGGTGAAGATTGCCAGCCCAGGGAAAAGTGCAAACCACCAGGTTTTGGGCAAAAATTCCCGGGCCTCTGCTAATGTTAATCCCCATTCGGGCGATGGAGGCTGTGCTCCCACACCCAAAAACCCCAATGCAGCAGCGGTGAGGATCGTATATCCCATTCCTATCGTGCTACGAATAATGATCGGTGTGATGACGTTGGGCAATACGTGAAGAAAAATAATACGAGGAGTGCTGGCTCCTAATGCTTGTGTTGCCTCAATGAAGGTTGATACCTTAAGCGAGCGGGCCTGGGCATATACCAATCTCGAGAACCAGGGCCAATAGGTGAGGGAGAGTGCCAGTATGGCCGTGGTAATACTTGGCTTGAGGACTGCTGCGATAGCGATTGCCAGGATCAGTTGAGGGATGGAAAGAAATATATCTGAAATTCGCTGAATCGTACCCGATAGCCAATTCTGCGAGTATCCGGCAAAAAGCCCTAAGGGGACTCCGAGAAAAAGAGAGGCTCCAATGGCGATCACAGCGATGACGATGGTGATCCTGGAGCCATAAATCACACGGCTGAGAATATCCCTCCCTTGACTGTCTGTGCCAAATAGATGTCTGGAGCTGGGTGGCTGAAGCCGTTCGGAGAGATGGACATCGTAAATCGAGGTCGTAGGAGCCAGATAAGGAGCGAAGATTGCCACTAAGATAAGGGAGAGGATAATGAAGAATCCAAATACGGCTAATCGGTCCCTGAAAAATTGTTTTACCCATGGCATGTAGCTGATCATCTCGATACCTCCCTCGGATCGACAAGCGCCAGGGCTATATCGGCGAGCAGCGTTCCGATACAGAAGGCGATACCTGACCAGAGGGTGAATCCGAGAATGGCATTGTAGTCAAACATGATGATGGAGGTAGCTGCAAAATTTCCTACCCCGGGCCATGCAAAGACTTTTTCCACAACAATGGCACCTGCGATGGTGTATCCAATCAAAAGGCCGATTTGGACAATGGGTGCGGTAATCGCGCTCCTGAGAATATACTTATACACAAGGACGGATCGCGAAAGTCCCATTGCCCGTTCATAAAGGACACAATCACTTTTAAGCGTGTCAAGGACCCCCCCTCTTGTAAAACGGACGATAGTAGCAAAGCAGGGAAGCCCCAACGTTGTCGCAGGGAGGACGAGATGTAAAAGGGTGTCGAAGAAAGCCTTCATGTTTAGTGTGAGTAAAGCATCGATAAGGTAAAAGCCTGTCAAATTCTTAAGTAATGTTCCTGGTGTTATTCGGCCCCCAATGGGAAAGAGGTCTAAATAATAGCCCAGATAGAGTTGGACCATAATGCCGAGCCAGAAAGATGCAACGGCAAGCCCCCCAATGGTTATGGCACGGCAGAGATGGTCGGCCCAACTGTTCCTTCTGAGGGCTACAAAAACACCAACGGGTATCCCCAATAGGATAGAACCCATTAAACTGGCGAATCCCAGTTCTAAGGTGGCGGGTGCACGATTGATCAGATCCTCCATGACCGGCCGATGGGTATAAATACTCGTCCCTAAATCTCCATGGAAGAAGCGTATTAAATACTTTGAGAACTGGACATGCAGAGGTTTGTCCAGACCATACTGCTGCCTCACCTTTTCAGTCTGTTCTTGAGTGGCATAGGGTCCGGCGATCAGGCGTACTGGATCGGCCGGGATGAGATAGAAAAGAAAGAAACCTATTGCGATGAGACACACTAGGATAGGCAGAAAATAGAATAATCGTTTAAAAGAATAGACGAGGAGTTTCAAACAATGGACTCCTTTAAAGGACTGCTTTTCCTTGCAGGGTTTCATCGATCACGGTCATTGCTTCGTTGAGGCAATGACACACTTTGTTTCGCTCCCGGACCATGCTCCGTTCCAAGAACTTAAAAAAATCTATATTATGATCCAATGCTCCCATCTCTGCCACCCGTTGGAGTCTGGGCAGGGGCGGTATGTGATAGGCCCGGTCTGCATCGAACCTGTCAACAGCGCAATAATTGAGCGGTATCAGGATACGGCTCAGTTTCATGATGCACAGGTTCAGGGCTTTTGTTGCTTCTCCATACTTTTTGTCAGCTGATAGTTCGCCCAGATTGTGGTATTGCGCGTTTATCTCTTTGCAGATTCGTTCCAGTTTTTCCACCCTGGTTCGTAACTGGTGGACTTGGTTAATAGCAGGCCCCATGTCAAAGGCATCTTTTGCCTTCTTCTGCAGGTCTGAAAGGTTGAGGATCATCTCTTCTGCCACGGTCACAAAGCTGAAAGGCAAAACCGGAGCCGTGCAAAGCCTCCAGAGGGCAGCCATATAAACCCGTGCATCCCTGAGCAAGATCTCTCGGTCAATCTTGTCGATCGTATCGGCTTCGGTATGCCAGTACCACGCCAAGCCTGGAAAAAGCGGATTTGAACTTTTTTCGGGAGGCTGGCGGGAAAGCAATCCGAAGAGGGAAGGGATGCCAATTCCCCAGAAAGAGGAGTCACCACTCCGAGGAATGCGGCAGTAGGGCGGCAGCTGTCCGGTGTAATTTTGAATGACCTCTTTTTCTAGATCGTAAAGCTCCGCTGTACATTCCACCAATGAATAGTCGGTAGCGCCCTTACATCCGAGAGAATCCACGTTGAGGTGGACAATGGCATTCTGATAAAGATCCTCCCAGTTGTAATCCACATACCAGTTCGAGCCCGAGTAACGTCCATGGGAATGGCCTGACCACCAGATGCAACGAACACCGCGACGCAATTCGTTTTGATGTTTTGCTGCAATGCGTGCCACCTCGAGAATGCAGGCGTTGGCCGTTGCGTTGTCCGATGCGCCCTTATGCCACGAATCGATGTGGCCGGTGAACATGACAAACTTATCCGGTTCGACCTTGCCCGGCATATCGGCGATGGCAAGAGGTACTTTTTTGAACCCTGTCCAGGTCTCTGTGAAAAGACGGACTCGGACCGGACCTTTTTCACAAAGGGACTTCAAATAATTTCCATTCGTTTTGGCTGTGGAAACGACAGCATTTTTGGGGATAAAATTTATAGTATCGGGGGTCGGTTGTCCCCAGATGGTCGTGATGATCATGTTGGTGGGAAGCTCATTCTCATTGATCCAAATCTGCCCGAGAGCGCCTTTTTGCTCGATCTTCCAGCAACCCCCTGGGGTCGCGATGCCTTCGCTCAAGATAATCTTTCCCTTGATATCCTGATCGCCGATCTGTGAGGCATAAACAAGTTCTGCCTCAAGGCCATCTGGAGGTGTTGATATGGAGAAAGAGTGAGTGATGCAGGATACCTCTCTCGCTTCGGGTGAGATAACTTTGATTGATGCCCTGATAGGGAGACTGATGAAGTTCTCGATCTCAAGGGTCTTAACCTCGTAGCCAAAACCCTCCATGAGTTCCTTGAAATAGCGAACAGCCCGGGCCTCTCCTTCACTTCCAGAAAGACGGTCTTCCTCTGCGATGTAGGATGTGTGCTTCCAGAGTTCATTCAATGACACCTCATCAATTACCTGTCGTTCCCATTCCTTCTCCATTTTTGAACCCATTATGATCTCCCTTTCGCAAGGCGCATGGCGAGATTATGTATAAAATGCCGTATCTTGCATTTGTATTTATAACTAAAATGAGTATAGGGGTAGACCTATGTGTCTATCCAAAACCGGGGTGATCTCAACGAATCGCCCCCTAAACAAAATTTCTCTTTACGGTTTTTTCCAGTAAACCCACCGAAGCTCATTACCCGTTCCTATTGGACAGAACCTTATTCCATCTGCCTGTACATTGACCGGTGCATTCCAATTCTCGTTGTGAACAAAAATAGCTCCAGCATCTTTCACCACAATGCGGCTCGCTTCTTTATAGAGTTCCTCCCGTTCCTTCCTGTTTAAGGTAATGAGGGCCTTACGCAGAATTTCATCCACCTTTGTATTTTTATAGTAACTGCCAGCCACATAACTCCCCCATTTATCGGAGTCAAACATCTCTCCGATCCAGTTATGAGGATCGGGATAGACGGCACTTCTCCAGTGGAAGGCGATGCTCACAGCGGTTTCCTTCTTTTCTTGCATGGCAACAAACTGGGGCCAGGTTCTTTGGACAATTCTGGTCGAAACCCCTATCTTTCTTAATCCGTCCTGGAGCAGGAGAGAGGCCTCCTGGCAAGCGGGATAACCTACAAAGGATCCGATTTCGATTGGCTCATATTTCTTGATATCCACCTTAGCCTCTTTTAACTCCTCCCGGCCCTTGTCTAAGTTGTATTCGTAGCCGAACTCCTTTGCAGGATCAAGGGCTCCCCACATCGAATTTGAAATTGGGCCGATACAGCGCTCCGACATGTCATGTTGTACCTCTTTTAGCCAGCTATTGTAATTAAAGGCATAACAGATTGCCCTTCTTACATGAACGTCATCTGTTGGAGGTTTTTGACAGTGGAGATCAGCATAGAAGAGCCTTGTTGAAGGTTTGGTGATAATCTTTATTTTAGGGGACGATTTAAGATCTTGTATTTGTTCCCAGGGGTCATATCCTCCTAAAGAAGCGTGAATCTCTCCTTTCTTCAAAGCCAGTATTCGTGCAGCGGTCTCGGAATAGGTTCTATATCCAATTTTTATAACGTGAGGATGATTCCAGGGCCAGAAATGGTCATTAAATTTGGTTCCATCGATCCCCACAGCAGGGTTATACATCTCAATAGTATATGACCCGCTTCCTACTCCATCTTTCCCTAAAGTGCTTCCATGGGTTGCAAGCCAGACTTTGCCCCAATCGCCATCCTTCTCATGGGCTTGCATCACCGTGCTATTAAGAATAAAAAGGGAATCCGTCAGACCTTCGAAAGGAGCATAAGGGGATGTAAGGTTAAATTCAATTGTATACTTATCCACGGCTTTAATATTACCAGGCTTTAGAGCGGCCAGAAAGAGGGAGGCGGCTCCCACTTTCAAAGCCAGAAGCCTTTCTACACTGTAGACCACGTCTTTTGCAGTAACCTCCGTTCCATCGTGGAATTTCGCTCCCTTTCTAAGTCGAAAGGTCCACTTCAATCCGTTCTTGGATACCTCCCATGACTCAGCAAGCCAAGGTTGGATTTCCGGAGGGACATCCCTCCATCGAGTCAGGCTGTCATAGAAGTTCAGCCTGTAAAAAGCCCGGCCTACATCCACACTTGCCATCGGATCCAGGGTGTTCATCTCTGATGGGTCAGCGATCAGAAACCTTTCATCCCCTGCACTGAAAACTGAACGGGCATTCCACCCTGAAGATGCGAAAAGTGAAAGAGACCCAACTGCCCCCGCCTTGAGAAAGGAACGTCTCGAAATCCTTTTTCCCGTCCAGAGATCTTCTTTCCTCGAAATTTTGTCCTCTTTCATATTACCCTCCTTTGTGATTAGGAATTAGGATAGATACCTTATTTTTGAATCTAATCCGGTGTAGCCGGACCCAGACATGAGATGAATTGACGCTAAGTTATCCTGCCAGTTGCAACATTTAACCCCGGTGACGGTTATGCAACATTAAGGTTATGTCTTCTTGAACTCCTTTCTTACATTTTCTAACAGTTCCGAGTTTGCAAAAAGATCGATGGCAGTTATGGCCATGGCCTGAGAGGCAATCAATGCGGCTTCAAAAGCAGCTTCCGTACCGGACGCTTCCTGAAATTCCACTGTATGGGGAACCACATGATCCCCGATCTTAAAGAACGGGTGCAGGGAAGGGACGACCTTGCTTACATTTCCCATGTCCGTAGATCCGGCCATTCCGTATTGAGGGAGTTCGTCAATGGTCACTCCAAAATACCGGATGTTTTCACCAAACAGGTTGTTCAGGAATTGGTTATATTTCATTGCACGAAGGCCTTCAAGGGCCTCGTATTTCATACTACACCCCGTCATGAGAGATGCTCCTTTGATGCAGTTAATGACCTTTTCTCTCATCCCTCGTGTGTATTCATCTGTAGAAGACCGGACACAAATTGTTGCTGAACTCGCATCTGGAATAACATTTTTTGCTCCACTGATCTTTAAATCTCCCCAGTGCATTCTTGCATCCTGACGGAGTTGCTGTCGAAGAAAGCTGAGTCCAATAAAGGTCAATTGGACTGCATCATAGGCATTGACGCCTATATGAGGGGAGGAAGCGGCATGGGATGATTTACCGGTAAAGAAGACAGATACCTCTTCAACAGCCAGAAAGGGTTTATCAAGCCAGGTCTTACTGTGTGGATGAACGATCATTGCGACATCGATGTCGTTGAAGATTCCAGCTGCCAGAAGCCGCATCTTGCCGCTGTTGGAGAGCACTTCTTCAGCAGGAGTTCCAATAACACTCACCTTTCCCCCAAGCGATGGAACGACCTGTGACATAGCCAAACCGGCTCCCAGGGCTGCTGTCGCAATCAGGTTATGACCACAGGCATGGCCAAGGCCTGGAAGGGCATCGTACTCAGCAAGAAAGACAATATGGGGGCCTTCCACATTGCTTGAAATGGTTGCCTGGAAGGCCGTCTCCATACCTCCAACCGGGTTTTTTATTTTAAAACCATGTTTTTCTAAAACCTCTATCAATATTTGTGAAGATTCCTTTTCTTGGAAACCGATCTCAGGATGGTTAAAGATATAACGGTTGACTTCTGACAATTCATTCCGAATCGTATTCGACCATTGGCGGATTTTATTCTTGATCTCATCCATTTTCCAATCCCATCCTATAACTTCATTGGCAGTTTTCCCCACTCCTGAACCATCTCGGTGATCCTTAAAAGTCTTTCGAATTTTGCATCGGGCGGCGTTGTATCACTCACACCTAGAATAAATCGATCACCCGGAGCAATTTCCCGGAACAGGTCGTTCATAAAATTCTCAAATTCTTCATCGGACATGCTTTCTTCAAGGAGGGCCACATATGGAATTCCACCGAAGATAGTGACTTTCCCTTTAAAGGCCTTTTTAACCTCCCGGATCGAAACTTTCGTAACGGGTTGGGGACAGATTGCCTCAGCGATATCCATTCCGCTTTCAGGGATAAGATCAAGGAGGCCTTTATTCTCCCCATCGCAATGACAAACGAGGAGTTTTTTCTTTTCATGAAGCATGTCAGAGAATTTTTGGATGTGAGGCATAATTTGATCTCTGAAGAAGGGCGGGTAGGTGATCATCTCATCGAAATTACCTCCGAAATAGACAACTTCAGCAGGGGCCTCCACATGGATTCTGAAAATATGATCGAAAAAAGGTTCCATATCCTCACAGAGCTGACGGAGCTCAGACGGATGATCATACATTTCAAAATAGAATGTGGTTGAGTCAATAAGATTCTTCATGATATGGTGCATGGGACTGCTGGAAGAGCTGGCATAAGCTGCAGCAAAGCCCTTCCCCCCTATTTTATTCTGAAAAGCGGTGTAGTTATCAAAGTCGGGAAGGAGCTTCATATTCTTAAAAATATACCCAACCGTTTTATAGTTTTTCGGTTCTTTTATGACATGTTCCGTTATCCAGGTCATGGAGATACCGGCTTGTCTCATCTGTTCAGTGTAAAGAATTTTGCACGATACAGATCCTACGGGGGTGTGATATGTAACGAGAGTTGTATCTCCTTCCTTTTTTACCTCTCTATCAACTCCAACCAGTTCCGGTCGGTAGGCCATTCCCCAGAGGCGAAAGATACCTATCCCCCGATCGATATTGTCTTCGGGGGATCTGATCTTTAAAAACTCCGGGACAATCTTGTGGTATCCGCCCCCGATATAATCGGCCACCTCATCCAGGGTCGCATCCTGCTTAAACGGAGGAGGGAGGGTTCCTCTCATCGAGTTCGAATTGTGCCAGAGATCGATCCGCGGAACCCAGGGGAGCTGGTCCACCTGCTCCCCGCAAGCCGCTTTAAGCATTCGTTCTTTATAAGTCATCATTTTATATACCTTAGGGGAAAAATCTTCTAATCTCTCAATCTTTCACTACAATATCTGTTTAATCCCCGCTTCAACCCCCCTTCTTCTTTTGCTCAGTATCCCCAAATTATTCCTATTCACCAAAGATGTCTTGTAAATACCTGTCTATTTTTGGTAAAATTCTGCTAATTCTTCTTGACCTCCCCTCATTTTTCATTTAAGATATGTTTACAATGGATATCAGGGATTCTTCAAAAGAATGTTTGATCAAGGGGAAGAAGAATCCGAAACTCCTGATCTTGGGATGTGCTGTCATGGAGCAGGAACTCCGGCGGTTCCAGAATGGACAGACAGAATTTAAATTTCTTGACTATGGATTGCATCGCACCCCGGAGAATATGACCAAGGCCCTTCAGAGGGAGATCGATCAGGTCAATGAAGAGGATTATGAAGGAATTGTTTTAGGTTACGGCCTCTGTAGCAATGGCATTGTGGGTCTCCATTCCTCAAAACACTCTTTGATCATCCCCCGCATCCATGATTGCATCTCTCTTTTTCTGGGGTCTTGTGAGTCCTATCAGAAACAATCGACCAAATGTCCAGGAACCTATTACCTCACACCAGGTTGGATTGAGAAGGGAGAGACTCCCATCTCTAAATATGAGTGCTATTCCAGGTCCTATGGTGAGGAGACAGCCAGATGGGTCCTCAATGAGGAGATGAAACATTATACACGGATATTACTGATTGATACAGGGGTCTATTCCCTGGAGCCTTACCGAAAGATTGCGCGTCAAAATGCCGAATTCTTAGACATTTCTTATGAGGAAGTTGAAGGTTCGTCTACCCTTTTTGGGTCGCTCGTCACAGGACCCTGGGAGAAGGGTTTTCTCATTATCGAAAGAGGACATGTCATCCAGCAGGAGATGTTTCTCGATCTGTAATCCCTTTACCTTTGTTTTAAGGTAGGGATCCACATGGGACAAATATCAAGAATATGAGACAGGTTAATAAGAATAGAAAAACGGCCGATGTGCCGATAAGGACCCATCCATTCCATGATGGACAAGAAATCGATCAGGGGCTCCAGAACCTGTCACAGGCCGTCTTGATGCGAGATTGCAGGTTAGTAAAGGAATTGACAGAGAGAATGCTCATCGGAGAGGTTGATTTCTCCAGGATTCTAAACCACGGACTGATCCCCGGTATGGTTGAAGCCAGCGAGCGGTTCAGAAGGGGTGAATGTTTTATCCCGGAGTTATTGATGTCTTCAAGGGCTTTAAGCATCGGTCTTGGCATCATCAGGCCTCTTATTCAAGAGATCAAAAAAGACATTTTAGGTCGCGTGGTAATCGGAACCGTTAAATTCGATCTCCACGATATCGGTAAGAACCTGGTCATCATTCTTCTTGAAGGGAGTGGTTTTGAGATCGTCGATTTAGGGGTTGATGTTTCCCCGGAGCGGTTTGTAAAGGCAGTAGAAAAATATGATGCTCAGATTTTAGCGATGTCTGCGCTTCTTACATCCACGATGGGATGGATGAAATCTACCATCGAACTCTTGCGTTCTTCCGGGGTTAATGGAAGGGTAAAGACATTGGTGGGCGGGGCACCGGTGACCCCTATCTTTACAAAGAATATTGGCGCCGATGGATACTGTCAGGAGGCTACCTCTGCTCCTTCTGTTGCCAAAACGCTTTTAGGAATGGATTGAAATGGCGACCCTTTCTCTCTCAGAAAGAATGAAAAATAAATCAGATGCGATTGAGGATATGAGTTCGTTCAGCGAAACAAACCGTATCCCTTTACGATTGATGAATTTGAGGGGAGAAAAAATATGGAAGTCAAATTCATATGACTTGAGGGCATCTTTCTGCCAATTGATCCAGTCCACGAGAAGGCCGACACAAATGTGTCAGATGGCGCACAAAAAGGCAGTTCAGGAATCGATCCGATGGGGAGAAGCAACGATCGGAAAGTGCTGCTCTTCCCTGATGCAAATCACCGCCCCTGTGATGGTCGATGGAAGATTGGAAGGGTACTTAGTCGCCTCCCCTTTCCTCCTTTTCGATCCCTCCGAGCTTCAACCCGAGGAGCTTGAACTACTTCAAAAGAGACAGGAAAAGAGGAAATTTGAGAAAGCTCTTGCTTCCATTTCTATTATCAAAGACGATGAAGCCAATCGCGCAGCGAAAACCCTCTTTCTTCTCGCAGACAGACTTTCAACACCAGACCTCAGTTGTTTGCA
>Ga0315277_10009420_pt1 | contig 12474 bp, 12 predicted proteins | sample YL17G05_15_MG_FD_203695 | JGI IMG/M metagenome (GOLD analysis project Ga0315277, IMG submission 203695) | Sediment microbial communities from Yellowstone Lake, YNP, Wyoming, USA - YL17G05_15 | ecosystem: Environmental > Aquatic > Freshwater > Lake > Sediment | place: USA: Wyoming | collected... | reverse complement strand
TTTCCACGGTGCCCTGGCCTATATATGACTGAAGCGCATCGCCGGTAGGCACCATCTGAAAGCGCAGAGCACCACAGAGCAATAGGATAAGGCATAGCCCACCCAAAAGGAGGATGCGGTTCCTGCGCCAGGAGAGGGCTATGAGGAGGGCGACACATATGAGGGGCAATGCCAGGCTCAAGGGCAGCACAACCCTTGAGCCTAAATAGATGCCGGTGACGAAGGCGATGCTAAGGTAAACCAGAGCCATCTATTTCTGCCGCGCCTTATCTCAAAGGCGAAGCTCTCCTGCTGTTTAGGCCCCGTCAAGACAAGTATATCTTTTGCCCTCTGAGCTCAGCCCTGCCGTGATGCTGGGCCACCATCAACGCAGATGGTCTGTCCAGTCATAAAGCTTGAGGCCTCCGACGCCAGGAATATGGCAGCGTAGGCTATTTCCTCAGGGCGTCCCCAGCGGTTGAGGGCATTGCTGCCAGGTGGCAGCTCTACGGCAAGGCCGCCAGCGGTGCGCACTCCCAGGTAGCCTTCGGTGAGGATCGGGCCTGGAGCAATGCAGTTGACATAGATGTTGTGCTTGGCCCACTCCGCGGCCAGCGACCTGGTGAAGTTGATAACACCAGCCTTAGCCGCACCATAGTGGGCCATCATGGGCGAGCCCCAGACGCCGGCCATGGATGAAATATTGACGATCTTGCCCTTCTTCTGCTGGATCATCACCTTACCCGCAGCCCTCGAGCACAGAAATACCCCCCTGAGGTCAATGTTGATAACCACGTCCCAGCCGCCAGGGGTCATGTTCTCCAGGGGACAGTTAAAGCTAGCCCCGGCGTTATTCACCAATATGTCAATCCTGCCGAACTGCTCCATGGTCTTTTGCACCATGTTGTCCACATCGTCGGGCTTGCGCACATCGGTGGCAATTGCCAAGGCGCGCCGGCCTAGGCCCCTGATCCCAGCGGTCACCTTCTCCAAGTTTTCGAGCTTGCGGCTGGCAACCACCACGTCTGCCCCCACTTTGGCGAACTCTATGGCTATGCCGCGCCCGATGCCGGTGCCCCCTCCAGTGACAATAGCTACTTTATCCTTGAGTTCAAAAACTGAATCGGTCATCTGAGTTACCTCCTAATCTAGCTTATGCTAAAGGTTAACTCTATATCGCCTCACCGTCAAGGGGTCGAACGTTATTCCACCGTAATCAAATCCTTGAGTGCCTCATAAGTCTGCTGACCGATGCCCTGCACCCGCTTCAAATCCTCGACTCGCTGAAACGCTCCATTGGCGTTGCGGTAATCGACGATCCTTTGCGCCAATGCCGGGCCAATGCCGGGCAGGGCTTCAAGCAGCCAGGCCTCAGCACGGTTAATGCTGATCCTCTGAGGCTCGAAGGTCTCGCCCACTTCGTAGATGTAGAGCTTTATCTTGGAGGGGGCGGCATCGCTTCTAGTGCCGCCGGCAGCTAAGATAAGTTGTCCCAGGCTATCGCCTTCCCTAAAGGGATACCATCCCGGACTCATTACCGCCCCTGCCACATAAACCTCCACCTCTGACGATAAGCTAGGAGTAGGGGTGACCAGAACCAACTCTAGGGGCTGGCTTCGCCACGGGTGCTTAGAAAGGAGCACCCCGACCCCAGCCGCGAGGACAAGGATCAAGAAAACAACGATAAGCACTTTATACCGTTCAAGCCATCCTTTCAGCATAGGCCTCTCCTCATGCCAGCTAGCAGACTGCTCAAACCCAAGAGATAGCCCTATATTGTGGCTTCTCCCTGGGTTAGTGAGTTGCCCTTGTTATCTATCGAAGTATAGACTGCTAAAGCGACATGCTCAAGAGGGAACTGGAGCCTCCTATAGCCATCAGCTTATGTGAAGAGAGGCTACCTATGGTTCGGATGAAGGCGAGGAGATGACAGGGGTTGAAAGGAGCTTTGCCCCTTGCAACCCCTCTTAATACTGACGGGAGTATATAGGATTCGGAGTGATCTGGCCCTAGTCCGGCCTTGAGCACTATTTGCTTAGCGCTCCACCACCATGGCCATCCCTTGGCCGCCACCGATGCACATGGTTACCAGTCCCCGTCTCAGGTTCCTCCTCTTCATCTCATGTATCAGGGTCACCGTGAGGCGGGCACCGGTGCAGCCGATGGGATGCCCCAGCGAGATGCCGCTTCCGTGAACGTTGGTATTGTCCAGGCTAAGCCCTAGCTCGCGCATGCACGCAATTGTCTGGGAGGCGAAGGCCTCATTGAGCTCAATCACATCCATATCGCGAAGGGTTAGTCCCGCCTTGCCCAGCGCCTTCTTCACCGCGGGAATAGGGCCCAGCCCCATGTAGGCGGGGTCAATCCCTCCGGAGGCCCAAGACTTGATGGTCACCCAGGGTTCAATCCCCATCTGCTCAGCCTTCTCCCGCGACATTAGCACCACCGCCGCCGCACCGTCATTAATCCCGGAGGCATTGCCAGCGGTCACCGTTCCCCCTTCTTTGAATGCCGGCGGGAGCTTGGCCATTCTCTCCAGGCTGGTGTCCATGGGGCGCTCATCGATATTAAATACCAGCGGTTCCCCTCTCCGCTGGGGAATAATCACTGGCACTATTTCCTGAGCGAATATGCCATCGGCTATTGCTTTCCGCGCCCGTTGATGGCTTATGAGCCCTATCTCGTCCTGCTCTTTTCGGGATATACCGTAAGTGGCGGCAATATTTTCGGCGGTGACCCCCATGTGATAGCCATAGAATATTTCCCAGAGGCCGTCGTGAACCATAAGATCAGCAATCTCGCCTACGCCATTAACATCCATTCGGTATCCCCAGCGGGCCTTGGGTAGGGCATAAGGGGCATAACTCATATTCTCCATGCCGCCGGCAACTACAACCTCGGCCTCATCGAGCATTATTGCCTGCGCTCCCAGGGCGATAGACTTTAGTCCTGAAGCGCAGACCTTATTTACGGTATAGGCATTGGTCTCCTTGGAAAGTCCGCCGTATATCATGGCCTGCCGTGCTGTATTCTGGCCTTGGCCTGCCTGAATGACATGGCCCATAATCACCTCGTCAACCTGCACTGGCCTTAGCGATTCATCCCATTTATGGTGCTTCTTCTCCAGCTCGGTCAGCCCTTTGCCTTTGATGCTCTCCGGCTCGTATTGGAGCAACTTCGCGCTAGGCTTTGGCCTTAGCCCGGCCTTCTTTAAGGCCTCTTTGATGACCAGGGCACCAAGTTCCACCACGGGGATATCCCTCAGCGAACCGCCAAAGGATCCTACGGCCGTCCTGACGCCGCCGACTATCACCACTTCTTTCTTATTCAAATTTTTCCTCCCTATGTGGTTTCCATTTCTGGATGTTGCCATTCTTATTCTATCACCTCCTCGAATTGCTGGCAAGCTTAATCAGTTGCGGTGTCGTTCAAGGCTGAGTCTATTACTGGCTGGGGTACAAAAAAGTAAGGCCCGCGTAGGCACGGGATGAAACGCCTAAGCCTCTTGACTTCTCGCGTGTAAGGGACTAATATGTTAGTGAGATGCTTGGGTTAATTTCAAAGCGGGAGTGGGAAGAGCACTGGGAGACACCCGGTGCTCTTCCGCTTTAATGCTTGGTTAGGGGGGATGATGCATTCAAGTCTTATCAGCAAGATTGAAAAGGCTAACCGTTATGCTCAGGAGCGGGACCGTATCACCTTCTCCGACTTGACTGTAAGCTTCCGTGGCGAGCACAGTACCTACAACCTTAGCTACAAGGAAGGGAAATGGCACTGCTCTTGTAGCTTCTTCCCAAAGTGGGGGCTATGCAGCCACACCATGGCGCTACAGAAGATACTTGGCGAAATGCTGCCTCAAGAAGCCCTTGCTCCAGAGGTCGGGGCCAACATTGGCCCAGCCTCCGGCCGATAACGAGGGGAGAGCACGCCTAGCCCCTTATCCTTTGTAGCTCTATGGTGACCAGATTCCCCTTGTCCATGCAGTCCAGCTCCAGAACGTCAGGGTTTCCCCACTCCCTGGGGAATCCGCCGCCAAACTGGAGCATGACGATATAGGGGAAGAGGTCATGGTAGAAGAAGCCGCATAGCCCAGCGCTATTGTGGCCGCTAAGCTCGAAGGTGTCGCCTACTTTGTGGCCCATGCTGCAGGTGCCCTTTACAGACTTTATCTTGCCCACTACTCGATAGCCAATTGTCGCTGCCATAGCTAACCCCCTCTTTCCAAGAATTATCTGTAGTTTTGATTCTGCCTGCCCACTCTCGCCCACTTTACGGATACATCTCAGGGCTTATGCCCTTCAGATATTGGATGGCCTCGGCGGCAACGAAGAGCGACCCAGTAGCGCAGATGAGGTCTCGTGGCCCGGCCAGGGCCAAAGCGCGACTAACCGCAGCCGCTACGCTTTCCGTTAGCTCTGTGGCTACACCGCTGCTCGCCAAGTGCTCAACAAGCAGGGAGGGCTGCAGAGCACGGGGGTGGCGGGAGCAGGTGGCAATGGCTAAAGTGGCCAGTGGGGCAAGCTCGCTCACGATCCCCGCCATATCCTTATCGGAGGAAACCCCTATGACGAGGATCATTCGCTCGAAATCGAAATACTGCTTCAAGGCCTCCCTAAGCCTTCTCGCCGAGTCGGCATTATGGGCGCCGTCAACAATGAACAGGGGCTTTCGGCTCAGGACCTCCAGTCGCCCGGGCCAATGCACCTTCGCCAGTCCACCAACAATGCTCTGTCTGGGGATGATTACGCCCCGGGAGGCTAGCGCTTCAAGTGCGGCGACGGCGGAGGCTGCGTTTTCCAGTTGATGCTCGCCCAGGAGAGGGATGGTGAGGTCATAACTATCTCTCTGTCCTCTAATGGTCAATGATTGCCTGTTCATGTCGGCAGCTATTTTGTGCCAGGTCACATCCCTTCCCACTGCGATAAGCCTGGCCCCATTTTGGCGGCAAGCCTCCTCTATTTTCCCCATAGCTTCCTGTTGCTGTGGGGATGTCACCACTGTTGCCCCTGGTTTTATGATGCCCGCCTTCTCCCCCGCTATCTGGGCCAGAGTATGGCCCAGGATCTCGACGTGGTCAAAGCTTATCGAGGTGATAACACAAACTTCGGACTTGACCACATTGGTGGCATCGAGCCTGCCCCCCAAACCCACCTCGAGCACCTGGAAATCCACTGCTTTGTCGCTGAAATAGGTGAAGGCCATGGCGGTCAATACCTCGAAGGTGGTGAGATCGCCGTGGGCACGGCGTAGGTTTACCGCATCGACCTCAGGCTTCAGCCTTTCTGTAATGGCGGTAAACTCATCTTCGGTGATGTTTCGTCCGTCGATGCTTATCCGCTCGCGGAAGGTGTGAAGGTGGGGTGAGGTATAGAAGCCGGCGCAATAGCCAGCAGCGCTAAGCGCCGAGGCGATCATGGCAGCGGTGCTCCCCTTGCCCTTGGTTCCGGCAACCTGAATTGACCGCACCCTTAAGTGAGGGTTCCCCAGCCGCTCCAGGAGCTCTTCCATACGTCTCAGGTCGAAGTTGGCCGCAGAATAGACAACGCCGGGCGATCTCTCGAAGTCGGTAAAGCTGAGGATGTATTTTAGCGCTGCCTGATAGTCCATGGCTGGTCCTTGCGAGCATTATATCATGGGAAACAAGCTGGTAATAGGAGGCGCTAGAAAAGCAAGGGGATCAAAAGATAAGGGGTTGCCGCTGGCAAAGACCGCAAAAAGCTACTGGGACGCTCTTGCCAGGGAACATGAAGGGGAATGAGGTGGTGGCAACTTGAATTCTTTTAGGCTAACGATGAGGTTCCGGCTTCACCTACACCGCTTCTTGCAAGCTCTTAGCTTTGGGCGCCAAAGAATCCGAACTGAAGACATTGTCCAGCATTTGGTTCACTAGGTCATCGAAGTTAGGCCTTGATTCGCGCAGGGCGGCGGCTGCCCTGGAATTCGCCTTTATCTTATCAAGGGCACCATCCAGTTCCATGAGGGCAACTCTCCATCCCTCAAGCTCGTCCTCGCTCAGGCCCCGGTTGCGCATTAGCTGTAGGGCCGGTATTCTCTGGACGTCCTTTATCATCTCCGATAGGCTCACCACCAGAGCCAAGACGCCTGGGGTAAGATCATGCTCACGAGAATCCTCTCCCAATAGCTCCCTTCCTTTAGGCTTTCTTTATCTCATCGGAATGGGGAAATATTGCCGGGTTTCTTCATCTCTGCGGACCCTGCCTTGATCCATTAATGCCCGTATTGTCCGCCCCACCTCGATCCTTGACACACCCAGGGCTTTCTCTATGTCAACGAGCTTAGCACCGGGGTGCTCCACAACAAAGGCCAAAACCTGCTGAGATAAGTCCTCGGTTATGCCCATCGTTTTACCTCTCTATTCTACCGCCGGCAACCTTGGCGAGACCCACCACGACTGTAATTACCCATCGCGCCCCGACGCTTGACAACGCCCGGAATTGCCACATCATCATAGCTTTATTTCTCGCTTGCCAAAAGCTGCAAAAGGTTCCAATTACATAGGCCAGATTGGCCAACGTCCATGACCCGAAGGGTTCTAAACTCCATCAGCTTTCCAGTTTTTCGCCTAAGGGTTTGACCCTGGTTTATGGTATAATGCGGTGACCTCGATTATTGGTGCTGTCTCTTTATGTTTACTCATCTTCATGTTCATACCGAATATAGCCTGCTCGATGGCATGTGCTCTATCCCACAACTCATCTCCAGGGCTAAAGAGCTAGGAATGGATAGCCTGGCCATCACCGATCACGGCGCAATGTACGGAGTGATCGATTTTTATCTCGCGGCCAAAGAGGCTGGGATAAAGCCGATCCTTGGCTGTGAGTTTTATTTGACGCCTCTTAGCCGCCACTCAAGGGAGGCCGCTGGCAGGAACCCTTACCACCTCATCCTGCTGGCTAAGAACCAGGCGGGCTATCAGAACCTTATTCAGCTAGCCACCAAAGCCCACCTCGAAGGCTTCTACTATAAGCCCAGGGTGGACCGGGAGCTTCTGGCCGAGCACCACGAGGGGCTTATCGCCCTGTCAGCCTGCACCCAGGGAGAAATACCGCGCCTCATCCAAGAGGGCCGTGCCGATGAGGCCAGGAAGGCGGCCAAGTGGTACCGGGAGGTCTTCGGCGATTTCTTCTTTGAGATTCAAAGGCATCCCCTGCCTGAGCTAGCGCAGATAAATGCAGAGCTTGTGGCAATGGGGCGTGAGCTAGGCATTCCCCTGGTAGCCACTAACGATGTCCACTACGTTTTTAAGGAAGATGCCCTTTCCCATGAGCTGCTCCTTTGTATTCAGACCAACTCCAGCATCTATGATGAGAAACGGATGAAGATGCCTGGAGATTGCTTCTACCTGAGAAGCCCTCAGGAGATGGCAGAGATTTTTCCCGATCTCCCCCAGGCTCTGGATAGCACCGAGCGTATTGCCGATATGTGTCAGTTGGAGCTGCAGTTCGGGCGAATCCTTTTGCCCGAGGTGGAGACGCCTGAAGACAAGACTGCCGACGATTACCTCCAGGAGCTGTGCCGCCAAGGCCTTGAGCGCCGTTTCACTCAGCACCGGCCCCAGGTGGTGGAGCGTTTGGAGTATGAGCTGGATGTAATCCGGAAGACCAATTTCGCCAACTATTTCCTGGTGGTCTGGGACATCATATCCTTCGCCAAAGAGCGGGGAATCCTTTTTGGGGTCAGGGGCAGCGCTGCGGCCAGCCTGGTACTCTTCTGCCTGGGGATAACCAATATCGATCCCCTGGAAAATGGGCTGGTCTTCGAGCGCTTCCTTAACGTGGAGCGCAAGGAGATGCCGGATATCGACCTCGACTTCCAGGACGACCGGCGCGATGAGGTTATCTCCTATGCTGCCCAGAAATATGGGCATGACCGGGTGGCCCAGATCATAACCTTTGGCACCTTAGGGGCCAGGGCGGCGCTCCGCGATGTGGGCCGGGCGCTGGGAATGCCCTACGGAGATGTGGATCGGGTGGCCCGACTTGTTCCACCGGCGATAAACATGACCCTGGAGCGGGCGCTAAAGGAAAGCAGCGAGCTGAGCGAGCTTTACTCTCAGGATCAGGGGGCGCACCAGCTAATCGACAACGCCAGACGAGTTGAGGGCATTGCCCGCCACGTCTCAACCCATGCTGCCGGCGTGGTCATCTCCAAGGAGCCACTCACCCAGTACGTGCCCCTGCAAAGGCCGACCAAAGGCAATGCGGATGCCATTGTCATGACCCAGTTCTCCATGGAGGCTATCGCCAAAATAGGCTTGCTTAAGATGGACATTTTGGGGCTGATCAACCTCACCATCCTGGGCAAGACCAAGGAGATAATCGCCCAGACCCAGGGCATAGACATCGATCTGAACCGTATTCCGCTTAATGACAAGAAGACATTTGAGCTTCTTTCCTCGGGGGAGACCACAGGCGTGTTCCAGCTAGAGGGGGCCGGGATGCGCCGCTTTATCAAAGAGCTTAAGCCATCCTCCTTCAGCGATGTAGCGGCCATGATCGCCCTATACCGCCCGGGCCCGATGCAGCATATACCCACTTTTGTCAAGGCTAAGCATGGGCTTGAGCCTATCCAGTTTCCTCATCCTGCCCTCGCTCCGATCCTGGAGGAAACCTACGGCGTCATCGTCTACCAGGATCAGGTGCTACACATAGTTCGGGCACTTGCTGGCTACAGCCTGGGGCAGGCCGATATCTTCCGCAAGGCCATGGGCAAAAAGATTCCGGAGACGATGAGGAAAGAGAGGAATAATTTCCTTGCTGGGGCCAAAAAGAAGGGAGTTTCCCCTGAGGTGGCAAAGGCGGTGTTCGACCTCATCGAGCCTTTTGCCGGCTATGCCTTCAACAAGGCTCACAGCGTAAGCTATGCTATGATCGCCTATCAGACCGCTTACCTCAAGGCGAACTACCCCGCAGAGTATATGACCGCGGTGCTCACCATGAACATAGGACAGCCGGATAAGATCGCTTCTGCGGTCACCGAGTGTCACCGGCTGGGCATTCCGGTTCTCCCACCAGACATAAGCAAGAGCGACGTCACCTTTACTATCGAGGAGAAGGACGGAAGTGAGGGCATTCGCTTTGGCCTGGCGGCGATCAAGAATGTGGGCCAGGGGGCAGTGAAGCCGATCATTGTCTCTCGTGGGGCTGAGGGGTTCAAGTCCATCCAGGCCTTCTGTCGCCGGGCCGACCTTCGCGCTATGAATAGGCGCGCCTTGGAAAGCTTGATCAAGGCCGGAGCCCTGGACTGCTTCGGCGCACGGGGTGCTCTTCTTGCCGCTGCTGACCGCATAATGTCCCTGGCTCAGCGGGAACAGCGGCTTAGGGAGACCGGCCAAGCCAGCATGTTCGACCTGTGGGGAGGCACGATGCCCACCCCTATGCCAGCCGTGGAGCTGCCAGAAATCGAGGTATCGATCAAAGACATCCTGTCCTGGGAGAAAGAGCTTTTGGGCGTCTGCCTCTCGCGGCGTCCTTTGCGCCGAGTCGGCCAAGGGCTGGCTGCCAATGTTACTGGCGGATGTGGTGAGATCGATTATGAGATGGTGGGGCATGGGGTAGTGGTTGCCGGCAGCGTCATCTCGGCACGCCAGCTTTGGACACGTGAGGGACGTCCTTTTGTCAGCGCTATACTTGAGGACGAGAGCGGCCAGGTCGAGGCTACAGCCTGGCCCGAGGTCTACCAGCGAACTAAGGAGCTTTGGGTTGAGGGCAACATGCTCCTGGTGGAGGGCAGGGTTAGGGCCAGGGGGGATAGGGTGCAACTTAGCTGCGACCGGGTTACTATTTGTCCCGCCGATAGGGAAGAAGGGGTTGAGGCCAGGCTGCCCGCTCCGTCAAAGAAACGAAGGCTGCTCATCGACATCGTGCCAACCGCGGACGAAGCGGCTGACGTGGCACGGCTGCACCAAATCCTCGATGTTATCGGCGACTTCCCTGGGGAGGATGAGGTGCGCCTGAGGGTGACCCAAGGCGGTCAGGTTACGAGCCTTGAGCTCCCGGATATGACTACCAGCTACTGCCCCACGCTTAAGCAGCGCCTGGTGGGCCTCCTTGGCGAGGAAGCAATTAGAGTGGAAGAGCTAGCGTGAAATGGACGTACCTAACTATTGCCCCCAACCAGCTCACCGCTGAGATGTGGAAGGAAACCTTGCTTAGCGAGGGCATTCCTGCCTGCCTCAAGCCAGGTGACGCCGTCTCCTTTCTCGGCGTTTCAGCCCTGCCCTGCCGACTTTTAGTGCCCGAGGGAAGGGTTGATGAAGCGAGGGCAGTGCTGGCCCAATATTGGGAGGAAATAGAAACATAGCGGCGGAAGCTGGCATAGGCAGGGGGCGACTACCTTGGGCCAGAAGCCTCCAGATCAAGGAGGCGTTTCTTCATCTCGAGGCCAGCGCTGAATCCCCTTAGACTGCCATTCTGGCCCACAACACGATGACAGGGCACGATTATAGGGAAGAGATTTCTCGACAGCGCTTGCCCCACAGCGCGGCGAGCCAAGGGCCTTCCTATCTGCTGAGCGACCCAGGAGTAGCTTTGAGTCTGGCCATAAGGGATAAAGCGCGTTGCTTCCCATACCGCCCGGGTAAAAGGGGTGGCGCCGGCAAAGTCGAGCTTGTCGCCAAAGGTTACCGGCTCACCTCTAAAGTACCTCATGAATCTATTGGGCAGGTCGCCAAGGGGGGTGGAGTCAAGGACTGCTCCAGGCATTTCCATCGCTAGCAGGCGGGACACTGCCTGGGGGAAGGGCTGGGGCAGCAGGACGCGACGTAGCCCTGCCTCCGAGCCCGCCAGCCCCATCCAGCCAAGCTTCGTTTCAAAAACGGCGTAATATGTCTGCATGGTTCCATTATTCATGTTAAGGCTATTATATAGCGGCATGTCAGGCGAAACAACAGAACTCGCGATGCTTGACGGTGCCATCAAGCCTCGCTACAATCGTCCTTAGCCAAGGCATTATTGAAAAGGATAGAGCAGAAAATGCGCATGGCTTTAGAGGGGGTCAGGGTTCTGGATATGAGCATTGGCCAGATGGGGCCCGTCACCAGCATGATGCTGGCCGACATGGGCGCAGACGTGATTAAGTTAGAGGAGCCTCTTAGCGGAGACCCCGGGCGCTATCTGCATAGCATTATGGGCGTTGACGTTGCCCTCAACTTCTACTTCGAGATTCATAATCGCAATAAAAGAAGCATCGCCGTCGATCTTCACACAGAGACTGGCCGGAAGATAGTTTACAGGTTAGCCGAGAAGTCGGATGTGTTTGTGACCAATTTTCGCCGCAGCGCGGTGGAAAGGCTGGGGATGGACTACCGAACTCTGGCCCAGTATAATCCCAAGCTCATATATGCCATCGGCTCCGGCTTCGGTAAGAAGGGCCCGGACCGGGATAAGCCAGCCCTCGACCTGGCAGCGCAGGCCAGAGGCGGGATAATGAGCATCATCGGCGAGCCGGGCCAGCCTCCGGCTCCTGGGGGGGTGGGAATGGCAGACCAGATAGGTGCCGGGCTTCTGGCCTACGGCATAATGCTGGCGCTATTTGCCCGGGAGCGCACCGGCCTGGGGCAGGAGGTGGACGTCTCCCTTCTTGCCGGCCAAGCCTGGCTCGGCGCCCTGGCGCTTCAGGACTATCTGTTCTATGGCAAAGACCACGGCCCTCTAAGCAAGGTGAGCCGGCGTGAAGCCAGGAACCCGCTGTGGAATATCTATCGCACCAAGGACGATAGGTGGCTCTGCCTTGCCATGCTGGTGTCTGAACCCTACTGGCCCGATTTTTGTAAGGCTATGGGCATCGAGGGGCTGGAGAATGACCCAAGGTTTGAATCTCACGCCGCGCGGGAAGAGAACGCCAGGGAGCTGATATCCATTTTGGACCAGCGTTTTGCCACTGAGACCAGGGAGGAGTGGGCAAAGCGCCTCGGGCAGCGTGAGCTCATCTGGGAGCTGGTCAAGGACTACGCTGAGGTGGCCGCTGACCCCCAGATGACCGAAAACGAGTATATCGTCGATTTTGACCACCCGGTTTATGGGCCGGTAAAAGAGGTGGGCATCCTGGTGCAGTTGAGCAAGACTCGGGGCAGGATAAGGAAGCCGGCCCCGCAACTTGGTCAACACACCGAGGAAGTCCTCCTCGAAATCGGCTACTCCTGGGAGGAGATCGCCAAGCTGAGAGAGGACAAGGTAATCTGAAGATAATAAGGGAGGTGGAGACCGTGAGCAAGCTTCTTGAGAAGTTGGAGAGCGTTTCCCGCGGTTCTGTTCCGGCATTGGGTTTCAAGGCAGCCACAGCTAGAACCAAGAACCCCGCTATGGTGCTTATCGCCGCCTTATCCGAGGATGATGCCAAGGCAGCCGCTTCGGCCCAGCAGGGCGCCGACGCTGTGCTTCTGTCCCTGGCAAAACTCAGTGGTGAAGGATTGAAACACATCGTAGCTTCCCTAGATAGTGTTATATGGGGCGTATCCATTAAGGAAGTAACTCC
>Ga0315277_10009419_pt1 | contig 12474 bp, 29 predicted proteins | sample YL17G05_15_MG_FD_203695 | JGI IMG/M metagenome (GOLD analysis project Ga0315277, IMG submission 203695) | Sediment microbial communities from Yellowstone Lake, YNP, Wyoming, USA - YL17G05_15 | ecosystem: Environmental > Aquatic > Freshwater > Lake > Sediment | place: USA: Wyoming | collected... | reverse complement strand
TCCATCACGACGGTGACGGCTCCCGGCCACGTGGTCGGGAACGCGAGCATCCGCTCCGGCTTGGCTCCGCGGAAGCCGAAGATCGCCTGCGCCGGATCGCCCACGACCATGTAGTTGCGGTGGGCGGAGCAGAGCGCCTCGGCGATCTCGTCCTGGACGACGTTGGTGTCCTGCACCTCATCTTGCATGACGTGCGTCCAGCGGTGGGCCCAGCGCTTTCGAGCGGCCTGCCCGCGGAGGATCGTGGCGGCCGAGTAGAGCATGTCGTCGAAGGTCAGGAAGTTCTGGAGCATCCCCTGCTCTTCGATGCCCGTGACCTCACGGACATCCTCCGCGGCGTGCAGGATCCCGAGGACGTCGTCTGCCAGATGCGCTCCGGCGACGTCTTCGGCCACCCGCTTCAGGCCAGGCTCGATGCGGCCGAGCCGGCGCAGAGTGCGATCGGAGATGAGCATCTGCGTCTTGGCCAGCGACGCGACCTTCTCGACCATCTTGATGTTCAGCTCGGAGCCCTTGGACGCGAGGTCGAAGCCGAGTTTCTTCGCGGCGAGCCGGATCGAGCCGCGCCACAGCCGACCGGTCGTGTCGAGGAACCAGGACTTCGACTGGTCGACCTCCTCGCGGAAGATGTCGAGGCCGATCGAATGGAACGTGCGGCAGATCTCCCCGGCGTTCACGCCTGGAAGCCTGGCGACCAGCCGCTTCTCCATCTCCTTGCGCGCGTTCACGGAGAACGAGATCAGCAAGATCTTGCTGGGCGTGATGTGGTGCTTCTCGACCAGCGTGGCCGCTCGCTCGATCAGCGCGTGCGTCTTTCCGCTGCCGGCGACCGCGCCCACACGAAGAGGGCCGTTGAGGTGGTCGACGACGAGCTGCTGCTCGGGGTTGAGGCGACGCGCCTCCGGCGGCTTCTTGGCCATTAGGGCTGCGGTTCTCGATAGCCATCTGTCTCGACGGTCACGGTGGGCATCTCGTTGATGTCCACGCTGATCGCCACCCTACGCTGGCCCTTCGCGTCGACCCCGTTGATCGCGCTCAGGATGTCGGCGATCAGCTTCAGGCTGCTCGCGATGCTCTCAAGCGCCGCGATCTGTTGCTCGACCTGTCGGTTCGACATCAGTTCCACTGCTTGTTGGGATTTGCGTTGGTGCGATAGCTCGGCGGCGGACCGTTGCCGATCGGCACGACCATGTCGACGTCGATCGGCATGGGCGGCGCGTCGCCCACGTTGACGATGGCGAGCATCGGGGCGTCCCGCTTGTCGCTCATCGCGAAGCCCATGATGGTCCCGTGCGTGTGGGCTGCCTCAGAGAGGTGGCAGACGACGCGCATGCCGACGCGCAGGCACACGTCCTCCTCCTCGCCGTCCGCCTCGTCTGCGATGTCGGCAGGGTCGGGCTCGGGGAACGGCTCGGCGTCCATTGCGCGCTTCGCGGCCATGCGCTCCGACACCTCGCCCCGCAGGTAGCCCATGAGGTAGGCAGATCCCAGTGCGCCGAGCCCAGAGAGAATCAGAACAAAAGAAGGCATCAGAGGCTCCTAGTGGTTGGCGAAGAGGTCGTCGTCGGGACTGTACTCGGCCGCCGCCGTGCCGGAGTACGCGCTGTTGGCCAGAAGAAAATGGGACTTCCAGTCCCACTCGTCCATCATCAGAGTTCTGACCTGGCCGGAGTCCAGGGGCACCGTCTTGCCCGTGTGCATTCGCATCATCTCGATGGCCGTGTCGTAGACCTTGGTGTGGTCCTGCGGCGCGGCCAGGTGGAACGTGACAACCGACGTCTTGCCGGTCTCCAGCTTCTTGAGCTGGTCGAGGAGCGCCTCGCGCGCCTTCTTCGCGTAGCCGACCCGAGCCTCGGCCACGATCTTCTGGTGCTTCTGGCGGTTCTTCACGAGCGCCGTGAGAACGTCCTTGGTCTTCGCGATGATCTTCATGCTGTTCAGTACGTGCATCTCGTTCTCCTTCACTCCGCGGGCGGAGCGTTCTTGCCGCTCATGAGCGCCGTGAGGCCCTTGACGGACTTGGGGTTCAGCTCGCCGATGGCGAAGCGCACACCGGCCAGGAAGTCCTCTCCGAGGACCTCGATGCCGTTCTCGATGACGCGACGCAAGATGCGACGCTTCGGCGCGGCCACGGTCATGGTGTCGCCGCTCTTCTTCGTCTTCACCTTGCTCTTGGCCTTCTCGACGGTCGGCTTCTCTCCGGAGGCCGCAGCCTCGGCGAGCAGTTCCGCGAGCGTCGCCTTCTGCTCCTCGGGCTTGAGATCTGCGAGCGCGCCGGCCGCCGTCGGCTTGATGCGGCCGTCGGCGATGGCCTTCTTCACGGCGTCGGTCAGGCTGTTGATGTTCACCCAGAGGCCGACGGTCTGCTCGGTGACGCCGAACGCGAGCGCGATCTCGGAGTACGAGCTGCCCTTGCTCTTCATGCGCGCCGCCTTCGCGGCCTTGGTCATCACCGGGTCGTCCTGACGAATCTCGTTCAGGCTCGCCGAGAGCAGCGTCTGCTCTCGCTCGCTCATGCCCTTCTCGGCGATGACCGGCACCTGGAGCGCCGGCTCGCCACGCTTCACGAGGCGCTTGTTGGCCTCGCGAGCGTGCCGAACGCGCTGACGCCCGTCGACCACCGCGGCGACGCGAGCCTCGCCCTTGCCCTGCACGACGACCACGATGGGTTCACGGACGCCCAGCTCCATGATGTTGAGCACCATGCGCTCGTCGAGAGGGAGCTTGATGCGCTCGTCCCAGAGCTGATGGTCGGACCCGTCGTCCGTGTCGATGCCGATGATGGTCAGCGTCTCCGGGTCGACCCGGAAGAGGGTCTCGCGCTTGCCGTCCAGAAGTTGCGTTCCCATGTCGTCTCCTTGCTCAGAACTTGAGAGTGACCTGCGTGCTGAGACGCAGGGGAAGGGGGTCGGCGCGGAAGATCTTTACGTGTTCCGGGTTGAGGTTCGTGGCGTCGAGGCCGAGCTTCGAGAGGACCTTGCCGACCTCCGCCTTCGTCGCGCACTCGTACAGCTCGTAGAGCGTGGGCGAGCGCTGGATCTCACCGTCGTCGGTGACGATGTCCGCGTACTCCCTCGGGAGCGCCAGCCAGAGCGGCTTGCGCTTCACCACCCGCTTCGGCTTGTCGAGGATCGGCGACGGCATGTCGCCCTGCGCCACGGTGGCCTCTTCAGCCTTCGCGCCGTTCTTCTTGCTCTTCTTCTCGGTCGTCTCGGTCGTCATTTGCACTCCTTGTTTGGGCTGCCCAGCCAGGACCCGAAGGTATGTCGAAAGATGATGTCTGACAAGCGGTTCGTGAAAGAAAAGTTGGCGCCGAGGTCAGATCGTCATCATCGGGTCCGCGGGATGTCGTCTTCGTCGACCTCGTAGAGCCAGATCGGCGTTCCCTCGCCCATCCATGCGCCGCTGACGTTGAACTCGAAGTATTCGCTGGCCTCTTCCCAGGTCATGCCGTCGCGATCTATGAGGATCTGGAGGCACTTCTTGACCGAGAACACCGCGAGTACCGGCTGGCCGCAGCGATGCGCCTGCCCGACGTAGGCGTCCTCGAAGCCGTCGGGCCAGAGCGCGTCGGGGTTCTCCCCGGCGAGGGCCGCGCGGGCTTCCTCTGTGGTCACGTGGCGCGGCCATAGAGGGTGGTCGTGGCGACGTGATAGCCGGCGTCGAGCGCGAGCAGGTCGTCGTTGAAGTCGTCGGCGCTGTTCGGCCCATCCGTCGAGAACGCGACGACGTCGGCGATGAGGTCGTCGGGGATCTGCACGAGCACCTCGGCGATCGAGGGCTTGAAGAACCCGTGGTACCCGTAGCCGTGCAGCGTGCGGATGGTGGTCAGCACGCGCAGGCCATCGGCTTCTTCGCGCAGCTTCGGATCCCAGGTGAAGGCGGTCTTGTGCAGGTCCACCGGCTTGATGTGGAAGAGCTTCCCGCCCTTGGGGATCACGGGGAAGATGTGCTCGCGTGACGTGATGGGGCCGTGGATGACGGCGTCCACCTGGGCCTCGAAGACCTTCGTCAGCTCGCTGTAGTTCGGGTAGAGCCGGTCGATCTTCGGGTTGCCAGCCAGCCCGACGGCTTCTAGTGCGATCTCGTAGAGGCTCGGCATCAGAACGCCTCCAAGATGACGGCGCTGGTCATCATGGCCGATGCCCAGGGGCACGCGGCACAGCCGAAGTAGTTGCCGATGATCTGATGGGGCTCGGTCGGGCGCCGGAGAGCTGCCGGCGCTTCCGCCAGCTCGACCTTGATGGGGAAGAGCCCGAGGCATCCGCAGCCGGGGCACTTCTGTGGGAGCTTTTCTCCGACGGTGGGGTAGCCGATGACCTTGGGGCTGTCCCCGTAGCCGTGGTCGCGGGGGTTCTTGCTCACAGGTGCCTCAGCCCCGCCTTGGCTGCGAGCAGGAGAGCGCCGCGCATGCCCCGAACCCCGTGCTTCTTCGCGACCGCCTGGAGCTGCGCGTACAGCTCGGGGTCGACGTCGATGGCGACGACCTTCGAGCCGGGCACGCGGTCGGCGGAAGCGAGTCGCGCCATGTTCTTCACCGTGTCCGCTTCTTCTTTTTGCATCTCGATCTCCTTCTTGATGTCCGTGAGGCGGCGCTCGATTTGGTACAGCATTCCCACGGCTACGAGTCCGAGCCCGTGTTGTAGTGAGGCTCGCGCAGCTTCTGCTTGACCCTCTCCAGCTCGGTCTCCGAGATGTGCCAGGGGTTGCCCTCCACGTTCGCGCCGAACTTCACGGCCCTGATCTTCCCGCTCTTGATCCAGCGCTTGAGCGTGGACTTCGAGATCTTGAGGATCGCCTCGACCTCGGCGGTCCTGTAGAGCTTCTCTTCCGCTTTCTTGGACGTCATCGGTTCATCTTTCTCCAGCAGGCTCACTTGTCCTCCTCCGGCTTCAGCCCGAGAACGCGCTCTGCCTCATCGAGCCCGAGCTTGGCGATGGCCTCGTCGATCTTGGCCTTTCGCGCTTCCTGGATGAGGTTCCTCATCATCTTGATGCTGGACCGGTCGTCCATGTTGTGGTTCCGCGTCATGAGCGTGCGCATGACTTCGGTGACCTGGGCGCGGGGACTGTGCTCGCGCCACTCGTACAAGAGATCGATGATCTGCTCGAACTCGGACGGAGGCCCGTTCTGAAGCCTGCGCAGGGCGCGGCGGGTGCGGCTCGGGTCTCGGTGCCCGCCCTCGATCTGGCCCGCCTCTTCGGCTTGCGGCGCCGCCACGCGCTCGGTTTCGAGTGCATTGTCGGCTTCGAGCAGCACACGGGGTGTCTGGACGGTGGTGATGCCGAAGACGCCGCCAGGTCGCTCGTCGTTGTTCCATATCTCGTTGCTCATCCGACCACCACCGGCGGCGTACCGCCCTTCCACGTCAGACGCGAGACCACGCGCCCGGTCTTCCAGTGGTTGTACGCGCTGACGGCCTTGTGGGCGTGCTCGATGACGCGCTGCTCGGACGAGTAGCTCGTCGCCTTCGACTCGGTGAGGAAGACGTAGAGCACGCGGGCCATCTCGGCTTCCTCGCCCTCGATGATCGGGTTCATCGAGAACACCGCGGCGAAGAACTTCATCGCGTCGTCCCGGTTGGCGCGGAGGCAGCGAAGCGCGCCGGAGAGCGAGCCGACGCTGATGGTGGCGCGCCGGTTCTTGTCGCTCACCTTGCACAGGTCCTCCAGGTCAGCGGTGAACGGGCACTCTTCGATCGTGCGAAGCTGAAGCTCACGCGGCATACCGCGCCACTGCGACCAGTCCGACGACTCGGCGATGATGGCGCCCGAGACGATGCGGCTCATGACGGGCTGGCCGTGCGTCGCGCGCATGTCGTTGAGGGTCCGCGGGCGGTTCTGGTCGATCGACAGGATGACGTCCTTGCCCGTGACCGTTGCGACGAGCGCGTCCTTCATCGTGACGCCGCTCTTCACGACAGCGGAGAGGCGATGCTGGCCGTCGATCACGAACAGGTCGCCGTCGAGGCGGATCGCATCTGCGGTCCAGCGCCACCGCCCTTCGTTCATCGCGTCGGCCAGGTCGGCGACGTACTTCTCCTTGAGCGAACGCTGGTGCGGGTGGCGCCGACGCAGAAGCTCGGCGGCGAAGTCGGGGGTGATGTCCATCAGCTCGATGCTGCCGTCGATCGCGCGGAGCGCGCGGAGCCTGTCGTCTTTCGCTGAGAGGACCTTCTTGAGGGGACTTGTTGTTGTGGGGGCTGCCATGGCTCTACTTCTTCGCTTTCTTTCGTGATGACTCGGACTCGACATCGAGCGCGGCCGCCCGGTTGCGGATGGTCTTGAGGATCAGGGAGCGCGTTCCGAGCCGAGCCCAGTTCTCGCGTAGCGCCTCGGCGCCCAGCTCGTTCTTCTTGTTCATCCCAGCTCTCCAGTCGTCGGCGCCCAGCTCGACTCCGACACCCTATGGACCCGCGTGAACCCTGTCAATACCGTTTCAGATAATATAGGTTGTCGGCGGTTGGTTTGACAATCCAGTGTGGCAAGCTCGGGCTGTGGCGCGTCCGAGAGCCCCTGTATCGAGCTACGAGGCGCCCAGTAGAGAGGAGCGCGCGATCGGCGCCGTCGTCGCCTGCGACGGCTGCGGACGGTCCTGGCCCCGCAGGCTGGCCGTGCCGCGCCTGGGGAAGTGCGCCAACTGCGCCAGGGCCTGGTGGAGGGCGGCCCAGGCGGCCCACCGCTCAGGAGATGCGCCCCCAGCTCTGCGGCGACGGCGGACTGTGAAGGCCATGCCCGCCGACGTGGACGCGTTTCTCGCGTCGCTGTCGATGGAGCCCGAGCCCGTGCGTCGAGCGCCGCGCCCGCCGGAGGAGAAGCACGACCCGAACGAGTCGATCGACAGCATCGTCGCGCGCATGGGCGGCGAGGTCATCGACGTTCCCCTGCTCTCGGCAACGTCTTCATCTTCTCGCGGCAGTCGAGACAGGTGACGCGCGCCTCGGCCCTGACCATCTTGCCGCCCGTGGCGCCGCAGAGCGGATCGCCGTCGCGCTCGACGATGCCGGCGTCGTGCGCCCAGGCCTCCACGACGGTCTGGAGGTGGACGCCCGGATCTCGGAGCCGGCGCAGCGCTTCCTCGCGGCGCAGGTCGCTCTGGTCGTGGCGGAGGTGGTCGGCCGTCGTCCACCGGAAGCACGGCTCGGTCACTCCCGACGAGCGCTGCATGGCCATCTCCGTGAACCGAACCCGAATGCGCGCCTCTTCGGTCTCCACGACGATCGCGTACTCCTCGTCGTCAGCGTGATCGCCGCTCCAGAACAACACCTTGTCGTCCACGGAGAACGCGCCGAGGCGTCGCAGCGCCTCGCGGCGGCGCAGGTCTGAATCGTCGTTCATGCCTGCTCCCACCCCGGCTTGAACCCCACACTCTCCAGCTCGTCGCGAAGCCGGAGGAACTCACGCTGCTCGTCCGCGCTCTTGCTACTCCAGCTCATGCCGATGAGGAACGAGTAGCGGCGGATCTTCGGCCCCCACACCGCGTCCGTCACCTGGAAGTTCTGGAGGTCTTCGATGTTGGCGAGCACCTGTGCGAGGGGCTCGCCGCCGGTGAGCGGCCACGCCGCGTAGCGCTCGACGCTGAGATCGTGCGGTTCGTCGTCGTGGGGCGGAAGCCGCTCGAACGGCACGACCGGCGTGAGCTTCGCCCAGCAGTCGCTGCTGATCCACATGTCGGGCTCCAGCTTGTCGAAGCAGCCGTGGCAGACGACCACGTGCCGCCAGTCGCCCTCGTGATCGTACCAGCCTTCGCAGCACATCACGAAGAGCGCATCGATCGGGCGGTCCGCCACGAGCCCGAGCGTGCCGACGTACAGCTCCTTGACGCCGGTGTCCTTCTCGGCGCCGCACGCGAGACAGTGGGCCTTCATGACGAGTTACGCGACATCAGCGCCCCCTACGATCGGCGGTCCACAGTGGTCGAGGTTCACGATGCGTATCGCCGCCCGGAGCGCGTGCTTCACGCCCTCCTTCGGGTGGTACTCGCGGAGGTCGAGGTAGCGCGTGACGATCTCGCCGTCGCGGTCGCGCAGGGAGAATCGCAGTGCCGAGTGCGAGCAGACGGGAACGTCGTCGTCCATCTTCTCGACCACGGCCGGCATGACGCCTGTCTTCGCCATGATGAGCCGAGCAAGATCGCGTGGCGCCTCGTCGGGGAACGCCTCGGCAAGGGGGTCCGCGATCTTGAGCCTCTTCGCGATCTCCAAGGTCGCGATGCTCGCTCGCTCGGCTGCATCCATGCAGCCTTCCAGGCGGTTCAGCAGCGCCTCAGCGTCACGGGCGTGGAGCTGGGGGCTCAGGGCGTGCCCGGTGAGGAAGTCGCGCAGCTCTTCAGCCAGATCGTCGGGGATGATGGTCATCGCATCTCTCGGAGCTGCTTGAGTACGATCATCGCGGCGCGCCGACGTCCGACGCTGCGGTTCTTCGCGACAGCGTCGACAACCGCCAGTATCTCGCGCTCCAGCGCCGACATGATGTCCTGCGTCAGGTAGTCGACGTCCACGCCGCTCGGCGGCGGCGGCATCGGGCCTTCGTCAACGGACTTCACCGGCCCTGCCTCGCGGCGCAGGTGGCGCACAGGTTGGCGTTGAGATACGGCGCGGGCGTTTCGATCGCCTCGTAGCAGGCGTTCTCGATGTTCCAGCGGTACCAGAAGACGTGATGGTCGCGCAGGCCACCGTAGAGCGTGTTCGCCTCGAACTGCTCGATGGCCACGAGCATGTACGAGTGTTCCCAGATGTCGCCCTCGTTCGTCTCGACGATTTCCTTCGCGCGGCTGAAGTCGTCGCAGACGCAGACCGTACGCGAGCCGCCGAACTTCGCGTTCTTCGCGATGGTTGTGACCGAGTAGAGGCGAGTGCTCGCAAAGAGCCGGTCCCGCGGAGCGAACGGGCCCAGGGGCTTCTCGTGGCCATCCGGCTTAACGACGCAGGCCGCGAGCACCTCGTCGGTGTAGGCGTCCTGCTCGGGCAAGCCGAGGATGGCGGAGACGGACGTCGTGGCGTTGCGCGTGATCTTCATACGTAGGCTCCCATCAGCTTCTTGCAGGCACCGCACACGGCGACGCGGACCTTCTTCTTGTCTCGCCAGAGGATCGGCCCCCAGAGCAAGCAGTAGCGGCGCTTACGCCCGGTCACCTTGCCGCAGTGGCCGCATTGCCAGGGCTTCACGCCGCGTCGGTGCTCCGCTTGATGATCTTGGGGCTGCGCGCGTCGAGGTTCCGCTTGTAGCGGCCGAAGAGGGCGACGCGCATGTCGAGCATCTCGATCGGCAACTCGCTCGCGCGTACAAACTTGCTGTCACCGGTGTACATCATCTCCGTCGAGGAGTACGCGTCCTTGGGCACGTTCTCCAGCTCCTCGGGGCCGACATAGGTCCAGATGCCGCCGAGCGCGAAGCTGACGAGCCAGCCGGGGAACTTGTTGAGCTTCATCGGGTTGCAGTCGCCGAAGTGCGAGCCTTCGCCGCTGTACGGCCCGAGGTCGGCGGCGAGCTTGTTCATGACGCCGATGATGTACCCGTCGGTCACCTGCGGGACGTCATTCAACTGGAGGATTGTGCCGTGCTCCAGCAGGTACCACTTCGTGCCGGGCGGCTGGTCGGTGTAGACCGTGCGGCAGATCTCGACGCAGCGCTCAGTGTCCATGCTCATTCCTCCTCGACGTCGTGACCGAAGGCCCCGTTGAAGGCCGCGATACCTTCATCAGCGTCCTGGGCCGCCATGATCGCGACCGCTTTCGGATCTACAGGCACCCGACTGAACGTGCCGTCCTTCTCCTGCACGCCGACGCCGTTGCGCACGGCTGGCCAGCGCGAGTGCCACGCGGCCGCGTAGAGTGCCCACCATCCCGGCCCATACCGCCCGACGTTCATGCTCGCGAACCTACGTCGTGTCAGACACTGCGTCAACTAACTTTCGACGTACGCCTCGACGGGCCCGTGGATGCTGAAGCGCTTGCGCGGAACGGCGTAGCGATGCTCGCGTTCCATCTTTGCTGCGATCTTACGGGCGCATCCCTGGGAGCAGCAGACCCAAGACCTGGAGGGCGCGCCCGAGATCCAGCGACGCTCGCGCTCCTCGACGCGCCAGTACGCGTCGCGGATGGGAGCGCGACCCTCTTGGATGGGCCGGTCGTGACGCTGCGGCAGGACGACGAGCATCGGGCCCGCGCAGTTCTCGCACTCGATCGTCTGGACGCCGAGGCGCTTCGCCGCTTCCCAGCCGGCGGCGCTCACAAGACGGGCCGCCTGTGGAGACCGTCGAGCATGTACTTGATGTCGCGCTCGATTGACGGATCGGGGGCAGGCGGATCTTGAAGGCGCCGCATCGCTTCTGCGCGTCGGGCCTGGACCGCGTCAATCGTCTCGACGTCGGCAGCGGCCGGCGCCGTGACCACCGAAAACTGCATGAACGGAACCTTCATGCGCTGGGCCGTGATGTTCGTGAACCTCGGCATAGATCCGGGGAGCAGGTAGCTCTCCGGCGACCACACAGACGGGTGAGATGGCCGCGCCTTCGGGTGCGTGCGGCTCCATTCGCGACGGTGCGTCTCGGCGCGACGCGTGACGACGTCGTCGTCCGGCACGTTGCCACCAAGGCGTTCGAGCGTGCGAGCCCGGCGCTCGTGCTCGTCGCGCTCTTCGAGCGGCGGCAACAGGTGGGCCGCGAGGAAGCGGAAGGCAGGCTTCACGAGCAACGGCTCGCCCCCTCCGACGCCGTCCCAGTGGGACTCCGTGTCCTTGGCCCACCTACGGTGCCGCGCGTCGGTCGCCCAGCGGACCTCGACCTCGAAGGCGCGCCCGTGGTCGTCGCGGACGAAGAGCGGGTCGCCCCCGCTGCTGATGGCCAAGATCTTCATCCGTCGGTCTCGATGACGGCGCGGTCGCCGCGCGCGAGCTTGTAGTGGCGCACGAAGCCGGCCGGAACCTCCAGCACCCACGGCACGGGGGGCCCGATGACCGGCGGGACACGTCCGGCCGGGACCTCGCGGGCGATGTGCCTGATCGTCAGGTCTTCGCCGACGAAGATGATGTCGAGAGGGATGAGCATCTTCGCCATCGTCATCGCGATGGGCGTGGCCTGCTTGGGGAACCAGAACAGCATCCCGTCGTTGGCACCGAGGAACGCGTGGCCGTGCAGGCCTTGGATGCGCTCGGCCTCGGTGGTGGCGACGGTGGCGCTGACCCACGCCTTCCGTTGGGGGAACGAGACGGCGGTCTTGGAAGGCGATGACTGGGGACGGTGGTAGGTCATGGCGAGTCGATTCTACTCGTCCTTCCAGAGATAGGTCGCTGGTCGGACGAGCTTGGCCGCGATGGCGTTCGCGTCGTCCAGCGTGAGACGACCCTGCGCGACTGCTGGCGCAATCATCAGGTGCTCCGTTTCGGCTGGGCCGTTGTCAGCGATGTCGATCCAGAGTCGCTGATCGCGGTACGTGCGACCCGGCTCCCCGCGGCAAAATATAGTTGAGATCATCCCCTTGCTCCTGTCTGACAGCACGACTATAGTGGTTTGTCGAAAGAAGGCAAGCGATGACGGCAGCGAGGAACGAGGCGGCTCGGCGGCTGGGCATCCCGGTCTGCGAGGTGTGCTCCGAGCCCGACTGCGAGCCCAGGCGCGAGAAGGGGCTGACGCTGAACGCGCGCCTCTGCAACCGGTGCTACGTCGACTTTCTCAGGCGTGAGGTGCGGCGCGAGTTGCGGGAGGAAGAGAACCGGTGAGCCTCATCATCTACCAGTGCGTGCTCACCCCGGCCGGCTGGTGCCTCACGCAGGAGCAGGCGAACCCGCCGCCGATCTTGCGGATGGGCGCGTACACCTCGTGCTCGAAGTGGGCCGTGTTCAAGCTCGGCTACGAGAAGCGGCGCCCCACCTGCCCCGAGTGCATGAAGCATGTGGCGAAAGACGAGCAGAAGCAGAAGGGTACCGCGTTCGACTGGATCGATCAGATCGGAGAGCCTCCGCCGGACGACGAATGACCGCGCGCGAAGAAGCCATCAAGCGCCTCGGCGCTCCGGCGTGCGCGCAGTGCGGGGCGATCGGCGCCATGCGAGCACGCGTCGTGTGGGAGGACAACCCCTTCGACGACAACGTTTCGTGCGACTGCTGCTCGGCCACCTGCGCCGTCGCGTTCCTCGGCCCGAAGTACAAGGGGATCGCACGCATCACGGGCAAGAAGCGCAGCGGCGTCATCGCCTTGAAGCGCGCCGATCAGCGCGTGGGCGTCTGGCCCCGTGGCCGCAAGCAGCTCGGCATCGAGAAGAGAAAGGCGGCTAGCGCCGCCTCTTCGTGTTCTTGCCGAAGATGAGCGAGCCGATGGCGTCGACCTCCTTGGCCCCGAGGAGCTTGCCCTCCGGCGTGTCCTCGACCGAGTCCTCCCACTCCACCGCGCTCATCTTGCCGCGAGCGCGCTCGGCCATCGCGCAGAGCGTGACCCGCGCGAGGCGCTTGGCGTCGACCTCATCCACGAGGGCGACCG
>Ga0315277_10009418_pt1 | contig 12474 bp, 11 predicted proteins | sample YL17G05_15_MG_FD_203695 | JGI IMG/M metagenome (GOLD analysis project Ga0315277, IMG submission 203695) | Sediment microbial communities from Yellowstone Lake, YNP, Wyoming, USA - YL17G05_15 | ecosystem: Environmental > Aquatic > Freshwater > Lake > Sediment | place: USA: Wyoming | collected... | reverse complement strand
TGAAGGTCCTGGATTGCACGATTCGGGACGGTGGTCTGGCCAACGATCACCTGTTCCGGGACGACTTCGTCAAGGCCGTCTACGAGGCCTGTGTCGAGGCCGGCATCGACTACATGGAGATCGGCTACAAGAACTCCAAGAAGCTCTTCCCCAAGGACAAGTTCGGCCTCTGGAAGTATTGCGACGAAGAAGACATGCGGCGGATCGTGGGCGAGAACAAGACGGCCTTGAAGCTGGCAGCGATGTGCGACGCCGGCAAGTCCGACTGGAAGACCGAGGTGCTGCACAAGAGTGAGAGCGTGCTGGACATGATTCGCGTGGCCTTCTACGCCAACCAGGTCTCCGAGGCCGTAGACATGATCCACGACGCGGCCGAAAAGGGCTACGAGGTCTCGGCCAACCTGATGGCCGTCTCCACCAACAACGAGCAGGAGGTGGACCAGGTCCTAGAGGAGCTGGTCAAGACGCCCGTCCAGGTGATCGTCGTCGTCGATAGTTTCGGCTCGATGTACTCCGAGCAGATCGAGATCCTGGTGAAAAAGTACTTGGGCTATGCGCTTCAAGCGGGCAAGATCGTCGGCGTGCATGCCCACAACAACCAGCAGTTGGCCTTCGCCAACACCATCGAGGGGATCATCCACGGGGCCAACCGGGTCGACGGCTCGATGGCCGGCTTGGGCCGCGGGGCGGGCAATTGCCCCATGGAGCTGCTGATCGGCTTCCTCCGCAACCCCAAGTTCAGAATCCGGCCCATCTACCAGGCGCTCCAGGACTACCTGCTCCCCTTAAGCCGCGAGGTGGACTGGGGCCCGCACGTCCAATACAACATCACCGGCCAGTTCAACCAGCACCCCCGCGACGCAATCGCCGCCCGCTCCGGCGACCGCCGAGACAACTACGTCGAGTTCTACGACAAGCTGATCAGCGACGTGTGAGACGGCAGGGCCTCATCACCTGCGGTCTCTTTCCTCTGCGATCTGCCGCCCGATCACCACTTGAGTTTCTCCTCGACGTCTGCCGCGGCCCCCGCGGCCAGACCGCCGGCCACGTCGCCAGCGGTCTTGGCCTGGTCGCGAAGGGGTGCCGCGGCCGTCAACGCCTGCCAGGACTCCGACAACCCCGGCGGCCCGTAGCCCAGGTAGACTGCCAGGGCGTAGCCCAGACAGACGTTCAGCACGCCGATCACGAAGGTCAAGCCCACCACGGCTCTCCTCCAGTTGCCCGCACGGATACGTCGCCCAGCAACTCTAGGTTATGCGAAGGCGGAAGGGCGACGGCGGATAAGCGGAGGGAGCGCCGGGGATCGGCATGGCCACCTTCGGCGTGGGGAAGGGGCCGAGTTGGTATTCTTTGGGCCCCAGCCGCGTGGTGGATTGCATGGCCGTATCCCAGTCGATGGCCTTGCCGCTGTAGACCGCCTCGCGGCCGAGGATCCCGGTCATGCTGCTCTCGGCTACCCCTACTGGCCGAACTTGTGGAGCTGCTCCACAAAGCGTGCCCCCACGCGGAAGCAGCGCTGCTGAACGCGGCCAGACCACACGATCTCAATGCACTTCAGCTCTTGCCCCGGCAGGAGAATTCGCATCCGTTCTCGGGGAAACAGTTGCTCGCCGTGCAGAAACGAGAGACCTCCCCGGGACAAGCCGTCCGCGAAGACCTGGTGCCATCCACTGGGGCGGTGAAGCGACGGAAAGGTCTGGCGGTATTCCAGCGCGGCACAAACCTGGAAGCGGTGGCGGGGATGACGGCGCCTCTCGTGATACCTGCTGGGGAGCTGCCCGGCCTGTCCGAACCCGTCCTGCCACGACGAGGGCAGTTGGAGATCACATCGCAGCGGCCCGACGGCCTGGACTAGTTTCTGCACTTGATGGCGGAGGTCCAGCATTGAACCACCTCCCGATCGAACTCGCGTCCAGCGCGAGCTTCGAGATACTGTGCGACGTCTTGAAGTCGGCTTGCCTTGCGGTAGGGTCGCTCCGAGCGGAGCGCGTCGAACACGTCGGCCACGGCACAGATCCGCGCCCACTCGTGCGTTTCGTTCCCCGTGAGACGTGCGGGGTAGCCACGTCCGTCAATGCGTTCGTGGTGCTGGTAGACCGTCATCAGGCTTCCCCAGGCAACATCGGCGCGCATACACAGCTCCTCAAAGCCGACGCGCGGGTGCTGTCGAAGGGCTTCCCGCTCACCGTTGTTGAGTACGCCACGCTTGTTGAGCAGAAAGCGCGGGATCCGCCGCTTGCCGAGGTCGTGCAGCACCGCTCCGGACGCGATGCCGCGCAGGTCGGCCTTGGGGTCATCCCAAAGCACGTTCGCCAACGCAACCGAGCAAGTGCACACGTTCACGGAATGCGTGTACGTATAGCGATCGTGCTGCATCAGGGAAATGAGGTCGAATACCGAGATCTCCCCGCCACAGATGATCTCAGTCATGTGCGTGCTGAACTCATCCGCAAACTGGACCATGTGATCGGGGCTGATGCTCCGAAACGCGGCAGTAAAGGCCGAGCGAGTTGCCGTGGTAAGCACTTTGTACCGTTGCAGCGGCGGCGCGTCGGTGTTCTTAACCACTTCGTCAAACAGGTAACGCCGATACGCGTTCTGGGAGTCTGCCGGAATGTAGAGTGTCTCCATACCGTGTTGCGACAGCCTCTGGAGGTCGTCCCGATCCAATGGGTAGTTCCGCTCTCGATAGAGAACCACCCCATCGATGTTCTCTGCAGGAACGTATAGATCGAAGTCCAGGACGGGCACTGGACAGAGTGTATCCAACGCGACCGGCAGGTACCCCTCGCGCCCGGAACCGAAGCACTTCTCGCGTCCGCCGACCGACATGACGGCTCTCGGTGTGGATCGCGTGTACCGCCGCGGACGGTCAATTGCGGCGGGGAACATGCCCCCCCAATCTGCACAACCCTAGCCCGAAATCGCACGGTTGTCAAAAAGATGGTGCCCTTACGTAAACTTGTATATTCCCGGCATGGCCACCCTGGGCGTAGGATAGGGGCCGAGTTCGTACTTCTCGGGTCCTAGCCGCGTCTTGGATTCCATGGCCGTATCCCAGTCGATGGCCTTGCCGCTGTAGACCGCCTCGCGGCCGAGGATCCCGGTCATGGTGCTCTCGGCTACTGCCTGGGCCTCGTTGATGGGATTGCCGGCGCGGATGCTGGCGATCAGGTCCTCGTGTTCCTGGTGGTAGGCATTCGGGTCCTCGTCTCGGAACCGCCAGGGCTTGCCCTGCTTCGGGTAGATGCGGTCGTGGCAGTTGCTCACCCCGCCGCTGCCCACCACGGCCTCCTCGACCAGGTTATCGCAGCCGTTGATCTGCCGGCATTGGCTGAACATCCGCACCCCGCCGGGATACTCGAACTCGACGGCAAAGTGGTCGAAGATGTGGCCGTGGACCTCGCCGGTGCGGACCTGGCGGCCGCCCAGCCCGGATACGGCCCGGACCGGGTGCGCCCCCAGCACCCAGTTCATGATGTCGAGGTTGTGCACGTGCTGCTCGATGATGTGGTCGCCGGAGAGCCAGGTGAAGTAGTTCCAGTTGCGCAACTGCCACTCCATGTCGCTCCAGCCGGGCTCCCGCTTGATCACCCAGATTTCGCCGCCGTTCCAGTAGCAGCGGGCATAGACGATCTCGCCGATGGCGCCGCCCTGGAGCCGCTTGATGGTTTCCTGGTAGCTCTTCTGGTGGCGCCGTTGGGTGCCGGCGGCGATGCCCAGGCCCTTCTGCTTGGCCAGTTGGCCGGCCTCGATCAAGAGCTTGACGCCCGGCACGTCCACGGCGCCGGGCTTCTCTATGAACACGTGTTTGCCCGCCTCGATGGCGGCCTTCAGGTGCATGGGCCGGAAATGCGGGGCGGTGGCCTGGATCACGTAGTTGACCTCCGGCACAGCCAACAGTTGCCGGTAGGCCTCGAAGCCGGTGAAGCACATCTTCGCCGGAATCTGCACGCCCAGCTTGGCAAGCTGCCCGCGGCAATTCGCCAGGCGGTCCTCAAAGACGTCGGCCAGGGCAATCACCTGGATGCCCTTCTTCTCGATCGTGGCGCCTTGGGCCACGTCTTCGGTATGGTAGCCGGCCGCCGGGTAGATCACCTTGGTGGCGGCGCCCAGGGCGTCCAGCACGGCGCCGGTCCCGCGTCCGCCGCAGCCGATCAGGCCGATCTTGATCTGGCTGTCATTCGCCGCTCCGGCGGCATGAACGAAGGGAATCTCGGCCGCCACCGCGGCACCTGCCAGTGCCAGCGAGGACCGCGTGAGGAATTGCCGGCGTGAGAAGTTGGTCTTGGCTTGGTTCTCTGGTTTGCTCATGGTCGTCAATGCTCCGAGAAGAAGTTGCTAGTGGTTCCCCTGGCCCTCGGCCGTCGGAAAAGCGCTGGTGGGGCTCCCGCCGGGCATGAGCGTGAGGAATGCTTCGAGAGTATCGGGCAACAGCATGACCTACGCGCGCTAGAACTGGTAGCGCTGCGCGACCCAGCGACGCCATTCGGCGGCGGCTTCCTTCGTTTCTCTGTCGGTCTCGCTCGTGGGTTCCAACTGGGACAGCGGCACGGCCAGCGTTCGTGCCTCGGAGGGCACGCCCACGAACATCTCGTGCCGGCATTCTTGGTCAGAAGCCATCTCGATCACTTGAACCTTGTCACCCTTGCACAACGGGGAAATCGCCCTCTCGGCGATGCACGTCGCGCCAAACGGGAATTGCAGCTTCTCTTTCAAATAGTGGTACCATCCCATAGGCTTTCCGAGGATCTCACGATCCTTGTCGATACCTGTAAACGCAACTCCGACGCTGTGCGCGTACTTGCGCTCTCTGCCATAGGGGACTTGGACGTTAGGAACGTGGAAGAAGCATATTTGGCCCAAGCGGATACCTGGGAATACCCGGATCGGGAGCTTCCCGGAATTGATGAGCTCAAATGTGAGGGTACCCACAAATCCCGGATCGACGAAACCCGCAGTGGCGTGTACCTGTAGACCGAGGCGACCTAGAGAGCTGCGCCCCTCAAGTCGGCCAGCGATGTCCCCCGGGAGTCGGATGAACTCAAGCGTTGATGCGAGAAGGAACGCCCCGGGGTGAAGCACGAAATTGCCGTCAGGATCAAGGCGTTGTTTCTCGAAATACCGGTCCTTCTGCTCACGCAGCATCTTCCGGGCTTCAGGCCCTGCGAGATCGATGTGCGTGGTCTCCCGGGTCCGGGTTCCCACCAGATCGAAGCCGAGGCGAAGATCGAGCGACGCGGGGCCGAGCTGGGTTCGCGGGGCGATAAGCGGGCTTACGAATATGCATTTCTCGTTATCTGGATCAACCAGCCTCTCAAGTATCTCAATGTCCGAGAGTATTGAGGGCTGGTGCAAAATGTCCTCCGCCATCTGATCTTGCCGCTCAGACATCCGCTTGTCCCTCCTTGGATGCGCTTAGACGCTCTAGCACCCGTTCGTGAACACAAGTCGTGACGATCGAGCCAGCCACAAGATGATCAAGACCGGCCAGCGAATCGCATAACTTCGCTACTTTCTCCCGGGTGCTTAGCGGCTGATCCTCCGTATACAATTCTGTTAGACGTTGCGAGCGACGGAGGTGGCCCGAAAGGAGGATTTTGGGTATCTCGAGCGGTTTCTCGGTGCATTTGCCGCACAGCATGGCAAAGGCTTGCCGTCTTGCTTCCTGAGAGTCGTTTGGTATTTCTTGGGCGGCCTTTCCAAATTCCTCCGTGGAAAGCGTGTTGAAAGCCCGCTGTCGTCCTTCCGGAGTGTCGAAAGACTGCTTCTTGAAGAGCCGAACTTTTCGTTGAAGTTCCTTCCGAGGGTCCCCCTGCGCACTCGTCAGCGATTCACGCCCTAGTCTCTCGACACATCTGTCTATGGGGTCTTTGCGAAATTCCACGCCTTGGAACGGCAGTTTTAGTTCCTTTAGTTCCGACAGCTTAGCGCGCACACGTTGCGCCATGCGCGCGATTACGTTCTTGTAGAGCATGTCCTGTGATTCTCTTTGAGCTTCACGGGCCTCTTCGTCCTGATACCACCGCTGAAGGTTGATATTGCACGCGGTCTCGTAAAATTCGACATCGGGGTCTACCAGTACGCGATCGAGTGACCCAACCAATTCGTCCAGAACAACGCTCAGGCGAGCGCGGCTCATTGGATGAGTCACATAACGCTGACGACTAGGGTTGCCTGGCTCAGGCTGCTTCAAACGCCAGAGGTTCCGCCCCGGGTGGAAACAATACTCCATCGACAGAAGGGACAGGATGGGCGCAAGACCGAGCGCTCGCGCCGCAACGATGTCGGCGCACAGTTCGCCGCACCACTTGTGCACCGTGTCAAATAGATCCGTATCCCGGTCTTTGACAAACTCGCCGGCGATTGTGTCCGATATCTTGTGCCTCGAGTCAACTGCATGCCCTAGTTCGTGCCCCAGAATTGCGTATGCTAGCGGAGAGTCCCTGCCGCAGATGACGAGTTGGAGAACGACGATTTCCTCCCCCGGAAGGAAGATGTTCGCGATATCAACAAGCCGGTGCTTTAGGATCTCCACGAAATCGAATTCAAAAGCGTTGAAAATGCTCCCCAGCACAGTGGAAGGCGCGTAGTCCGTATACAGGTCTGCAAAGCAGCGTTGCAGCGTGAACCCCAATTCAGGAGTTGTGTGTTCCCCCGGCAACAAGACAAGCGTCTCGTGAATCGTGGCAAACTCTCGTGAGAATTTGCCCAGAGTACTCCACAGTGCATCGATCGCAGCGCGCTTGTCAACGTCGTCGGTAAACGCCTGCCATGGCTCCCCGAGGCTCTTAATGGTTGCGCCCTCCATGCTTTCCAGTGCGCGGCGAATCGCTGCTATGAGCCGGACAATGTCGTTTGAGTCGCCGGACCCGATTCGGTCGAGGTAGTCCTTGAGTCGAGAGCTGCGGTCGAAAAGGTCCGCAGCGACGCGCACGGGGACTTGCAGCTCAGGAGAAAGCATTCTGTAGCTCCCACAGCTCGATCTCGTCCGTCCGAGGGGAAGGGGCTGCGCACTTCACATCCAACTGGCGGAGCACCGAGTGGAGTTGTATCGCCTGCTCCCGTTCGCAACGACCAGTTTCAACAAGGGGCGACAAAGCCCTGATAAGCTCTCTCAGAAGTTCAGTGTCGCCCTCGTTTAGCTCCGGCTTCGTCTCAATAGAGGCGAAGCATTCCTGGAGCGCCTGCCGGAAGCTGTCGTCTGGAACGAGCTCCTTCGAGATTGCGGCGGAGCTTGAAGCCATGCGAAGCTGCCGAGAGAAGAACTTCTCCAGCAGGACCGCAGAATCCCGAGCTTCCTGGTCGACTTCATGCACGCCTCGGCGTGCGCGTACCGCAGCTAGATCGACCCTCGCCAGCGCGAGATCCACGGCCAGTGGACTCGGCATATCAAACGTGGTGCGAACGTTGGCAGTAGCCATAACCATTGTCCTCCCTTAAGGTTAGGGATTTCGCTCGTACCGAAAACCTCCAATGGAGTTGAAGATACGCTTGCCAGCCACCCAGGCGCCCCCCTTGTTGTGGGGGGGCACTGTATAGTGTACCATCCACCAACGAGGTCAGCAAGCGACGACGGGGTCGTGAGCCCCCGGCTCGAGTTGCCGCTTCTGCTATCGGGCCCGAACGGCTGGCGAAGGTGGACGACCTCGCGCACGAACCTCGAGTTCCGAAAGATGAAGGACGCTTTCGCGAACATCTTGCCTAATCCTCCCGACCGCCACAATGCTGAGTAAGAGCTGGCCGTCCGCGAGGATGTCTTCAACCCGATCTCCTTTGATCCTGAAGAAGGTGGAACCATCCGTTCCTAGCATCTCATCCAAGAGTAGGTCCTTCTTAGGCCAGCGTTGCCGCATCACCTGCAGTCCTTTTCGGATTCTCTGCAGGCTGAGCCCAGCCTCCCGTAGCCTTTTCACTACAGCGAGCTTCACCAGATCGCCGAAAGAATATCTGCGCTCAGACCCTTTGCCGGTGGCCTGCTGGACCGAGGGTAAAACGATGCCGCGCTCGGCCCAATAGTCCAGGCAACGCTGGGAAACTCCCACGATTCTCCTGGCGGCAGCCGCCGAGTGGTCACGACGTAGCATATTAGTACAACCTTGTTGTACTTATTTGTCCAGCTCTTATTCTTAACATCAATGCCCTTCCAAATGCAAGCCCTTATCGTGGGGCATACCCTACACCTACCGTGGGGTCCAACGCGCGGGCCGAGCCCCTGCCTCCTGGCTGCCGCGGGTGTGAGGCTCCGTCGGCCACGACTTTCTGGGAGCCTCAGATAGGGAATCCCGCCGAGCCTGCGCAGTCGTTCCGACGCGTGGTACGCGATTTCGGGGAACCGAATCCGGCAAAAAGAGCCGCGCCCTTCGTCCCACCCCCGAGACCAGAAAAGCAGCGGCGAAGACTCCAATACTCGTCAACCGCTATGCTGCCAGCACTGACCGGCCATCGCACTGGGGGACCTACAGCAGGCCTTCGCCGCTACACGTCCAGATTCCGCGCCTCCAGGGCGTGTTTTTCTATATACTCCCGCCGCGGCTCGACCTTGTCGCCCATCAGGATTCGGAACAGATCGTCGGCGGCGCCGGCGTCTTCCATGGTGACTTGCAGGAGGGTGCGGTTTTGGGGGTCGAGGGTGGTCTGGCGGAGCTCTTCGGCGTTCATCTCGCCGAGGCCCTTGAAGCGGGTGACCTGGAGGCCCTTCTCGCCGGCGGCGCGGACGGCCGTCAACAGGCCGCGGAGGTCGTCCAGGCCGGTGACCAGCTCGCCGCGGCGGAGCCGGTAGCGGGGCTCTTCCACGCCGGTCCGCTCCTGCGGGATGAGGCTGTCGATCTCGAAACCCATCTCCCTCAGCTCGGCCAACTGGTTGTTGATCGAGCGGACCTCGTGCAGCTCGACGATCCGCAGGCGGGCACCGACGGGCACCGAAGCGGAGCTTTGGTCGCGTTGGTCGGCCGGCTCTCCGTTCCCCTCGCTGCCGTTGATCGACTCGTCCTCCAGCTTCAACTCCTCGCCGACCTCCTGTTCGTGCCGGGCCAGGAATTCTTCCAGTTCCTGGCGCGAGGTGAACCAGTGTTCCTGGTGGCCGACGAAGACGTGGGAGACGGGCAGCCTGCCGGAGACGGGGTCCTGGCGGGCGGCGTGGGCGGGGAGGCTGATGCCGCGGCGCTGCAGCGCGATCAGCGGATCTTCCAGCGCGGCCAGGCAGCGGCAGAGCCGTTCGATCTGGCGACCTTGGATGGTCCGGCCGTCGCCCGGCTCGAAGACCGCGTCGGCCAGGCCCGCCTCGAGCAGTTGGGCCTTCATCTCTTCTTCGGTCTGGACGTATTGGACCTCCTTCTTGCGGCGGACGCGGAACAGGGGCGGCTGGGCCACGTAGACGTGGCCGCGGCAGACCAGCTCGTACATCTGCCGGTAGAAGAAGGTCAACAGCAGGGTGCGGATGTGCGAGCCGTCCACGTCGGCGTCGGTCATGATGATGATCTTGTCGTAGCGCCGCTTGCTGAGGTCGATGTCGGAGCCGATGCCCGAGCCAATCGCCGAGATCATGCTGCGGACCTCTTCGTTGGCCAGCACCTTGTCTTCGCGCGACTTGTAGGCGTTGATGATTTTGCCGCGGAGTGGGAGGATGGCCTGGAACTCGCGCATGCGTCCGCCTTCGGCGCTGCCGCCGGCGGAGTCGCCCTCGACGAGGTAGAGTTCGCAGCGATCGACTTCGCGGCTGGTGCAATCGCGGAGTTTGCCGGGCAGCCCGCCGCCGGAGAGTGCCCCTTTGCGCTCGCGGACCAGGAGGCGGGCCTTGCGGGCGGATTCGCGGGCCTCGGCGGCCAGCAGGCCCTTCTGCAAGATGATCTTGGCCGACTTGGGGTTCTCCTCCAGGTAGCTGCTGAGGAAGTCGCCCACCGCCGAGATGACGATCCCCTCGACCTCGCTGTTGCCCAGCTTGGTCTTGGTCTGGCCTTCGAACTGGGGTTCGGGCACGCGGAGCGAGAGCACGGCGGTGAGCCCCTCGCGGAAGTCGTCGCCGCTGGGCGTGAGGTCCTTGAACGTGCCCGATTTCCGGCCGTAGGCGTTGAGACTTCGGGTCAAGGCGGCCCGAAAGCCCGACAGGTGCGTGCCGCCCTCGGTGGTGCAGATGTTGTTGACGTAGGAGTGGACGTTTTCGGTGTATTCGGCGGAATACTGGATGGCGACCTCCAGGCCCACGCCCTGGTGGTGGCCGGAGATGTAGATGATGTCCTCGTGGGCCGGTTCGCTGGCCCGGTTGAGGTACTCGATGAATTCGAGGATGCCCCGCTCGTAGTGGAAGGTTTCGCCGGTGCCGGCCCGCCGGTCGCGGAAAACGATCTTCACGCCCTGGTTGAGGAAGGCCAGCTCCTGAAGCCGGCGGTGGAGGATGCCGTAATTGAACTGGATGTTGGGAAAGATCAGCGAGTCCGCCTTGAAGGTGGTCTTAGTGCCCACGCGATCGGTGCGGCCGATCCGCTGCACCTCCCCGGTGGGCACGCCGCGCTGGTATTCCTGCTGGTAGACGTGCCCGCCGCGCCGCACCTCGACCTCGCACCATTCGGAGAGGAAGTTGACCACCGTGACCCCCACGCCGTGCAGGCCGCCGGAGGTCTGGTAGACGCCCTTGTGGAATTTCCCGCCGAACTTCAGCACCGTCATCACGCCCTGGAGCGTCGACACGCCCAGATCGGGGTGGGTTTCCACCGGGATGCCGCGGCCGTCGTCCTCGACGGTCACCGAGCCGTCGTTGTTGATGGTCACGGAGATTTCGTGGGCGTAGCCGGCCATGACCTCGTCGATCGAGTTGTCGACCACCTCGTGGACCAGGTGGTGCAGCCCGCGCGCGGTCGTATCGGCGATGTACATGGCGGGCCGCCCGCGGACGTGCTCCAGGTCGCTGAGGTGTTCGAGGTCCTCGGCGCCGTATTCGGCTTCGCCCTTGGGTTCATGAAGCCGATACCCGTTCAGATCGGAGGAAGCGACCGGGGGAGACGGCTCTTGAGAATCGTTCGACATCGGGTTTCTCTTGACTTTCGTGTTGCTCGCCCACCAGCCGGCGGCTTATGGGCCGAGGGTTCCGACGCGGAAGCGAAGGTCTTGCAGTCGCTCGTCAGGCAATAGCCGGGCAAGGAGTTTTAGCAGCGTGGGTTTCTGGAAGGTGAGCTCCTGAACCAGGGTGGAGTTCATCACGATCACCTCGAGCGTGCCACGCCGCAATGCGCCCACCCGCGTGTACCTGGCGGCCAACTCGCCGGCCGCCTCGCGCCACGCCGTCTCATACGCCCGGGCGCTTTGCACGCAGGCGTAACCCCGCCGAGCCATCAGCTCGGAGAGGATGCTGCCGATGGGTTTAGGGTTTCGGGCCATTTCCCCTCTTCGGCTCCTGGTTCCCACGCTCCGCGGGGGAACCTCCTTTTCCCGATGCTCTGCGTCGGCGGTGGCGACGCGGAGCGTCGCGGACCGCGCGTTCCCACGGAGGACCGTGGGAACGAGGAAAGTGATTCGTGTGCGGCTCCTACGCTCTCTTCTCGCGGGCCAGGGGCATGATCACGTAGCCGTAGCCGTCGTCGGTGGTACAGATCGCCGCGCTTTCGGCGTCCTTTACCTCCAGGAGGAACGTCCGCTCCTGGTCGAGCACCCTGAGGAAATCGCTGAGGTAGCGGGGATCCAGCCTGATCGGCACTACGGGCCCGTCGTAAGCAATGGGCATCTCCACCAGTGACTCGCCGTACTCGGCCCCGTGCCCGGCCAGGACAGCCTTGCCTTCGCCGAAGGTGAACTCCAGGCCACGGCGCTGTTCGCTGGTGACGATGGCGGCCTGACGCACCGCCGCAAAGAAGGGGCCGACCACCAGTTCGATTTTCACGGTACCCTCGCGCGGTGTGAAGGCGTCGCGCCAGGGGGGATATCGTCCCTCGACCAACCGCGCGTAGATGGTTGCCCGGCCGCTGCGGACCAGCACGTCGTTTTCCCGGGCTGCCAGTTGGATGTTCTCTTCGTTATCGGCCAGGGCCCGCTCCAGAAGCTGCATGGCCCTGGCGGGGATGATCGTCATGGTATCCCCCGATTTATGCCCACCGACTGATTTGGCCGGGCCTTCCTGCTTGGCCAGCCGGCGGCCGTCAGTACCCACGGCTGTGATCCCGTCCGGCGTCAACTCCACCAGCACGCCCCCCAGGGCATACCGGGTGCTCTCCGTGTCCGTAGCAAACACGGTACGGCGGGCCGTCTCGCGGAAGAACCGAGCCGGCAACTCGTGGTATTTCTCCTCCTCAAACGCGGTCACCGTGGGAAACTCATCCGGGTTCTCCGAGGGCAACTGAAACTCGCTCCGCTGCCCACGTACCAGCGTCTTCTGCCCGTCGCTCTCCATCGTGAGCTTCTCATCGGTGCTTTCCCGCAAGATCGCAGTGAAGCGGGCAATCGGCAGGACAACGCTGCCGGGCACTTCGACCTCGAAGCCCGGTA
>Ga0315277_10009417_pt1 | contig 12476 bp, 6 predicted proteins | sample YL17G05_15_MG_FD_203695 | JGI IMG/M metagenome (GOLD analysis project Ga0315277, IMG submission 203695) | Sediment microbial communities from Yellowstone Lake, YNP, Wyoming, USA - YL17G05_15 | ecosystem: Environmental > Aquatic > Freshwater > Lake > Sediment | place: USA: Wyoming | collected... | reverse complement strand
ACAACACGTTCACGCCGATTGGTCGCTACAAGGTCAATAAACGATTTGGAACAGACAGCGATTCTGCTGTTCTGACCAGAGACGACTATGTCTCGATTATTCGGCACCTGATTGACATCCGCGAACGCAAAGCCAACTTTGATGATATCGACAGCTTGGCGAACCGTCGTATCAGGCGTGTGGGGGAATTGCTTGCCGAGGAAATTCAGGACAGCATGCTGAAGGTAGCCAAAGCGACCCGTGACAAGGTCACGATCTACTCGTCAGAGCAGATGATGAACCTCCAGAATGTCCTCAACACCAAGCCGGTCATCTCTTCTATCAGGAACTTCTTCGGGCAGAGTCAGCTATCCCAGTTCATGGAACAGATCAATCCGTTGTCAAGTCTTGCGCACAAGAGACGCCTAAGCTCTCTCGGACCAGGCGGTCTGAATAGGAAGCGGGCGGGCGTGGAAGTTCGCGACATCCACTCTTCCCACTACAGTCGTATTTGCCCCATCGAGACTCCAGAGGGCGGAAACATAGGGCTTATTAACAGTTTGAGTTCATACGCCAAACTTGACCAGTATGGATTCATCACCGCGCCGTATGCCAAAGTCGTGAATGGTCGCAAGGACGAGAAGAATGTTGTCTATATGGACGCCGAGGAGGAAGAGTACCATTCGATCGCTCAAGCCAATACTGCTGTCGATGAGAAGAGCCATCTGACTTCGAAGACGGTTATCGCCCGGCAGCGCAGCGAAGGCGGCGAAATCCTCCCGAAAGAGCTTCCCGCGAACAAGGTCGACTACATTGACCTGTTGCCGTCGCAGGTATTCGGGATTTCGGCCTCGTTGATCCCCTTCCTTGAGCATGACGACGCAAACCGTGCCCTCATGGGCTGCAACATGCAGCGACAGGCAGTGCCGCTGGTACGTCCCGATCGCGCCCGCGTTTCGACTGCTATGGAAGGTCGGGTTGTTCACGATAACGGTGACCTCGTACTCAGCGACGTGGACGGGATCGTCTCGTATGTTGATGCTGAGCAGATCCGCATCTCGCCTCTGGCCGACGTGGCGGACCTCCAGGCCGGCAGCGTTCCGGTGGATGTCATTCCCGTCATGCTTGCTTCAGACGCAAACGAGCCCGGCATTCTCGGCGATGTCCGCATGGTGCCCATTTCCTTCGCGCCTGCCGGTGTCCCAGAGGGTATTCTCAAACTGATAGGCTCGGAGATTTCGCGCGAGCAGGTCGAGGCTCTTGCGGATGACGGGGTCGAATCGTTTCAATACGTTCCCGCAGGCTCCATCGTTCAGAATTCGCTGACAGACCTGTTCGACGTGCAGACCGATGATGGTCTGGTCGGGAAAATGCTGGCTGAGGATGTTCAGGAAGGCAGGAACAAGGTGCACAAAGCCGGCACAAAGATCACTGAGACTCTGCTTGGCCGCCTCATCAACAATGCAAGAATCCGCTCTCTTCCGATACAGGAAGGCGACGAGACCACGTCGGTCGAACTGCAGATGCTTACCATGACTCCCATTGGGCAGCAGGTTCTTGGCCATCGGATTCTGGGTGTGACATCGGTGCAAGACCTGAGTTCCAATATCGGCCGCACGGTCGGCGAGGAGAGTCTCCGCGACCTCTTTGCCAGGGACAAGAACGCCAGCATCCTGACGTATGATCCTGCCAAGGCAGCAAGTTATGAGCTCTTCCGAGTTAACGGATCGCTTGCAGGTCAGACGCTGGCTGAGGACGTTCAGCTTCGCAAGCCCAAGGTCAAAAAGCTGGCTGTCGGGAGAAAGCTGACCCGCAACGATCTGATTCTGATGGCGAAGAACGGAGTGACTTATGTTTCCGTCCCCCGGGCTCGTGTGTTCGAGCTTCAGAAGTTCAAGCGGACGAACCAGGACACGTGTATCAACCAGCACCCGGCCGTTTCCACAGGAGATGAAGTACACGTCGGCGATCTTCTCGCAAACGGGTATGCGTCTGCAGAAGGGGAACTTGCCTTGGGCAAGAACCTCTTGGTTGCATATGTCCCGTGGCGAGGGTATAACTACCAGGACGGCGTCATCGTCAGTGAGCGTCTTGTACGCGATGATAGTCTTTCGTCCATTCACATCAAAGAGCACAAGATCGAGGTAAGGTCGACAGAGTTCGGCAAAGAGGAGATCACCCGCGACCCACCCAACGTCTCTAAGGAACTCGCGCGCCATCTGGACGAGCGCGGCGTGGTTCAGGTCGGTGCGCACGTCAAGGCTGAGGATGTTCTTGTAGGCAAGATCACGCCACGTGCTGAACAGGAGGAGTCCCCTGAGGTAAGGGTCTACTTCGCTCTGTTCCATGACAAGGCCCGTGACTACAAGAATACGTCCTACAAGGTCCCGCCCGGAGAGGACGGAGTCGTCATTGACGTGCAGGAGATCACGAAAGACAACACGAGTGATGCTCTTCCCGTCGGCGTCGAGCGGATCGTAAAAGTCTATGTCGCCAAGAAACGCAAGATCATCGTCGGAGATAAGGTTGCGGGACGCCATGGAAACAAGGGTGTCATTACGCGCATCCTGCCGGAGGAGGACATGCCGTTCCTGCAGGATGGAACACCTGTCGACGTTATCCTGAGCCCGCTCGGCGTACCCTCACGCATGAACATCGGCCAGCTTCTTGAGGCCAGTCTGGGTATGGCTGCCCGGAAGTTGAACGTTCGCGCCGTGACGCCCGTGTTCAACGGCGCTACCGAGGAAGAGATCAAAGCCCTTCTTCGCAAGGCCGGACTCGGCGGCAGCGGCAAAGAGGACGTTCGAGATGGGGTCTATGGCAAGTACTTCGAGAGCCAGGTTACCGTAGGAGAAGCATACATCCTCAAGCTGATTCACCTGGCCGAAGACAAGATGCACGCGCGCTCGACCGGCCGCTACACTCTCATTACCCAGCAGCCAATCGGTGGCAAGGCACAGTTCGGCGGCCAGCGCTTTGGAGAAATGGAAGTATGGGCGCTGGAGGCGTATGGTGCCTCGACCGTACTGCAGGAGATGCTGACGATCAAATCGGACGATCTTGAGGGCAGACGTGTGGCTTACGAACGTCTCACAAAAGGAAATAACCTCTTCGAAACGGGTTCTCCAGAGTCGTTCAACGTTCTCGTGAAGGAACTTCGCGGGCTTGGGTTGGACCTGGAGACACTGCCGAAGGCAGGGGACACTCACGCAAAGAGTACCAAGGTAGTGCTGGAAGACAACGAATAGCATTCTCTAGGGGAGGAAAAGGTGAGCAGATTCAGCCCGCGTGACATAAGGAACTTTGCGCTAGTTGGACAAGGCGGCTCTGGCAAGACGATGATCACAGAACGCCTGGTTTTCCGTGCCGGCGCGAGCCAGAGAGTTGGTCGCGTCGAAGATGGAACTACTGTTTCCGACTACCTGGATGAGGAAATCAAACGCCACATCAGCACAAGTATTGGCCTTTGCGAGTTTGACTACAAGGGAGTTCGGCTGAATCTGCTTGATACCCCGGGATATGCCGATTTCATGACAGAGGCGCAGGAGGCGGTCAGGGTGGCTGACGCCGCACTCCTCGCAATCAACGCCGGGGCTGGTATTGAAGTCCAGACCCCGCGTTTCTGGGGTTTGTGCGAAGCGCAGAGTATTCCCGTCGCATTTGTGATCAACAAAGTCGATCTGGAGAATATCGACTTCGGTGCCCGGGTTGCTGAGTTGCAGGATGTTTTTGGACACAAGGTCACCGCATTGACGATCCCGATTGTCTCAGGTCCTGCTTTCTCTTCGTTTGTCAACGTCCTCACTGGCAAGGTCTATGCGTACACAGCCGGCAACGACGAGGCGAGCGTGTCCGATGCCATTCCCGATGCTGTCAGGTCCGACTACGAGTCGGCGCGCGTTGCCCTCACGGAAGCTGTTGCGGAATCGGATGACGCCATCATGGAAAAGTATCTTGGGGGGGAAGCTCTGACTCAGGACGAGCTCGTGATGGTTTTCACGAAAGCGTTCAGGAAACGCCAGGTGTTCCCAGTCCTTGGCGTATCTGCCCTGAAAGGGGTCGGTTGCGACTACCTCATGGATTTCCTGTCGTCCTACGCTCCTTCGCCCGTGGAGGTTTCGGTCCAAGCGACTCGCAAGGGTACCAATGAGACGCTGGAACTCCGGGCAGATCCGGCGGCGCGTGTAGCCGCGCTTGTGTTCAAGACCACCTCGGACCCGTTCGTCGGCAAGTTGTCGTTTATGCGCGTCTATAGCGGGAAGATCGTTCACGAGATCTATAACGGAACGAAAGATGTCTCAGAGAAAGTCGGTGGCCTCTTCCACATGATTGGGAAGAAGCAGGAACCGGCGGACGAAGGAGTCGCCGGGGACATCGTCGTCGTCTCGAAATTGGTGCAGACTGCGACGAACGACACGATTTCGACAAAAGATGCCCCTCTTGATCTGGCGCCCATCGTGTTCTCACCGCCCCTCCTCATGCGCTCTCTCAAACCGAAAACCAGGGCTGACGACGACAAGCTGAGCTCCACCCTGAGCCGGCTCAAGGAAGAAGAACCCGCCGTGGTCATCGACAAGAATGCAGAGACCCATGAAACCATCCTCAGCGGCTTGGGTGAAGCCCATCTTCAGGTTATCGTGGAGCGTCTTCAGAAGAAATTCGGCGTGAACATCGACCTGGAAGTGCCCCGGGTACCATACCGCGAGACGATCAAGAGCAAGGCGCGCGTGGAGGGCAAGCACAAGAAGCAGACTGGTGGTCACGGCCAATTCGGTCATTGCTGGATTGAGATGGAACCAAACGATCGTGGTGGTGGCTGGCTCTTCGAGAACAAGGTGTTCGGAGGAGCAATCCCGAGACAGTACATTCCCGCTATTGAGAAGGGTATGCTGGAGACCATGAACAGGGGCCAATTGGCCGGATACCCCGCGGTGGACATCAAGGTTGCCGTTGTTGATGGGTCCTACCACCCCGTCGATTCGTCGGAAATGGCGTTCAAGCTGGCTGGATCGTTGGCGTTCAAGAAGGGATTTGAGCAGTGCAATCCCATTCTGCTGGAGCCGATCGTTGCGCTCGAAACCATTGTCGACGAGAAGTATATGGGCGACGTTATGGGTGACCTTACGAGCAAGCGTGGCAAGATCTCAGGCATGGAAAACATACAGGGCAAGCAGATCATCAAGGCGTCTGTCCCACTTGCGGAGATGTTGAACTATGGTATCGACCTGGGATCCATTACCCAGGGAACCGGTACATACTCGATGAAGGTCAATCGCTACGAGGAAGTGCCCGAGCGTATTGCTGAGAAGATCATTGCCGACGCGAAGGCCACCATGGTCGCTGAGGAAGAAGAGTAGTTCGAAGGGAGGAAGATTGAGAAACAACAAGATCGAGGCTCTGTCCCTGCACCTGGCGTCACCGGAGGAAATACGCAGCTGGTCACACGGAGAGGTTGCTGAAGCTGAGACGCTTGACTACCGGAGTGGCAAACCGAAGCCTCATGGACTATTCTGCGAGATCATCTTCGGGCCGACCAAGAGTTTTCAGTGCCGTTGCGGCAAGCTCAAGGGAAAAAGCTTCGAGGGGCAGGTCTGTGACAAGTGCCACGTCGAAGTAGCTGATTCCAACGTTCGCCGTGAGCGCATGGGACACATCGAACTCCACGCCCCGGTAGCACATATCTGGTACTTCCGTAACGCCGTCAACTACATTGCGCTCCTTCTCGAGATGCCCGGCAAGGCGGTCGAGAAGGTCGTCTATTTCGGCAGCTGGCTTGTCCTGGACCCAGGCAATGGCGAGAGCCTGGTCCGCAAGCTGCTCCTCACGGATGAGGAATACCGCGATCGCCGCCTGAAGGGCGAGAAGTTCGTCGCCAGGAAAGGCGCCGAGGCGTTCCTCGAACTCCTGAAGGACCTCGACCTGTACAAGATGCGCGACAACCTCCTTCTCCGGATCAAGGGCAAGTCTCGTCAGGACCGCGCAAAGGCCGTCAAGCAGCTGGACGTGGTCACGGCTCTCATCAACAATAGCCGGAAGCCCACGGACATGATCATGACCCGCATCCCGGTGATTCCGCCGGACCTTCGGCCGCTCGTTCAGCTGGAGGGTGGCCGGTTTGCGTCCGACGACCTCAATGAGCTGTATCGCCGGGTCATCAACCGCAACAACCGCCTAGGGAAGATGCTTGACGAGAGTGCCCCCGAGATCCTGCTGCAGAACGAGAAGCGGATGCTCCAGGATGCCGTGGACGCGCTGCTGGACAACAGCAAGCGTCAGTATCCCGTTGTCAATGCGAACGGCCGCCCCCTCCGCTCCCTGAGCGACAAACTGAAGGGAAAGGAAGGGCGGTTCCGTCAGAACCTGCTGGGCAAGCGTGTCGACTATTCCGGCCGTGCAGTCATCGTCTCAGGACCGCAGCTCAAGATCAGTCAGTGCGGTGTTCCCAAGGAAATGGCGCTCGAACTGTTCAAGCCGCATGTCATCTACCGGCTCATGCGTGAAGGCGTCGTGGGCAGCATGAAGGTTGCCAAGGACATCGTCGAGAAGCCCACACCAGAAGTGTGGAGCATCCTCGAGAAGGTCGTCAAGGGCAACGTCGTTCTGCTGAATCGTGCGCCGACCCTTCACCGTCTGTCGATCCAGGCCTTCGAACCCGTTCTCATCGACGACAAGGCCATCCAGATATCGCCTCTCGTGTGCACTCCGTTCAACGCTGACTTCGACGGAGACCAGATGGCCATCCATCTTCCCCTGAGTCTTGCGGCCCAGGCCGAAGCCCGCCTGCTCATGCTTTCGTCCTACAACATTTTCTCGCCTGCAAGCGGCAACCCCATGGCTGGCCCCGTCCAGGACATGGTGCTCGGCGCCTACTACCTCACGTATGAGATCAAAGAGAGAATGAAGGCGATGAAGTGGAATTCCGCTCCTGTTTACAGCGAGCAGGACGTCCTCTACCTCTTCGAGTCCGGGAAGTTGCGCGTCCACGACCCGGTTCTTGTTCGCCTGGGTGGCGCGAAGATCCGTACCACTGCAGGCCGGGTCGTGTTCAATGATGAACTCCGGACAACCATCTTCGAGGGTGAGGCCAAGTATCGTGACTTCCCCTTCCAGAACAAGACAATGCCCAAGAAGGAGATTGAGGCGATGATCCTGGACTTTTCGCGCCAGTTTGGCGTATCCAAGACCAACGTCCTTCTCGACAACATCAAGGCCCTCGGATTCAAGTATGCGACCGATTCGGGCATATCCATCGGACTGTCGGACATGGAAGTGCCGCCCGAGCGGCAGCGTATCCTCGACGATGCCGACAGGACCGTCCGCGAGATCAACGAATTCTACGAGAATGGTCTTCTCTCGTACAACGACCGCTACCTCAAGGTGGTTCAGGTCTGGCAGGAGAAGGGCGCAGAAATCGAACGGGCCGTATTCCGCAACCTTACCGAAGAGAACTCTGTGCGTATCATGGCCGACTCCGGTGCCCGTGGAAGCAAGAAGCAGATCGTGCAGATGACGGGTATCCGAGGCTTGATGTCGGACCCCTCGGGAAAGATCATCGAGTTCCCCATCAAGTCCAATCTCCGTGAGGGTCTGTCTGTGCTCGAGTACTTTCTCTCGACACACGGTACCCGCAAGGGACAGGCCGACACGGCACTGAAGACATCTGACTCGGGCTACCTGACGCGTCGTCTTGTCGATGTCGCGCACGAACTGGTGGTCCGCGAAGAAGATTGCACACACTCTCAGGCCCGTGAGATCAAGATTGGCAATCTCGTGGTATCCTCCCTTTCGGAGGAGCTGGCAGGCAAGATCGCCGACGAACAGGTCATCAATCCTCTGACCGGAGAGACCATCATCCAGCCCGGCGAGGAGATCTCGTGGGAACAGGCGAAACGCCTGGAGGCCCTCGGCCTCAAGTTCCTGAAGATCCAGCGGTATGTTGGTGGTTTGACTGTTCAGCCTGTCGTCGACGGCGGTGCTGTCATCGTTGGACTCCGCGAACAGATTGCCGGCCGGTACGCAGCCGATGATATCGTGCTTCGCGCATCGACGATCAAGGTAAACCCTGTTTGGTCGAAGACGACGCTCGAACGTATCCTCGACCGACCCGTAGCGACACACATCGTGTCTGCTGAGGGGAAAAAGACTCTTGCAGAGAAGGGGGACACTCTTACTGAGAAGGTGCTTGCGGCAACGAAACGCGCCGGCATCACGTCCGTCGAGGTGGTCGTGGACGAAGATATCGTCCTGGTTCCCAAGGATGGTCTCATCCGTGACGAAGCAGCGATTGCTATCGAGCAGTTTGGTATCACCAGCGTGCGCCTTCGTTCTGCCATCACGTGCCAAAGTGAGAATGGCGTCTGTGCTATGTGCTACGGCCGTGACCTGTCCACGGGCAATGATGTTCAGGTCGGCGAGGCAGTCGGTGTCATCGCGGCTCAGTCCATCGGCGAACCCGGTACGCAGCTCACCCTCCGCACGTTCCACACAGGAGGCATCGCGGTCGTTGATATCACAACCGGTCTGCCTCGCGTCGAGGAGATCTTCGAAGGACGTACGCCAAAGGGGCAGGCGGTCGTTTCGACGGTGGATGGTGTATTCCACATCGTCGATGTGAAAGAGAAGAACTTTGAGGAGAGGAAGCAGATTGTCGTGACGCCCAAAACGGGTGTCGAAGCCAAGTTCAAAGTCTCGCCGACGACCAGGTTCCGCGTCAAGGATGGAGCGCACGTACGCGTAGGTGACCAGCTTACCGAGGGCTCCATCGACCCCAAGGGTCTCCTTGAGCTGGTGGGCGTCGAGGAGACGGCCCGCTACCTGGTTCAGGAAGTCCAGAAGGTCTATCGTTCTCAGGGTGTCGATATCAACGTCAAGCACGTGGAGATGATCATTCGCCAGATGCTGAAGAAAGTGAAGGTTGTCGAGCCGGGCGATACCACATTCTTCACCGACCAGATCGTGAGCAAGCATGAACTTCTGCTGCAGAACCGCAAGGTCCGCGCGCAGGGTGGCAAGCCTGCGTCCTTCGACCTAGTCCTTCAGGGTATCACAAAATCCTCTCTCGAAACGGACAGTTTCCTGTCCGCTGCATCGTTCCAGGAGACGCCAAGAGTGCTTGCTGACGCAGCTATCAAGGGCAAGATCGACCGGCTCACCGGCCTCAAGGAAGCAGTCATCGTGGGCAAGTCGATTCCTGCTGGCACATCGTCTCCAGAGCTCATGTTTGAGAAGCGCAAGACCCAGGCGGAACCTCTGCGGGAGGCTCGCAGGAATCAGATCTAGGACAAGCGCGGCCAGAGAGTCGAGCAGGTGACGTCTGGGCTGCGCTGGTGTGATTTGTCAGGGGGGCAAGCGCTTGACACTTGCCCCCTAATGCCTATCATTTAGAGATGTGCATTTACGTCCTTAGGAGGAAACTGTATGGCGACATTTAACCAGCTGGTGCGGTCGCCCCGCGTGCAGCCGAAGTTCAAGACAAAGACTCCGGCTCTCAAGGGTTGCCCACAGAAGAGGGGTGTCTGCACCCAGGTCAAGACCGCGACACCGAAGAAGCCTAACTCCGCATTGCGCAAGATTGCCAGAGTTCGTCTGACAAACGGCATGGAGGTCACGGCTTACATCGGTGGTGTCGGTCATAACCTCCAGGAGCACTCGATGGTGCTGATTCGTGGCGGCAGGGTCAAGGATTTGCCTGGCGTGCGCTATCACATCATTCGTGGAACACTGGATACTGCAGCCGTGGCCAATCGCATGAAGGCACGTTCAAAGTACGGAGCCAAGCGAGCCAAGAAGGGCACCGCAGCAAAGAAAGGTGGCAAGTAATGCCTAGGAAGAAGCGGCAGTTCCGCAAGCCAGCTCAGGCTGATCCCATCTACAACAGCGAGCTGTTGAACCACTTCATCAACAAGATCCTCAAGAAGGGCAAGAAGGTCAAGGCACAGGGTATCGTGTATGGGGCCATCAAGCTCATCGACGGGAAGGGCGCAAAGCCTGGCATCGAAGTCTTCCAGCAGGCCGTTGAGAAATGCCGGCCCCTGGTTGAGGTGAAGCCCCGCCGAGTCGGTGGAGCTACACTTCAGATACCTGTTGAGGTTGAGTCGCGCCGCGGTATCAACCTGAGCATGGAATGGATCGTCGATGCCGCGAAGAAACGCGCTGGCAAGTCGATGATCGAGAAGATAGCATATGAGATGATTGACGCGGTTTCTGAAACTGGCTCCGCCTTCAAGAAGAAGTCGGATGTCCACCGGATGGCAGAGGCGAACAAGTCGTACTCTCACTATCGCTGGTAGAGTTGGAACGCTGTCGAAGGTTAGTGGCACTGCATGCTCAATCAGAACGATCTGAACAATATACGAAACATCGGTATTATTGCTCACATCGATGCCGGGAAGACGACGACCTCAGAACGAATTCTCTATTACACCGGGGCCACGTACAAGCTTGGCAATGTCGATGATGGCAATACGACGACTGATTTCCTTCCCCAGGAGCGTGAGCGCGGCATCACGATTCAGTCTGCTGTTGTCACAGCTTTCTGGAAGGGTTTCAAGATCAACATCATTGATACGCCCGGCCACGTGGACTTCACGGCAGAAGTGGAACGCGCTCTCAGAGTGCTTGACGGGGGCGTCATCATCCTGTCTGGTGTCGAGGGGGTACAGGCTCAGTCGGAGACCGTGTGGCGTCAGGCGGATAAGTACCATGTTCCGCGCATCGTTTACATCAACAAGTACGACCGCGTCGGTGTAGATTTTGCGAAAACAGTTGCAGCAATTCGCGAGAAACTGGGAGCGCGGCCTGCCTTGGTGCAATTGCCGGTCGGATAGGATGATACGTTCGCAGGAATCCTCGATGTGTTGGAAGCAAAGAAGTACCTGCTCACTGACCCCACCGGCGAAACCTATGAAACCGTCGAACTTGACGGGGGTGAGGCCGCTCAGGTTGCTGAAGCTCGCGAGCACCTTATCGAGGCAGTAGCCGAAGTGGACGACGAGGCTCTGGAAGAGTATGTCGCTACGGGCACGATGGAGTGGGGTCATGTCAAGCCTGCTGTTCGTCGGGCAACAATTGCGAATCTCATAGTCCCAGTGTTCGTTGGGTCGTCATTCCGCAACAAGGGCATCCAGCTCTTGCTGGATGGTATTGTGGACTATCTCCCTTCGCCCCTGGATGTGAAGCCGGCTGTTGGCAAGATTCCGGGAACTGACGAGAAGGTAGATGTCATGAGCGACGTGAACGGTCCTCTGGTGGCTCTGGTCTTCAAGATCGTGTCCGATCCCTATGTCGGTATTCTGTCCTATGTACGTGTCTACTCAGGAGTCATGAGGAGCAGCTCATATGTCGTGAATGCGAACAAGGGTGACAAGCAGCGGGTCAGCAGGCTGCTTCGGATGCATGCCAACAAGCGTGAGGATGTCGAGGAGCTTGGGGCGGGAGATCTCGGGGCTATCGTTGGTTCGAGAGACGTCATCACCGGTACGACCCTGTGCGACGAAGAGAAGCTCATTCAGCTGGAAACCATGCATTTTCCCGAGCCGGTGGTTTCGGTTGCCGTTGAGCCAAAGACCAAGGCTGATCAGCAGAAACTTGCCGCGTCACTGGCCAAGTTCGCGATCGAGGATCCTACGTTCCAAATCAAGACAGACGAAGAGACTTCCGAGACAATCATCTCGGGAATGGGTGAACTCCACCTGGAGATCATCATCGATCGTCTGTTGCGGGAATATGGGGTGAACGCCGCTGTTGGCGAACCGCAGGTCGCATACCGCGAGGCAATCGGTCGCGAAGTTGTCCAGCAGGGCAGGTACATCAAGCAGACCGGAGGACACGGGCAGTATGGCGACGTCGTCCTGAGAATCACTCCGGGCGAGCGTGGTACGGGAATCGTGTTTGTGAACAAGACTGTCGGTGGTTCGGTGCCAAAACAGTTTGTCTCGTCTGTCGAAGCCGGCGTTCGCGAGGCAGTCACCTCGGGGCCTATCCTTGGATTCCCGCTTGTCGACGTGTCAGTTGCGCTTACGGATGGATCGTATCATCCAGTCGACTCATCGGAAATGGCTTTCAAGATCGCTGCTTCCAAGGCGTTGCGCGAAGGTTGCACAAGAGCGTCCCCATTCCTTCTTGAACCCATCATGAAACTCGAGATTGTCGTCCCGAAGGAGAATATCGGCGACGTCATCGGTAGCGTGACAGCGAGAAGGGGTACCATCGGGCAGATTCAAGATCGTGGGCACCTACAGGTGATCGAGTCATCGGCACCCCTGGCGGCCATGTTTGGATATGCGACGATTCTGCGTTCCCTGACGCAGGGCCGTGGTTCTTTCTCAATGGAGTTCTCGCATTATCAGAAGGTTTCTGAGGATGTGAGGGAACAAGTCGTCACCAAGTTCGAGGGTTCGTCCAGTAAGGCGTAATCAGACGGGGAGGTTATCATGGCGAAAGAGAAGTTTGAGCGTAACAAGCCGCACGTCAACGTTGGAACCATCGGTCACATCGAT
>Ga0315277_10009416_pt1 | contig 12477 bp, 12 predicted proteins | sample YL17G05_15_MG_FD_203695 | JGI IMG/M metagenome (GOLD analysis project Ga0315277, IMG submission 203695) | Sediment microbial communities from Yellowstone Lake, YNP, Wyoming, USA - YL17G05_15 | ecosystem: Environmental > Aquatic > Freshwater > Lake > Sediment | place: USA: Wyoming | collected... | reverse complement strand
GACTGATGTAATCTGTGATCCGGCTCCCCTTGGGGAGTGCTGCAAGTGTACGTGCCATCTGCGGTCCTCCTTGGTAATAGGTTATCCCAAGGATACCACAAATTTGTCATTAAGTGAACAGTATTAGGACTAAGGGGGATTTTCATTGTTCGCAGGTGTCATACCCGTCATGAAAAATTCGTTAGGAATTGGGCTTTTGGGGAGGAGTTTTCTCTCCGATGACAATGCTTGGTATTAGTTGTCAAGAATCGGCTTCAATTTTTTCGGCATGGGCACAATATGGGCACAGTCAAAACTCCCCATTTCTTCAGGCTTCATCAATTTGGAGATACTCGTATTCGTCACTCTGCCGTTTTGAATTCTCAGGGCCATTCTGCATCGAATAGCCGATGGCCTCGTAACCCTTAACGCGTTTTTTGTACATCCGCATTAGCGTCGGGACGTGAATGTCGATGTAATCGTAAACCTGCACCACTCGTTTGTTATCGTGAAGCCGGTGAAGGCGTCCCACGTACTGCTGTGGAGTCCCGCGCCAGGAAATGGGCATGGCTAGAAAGAGAGTACTTGGTTTGGGTGTTGGAGTACGATCTTCAGGATGTAAACCGAGTAGCTTCTTTAGCCGTTCATTTTCCTCCCTCAGAGAAGCACATTCTCTTAATGCTTTTTGGAGTTGGTTTTCAAGGTCTTTGGGATCAATCATAACCGTCTACATCACCCTTCATAAGTTTTGCCATGCTTCGTCTTCCTCAGACTTCAGCCAATCCTTTTTCAACGAAGATTCGCTCGCGATAGCAGCACCCAGTCTTTCCTTAGTTATCTTGGTTCTTAGGAAGTGAACGAAGTCCAACACTTCTTCGAGGAAAGGTTCGGGAATCTGCTCAATCTCTTTTATTAAAGCCTCTTTATTGCTTATTTCGCACCTCTCTTTATTATCCGATGGGAAGCTTTTGCTTTGTTGGTTATCATCCAGAACGATCAGGCTAAAACCACTTAATTATTATCATAATTTGGGGAAGGTTGCACGTGAAGAAAATCCAGGCTGGTGATTCGGGTCGGTCTAGGTTTCAACGGATTGGTAAAAAGATACAAGGAGTATGGATATGCCCCTGTTGTGATTTCCCTGGAAATGACCCCCGATATGGGGGAAGAATACCTCTCCCTCTGGTTTAAAAAAAGTGCTATTTCTTGCCTTCAGGTAATGAAATTCCGACTTTTTTAAACTTATCTCTTGACTTTAGTTTAAAATTATGGTTATTTAAGTACCATGGGTAATGAAAAAACATCAAAAATAAACCAGCTCATAAGTAAATGGCCCCGGGGAACCGTTGCAACGGCTTCATACCTGAAGCGGCAAGGGTTCACTTACGACCTGCTGACGAAATACCGCCGTAGCGGATGGATCAAATCTTTCGGCCAGGGGGCCTATATCCTCCCTGAAGATCGGGTCGAGTGGCCCGGAGCCTTGTACGCAGTTCAATCCCAGCTTGAGCTTGAGGTTCACGCAGGAGGAAAGACTGCCCTCGAACTCAAGGGTTACGGCCACTACGTTCCTGAGGGGACAAGAACCCTCTTTCTTTACGCTCAGCCCAAGGTGATCTTGCCCGCCTGGTTTTCAGGAGAACGGTTGGGTCTTAGCCTTGTGGTGACTCGTACAAGCCTTTTCCCCGGTAACACCCATGAAGGATTCTCCGAATGGAAGGAGCGGGAGTTCTCCATACGGATCTCGTCGCCGGAGCGGGCGGCCATGGAGATGCTCTACCTCGTCCCGGAAAAGATAAGCTTCGAGGAGTCGCTTCTCATCACGGAGAGCCTTGTTACGCTCAGGCCCGAGGTCGTTCAAAAGCTTCTGGAAATGTGCCGGTTTGTCAAAGTTAAAAGGCTTTTCATGTACATGGCCGAAAAGCATAGGCATCCCTGGGTGGAAAAGCTTGATCTTTCACGGATAGATTTCGGCAAGGGAAAGCGGAGGATCGTATCCGGGGGAGAACTCGATCCCAAGTACCAGATCACGGTCTCCAGAGATCGAGGAGAAGGAACAGTTTGAAAAAAGACACGGTCTTCTTCAGGCAGGCAGAATTGCTCCTTCGGGTTTTGCCCTTTGTAAACGAAGAGGAAATCTTTGCCTTGAAGGGAGGGACCGCAATCAACTTCTTCTTAAGAGATCTTCCGCGTCTTTCCGTTGATATTGACCTGACCTACCTTCCGATAAACGACCGCGAGACTGCCTTAACTGACATCGACAAAGCCCTTCTTCGAATCTCGGAAAGGGTTGAGAAAACAATTCCCGGTGTTCGGTCATTTTCCAAGAGGGACCGCGAGTTCGACATTGTAACCGGTCTGGTTATCCGCCACGGTGACGCAACGATCAAAGTTGAACCCAACCCTGTCCTGAGAGGATCGGTATTTCCACCGGAGACGAGAGCCCTCTGTCAGAAGGCACAGGATCTCTTTGAGCTTTCAATCGAAGCCCGCACGCTTTCTTTCGAAGATCTTTATGGAGGAAAGGCCTGTGCAGCTCTGGACCGGCAGCATCCAAGGGATCTTTTCGACATCGACATGCTGTTCAAGAATGAAGGGTGGCGTCGCGACGAATAAGGAGCGACTTCGTGCCACGCCGCCGAGACGGTGAGGCGGCCGGATAATCCTGCGAAGCGCCGGACAGATCGACGTTTTACAGCAGCTTGTCAGTCATTCCCGACCGATGGTTGAAATCCTCAATCCGCGCTGGGGTGATCTGCGCCCGGTTTTCGTGAGAGAATTTCAAGGTATGGTGGTCGAACCGGTCACAGCCGGGGAACTGAGGATTGTAGGGGAACACCTGGTATCCAGACTTCACGAGGAAATGACCCAGGAGGAAAGACGGTTTATCGTATCTGTTAAAGAGGGAAAACCCCAGTGGGATTTGATGGGGGTGCCCGGAATCGAGAATCTTCCTGCCGTTCAATGGAAGCTTCAAAACATACGCCGAATGGCACCCATGAAACACCGGGAGGCACTACGAAAACTCCGGGATTACCTTAGCGTATAGCCATATGTTTGACACTTCCTATTCCACCCCCATTAAAAGTGTCAGAAAATTAGAGAACTTCATATTGATCGGAACGCAGTCTTGGGCACCAAAATTGCGATATTGCAAGCCTGCCCAGAAAGCTTTACTCTTAAAAGGAAATCGTTGGGTGGCCCTCTTTCTCCTGTGATGACAACGGACCCTTTCTCCATTTCAATCCTCTCGGCGGGCCGGGGCTGGCTCATGGTGGAGAAGCCCTCCGGGCTGAGCGTCCAGGAGGAGAAGGGGCAAGACCTCTGTTCCTTCCTTCAGTCTCGGATCAATACCGACCCGGACCTCAGGAACAAGATCGACTGTGATCCCGGGTTCGGGGTTCTTCCCGTCCACCGCCTTGACCGGGAGACGAGCGGGGTTATCCTCCTGGCCTGCCGGCCCAGGACCTTCAGCTACTTCGCCATGCAATTCGAACACCACAAGGTCCGGAAGCGCTATATCGCCCTCCTCCACGGAGATCTCCCCGAGACTACCGCGGAAGACGACTGGGGCCTCTGGACTTGGCCCCTGTCTAAGGAGGCGGGGGGCCGCTTACATCCCGAGGGCCGCCCCAGGGCGGTCCCGTCCGAGACCCGCTTCCGGGTCCTTCGGAGAAGCGCCCATTACACCCTCATTGAGTGCGACCTTTTGACCGGCCGCAAGCATCAGATCCGACGTCACGCCCGGCTTGCGGGTCATGCCGTGGTGGGCGATGCGCGCTACGGCACATCCCGGTCCCTCAAGTTCCTACGCGAGGAGATGGGTTTTATCCGTCTCGCCCTCCATTCCTTTTCCCTTCAGGTCCAGCTACCCGGAGCGGCGGCCCCCCAGGTGTTCCAATCCCCGGCCATTCCGCCGGAGATTCTCCGTCTTCTGGAGGAAGACCAGGGATCCGAAGAAGGGTGATTCTTCCCGGGCCGTGACTCCAACCCCGGAGCCTAACATGAATTCCCTTGACCGTGTCATGAATACGTCATACAACTGTCATATGATTGTAGGGGCTCAAGTCACTCCGAAAAATCTGGTAGCTGACGTTCTAAATCTTTCCGTTCCAGCCATTTCATATTAAAGAGGAACTGGAAGCATGACTGGAACTATAAAACCAGGCCTGCGCGTTTTAATCGTATTAAAGAAAGACCAGCGATCGGGAAAGCTGACGGAAGGCATCGTGAAAGACATTCTGACGAAATCCCAGACCCATACGCATGGCATTAAAGTCCGCCTGGAAAGTGGTGAAATCGGCAGAGTGAAAGAGATTGTTGGGTGATAGCCATACGAATGAGTGGTCTGTTTATATCATCAGATGCAGTGACAGGTCTTTATACACCGGCATGACCACCGATGTGCAGAGGAGATTCGGTGAGCATCTTTCAGGCGATCGAACGGCGGCAAAATACACGAAGTCTTTCTCTTCAATGGAACTGGCCTACGAAATCCCCATTGGCAACAGAAGCCTGGCAGCAAAGATCGAGTATCAGATCAAACGTTTACCCAAGCAGAAAAAGGAGTTCATTATTTCGAGACGTTTGAGTAGAGATGAACTCATCCAGTTCATTGAACGACAGGGAACGGGGTCACGTCTATTTTCTTAGCGTTCACCTTTTCCACCAAATTCTGAACCCATTTCCTTTCCTGCGAGCCCTTGACAAGAACTGGCCGAGGTTGGGAAACCGAAATCGAATTGGGAAGTTCAGAGGGTATTGGGGGTGGCGGCTTTCACCAACTCAGACAAAATCTCAATCTGACCCCAACTCATCACCCGAGGTCGGCATTTTCTCAAGTGGGATGATATCGCAAACCCTGGCGAGAATCTCCAGCGATTCGCGTTGCGGTGGCCGGAGGCTCAGGCGGTTTGAAATCGTGTTGACGTGGGAGCCGTTCATTTCTTTTTCCTCCGGCTCCCCTTTTTGAGCTTACGGGGTTTCAATAGTTTGATCTTTTCGATCGCCTTTAGGAAGTCTTTTTCCACTTTACTGGGTTGCGTTAATTGTTTGATGCGGAATTTTTCATATTGGGCTTCGGCCATCTCGATAGCCACTTCATGGCTGACCTTTCCCGCGTGCGTGAGTATTTCTCGTTCGCTCAAACGAAGAAAATCATCCAGTTTTGCGCCCCAATCCCGCATGTGCATCGGCTTTCGGTTTTGCGCCTGTAGCTCGGCGAATTCCAGATAAGCGGTTACAATCCGGTTTAACGCTTCCAACTCTTCGGACTGCAAGTAGTTTTTAGCCACACCGACATCGGATTTGCGTGGACGACTACCCGTCCAGCTCGTCAAACCCATGTATGGCAACGCTGCGTCCGCACGTTGTACAACGATCTCCGCAGCCGTGTGGCCATGTGCCGCCCAATGTATCTTGTTTTGTACCGTAGCGAAAAACTGTAGCGAAATTTCCTCATTCGGATCGTAGTCAATGCTGGTAGCATAGATGTCGAGTACCTTGCGCCAGAACACTTTTTCCGAAGAACGGATGTCACGGATACGCGCCAGCAATTCCTCGAAGTAGTCACCTCCGCCGGTCTGCTTCAGTCGCTCATCATCGAGCGTGAAGCCCTTTATGATGAACTCTCGCAGCCGTTGGGTCGCCCAGATGCGGAACTGCGTGCCACGGTGCGACTTCACACGGTAGCCGACGGATATGACCACGTCCAGGTTGTAGTGCAAGGTGTCGTAACTTTTCCCGTCAAGGGCAGTTATCCGGAATTTCCGGATAACTGAATCTGCCTCCAGTTCCCTCTCCTCAAATATGTTCTTGATGTGTTCATTTATCGTACGGACGTCCTTCTGAAATAGCTCGGCCAATTGCTTCTGAGACAACCAAACCGTCTCTCCCTCAAACCTGACCTCAAGACGTGTCTTTCCATCCTCGGCTTGATAGAGGATTAGCTCGGACTTTTGTGGCTGCTCATTGCCTCGTTTTTTCACTCTCTGCAATCCTTTCACGACCGCTGTAAATCCAACTCTGCCTACCTTGCTCTGCTACTTTTCTGGACGGCGGAGACCCTTGGTTTGAACTTGTAAGAAACCCTTACACGTTGCCGCCTCGTGGAGTTTGCCTTCCCTTTTTCCATCAGCGGCAGTTGTCAAGTATTCCTTGACAGTTGAATCTGTCCTCTTCAATTTCCCCTGGAAAGAGATCAGTCATTTCTTTTCGCGCCTTTCCCTCCAGGCAGGTCAAAAAGAGTAGCCTGCTTTGGATTATGATCGGTCTTGCCTCTGGCGTTTGGAGGGGATTCAGATTGGTCTTCGACCGGTTCGCGCTTTCCGAGTCGGACCAAGCCTACTTATTGATTTTCAATCGGATAGGTCCGAATAGAATGCATTTTCCTGCCTTAAATCCCCACTTTCAAGGCTAAAATTGGCATTATGAGGAGTCTGAGGACCTCGTAATCCATAAGATCCATTCCCCCTGTCCTTCTCGCTCAATCGCCTTCATCCCTGATATCTCTTTAGCTGGTTCAAGGAGCCAATGTAACCATCGGCTGATCCGGGCAAACTTGAAAAGCGATCTTTTCTCATGTCAGCAACGAGTGATTTATCATACTCGGGCCGGAAGGTAGCGTCGGTTAGCCCTTCGCAACTCCAACCTCTTAGACCCGCAATTTTGGGTTCAAAAACGGAGTTCTAAGACTAAAATGAACCTCGCTTATTCGCCATCCATCCAAAATATCAAACAGTTACCTTGGTCCGACCTCAAACCCAACTATCCTTATTGTTTCAATTGCCTGTGAATAGTGTAGGCCTGACACCCTAGCACTTCCCTTGGCATGGATAAAAGCATGGCTCGAGCAACCGCTTTTCCCCGCTCTCTTTAGGACAAAGGGCGGAGAGAGCATTGGCAAGCTTCAAGAAATCGGAGACCGCGTTGTTGCTCGGCTTTAAGCAAGGCAGAGGCATTGACTCGACAAAACTGGGGAACAGGAACCCGTCTCTATTTCAAATACCCCTTGCGATCTCGTCTGCACCTATGGAGGGCCAGCGAAATAACGGTCAGGCGCGGCGCATTTTTAGCTGGTCAGTGAACATCCTTTGCATGTAGTCGTACTCCTCGCTGCGCTCCAGGAAAAGGATATGCGCATCGGCAAACTTTTCCCTGTTCCATGTCCCGTCGTCATATTTCTTGTAAAGGTCATGATATGGCGTCGCTGAAATGATGTACGAATCCAGCGTAACGTCCTTCCGTCTGCTTCTCGCGCCTATACCCTTGGCCAGGTCCGGCAGGGCTTCATGAAGGCGCGCCTTCTCGTCGTGCATGTACGCTTCCGCGTGAAGCATTCCGTGGGGCTCCACAAAGACGATATTCTGCTTCTTTCCGTCCATGATCCACAGGATGAAGTCTGGATAAAACCCCCTATCCTCAAAAAAGCCGATTCCTGTTCCTCTAGTCAAGTTCCTCAAGAGGAATACTTCCACCCTGGCCAGTGATTTGTTCTTTTCGTTTGCCCAGTACTCCTTCATATCCCGAACAAACTGAGATTCGTTCTTGTTCAGCCCCGGAGGGGTCATCCTCACCTTGTCCCCCTGCTCTATGAGCAATGGCTGGTAAAGGTGCCGGTCGAAATGGATGCGAGGCAATTTCCCTGTCTCTTCTTTGTATAGACGGTCAACTTCATCGATCAGTTTCTCGACCTCGGATATCAACGCACTTTCGGACCGCTGGATCGCAACCACGTACCTGCTGGGCTCGCGCTCCCTGACAAGAGTTCGGTTGAAACTGAGGTTCGGGTCGCTCTCATCGAGGGTCTTGTAGACCATGTGCTTCGAATCCCACCGCTCCCGGTTTACCCGATAAAAAGTGTCCGTGTATTTCCGCAGAATGTTGCCTACCGCCTCCCGCAGCAGGGCCGTGCCGGCAAACGATTCCGGCCTGACCACCGAAGCGTCCGCAACAAGGCTGTATAATCTCTCAGGTTCGGTGATCGCAAGAATGTTCCTCGGCGTGTCCGGCCGGATAATCAGGTTTGTCAGGCCTTTCCGCTCTTTGTACTCGAGTAGGTCAAGATACGCTTGTTCCCAGTCCACAAGATCAAGGCTCTCGACCGGAATAGGCCGTTCACGGCCTTCCCGTGCGTCAACTGCAGTCACGCCTTCGGCGCCGCTTTCAAGTGCCTGGACCTTTAAAGACATATCAACCCGCACCCGGACTGCCGGGTCTGGCTCCAGCAGGATGGCCGCCTCTGCCGCGAAATTGCGGTCCTCCGGCACGTGAGGCACAATCAGTCCCTTGCGAAGGAATTCCTTATTGGCCCGGATGAAAAGGGGCAACTCCACCGCCCCCTCGGTCTCCACACCCTCCTTCTCCAGGTACTCCCGGAACTGCGCCATGTAATTGGCGCGCACGGCGAAAATGTTCAGCGTCTCCAACATCCCCACGTGCTCCGGGTGGCTACCGACAAGGGTAGAGCTCCGTTTTAGGCTGAAGTCTTTGCCCCGCAGACGCACGCCACGACCGAAGAGCTGGATGATCTCTGAGCCTTCATTGCGACCGATGTTGAGCAGACCCATGTTCGAAACCCGCCAGGAATTCCAGCCCTCCATGAACTTCTTCGCATTCAATGATCGCATGGGCTGTCGTCCCCGATCCTGCAAAATAGTCCAACACAGTTCCTCCAGGTACAGCCGCAGAGAGGAATATCTTGATCAACTCCTTAGGCTTGACACTGTCGAGCCCATGCTCTTTTCCCAGCAAAGCCGACAAATCTGCCTTACCTGATTCGGCCGTTCCGGTCAAATCCTCAGGCAGATAGGTCCACAGCGGAAGGTGTAGGTCTTCCTCATCCCCTTCGTAAATTTTCCTATAAGGTTCGCCATCATCGCCAAAGCCGATACGGTGAGTTTCATGTAGAGATTTAATTTCTTCTTCACCAGCCTTCCACCGCTTATCCGCAGGGGGCGTATAACCTGCGATTTCAAAACGCATCGTTTCCCGCCGGTAGCGTCCTCTATTGGAGGTAAGAATCGTCGTTGTGCGATACCGCCCGTCTCCGTCCTCATGCGGATAGGTTCTGTCCTCACCAGATGGGATCGGGTGAAAGCAGACCCCATTGCTAAGATTTGCTAACACAAACTCGGCGACAATTTGCGGCCTGTAGATAGCGTCTCCCGCGTTCGTTGGCTTCGCACGTGACTTCCATGCAAATGGAATCAATCGCTTAGGAAATATATCCGTCAACAAGATACTGAGCTGGTCGAATTCATCTTCACCGATGCTGACCAAATGGATTGCTTGAGGGGATAGCAAACTCGAGCCATAAAACAAACGGTCGCGCATCATCGTTACCCAGCAACTGTGTTGATATGAATCTCGATAGACGAAACCATCGCTTCCCGTGTTGTATGGGGGGTCGATGTAGATGCACCTGATCGTCTCCCGGTGCTTCGCACGGAGTAGATTCAATGCCTGGAAATTCTCGCTATGTATGACCAGCCCGTCGACCATCTCTTCGATGCCTTCAAAACTGCCAAGCAGCCGGTCAACGAAGTTCAAGCCGAAGTGCTTCGTGTCCAGCACGAGCGTCGGATGAGCCTTCAGAAAGGCGATGCGCTTGTCTTTCTTGCTCTTGCCCGTGGAGAACAGATCGGTCTGCTCTTCGTCAATATGGAACAACTCCTTCCACTCAGCCCATTGTGGCTCGCAGAGGGCGATATCGGGGTAGAAGCTTTTTTCAATATTGCCGACCGTGATGCAGTACTGCGTCTCGGTGATGAATTTCCGTTTTTCCCAGAGCATCTTCTGAAAGCACTCGATCTGATCGAGAAACTCGATGATCCGACCGCCGACGGTCTTGATCACCCGCATTATCTGGAACCAGCCCTCCGCCCGGTCCTCCCCGGCGCTCTCCATCTCGTCGAGATTCAGCACCTCGTTCTTCAGGTAGAAGTCTATCTCACGGGAGAGGAAGCCCTTCAGGTCTTTGTGAATGAAGAAGTCGGACGTGTTCCGCCGCGTGTACTGCCTGAGGTGATGTTCAAGGAAGGTAACAGGCTGGCTGTCGCTGTTCTCGTGATGCTCAGCGGTGAGCGCGACCAGGGCTTTGTCCGCCTTCTTTAGGCGCTTGGGAATCTCTTCAATGGCCTGGGCAATGATGGCGTCTTGCTGGTTCTTTTTTCCGTAGGTGATCTCTTCCTGTTCGGTCAGCGGCCGGTACTCAAAGGGGATGATGAGCTCGCCCGCCTCTTCCTTCCACTCGGTTTCTTTGACGCGGGGCATGAAAAACCGTTTGTCGCCTTTGACGTTGTTCTGCTCAACGGCGGCGGCCTGAAGCTTGAAATGTACCGTCACCCCGCGTGACGTAAAAGTGTAATCGTGGAAGTGCTCGCCGGTCTTGACGTAGTACTGGTCGTTATTGGCCCAATACAAATAAACTTCCTCGCCGTTGTAGGGAATGGCGTACTTCTGGCGCTTGGAGTAGCGGCGCTTCGAGATGAAGTCGCCGTCCTGGTAATAGCGACTGAAGAAGGTGAGCAAGTGGTTGAAGATGCTCGCTTCGAGAGCCTCGCGGCCGTGACCACCGGCGGCCTTGGCCTTCAGGGTCATGTATTTCGTGCCTAGCGGTGTGGCGTGGTAGGTCGCGGCCAGATTGCCGTCGGCGTCGAGGGCGTCTTTGCCGAGCGTCTGGGTGATCTGCTCAGCGATCCCCTTCAACTCCTTGGCGGCCTGGGCCTGGTCCGCCAGAGTGTCACGATCCAGCTCATCGGCGATGGCCCTCGGAAGATCCTGTATAATGAATTTCTCGATCGCATCCCGCTTGTAGTTCATGATGCGGTAGATTCCGAAGTCTAGGTCCGCGCAATCGAACTGAAATAGCTCTCGCAGGAGCTGTTGGAATTTCTCTCTGTGCGATGTCATGTTCAGCCTTTCCATTTCCAATCACCCCACCGGAGGTTGACCTATTTATACCAAAAATTTAATTTTATAGCAATTTCCAGATGGTCCGAGGTTATTGCCTGCAAAACAGCATAGGGCATGGGGCATATGGCATCCATCCTTCGTCCCGCCTTGCGGGACTATGGAGGACAGGTAGCGCATAAGGCCACTTTCATGGCTCAAGCTTGCCCGCCGGAACCTTGGTGCAGGAGGGGGTCACCCCCCGGCCATGGGTAAACGAAGGAATCAATGGGGAAGGTTAACGGGGTCTTGCTTTTTGCGTTGGGTGAAGAGTCAATCGCTTCCAGAGACCGCTTCCGAGGGTTTCAGGTGCTGTCTCAACAATCCCGGCAGTCAGGGCTGCCGAAGAGCGAAAAGCTTCAATTCAGAATGCTCCGCTATGTGTGTGAAATGTTTATCTGCTGTGAAGAGATGACAACGATGCGAAATTGCAGCCGATGCGATGAGCACATCGATTGTGCTTCCCTGTTTCCCTTTTCTGATGAGATGGTTCTTCAATTCTGCAGCCCTCATATAGTCTTCCCTCGTAAGGTCGATCAGAGGAAAGGCTTTAAAATACTCCTTCAATGCAAGAAAATCCTTCGAGTTCCTTATCCCCTGAAGTACTTCTTGAAGGATGATGCCCAGGAGATGAATATCCTCCCCTTGCTCAATGATTGTTTTGAGCAAAATGGCCTCCTTATTCACAACCCCTGACGATCTCCTCAGGGAAAGGGACCATATGGAGGTATCGACCAGGATTCTCATCTGGCGTTTCTCTCTTTCCTATAGTCGTAAGAGGGCTCCATCTCCACTTTCCCAAATAGGGATAGAATATCCCTCCGTTTCCTTCTCATGACATATTCTTTAAGAGCTTCGTTAACGGTATCCTTCTTGCTCTTATGTTTCCCTACTTTCAGGGCCTCTTCCAAAAGTCTTTCGTCTATGGCCAGGTTGGTTGCCATCGCTTTCTCCTTTCACCCCGTTAGAAATGATGTCCCGCTGCCTCTGCAGCGGGGTTAGGTCCCAGAACAATTCCGGCGGGGTTTGATGCCCCGCTGGAATTTCTAACGGGGTTCACACATTAATCCACACATACCTTTACACATTAACATATTTTTGTCAACACAAAAAGGGGCTAAGCCTAATCGCCTAACCCCTTGATTTTAAAAGTGCCGGGTCGCGGAATCGAACCACGGACACGAGGATTTTCAGTCGATTATCTCTCAACAGCGATTCCCCATCATTTTCAAGTAGTTAAAAATCAAGCACTTACAAGACTCATGTTGGATTACATTGGGTTATCTTGGATTATTTTCGGTTTGGACGGTTACACTTTGGTTACACCAAATGGCCTCGCTTTTCCCCATCCCTATGTTTCAGCCGTGACTCCTAATGCCGGAGACACCTTGACGTAATTGTGGGGGGTCAGTTGAAGATAGCACCTACCTATACGTAACAAAATTGATTGACCGTTAGAACGGCTAAGGGTCATTATCTATTCTGCTTTTTCTTAGAAAAGGAGAAGATATGACCAAGGGACAGCCGATCATCAATGAGTCAGTCAAG
>Ga0315277_10009415_pt1 | contig 12478 bp, 14 predicted proteins | sample YL17G05_15_MG_FD_203695 | JGI IMG/M metagenome (GOLD analysis project Ga0315277, IMG submission 203695) | Sediment microbial communities from Yellowstone Lake, YNP, Wyoming, USA - YL17G05_15 | ecosystem: Environmental > Aquatic > Freshwater > Lake > Sediment | place: USA: Wyoming | collected... | reverse complement strand
ACGCAACCGCAACAAACCCATCCGGCGAAATTCCCCTCGGGCAAACCCTTCCCGCTATATGCCACTACTCACCTTGGGCTGTGAGGATAGTTCAAACGGCAGCGGCGCGTCAACGTCAATTTCGCAAGGAACAGAACGATGAGGGAGTTGCGAAAAGGCAAAAGTCGGAACGCCGGCGGCGCTCCATTTCGCAAGTCCCTCGAACGATACGGCCAACGTCGGGTGGGCGCTCCGGCGGAATGCCGTTTCGTCAAACAGATCGCGGTTCTGCGCTTCGATCCGGTCGTGAGGTTCGTCTATCGTTTCGACCCGCTGCAACGGAAGCGGCGATGCGGGCAGGCGGATGGGCCGGCGGTTGACGCAGGGGCCTGCCAAGGTCCTCGATATAACCAAAGCGGCCCGTGAGTGCGGCGCCGCCGATTTTCTGCTCCAACACAACCGCGATTTCCACGCCCACCTCGAGCGGCTCGGCATCCCGCACGAATATGAGGAATTCCCCGGCGATCACACGTGGGACTACTGGGACTTGCATATCCAGGAAGCCATCGCCTTCCACTGCAAGACCCTTGGCATCGCTCCTGCACCGGAATGAACAAGGTGGCGCAGGCCGCCTGCCACAAGCGTTTAGCGGTTCTGGAGCCGTGCTTTAGCCCGGATTTCTCACAACGAACTGTAGCCGCCGAAGTGATGAGGCGGACGGGGTTCGCTCTGAAGCGGTCCGCCTCATCACTTCGGCGGCTACAGTCTGTCGTTTCTATTATTGATTGGTGAGAAACGCGCGTTAGGCCGGGCTAACAAGATCCATGCGGGAAGGGTGGAACTTCTTCCTGCCGCACAAGTCGAATACTGTGGGAGAGGCCGACGTATCTGAGAACGATCAGATGACCTCGAGTTTCAAAGCCGCGGCTATTATGGCCTGGCGGAAATCTCTTCCTCACATGGAAGGAGACAGAAGCTATGACCAAGAGAAGAAGAATGACGGGAAAGTGGCTCGCAGGTGTTGCATTGGCAGTGGGTTTTCTTTCCCCCTGTCTATGTTGGGCGCTGGTCAGAACCATGCCACAAGGCCACTGGCCGGAAACATGGCCGAAAGAGCTCGAAGCCTATCGAAAACAGGCTAAGACGATTGACGTTGCACACGGCATCCAAGAGACGGTGTATGAAATTCAGTTCGACAAACGTGAAGATTTCGAAAAGGCCTGGCCGGCAATTCTCAAGGTGAAAGACAAGGGGGCGCCACTCATCACTAGCAGCCCCTCCTATTACGACAAGAGCGGTTCCTCTTCAACAATGGGCGTTCGGATTCTGTGTCCGGCGTCTGGCACGAGCGGAAGACCCGGCGGCAAAAAACTGGAAACCGGCGGACCGTGGCCTGATTCGCTCAAATCCCCGTCGGGAGTCTTGCCGGAATATGTCGTTCACTCCGAAAAGGACGAATGGGTTCCTTATGATGGAACGAACCGGCGGGGTTTCATCAATCGCGCGCGAATTGACATCGAATTGATCACCGATGGGAGCATCATTGACCTGAACCGAATCCGTCTGCCTGCCGACACGCCGATCATTGACAAGCGGAAGTTGGAACCTGACAAGACAGACGCTAAGACCGGACTATAGCACTTCTCAAAAGTATGTTCCGCTACCCAAACGGTCCCGCAAGCTGAGCCGTGAAGAATAAACCGGACAGCTATCTGCCGTCCTTCCAGCGTGAAACGCATTGGCCAATCACTCTGCGGAGCACCCCTGCACAGAAACTTCTGATGAACCGACAATTGATCGTTCCTTTGACCAGCGCTTCGGAGATACTATCCGGGGCATGCCAAAGGCGTACCTCGCTGCCGAGCAGAGCGATGGCTTCCGTCAATTAAGCCACTGCCGAAAAGCATTTTCTCGATCTGTTCGTAGCACCGTCTGTAGACTTTTGGGAAATGTCTTGAACTGTACGCTTGCCTGCGAACATCTGAGCGGTGGGGCGAAGAGAATCGGTAAGCGGATAGACAGGCAGCAGCGGCATGGCAGCGGGTCACCGATCCGCACTCAGGCGCTCGCCGCTTTTATCCGTACTTCGCAATCCGAAATCCGCAATCCAGAATCCTACTTCGTCTTGGCGGATTTCTGCGATTCGGCGGCGGTCAGAGCGGCCTTGGCCATCGAGTGGTTGGGATCTATCTGAAGCGCTTTCTTGAATGCCTCAATCGCACCGTCGCGATCCTTGCTTCTCAAGCGCGCGACGCCCAGCGTGTTCCAGGTCATCGCCTTCGAACCGTCAATCTCGACCGCCCGTTCGAGCGCCTTGCGGGCTTCGTCGTAACGGCCGAGCTGAAACAGCGCGTAGCCAAGATTGTTCTGGGTCCAGAAATTCTTCGGTTCGACTTCGGCCGCTTTGGCAAACGACTGCGCCGCAGCGGAGGTGTCGTTCGTGTCCAGTTGCGCCAAACCCAGCGTTCGCCAGTTGCGGGCGTTCTTGGGTTCCAGCGTGGACACGCGTTTGGCGGCCTTGATCGCGTCGGCATACCGTTTCTTTTCGTAGCAGGCGCGGCCCAGATACTGCCACGACATGGCGTGATCGGGGTTGTCTTTGGTGGCTTGTTCGAACGCGGCAATGGCTTCGTCCAGATTGCGGGCTTGGTAGGCCTGAAGTCCCTTGAGGAGCGAAGCCGGCTCTTTGGCCGCTTTGACCTCGGCCTTCTTTGTCTCGGTGGTCTTTTTGGTCGAATCGCCCTCCGCCGACCAAACCATTGTGCTCACTGCGACGAAGAAAACAACTACCACCCGTGCCGTGAAAAGCTGTCTGCGAACGTTCATGGTTCTTCCCCCTTTGCGTGTCTGGCGTTTCTTCAAAGCATTCTTGGCGGACCTAGCGCCCGCCTTCCTTTGCCCCACTACTGTTCAATGGTTTACGAAAGCGCAGGAACACCTGGTATTTCAGGTATAGAAACTCCGCATCCAGCTGCAGTCCCGCGTTTGCGGCCATCTTGACCAGATCCTCTCGCGGGATTTTCTGGTCGTAAGGATCGAAGTGCACTCCTTGGGGCGCTTCGTGCGACTTCTTCCAATCAATAATGAAAAGGAAGCCACCGGGTTTGATGGCTTTCGCGACGCTCTGGACCAATGGCTGTCGTTGCGCCTCGGGGACCTCGTGCAGCACTTGGCAGAGAAGGGCCGAGTCGCAGCAGTCGGGCTTGAGCTTGGTCTCCGTCGGCGCCGATTGAATTGTCTCGATGTTTGTGAGATGTTCCCTTTCAATTCGATCTCTGATGTTTTTCAGCGTATTCGCACTGATGTCCGTGGCGAAAACCTTGCCTTTTTCGCCGACTGCCCTGGCCAACCAGAAGGTCAAATACCCCGTGCCGCAGCCAATGTCAGCAACCGTCGCGCCGGGTTTGAGGTTGAGGTCGTGCACTACGCGGCTGGGTTGCTGCCATTCGTCTCTTGGATCGGCTGCATTCTGGCCGGCCGCCAAGGATACGGTGGCCGGCAAAAGAACGTACAGATTCAGTGCGATGAAGCGCCGACCGAATCCGAAGGCACGTCTTCTCATTGTATGCCTCCCGCCTTCTCTCGCGATATGTGTCTGGATTGCGATTGTTTTTGCGGTGGTGCTGAGGGGATCCCGCCAGACCACCCGCCCAAGGCCCATACCGTGCTTCCCCATCTACCGAAAACGACAGGAGCTCTTTGGCGCTTCCGACCGTGAAAAGCAACAGGAATCTTCTGCCCGCCTGTCCGAAGATTCTCAGCGGCCGAGATTTGGCTTGCAAAAGGGCGTGCGAGTCCTTAGGTAATCCCCTTCAAGGTGGGGGAATACGGACGGATCTGTTCCTGTAGATTATTGATACGACTTATTTTTCGTTGGCACCTTCAATGACGTTCAGACCCAGAATCATTGATCGCTATTTGTGCCGCGAATTCCTGCTGACGATGGCCGGGGTCATGGCGGTCTGCACCGTTGTTCTCCTGATCGCACGGGTATTTGAGGAGTTCGACAATATTATCCGGAACAATGTGCCATTTTTGGCCGCTGCGAAGTATTTCTTTTTCACGATGCCCTTTCGTCTGCTCGAAGTGATCCCTCTGGCGACGGTGTTGGCGGTGATTTTTTCGGTCGGCACTCTGGCGCGCAACCGTGAAATGCTGGCGATTACCTCCAGCGGACAGAGTCCCTATCGTTCCGCCGCTCCGATTCTATTGCTCTCGCTTGCGATTGCTTTCGGAATCCTCATTCTCAACGAGACCTTCGTCCCTTACTGTCAGGAGCGCGCCAATCACTATGAGGAGAAGTTCCTCAACGACCGCAGCGAGTTGTCGCTGACGCGGCGTCGGGACATCTTTGACAAAGGGATGGGAAATACGTTTTTCATGGTGGAAGAATTCGATGCCAATCGCAAGCGCATGTGGAACGTCTTGCTTTTCAAGCAGAGCGACGACCCGACGATCTGGCTTTACAGTCTCAAGGCGCTCTCGGCGGAATTGGTTACAAGCGATGTGGAACCGAACTACGACCTTTGGCGCTTCTATAACGCAACCGAACATCTCTATGACGAGCAAGGCCGCCCCACCAGCATGACGGCCTACACCACGCCCATTGACCGTCCTCTGGAAGCCGATCTCGATCAGTATCTGAGCAACCGCAAAGAACCGGATCAGATGAATCTCATCGAATTATCGCGCTATATCAGAACCCTTCAGCGTCGCGGCGAGGACGTTTCGGTCTATAACACCGATTGGTATCTCAAGTTGGCATTTCCCTTTTCGACGGTGATTCTGGCCATGATCGCTTTTGCGCTGGCCTCCCGCGCTCACATTGTCAGTCTGCCGTTGTCGTTTGGCCTGGGGATTCTTTTGACCATGCTCTTCTACGCACTGGCGGCCTTGGGGCAGACCTTGGGTCATATCGCCGTGCTTTCGCCTTTGGTGGGGTCGTTGGGGCCTCTGCTTTTATTTTTGGTTTTGGGCGTCTTTTGGTTGCGCCGCAGCGGTTTCGCCGCCTGATCGGGCGCGACCGGATTTGGTCTTGACGAAGGGGAAGGAGAAAACTACGCGTTGATGCTTCGCAAGGGAACAACCGTGGGCAAACATACGGAAAGCAAGAATGAACAGGCGACGGCGTCGCCGGCGAGTTCGGCGTCGGGTTCGAGTGGGCGGGCGGCTTCCGAGCCGCGTGCGCTCAAGGGCGTTTTGACCCGGAAAATCCGCGAGTCGCAGGCACGGCGGATCCTTCTGTTCCTCTCGACCGGCAACACCTGTCGCAGTCCGATGGCGGCGGCCTATTTCAAGAAGCTGCTGGAGGAACGCAAGGTTCGAACCATCGAAGTGCGTTCGGCGGGTGTGATGACGATTCCCGGTCTGCTGGCGACCGACGAGTCCAAAATGATGCTCGAACCTTACGGCATCTTGTTGGATAAACATCGCAGCCAGCCGTTGACCGAGGAGATGTTGCGGCGGGCCGATATGGTCATGGGCATGACACCGTTTCATGTCCAAATGGCCTTGCGCATGTCGCTGGCCGCTCGCGGCAAGACGTTCTTGCTGAAGGAATATGCCCAAACGGACCCGAAAAACAGGCCAATTCCCGACCCGATGGGCTGCACGCTTGAGGTTTACAAACGGTGTTTTCGCCAGATCAAACAGGCGTGTGATCGGCTGGTGGAGATGGAGTTTGTTACGGGCAAACCGAGCCGAGGAGCCAAAGCGACCACACTGAAAACGAGTCCGGCGGGAGCGCCTGCCGCCAAAGAGCAACCGCAGCCTGCGGAACGGGCCGGCGCCGCGGCTGCCGAGACCAGCGGAGCCGCGGTCCGTTCGGGCCGCGGGCGCAAGCCGGCGACGCACACAGCAGCCAAACCGGCCAAGAGCGGACGGTCCACGTCCAAGTAGCGCAGGCGGCCGGCCTGCGAGGTCGCAGAGGCTGTCGGCCTGCGGGAAGGCGAGGCAGAACACGCATGAAAATCGCGATTGCCACCGACCATCAGGGTTCCGTCGTTCGCCGACAGATCATTGAGTATGTCAAGAAGCTCGGTCACGAAGTCATTGATTTCGGCGCGGAGACGGAGGCGGCGGTAGATTATCCCGACTATGCGGCCAAGGCCGCGGGGGCTGTGGCGGCCAAACAGGCCGACCGGGCGATTCTCGTTTGCGGCACCGGAATCGGCATGGGGATTGCGGCCAACAAGATTGCGGGCATCCGCGCGGCCGTGTGCACCGATGAATTCGGCGCTAAAATGGCCCGCTCTCACAATGACGCCAATGTGCTGGCCCTGCGCAGCGCATACCAGAATCCCGCGACCAACCTGGCCATCGTGGATTTGTTTCTGAAGACGGAATTCGAAGGCGGTCGCCACCAGATTCGCGTGAATAAGATTCGCAACCTCGAACGATTTTGAAGAGACGCGGCACGGGCCTCTTGCCCGGGAACGGCGAGGGGAGAACTCATGGGCAGGATGCCCATGCGACCAGCGGAGGTGAGGCGTGGAATTCCTTCAGATTGAGCATGTGCGCCGTGTGGACCCCGCAGTGGCACGGGCGATCGAACTCGAGTATGAGCGCGAGGTGAATACGCTCGAGATGATCGCGTCGGAGAATTTCGCCAGCTCCGCCGTGCTCGAGGCCCAAGGCTGTCTGATGACCAACAAATATGCCGAGGGCCTGCCGGGCAAACGCTACTACGGCGGTTGTGCGAACGTGGACATTGTCGAGCAATTGGCGATTGACCGGGCCAAGAAACTGTTCGGGGCCGAGGCAGCCAATGTCCAATCCCATTCGGGCGCAACAGCCAATTTCTCGGCCTATATCGCAATGGCCGAATTCGGCGATACGCTCCTGGGCATGGCGTTGCCGCATGGCGGCCATCTCACCCACGGCTCGCCCGTCAATTTCTCGGGCAAGTACTTCCGGTTCGTCAGCTATGGTGTGCGCGCCGACACCGAGACCGTTGACTACGACGAAATGGCCCGCCTGGCGCGCGAGCACAAACCCAAGATCATTGTGGCGGGTTGGAGCGCGTATCCTCGGATACTGGATTTTGCCAAGTTCCGCGAGGTCGCCAACGAGATCGGCGCGCGTTTCCTGGTGGATATGGCCCACTTTTCCGGGCTGGTCGCCACGGGGCTCCATCCTAGTCCGGTTCCCGTGGCCGATGTGGTGACCTCGACCACTCACAAAACCCTACGCGGGCCGCGCAGTGGATTCATTCTCTGCAAGAAGGAGCTCGAAACCGCCATCAACAAGAGCGTGTTTCCTTGCACGCAGGGCGGGCCGCTCATGCACGTCATTGCCGCCAAAGCGATTGCCTTTCACTTGGCGATGCAGCCGGAATTTCGCGCCTACCAGGAACAGATCCTGCGCAACGCCAAGACGTTGGGCGAAGAACTGGTGCGGCAAGGCTTGCGCTTGGTTTCGGGCGGCACCGACACGCACCTGTTGCTGGTAGATCTGACGGCTTTTGGCGTGACGGGCGCGCAGGCACAACTGGCCCTCGAAGAAGCGGGGATCACCGTCAACAAGAACATGATTCCGTTCGACAAACGCAAGCCGACCGAAACGACCGGCATTCGGATCGGAACGCCCGCTCTGACCACGCGCGGCATGAAGGAAAACGAGATGTGCACGATCGGCAAGTGGATCGCCGAGGTTCTGCGGGCGATTGACAACAAAGACGTGCTTGGCCGAATCCGCGCCGAAGTGAAGCAGTTGTGCAGTCAGTTTCCATTATTCCAAACGGCGGCGTGACTTTCGGGGCGCGGTGGCATGACACCGCCTTCAGGAAACGACCAAGCGAATGCTCCGGTGAGATATGTGAAAAGGGCGCGAAACGGTAGAGCGGTGTCATGCCGCCGCACGCCAAATTCAAATCGAGACCTTTCAGTGCGGGCAATTATTCCAGTAGCGGGTCAAGGCACTCGACTGCGACCGCACACCCATACGGCGCCGAAAGTGCTGTTGCATGTGGCGGGCAAGCCGATGCTGGGTCACATTCTCGACGAGTTGGTCGCGGTCGGCGTGCGTCAGGCGACGTTTGTCGTCGGCTATTTGGGCGAGATGATCCGCGACTATGTTCAGGCAGGCTATCCACAGATCGAGTCGCGCTATGTGGAGCAGGAAGAAACGTTGGGATTGGGGCACGCCATCTGGTGCGCGCGCGCGACCGTTGCAAGGCCCGACGAACCGGTTCTGATCGTTTTGGGAGACACGCTGTTTCGCGCCGATCTCCGGCCGGTGATGCAAGCCGATGTTTCGATGATCGGGGTCAAGGAAGTGGCCGAGCCGCGGCGGTTCGGCATTGTCGAGCTGGAGGGCGGCTATATCCGCGGCTTGGTCGAAAAGCCGGAACAGCCCAAGACCAATCTTGCCATGGTTGGCCTCTATTACGTAATGCAATCCGGATTACTTTTCGAATGCCTCGACGCGAATATTCGGCAAGGCAAAAAGACCGCGGGTGAGTTTCAGTTGACCGATGCGTTCGCCGACATGCTCCAACGGGGCGTTAAGATGCGAGCGTTCACCGTCGAGGGCTGGTATGACTGCGGCAAGCCGGAAACACTCCTGGCGACCAATCGAACCTTGCTCGCGCTCAAACACAGTGATTCGGCGCCGGAGTATGTGCGGCGATTTCCCGACAGCATTTTCAACGCCCCGGTGTATATTGCGCCAACCGCCGTTGTCGAGAACTCGATCGTCGGTCCCCATGTCGCGGCGGCCGACGGCAGCGTGATTCGCAATTCGATCATCAGCAACTCGATTCTCAGCAGCTACGCCTCCGTTCAAAACATGATCCTGACCGAATCCATCGTCAGCGACCGAGCGAGGATTGAAGGGAAATACTATCGGCTCAACGTCGGCGACAGCTCGGAAATCAGCTTTGGCCCGATCTCCGGGCACAATACTGGATCGGATGGAATGCCATGAGCTATTTGGTCAAGTGCGGGGATCAAGCGTGTAGGAAGGAGACATGGGCCGCTAACATAGTGGACTTGATAGACAGGTTTACCGATGCGTGTGGCAGATTGAAGTGCCCAGCGTGTGCTAGGCCCGCCGCTTATGTGGATTGCGAGAGCAAAACGCAGGAGGGTGGGACCTGGTGGGGGGCCCAGTTTAGGCAAAGATGACCTGATGGAGATTCTTGAAAAGACCGTTCGACTTGGTATTATATCGGCACAAGACATAAAGCGACTGCTCGAACGAGTCGGAGAGACAAAAAGTGAACTTGCTCCTTGAAGAACAGAAAGAAGTAATCATCTCCAGGTTGAAACGTCACGGCGTTGTTCACGCAGGCGTGTTTGGATCGTTTGCGAGGGGCGAATCCCGAGACGACAGCGATCTGGATATCGTGGTGGAATTGCCGAGCGAGAAAAGCCTTCTGGACTTGGTCGCATTGAAGCTGGACTTGGAGGATGCGTTGGGAAGAAAGGTGGATGTCGTGACCTATCGTTCATTGCATCCTCGAATAAGGGATAAGGTGCTTCGGGAGCAGACGGTGGTTCTGTGAGCAAAGAGGCGAAAGTCTTTCTCCAGCATATTCTGGAGAGTATTGAGCTGATCCAGGGATACACTCGCACAATCTCTGCGGAGGAGTTTCTGGGATCTCGGCAGGTTCAGGATTCTGTTATCCGAAGACTGGAAATCATAGGTGAGGCCATAAAGAATTTGCCGACAGAGTTGAGGGAGCGACACACGGAGGTCCGCTGGCGCGATTTTGCAGGCTTGAGAGATGTGCTGATTCACCACTACTTTGGAGTGGATGTCGATCTGACGTGGAAAATCGTACAAAGGGACCTGCCAGAACTGAAGCGCAGCATCGAAGAGATTCTTGAAGAAGCCGAGTAAAGGATTTGGTCGGCTGCTTACGCAATAAGCCCAACAGAGCGAGCATGCCAAGCGGGCAAGCCGTTCAAAGAGTGGAAAAGGAGATAGAAAAACAATGGCACGACGGTATCTGTTCACTTCGGAGTCGGTGGCGGAAGGCCATCCCGACAAGGTATGCGACCAAATCTCCGACGCCGTTCTCGATGCAATCGTCAAGAACGATCCCAAAGGTCGGGTCGCCTGCGAAACGATGGTCACCACGGGTTTGGTGGTGGTTGCAGGCGAAATCACGACGGCCAGGATGCCCGACATCCCGACGATTGTTCGTTCGACGATCCGCCGGATCGGTTACACCAAGGCGGAATACAAGTTTGACGCCGACAGTTGCGGCGTTGTCGTGGCGTTGGACAGACAATCGCCCGACATCTCGCGCGGCGTGAGCAAGAAACGCCCCGAGGAGCAAGGCGCCGGCGACCAGGGAATGATGTTTGGCTTCGCCTGTCGTCAGACGCCCGAGCTCATGCCGTTGCCGATCATGTTGGCCCATCGCTTGTTGCTGCGCGTCAAGGACCTGCGTGTGAAGAACACGATCCCCTATTTGCGGCCCGACGGCAAAAGCCAGGTCACGGTCCAGTATGAGGACCACAGACCGGTCCGCGTGCAGGCGGTTGTGCTTTCGGTTCAACACGACGCCGACGTCACGCAGAAGAAGATTCGCGAGGACATGATCGAGCAGGTCATCCAGCCCATTCTCGGTCGCAAGTGGTTCCGCAACAAAATCACGATCCACGTCAATCCCACCGGACATTTCGAGATCGGCGGACCGCACGGCGATTCGGGCGTCACGGGCCGCAAGATCATTGTGGACACCTATGGCGGCATGGGCCGTCACGGCGGCGGCTGTTTTTCGGGCAAGGATCCCAGCAAAGTGGATCGCAGCGCATCTTACGCCGCGCGCTGGGTGGCCAAAAACATTGTGGCCGCGGGATTGGCGGAATGCTGCGAGGTCCAGGTTGCCTATGCCATCGGGGTCGCCAAACCGGTGTCGGTCATGGTCGAGACGTTCGGCACAGGCAAGATCGCCGATGCGCGATTGACCAAGATCGTCGAGAACATGTTCGATCTGCGGCCCGGCATGATTATCCGGCGACTCGATCTGCTCAAGCCGATCTACGAGAAGACAGCGGCGTATGGTCATTTCGGTCGCAGGGAAAAAGGCTTTACGTGGGAGAAAACCGACAGGGTCGAGGCCTTGCGCGACGCCGCCGGGCTGTGAAGAAGAGGTCAGAGGCGAGAGGTTAGAGGCAAAAAGAGAATCTCGCATTTCGGGCCGCTGACGGCCCAAAGGGATCAAGGCGATGAGTGAACTTCGACTCACAGCAAACTTGAATCAGTTTCGTTCGATCTGCTACGCTTGGCCGCGCGACCTGGGGTGGCCGATGAAAGTCGGCTTGGCGCTGGTCATGGCTGCCCTAACCGGCCTGGCGGCGCAGATACGGATCCCATTGCCCCATACCTCCGTGCCCGTGACGGGCCAGGTCTTTACGGTCCTGCTCAGCGGTGTTCTGCTCGGCGGCGCCTGGGGCGGCCTGAGCCAGGTCTTCTATGTCGGCTTGGGTGTTGCCGGTGTGCCATGGTTCACCGGCGGGGTAGCGGGAGCGCCGCTCGGTCCGACGGCGGGTTATCTGCTGGGATTCATTCCGGCGGCTGCGCTGGTCGGGATCGTGAGCGACCGATTCGTTTGGGCGCGACTTCTGGCGCCGCAAGTGACTTTGATGATGATTGGCGCTGCAATCATTTATCTGTTCGGGGCCGTGGGCTTCTCCCTGTTCACGGGCTTCGGTTTGGCTGCAACAGTGAAAGCCGCCGTGCTGCCTTTTGTGGTCGTTGATCTGTTCAAGGCCATTGCGGCGGCGATGATCTCTGCCGCCCTTCTCCCGAAGAAGCCGGGCAAAGCCGACGCATCCGATCGGCGTTGACCCAAACGCTCTGAGAAGAACAGCCACGGATTGGGTGGCTTTCAGCGACTGCTCTCACCGGGTGGTGAAGTTTGCGGCTTTGTTTCTCCAAAAAAAGCGTGACAAAGGCTAGGGGGCTTTCCTAAAATCACAGCTTGCGTGAAACAAGAAACGGCGCGCAGGAGTCTGACCGTATGATTGAGGGGATGAAGTGCCTCAAGTGCAACCAGCGAGCCGCAACGGTGAAGATCATTCGCATCATCGGCGGCAAGGCCCACAGCGTTTTTCTCTGTGAACAATGCGCGGCCGACGTTAGTCCCTATCAACAATCACTCGCCTGTTTTCAGGAAGCCATTGAGAAGGTGCTGAACCAGCTGGTTCAGCAACACGCCGAAGAAGAACAATCCAAAGAAGAGGACGCGGCGACGGGACCGCGGTGTCCCGTCTGTGGCACGACGCTGGCTATCTATCGGAAGAGTTTTCGATTGGGCTGCACGCACTGCTATGACACGTTCCAAGAGATTCTGGAGGCTCAATTGCGCCGGTATCACGGCAGCACGCGACACGTGGGCCGGGCGCCTGCGGGCATCGCGCTGCCGCCGCGCGACGAGCAAGGCACGGTGGCTGCTCTTCTGAAGGATTTGGCGGCGGCGATTTCAAACGAGGACTTCGAGAAAGCCGTGGAACTGCGCGATCGCATCCGCAGCTTGCCAGGTGGG
>Ga0315277_10009414_pt1 | contig 12479 bp, 14 predicted proteins | sample YL17G05_15_MG_FD_203695 | JGI IMG/M metagenome (GOLD analysis project Ga0315277, IMG submission 203695) | Sediment microbial communities from Yellowstone Lake, YNP, Wyoming, USA - YL17G05_15 | ecosystem: Environmental > Aquatic > Freshwater > Lake > Sediment | place: USA: Wyoming | collected... | reverse complement strand
GGAGGGCTGCCTCAATTCCTGACGCCGCGGCGCCTGTGGACTCGAACAGTATGTTTTGAAGGGGAACAGCGAAAGAAGTGTAAGGGTATGGACCCTGAATCACCGTTGTGCAACACGCGGGTACGACCAGGATCATCTTTTTCCCCAACGCTTTGAAGAGCAGTCGAAGAGAAATGGCTGGACCGCAACCTGCGCAAGCAGCATGTCCCTTGAGCAGGTACTCTTCTCTTGGAAGCTCTTTCACGGTCACCATCCTGCTCACTCTCTTAAGTCAACCCACACGGTTTCTTTTTCAACCTTGCCGTCCTTCATCCACTTCAGCGATTTCTTAGCTACTTTTTCAATTGTTTCAGAGGTCACGTCTCTTCCTCCCAGCCCAGCGATGAATCCTGCGACCAAGGGACGATCTTTCTGGTTGAAAAGGGAGGCTTTGGTTTCTGAGGCTAGAAAACCTTCCATGCCGAAGGATATGTGGCGGTCCATCGTCGCAAGCATTTGAGTGTTTTCTGCAAGCTTCACTATTTCTTCAACCGGGAAGGGACGGTACACGCGCACTCTTGCTGACCCAACCTTTTGCCCCTCTTTCCGCAGTTTGTCCACGGCCAGTTTGGCGTCGCTTCCCATTGTCCCCATCGCAAGCATTATCAGGTCTGCATCCTCGCACCTGTATCTGTCAACGAGACCCCCGTATTCGGAGCCGAAACGTTTACCATACTCCCTGTCGATTTGGGGAATCAATCTTTTCGCGTTGTCCATTGCCTCTTGAATCATGTAGCGAAACTCCATGTACCATTCAGGCGAGACCAAGTTTGCGTGGGAATAGGGACGATCAACGTCTAAAGTCCAGCTGGACTTGTATGCTGGCAGGTAGGCATCGATTTCTTCTTGATCTGGAATTTTTGCAGGGGTGTAGGTGTGTGACAGGATGAAGCCTTCAAGACACACCATAGCGGGGAGAAAAACTCGCTCATCCTCACATAGCTTGTAGGCTTGAATAATGGTGTCAAAAACCTCTTGGTTGTCAGCGCAGTAGAACTGTATCCACCCGGTGTCCCGCTGAGAAAGCGAATCACTCAGGTCGGGCCATATGCTCCACGGCGCCCCCATAGCGCGGTTAACCACGGCCATCACTATCGGTAGGCGTGAGCCAGCCGCCCAGTGCAAGGCTTCATGCATGAGAGCCAAGCCATGCGCGGATGTCGCTGTGAACGTTCTGACCCCGGTGGCGGCTGCGCCTATGCAGGCCACCATCGCGCTGTGTTCTGATTCCACGCGGATGTACTCTGCGTCCATCTCTCGGTTTTCAACAAACTCAGCGATTTTTTCAACGATAGTGGTCTGAGGAGTAATCGGGTACGCCGCAACGACTCTGACCCGAGCCGCCCTCGCGGCGTAACCGGCAAGGTGGTTTGCCGTGTCAATAATCGTCTGCCCCATCTATTCTTCCTCCCTTTTCATCGTTATCGCCTTGGTCGGACACTCGTTTGCACATATTCCGCAACCTTTGCAGTAGTCATAGTCTATTCTTGGAGAGTCATCTTCTTCTCTTGTAATAGCCGCATCTGGGCAGTAGACCCAGCACAGAGTGCACCGTGTGCATTTGGAGTAGGCAATTTCAGGGCGGAAAATTCTCCAAGACCCTGTTTTTCCCATGCTTCCAACTGTTGGAAAAGACAGCGGTGTGAGCGGAAGCTCTTTACGGCGCTTTGGAACCGCAGTCATCAGGCTTCACCATCCCACCATTTGGTCAGCCGTTCATAGGCCAGTTCGGTTGCTTTAGAGTTCTTCTCGCCAGCGCCGCCTGACCAAGTCTCTCTTACAGCTTTCAGAACACTCTCGAGTTTTACTTCTTCAGTAGCTTTGGCGAAAGCTCCCAAAACCGAAGTGTTAACGACGGGAAGACCGGCTACGAGCAGGTTTAGCTCTAAAGCGATTCCGGTCGCGTCAACCGTTGCCACCCTCCAGTCTCCCAACCCGATTTCTTCAGGCTTTTTTGTTGTGTTGATGACAATGATTCCGTTCTCCTTCAAGCCTTCGGAAACGTCTACAACTTTGTAAATGTAAGGGTCGAGCACTATGACATAATCGGGATTGTAAACCTGACTGTGCACAAGCATAGGCTCATTGCTTATCCGTGCAAAGGCTTTGACTGGGGCTCCTCGCCGCTCTGCTCCAAAGTACGGGAAAGCTTGGACGCATTTACCTTCAATGAATGCAGCGTGGGCCAAAACTTCAGCGGCAGTGACGCTTCCCTGTCCACCACGCCCGTGGATCCTTATTTCTTTAATCACTGCTTCAACCCTTCTACACAGAAACTAAACATGGAAAACTTCAAACTTATTAGTGTATATTCCCAACATCTGTCTAGTTAACCGTCTTGTGCCTTCCATGTTTATCGTGCTCCTGTGCATTCAATCATTGGGAAGTCATAGCGATAAATCCCTTTCGCATCGACTTCCGAGTTTCTTCCATAGATGCTCGTTTTTATCAAGCTCGTTCTGTCTCTACACTGATATATGAATTCGCCCTTCTGCAATGATTGGAGCTTCACTGCCCATTCCTTACCGATGAACGCCTTGACGTAGTTCACATCGTTTCGTTCCCATGTCCATCCGAAGTATCGCTGTTGGCAAATCTTGACAGGTGACTTGTCCACGAGTGCGGGAAACTGTGTTATCAGTCCGAAGCGCAATCCGTAGTTCGCCCCAACCGTGACGACATCGAGCACGCTTTCCAGCGGATTGCTCTTGCGAGTGGCCAATCTCATGCATCCTTGCGGCAGGTATGTCTGAGCTTCTTCGAAGATTATAAATTCTTTCTCAGTCATTCCATCGACGTGCATGGCGTAGATGTCGTGGCACAGTTGATTCACGAACAGCACCTTGTGCCTTGTGCCGAGCGTGCTAATATCGAAAACCGTAGAGCCTTGCCAAAGGTATCTGTCTATTTTTGTGTCCACGACAAGCGCGTTCTTAATCGGTGAATCGTGTGACCATGCCTTGCTACTGTCGAGCACGTAGCACGAGATACCACAACCTAGGAGCTTCTGCACGATGCATTTTGCTAAGTTCGTTTTGCCGCTCTGCGAAGTGCCGCTGATATAGAATCCAGAATCGCACGCTAAAGACACATCGAACGATAGGCCATTTTTCTCAAAGCTTTCAGGTTGCTTTTCAAATCTTTCAGGCTTCTGCGTGTATTGATCCCATTTTGTTGTTTCATTCTGCATAAGCAAAGATTGAGCACTGGAAATATAGCCAGATTCTCGAAGTTCCTCCGTTTCAGGAGTCAGGGCCGCAAGCTCCGGAGAGCCATGTTGATATTGGTCATTTTGCCACATCTCCAGAGCCTTCGCTAAAATCTCATTTTTTGATGGTGTAGCCATTCAAAGCACCATGAAGACCTTATGCAGTTGACACGTATATACGTTGTGTCCACAACAAAAACGATAGAAAAACGCATAATATTCAATTTTTCAGCGACCCTCTTAATAACCCGCGCCCTTTCCAGTAGCGCAATGATGGAAAACAGTGTTGTTAACGGTTTCAAAAAGACACTCTTTTGTCCATAGCCGTTTCCATAGCGCAACATCGTTAGTGTTGTTAATGTGTGTTAACTATACTACAAAAATAATAATAAATCCTTTCATTCACTACAAAACATTTATAAATATTTATAAATGTGAAAAGGTTTAAATCTCCGATTGAAGTAACACAAGTAACAAGAGACACAAGAAGGAAATGTTGAATGAAATTGGAAGAAAAATATTATCGCACGCAAGTTGCGTTGCGGTTGAAGTCTCCATTGCGCGCGGTTGCAGCTAGCAAAGGTATCACGACAAGATCTCTTGTGACGCAGATACTTGACAGATTCATCGATTCTCGTTCGCAACTTCTTAAAGAAATTGCTCAGAACAATGAAAAAGAAGGAAAAGAAAATTGACTCGACACTGCAAAATCTTAATGAAAAGAACTTTCGATGGCGACAGCGAAGCCGAAACCGGAACACTGGCAAAAGCCATCTACGACGTAACCACAGGAAAAACAGTTATTGCACTGTCAATTTGTCGATATGGCAGAGATGTTTTGTGCGTCGTTGTCTACGACGACGTTTGAGGTTGAGAAAAAATGACAATCGAAGATAAACGTCGTGAGGGACACGAGCGCGCGCTCCGTCTAACCATCGTAAATATGGCTAGAAGAGTAAGCACCGATAGCGAGCGCGCAGACGGCAGCGCGATAATAGAGCAGTTAACCCAAGGGATGCCGCCGGAATCAAAGCAACCGCTCATGGCCCTATGGGCCAACCTCACAAAGCCGGTGAATTGAAATGCAAGCCAAAGACTACGAACAAAGTTTTTTCATCGACGCGCAAGGACTTCACACAATCTTCACAGTTCCAAAACCCGAAGCGCGCGAGCCAATCATTATTGAACTACGCGAAGCCACACCAGCCCCAGCGGCAGAAGCCAAGCCCGTCACAGAAGTTGCACCCACTAAGATCGCGGAGACAATCCCCAAATTAACAACACCACCAAAAAATATGAGTTTTGAAGAAGCGCGCGCAACCGTTAGCGCGTTCCTTCGAGATCACAAAGAGTTGCCCGAACAGCAAAAAATCGATTTCGTTAATACAGTAGCAGGAAAGATTAACATAATAGAGGTTTTGCATCTATGACCTGTCAAAATTGTTCTCGAAAGGAAACGTGTCAACTTAAAACCCCATACGAAGAATATCTGGAAAACAAAAAGGAAAGGGAAACTGTGACGCTCTCTCTTGACCAAGCCTTTGACCTTACCATTGCCGTTTTCGACGATGTTAACGCGGGAAATAAGACACTGGAAGAAGCTCACGAAGTTATGCGCGGAATCGCTGAGCTGCTCGACCCGCACGCGTTAGCCCCAGAAGGTGATCCGTTCGCCGATATAAAAGATTTCCAAAGACATTTCGAATCAAAAAAGGTTGTGCCACCGTGAGCAACAATCTAAAAAAAGATGTTCCATTTCCGCAAGACCGCCCATCAGTTATAGGCACGGTAAGAAGAAGAAACGCCGTCGAGATTGATCTGACTAAAGGCTTCGCTGCCCGTAGGCAAGACATCAAAGAACTACTGGAAAAATTCGATGTTGCTGACGCGCGTCCGATGCTCGACGGAATCCTTCAAGAAATAACGACCGAAAGAGAAAAACAAGAAAAGCTAAGGCAGGAACAACAAGTTCACAACAAGGAAATCTACGACGCACAACATCAACCAATCGACAATTTCACACGCGCCTATTTGAGCAAGGATCCCTCCGCTCTCGCAGAATACTTCCGGCAGGAAAAAGCAGAAACACTTAGTAGTATCTTAAACGAACTCACGGGCCAAGAACGACGTTTTGACAGCATTTTCCACGGAAACGTATATCACGCAATCCAAGTGCTAAGATTCCAAATCGCAATGAAGGCCCACGAACAAAAACCAAGTTTAGTCACAAAAATCAAAGAAAAGCTAGGAGCATGACCTAGACCCCATGAAGCGCGTGGTAGCTACGGAACATCTCCTTTCCGTGGCCACCCGCGCCTTTTTTTGGAAGGAATGAGAATGCAAGAACAAAAAACCAAAATCGAAATCGCTCCGTTGCGCCTAGGCATAGCCAAAGGCACAAAACTACACAGAAACGGATACACCACCCTGAAAATCTATCTCTCAAAACCGCTTCTGAAGTACATTAAAGACACCACAAGGCCAGACCAAACCCGCTCAGACCGAATTTCTGAATTAATCACGAAAGGATTAAGAGGTGACTCAAAACGACCAGAATGAAAGCAGTTGAGACAAACGTCATAAAACTGCTAGAGCTTCACCACCACCTGAGGAACAGCGACCAAGACCTTCTTTTCGTTTATTGGTTCGAGTTCGACGGTTTCAACGCGCACCCACCCAAACACCTCACGCCCGCCACATCCATAATCAGGGTACGCGCCAAACTACAACATAAAGGCCACTTCTTACCCACCGATCCGAAAGTAAAGAAACTACGACGCATAAAACAAGAGAAAATGCTCCACTATGCCCGCGCCCGCTGAATACTACGGCATCGACACAGAAGCCAGCGCAACAGGAACGACCCGTACCGCAGACGACGTACACTCAATTCAAGTCTGTAGCTCACGAAGCGAAGACACAGGCCGCGTCTTCTGGAATCCCAACGACTTTAAAAATTGGTTCCACCATCAACCACACCGCCCCAAAATCTTCTACGCTTTCACCCTCACCTTCGAATATGGAACGCTTGCCGCTTGGGAACTCCTCAACGCCTCAACCGCAAGAGGCGAATACCCTTGGCAGTACTGGGCGGATCATCCCATCAATCTTTTTTATATCACCATCGACAAGACACGAATACCCGTTTATGACATACGCCTTTTCTTCTATCAACTACGCCACGGCAACAACTACCTAACCAATCTGAAAGCTGTAAGCGAGTATCTCAGCGATTACTATCAACAGGACATTCATAAACTCGATTCGCCGCTAGGTGAAGCGTTTGGAAAGCGAGCACCCACCACAGAAGAACGCCCCTATTTCGAACAGTACGGCATAAGAGACGCTTACATCTGTGCAAAAGCAGCACAATGGGTACACGAGAACATCCTTGAAACATGGCTTCAAGACAGAGTAAAAATCACCAACATCTACAGTTGGGGAACCGTCGCACGACACTACTTCGATTTACCCGAAATTGCAGAAGTCACCCGCTACGGAACAAGCCTTCACATCATCTTTCCTAACCGATGGCACGAGCGAATCTATGAAGCCACATATGCAGGCCGAGCAGAAGCCTTCACAACAGGCAACGTCGGAACCGTTTTTTACAACGACATTTCAAGCCTCTATCCGACTTCAATAATCCAAACGCAATGCCTTTTAATCAGCGACGTGCAACGATGGCACGGCGGCACCGACAAACTGCACGGATACCTCACACAAGAAGCCTTCTATGAAGCCACAGGCAGCCCGTACGGTTGGATTCTCGGAGACTTCACAACAAGCGACGATCTCTGGAGTTTACCAATCAAAGTCGCTGATAACAATTGGTACGTCACGGGAACCCTCAAAAATCATCTTTACAGCACCCTCGACCTACAGGCCGCAAACGCCCAAGTAAACAGCGTTGATGCCGTTCTCATTCCCGTCTTTTCAAGCGACCCCGCATTCGTTCAGCCAATGCGAAAGTACGAAGAGTTAACCAAGGTGAAACTCGAAGGCCACTACAAAAGCGAGATTGAATCGTACTGCATAAAATCCACAATCAACAGCCTATCAGGAATCTTAGGCAAATCACACCCTCACTTCGGAGCAACCACAAACATTCCCGCCTACAACATCATGCTCGGACAGTCACACCTCTATATGAGCGAAATCTTCCACCGCTACCACACACCTGAACACCCGATAAACTACTGTGACACCGACAGCCTATTTTGGCATAGACCCATTGAAGAAACAATCCGAGAATGCACGCCCTACCCGTCCTTGCCGTTTCAAGTCTTGGAAACCATTCCCCTTCGAATCAGCGTCAAAGGCGAAAGCCAGCCAGAAGGAACTGTTATCTTCCGCGGCAAAATGTATTATCAAAACGACAACAGCCAAGGCTTCAGCGCGTGGAAACCCTTCCCGCAGTATTTCAAAAAAATAATGAAAGAACACCCTCTTCAAATCGACGTTGAACGCCAAATCACCCGCAAATGGAAAACCCGCGACTCGAACGCAACCGCCCTAAAAATAGGCCGATGGTTCATCAAGCGGGAACACTGGAACCTTGAGAAGCTGAAGCAAATCTTCCGAGCAGACGACAAACGATGTCGAGAAACCTACGACAGCTACCGTTTGTTTCTAGACGGCAACCGTTCTAGAAGTTTCGCATGGACAGCACGTCAGGCATTGGCGATTCTCGACGAAAAACGATGGACAACAAAAACCTAACAGCCAATTAGTAAAATCTTTTCAGTTACTAATCCAACCCGCCAAGAATTACCGCCAGAATCCAGAAACCGCCAAGAATACACGCCCGTTCCAATTCCGCATATATAGAGGTAGGCCAAGTTTTCACCACCCGCCAAAACAGAAAAACACGAAAGTGTAAGAGAAAAAGTATCTATTAACGGAACGGAAGCAGTTCTAACATATCTCGCAAAACTACTCGAAGAACGCAGTGTAGCTTTTTCCAGAATGAAGACATACATAAAATTCGAAACAACAACCGAGAAATATGAAGACATTGAAAAACAACTTCAGCAAATGGAAGAGATACCCAACTGTCCAGAATGCAAAGCAGAATTAATAAAGATAACAAGGACGGAAGAAGGACACGATTATGAATGTCCGAAATGCCATAAGAAATTCGAGCTACTGAAAATGGAGATAAAACTCGATAAACACGGCAACATGCAACGACACTATAAACTTCGTGGCGAACAACACATCATTAATTAAACGTGCTTCTCGCGTGTCCCGCCGTCCCTAGCAGTTTCTTCCAAGACACAGCGCAGAAGCCACACCCTAATTGTTTTTCCCTCTCAAAAATTTTTGTGAAACGAGAAGCCAAATACGGCAAGACTTGAGATTCTTCAATGATGCGGGGTAGCCACGGGAAACTAATAATTTTGCCTACATATTCAGTGAAATGTGGTATTGCTGTAAGCGTACGAATTTGAGATTTTCGCTTGACGGGGGGACTGTTTTGGCCTTGGTTGACTTGTTCGTTTTGACCGAATAGGCACGAATAAACTGTTAACTCAACAAGGCATCGCAAGTTAATAGTTATTAACTCAACAGCGAAGGCAACATTCTAGTGTTAATTTATGTAGACATAGCCCTAGCGGTAGCGTATAGAATAGACACGTTTATGTATATTTGCAGCATCAAAGAAAAAGGGAATGTTGATGGTTCTCGATGGTTCTATGTGACTCGCTGAATCCAGCACGATATTAGCTCGATGGTTCTATCTGTCTCTTGCTGCATCAACGTCTCAACCGTGAGGCCTAGGTTCTCAGCGATCTTAGCGATTATCTGATACTCAGCGTCCGGTATCTCGACTTCGATTTTCGGCATTCTGATTCCCGAACACGAACAGGTTTAGGACAATAAATAGTTTGCCAAATAGGGAATCTTGAGAGGTTTACTAATAGTTATAATCGTAATAATAGAAAAAGAAGGGAAATGGCTTATTCGTTCGATACTAAGATTTTTCCAGAATGCAGCACTGTCACAACGTGCCAACCGTCTTGGATGTACGCTTCAAGCGCGCTCTCTTCAATGATTCTTTGGCAATCCTTGTTCTTGGGTTCCTTCCGTCTCGTGAAGTCCATGACGTTCTTTAGTCCTTCCGGTTCTTCCTCGATCTTCTTTTTGGTGTAGGCCAATATGTTTCTAAGTTGCCTTACGGTCATGTTGTTTTTTCGTGCTTGTTCTTCAAAGAAGGCATCTGGAAGGCTCATTATAAGCTCTCGTTGCAAGTTCTCCTTTGATATTGTTATAGGTGCTTCTGTGATGCTCAGGTTAGAAATCGCTTTTGTGTACTGAGCGACATGATCTTCCGGAGTAAACCGATCGTAAACGCTATCAAGGCCTTCACCACTATGGCCCATCCAGTATTCGATGTACTCTCTTCTGCAATTTGCGTTCGTGCACGCCGTCTTGAAAAACTTGCGTAGCACATGGAAGTGTAGCACGTGGAAGTTGTTCGTTTTTTCTGCGAGGCCAGCGGTTCTTAAGAGCCTTTCCCAAAACATCTGTATCGAACATGCACCTAGCTTCGTGTCGTAATACTTGTCGTTCGCAATGACATAGTTTTCCGGCTCGACTTTTCGCCCTTTTCGTTCGAGATAGCGTTTGTATTCGAGAAGCACGTTTCTGCATTCCGGAGTTATGAATGTGCAGAAGTCACGTGTCGATTTTCTTCCCATCTGTACCTGCACGTTTATCATGGTGTAGTCTTTTTCGAAAACGATGTCCTTCCATTTCAAGCTTAACAGCGTTGACAGTCTCAATCCGCTCGATGTGGCTATTTCTATGACGGTTTTTCCTCGTATGTTCGTGAAGGTTAACAGCTTCTGCAATTCTTCCCTTGTAGGCGCACGATCGAACGTTTTTGTTATCGTGCTCTTGGGTAGCTCGATTTTCTTCTGTTTCTTCGCTGTGTCTCCTTTTTCAAGGCTTGAAATGTCTATGTCGTTCGCTTCGAGCCATTTCTTGATACCATAGAACATGGTTCTAACGCTCTTGGGCGAGAGCTTCCGTTCTTCGATGCAGAAATCGATAAAGCGATCTACCGTGTCGTGAACGTTCTCTTTTGTGAGTTCTAAGGCCTCTTCCGGAGTTGCGGTTTTCAAATAGTATTTCGTGTACAGCAGCACAGCGTGACAGTATAAGTTGATAGTCGTGAAGCTCTTAGGACTTCGTTTATTGTTCATAAGCGTTATCAAGGCCGTAGTGGATGGATACTGCGATCCCCAGCGTTCTTGATACCTCTGCGGATACATTCTTGGCATTTTAAGACCATCCTTTTTGGTGTACTCTATGGGGAAAGGCTCTCTTAAAGGTTGCTGTTAACTCCACAGATGTGAGCACTAAGTTAGTGTTGGCTCAAATAAACAATAAAAGCAACATCAGAAGCAGTCCGCTAGTCCCGAAGACCGGAAGAACCGCCCTTTTCGCTCTTTGGATGGCCTTGTCTATCAAAAGGCACAACGCTTCAAGCTGTTTTGCTCCGATAACCTTGACGTTGGGAACCGTTATACTGCGACATGAAACCCCCACCCTTTCCGACGTGGTTAATGCATCGAGTGTTGCCTCTCTGACGTATCTTATCAGCTCTGCATTTTCAATAGCCTCACCGACAGGGTGGTAGCCATGCTCGCTCAGTATCAAGGCGCTCACTGCATGCGTGTCGGTTGTGAAGACTTCGCCCTCGTCAATGCCTATCGAAAGCAATGATGAAAGGATCCGTTCACGCAGCCCAGAAACCATGTTGTTACCATCGATGACCACGTAGGCAGCCTTCTGCTGACCGCCTTTAACCACGACAACTGTGATGCCTCCGGACCCCATCCCGTCTTCAAGGCTGAACTCCTTCGGCAACACAGAAGCAACACCGACTTCAAACGGCGACTGTTTGAGCGACAGCGCCTTGTCCAGACATTTGGTTGCAACGTCTCGTAGCGAAGCCAAAGACTCCTGCATTTCCACTGTTCCGTCGATACTGTTGTGCGCGTTTACAACTGCACAAAGATGAAGACCGCGTTTCTCTGCTTCTTCACGCACGAATCGGCCTAGCTCCTGCGGCAAATCCTCGATAGTCTTCGGAGCAAGGGTGAATGAAATGAAAGCAGATTTTCCGAAAACCTGACAGCAGGCAGTAGCCAGACCGTTACTGACCGTGACAAATGGAGAAGCATTTTCATCGTGAACTTCCAAGCCTCTGAGGCAAGCCTCAACCTCGGAGATGACCCTCTTGTTCTGAATCTGAGATGCCAAATCGTACTCATGGCCAAACAGCCCGTGAGGAACACACGCGACGCAACCGAACTCCTTTTCCAAGCCAAACTTAAGCATAGCGGGCAAGAGGCTGCTTCCAATGTTCTTGAAAGGCCCAGGGTGCACGGAAGGAACAACCATAACCGCCTTTGTTCGGGAACTACCGAACTTCATCAAAGAAACCTCAATCTCTTGCTCTTCACCCAGCTTCTCAAGAAGTCCTTCAAACGGTGCATTCAGGTTCGACACCCAATTAAGCATGAAGGCTCTGAAAAGCTCTACGGATCGAAGCCCAACCGCCTGTCTGCCCATCTGGTTCAGAAGAAAGAGAAAACAGAAACTTGCAGCAAAACCTATCACGACTGAAGAGACGAAGAATAATGCAAGCATGTCAACCGTGACGGGATAAGCTAATCCTGCCCAGAAAATCAGGAAGGGAACGACGCTTAAAAAGGGTTGAAGAAGAGAGGCAGCGAACAACCTTCTTTGAGTCGTTGAAGAAGCTGCGTTGAAAACTGTAAAACGAAGAATCAGCGTTGCCGAGAATCCCAAGAGGCTAAGCCTTATCCACCACTTAGGAACAGACGTCACTGCACCCACAACCGCGCCCATACACATGAAGAACAGCCACACCGCCCAGCAGAAAATCGAAAGTGCCATTGTTCTTCTCAAATCAAAAACTGCATCTCCATTCAGGACAAGTACACTGATGATGTAATCAGCAACCAAGCTTGTGAAGAACAGACCGAGGCCAAGGAGCAAGCCGGTCCCCAGTCCTTCAAAGGTTGGATAAAGAATAACCGTTGAAAGCACACCGCCTCCAACGCAGAAAATCGATAGCAACAGTGGCACCTTGCGTGCTGAGGGCAACCTGAACAATGATGAATAACGTTTAACCGCAATGTTCATGGACTGTTTCAGCGAGTCTTCGGCTGCCACAGCAAATTCCTCTACGGAG